>Ga0137404_10002266_pt1 | contig 12683 bp, 10 predicted proteins | sample CZOMad2_1_16fung_FD_108285 | JGI IMG/M metagenome (GOLD analysis project Ga0137404, IMG submission 108285) | Vadose zone soil fungal communities from Angelo Coast Range Reserve, California, USA - CZOMad2_1_16fungal (Illumina Assembly) | ecosystem: Environmental > Terrestrial > Soil > Vadose...
CGCTGTCGCGGTGGAAATCGACGCTGCGCTGGTGACACGCCACCGAGAATCGGAAGGACAGAAAGCCGACACAGCGTACTCGCATTCTCGTCCTGTGCCGGTCGCAATATAGTCTGGAGAAATTGTTTCGGGAATTAAGCCGAACGGCTGGAGTGGTTAGGAATCGAAAACTTATGGCAAAACTCAGCATTTTCAGCGGCACGAAAAAGAACGGAAATGAGTTGCACACAGCAGTTGGCTCGAACGGGGCGAACGGTAATGGACGTGGAACCCATAGCGCGCCGGAAAGTTCAACAGGCCTGTTATCTGAATCACAATTTCGCCGGATGTTGTGCCGGGAGCGCAAGAGGTCAGAGCGATCCAGAAAACATCTGCTGCTGATGCTGATTGATGGCAAGGGTTCAAACAACGCGAAACAAGAAGCCACATTCTTGCATCAAGTTGCTGAGAGTTTGAACGAAACTATGCGCGAAACGGATCTGGCCGGTTGGTTCGAGGCAGATGCGGTATTTGGAGTTATTTTTACCGAGCTGGGACAGACCGACATCAAGCTTGCTATGAGCGTGATTCAAACAAAAGTAACGACTTGTCTGCAGCGATCATTTCAAACCAGTCAGCTGAATAAGATTTTGGTTTCTTTCTATGCGTTTCCGGATGGATGGGAAGGCAACGGTACCGGCCAGGGACATTCTGTGAATCCTGCACTGTATCCGGATTTGTTTGAGTCGGAAAAGAAAAAGAAGCTTTCGCTGGTGGTCAAGCGAGGGATGGATATCGTCGGTGGTTCCATCGCCCTGGCGGCAGCCTCGCCGTTGTTTATTGGCCTGGCGATCGCAATCAAACTTACCTCGCGCGGCCCAATATTTTTCCGGCAAGAACGCGTGGGTCAATACGGAGTTCGTTTCCGATTCCTGAAGTTCCGCTCGATGAAGGTTTCAAACAACGCCGAAATCCACAAAGAGTACGTTAAGAAATTCATTTCAGGCAAGGCGGGTTCACCGAACGTAAACGCCGGTGGCGACACGAATGGCGTATTTAAGATCACAAACGATCCGCGAGTGACCTGGCTTGGCCGGATTATGCGGCGTGCGAGCTTCGACGAATTGCCCCAATTCTGGAACGTTTTGCGCGGGGAAATGTCTCTTGTAGGTCCTCGGCCGCCAATTCCTTATGAGATTGAATCGTACGACGTCTGGCACCGCCGCAGGCTGCTGGAAGTTAAGCCGGGCATTACTGGTCTGTGGCAAGTGCACGGGCGAAGCAGAACCACATTTGACGAAATGGTCCGACTCGATCTGCAGTATTCACGAAATTGGAGCCCACTGCTTGACGCGAAGATTTTGCTGAAAACTCCGCGCGCCGTGCTTTCAGGTGATGGCGCGTACTAATTTTGACACTTCAGAATTCCTCAATTTAGTTTGCGAACGATTTTCGTTCTTGGCACGAGCAGAAGTTTCTTTCCAAGAAATTCCCGCACGCATCATTCAGGCTGCGGATACCGCCGTGACGCCCCGCACGCCGAGTCCAAACGGAAGGTAGACAAGATGGCAACCGAACTGATCGTCAAATCGCCCAGGCAGGCAGAAACGAAGAACGCAGCAGGAGAGAATTTTCTTCGGGTGGGCGTGATTGGCTATGGATATTGGGGTCCGAATATTGTCCGTAATTTCCACGGGCAAGAGCGCTCCCGCGTAGTGTCGGTTTGCGATAAGAGCCCTAAGTCTCTGAAGCGCGTGCAGCAAACATATCCGGACATGCGCGTCACTGATTGCGCCAACGATTTGCTCACCGCTACCGACATTGACGTCATCGCGGTGGTCACGCCCGTGTGGACCCACTACGAACTTGCGAAGGCGGCGCTGGAAAACGGAAAGCATGTGTTCGTGGAAAAGCCGTTTACATGCACAACGGCGCAAGCGGAAGAATTGATCGAACTGGCGGATCGCAAGAATTTGAAGATCATGGTTGATCACACGTTCCTGTTTACGGGCGCGGTAAAGCGCATCCGGCAATTCATTGACGACGGGACACTTGGAAATCTGTATTACTACGATTCGACGCGCGTAAATCTTGGGCTGTTCCAGCACGACGTAAATGTCATCTGGGATCTGGCGCCACACGATCTTTCGATCATGGACTACCTGATCAAGGAAAAGCCGGAAGCAGTTGTGGCGACGGGCGAGCGTCACCTGAACGGCGTGGCGGATATCGCGTTCATCAATATTTTTTATCCGAACAACATCATTGGCCACATTAACGTGAACTGGCTTTCGCCTGTGAAGGTGCGCACGACACTGATCGGCGGCGAAAAGAAAATGTTAGTGTGGAATGATCTGGAAGCCGACGAGAAGATCAAGGTTTACGACAAAGGCGTGCAGATGACCAGCGGCGAAGGCGTCTATCAATTGCTGGTCAGCTACCGGTCTGGCGATATGTGGGCTCCGCGCGTAGAGCAGGTGGAAGCGTTGCGCGAAGAGGCTGCATATTTCGCGGATTGCATCCTAAACAACAAGAAACCTTTTAACGACGGCGTTGCCGGACTGAGTGTTGTGAAAATGCTGGAAGCCGCGGACAGATCGCTCGAGCAGAAGGGGCAGATCATCCAACTATGAACGAGTACCAGTGCATCGCGCCTAGTGTGAAGCTGGGAAAAGATGTGAAGTTGTCAAAATTCATCAACCTGTACGGTTGTGAAGTCGGTGACGACACAAAAATCGGTGCATTTGTGGAGATCCAGAAGAACGCGACGGTGGGAAAGAATTGCAAAATTTCGAGCCACAGTTTCATTTGTGAAGGCGTATCGATCGAGGATGGCGTCTTCATCGGCCACAGCGTCACATTCATCAACGATTCTTATCCGCGAGCCACTACTGAAGGCGGCCAACTGCAAAATGAAAGTGACTGGAAAGTGGAACGCACAGTAATTAAGAAAGGTGCGTCGGTAGGATCCGGCAGCACCATCCTGGCAAATGTAACCGTTGGTGAAAATGCAATCGTTGGCGCGGGAAGCGTTGTAACGAAAAATGTTCCGGCGAACGCGATCGTTGCGGGAAATCCTGCAAAAGTGTTGAGATATCTCGATAAGAAATAATACGAGGAATAAATAATGACAATTGAAGGAAAAATTCCATTTCTCGATTTGGTCAGCCTTCATGAGGAGCTTGAACCTGAGCTTATTCCGGTATTCCAGAAAGTCTTGCGCACCGCCGGTTTCGTTGGCGGACCGATGGTTGAAGAATTTGAACGCGAGTTCGCCAAGTTCTGTGACGCGAAGTATTGCGTAGGAGTCGCGAGCGGTACAGACGCAGTTCGGTTTGCGTTGATGGCCGCCGGAGTGCAGGCGGGAGACATTGTCGTGACGGTTCCCCACACGTTCATCGCGACGACCGAAGCTATTTCGCAAGCCGGCGCCCGTCCCGACTTTGTGGACATTGATGAGCGCACGTATTCAATGGATCCACTTAAGCTTCAGGAGTATCTGGAAAAAGAATGTTATCTGGATCGAGAATCCGGCCGGCCATTCAATCGGAAGTTGAAGGCGCCTGTCACGGCGGTCGTTCCCGTGCACATCTACGGACAGTGCGCGGATATGGATCCGATTCTTGAATTGGCGCGTCGATACAAATTAATTGTTGTGGAAGACGCGTGCCAGGCTCACGGCGCCCAATATTTTTCACGTGAAGAAAACCGGTGGCGAACGGCGGGTTCGATGGGGCAGGCCGGCGCGTTCAGCTTCTATCCTGGAAAAAACCTCGGCGCATGCGGCGAAGCCGGCGCGATTACCACGAATGATGAAGCGATGGCCAAGAAAATGCGCGTAATTCGCGACCACGGCCAAGCGAAGAAATACTATCACGACATCGAAGGCTACAATGGCCGATTGGACGCGCTTCAAGCGGGAATTCTTACGGTAAAGCTAGCCCATTTGGCAGATTGGAACCGCAAACGGCAGGAAGCGGCGAAGAGATATCATGAAATGCTGGCGACAGTGGATGGCGTAGTTGCTCCGTATCAACCGGAATGGTCGCGCCCCGTTTATCATTTGTATGTAATTCGCTTACAGGACCGCGATGGACTGCAAAAGCATCTGTCGTCCGCTAAAGTTGATACCGGCATCCATTACCCCATTCCGCTGCATCTGCAGAAGGCATACGAGAACTTCGGGCACAAACTAGGAGACTTTCCGGTCACAGAGAAAGTGGCGGCGGAAATACTGTCCCTTCCAATGTATCCCCAACTAACGACCGAACAGCAACGGCATGTTTTTCAGAAAGTTCAAGAATCTGCTTTGGTTGGAGAGTTCCGCCAAATCTGAATTCTTACCCCCGGTCTTGCTTGGAGCGGTTCCATCGCTTCGTAGAAACCTGATGACCGTTGGAGTTCGCGGTCACAACTCCGGACAATAAGAGAGATTGAGAACGTCACTCATGCGCGCCGATCGCTTTGCATCTGTGTATGTCATTGGTCCCGCGCGACGATTAGTCGCACCGCGCAGTGACAGGCGGATTCCAATCCTGATGTACCACAGTATTTCGAAGCCTTCCGGTGGCAAAGTTCATCCATATTTTGAAACGAACACATCTCCGGAAACTTTCGAACTACAAATGAAGTATCTGCACGACATGGGTTATTCGACTGTCTCACCCGGTGACGTCGTATCACATTTGAACTCAGAGCCAATGGCCGTGAATAAGAAAGTCGTAATTACGTTTGACGACGGGTTCCAGGATTTTTACACTCAAGCATTTCCAGTTCTGCAGAAATACGGATTGAATGCCACGGTATATCTGCCGACCGCGTTTATTGACACCGGAACGAAGCTTTTTTTGGGCAAGAGCTGCCTGACCTGGCCGGAGGTTCGGGAGTTGCACAAAATGGGAGTAGTCTTCGGCTCGCACACGGTTACGCATCCAACTTTGAAATTTATGAGCGAAACCGATTTGGAGCACGAGGTGTGCGCGTCAAAAGAAACTATTGAAGACGAGTTAGGCGTTTCGATTGATTCATTTGCATATCCGTACGCCTTTCCAGAACATGATGCGGCGTTTGCACACCGCCTTCGAGATCTACTGAAAAGCGCCGGCTATAACAGCGGAGTTTCCACTGTAATCGGGTCGAATCAGACCCTTGAGGAGAGATTCTTCCTACGCCGTTTGCCTGTTAATTCCTGGGACGACATAAAGTTGTTTCGAGCGAAACTAAACGGAGATTACGATTGGCTCAGGACGTTCCAATATCTGAAAAAACTAATGAAGCGAACTACGCTTGAACGGCACCAGGCAAGCTATGTAGCCGACCGTCGAAAGAGCGTCGAAGCTGGCCATTAGTACAGGAGTTCGGTGAAGTCAGTACAGGGCCCCTTTCTATCCTTCCCGCCAGTCGTCTTGATAATGGCATAAGCCTTAATCTAGCCATACGAATTAGGGAATGTTATAAATGGGGGGAGTTAAGCCAATGAAATATCAAAGTTTAGAAGGTGCGGGAAGCCAGAGAATCGAAATACCAGAGATTAATGTTACGAAGAGCAACGGACGCCGTCGAGCGCGACACTTCTTGCTGGAGGCCGCGGGATTCGTTGGCTTGATGGTTTGCCTGCTGCTGAGCGTATCAGCGGTCTCGGCGAAGGATTTTTACGTTACGCCAGACGGGAATCCCCAGGGAGTATGTACCTCCAGCCCGCACACGCCGGCATGGTTTAACGACTCGGCGAACTGGGGATCCGGTACGACGCAGATTGGTCCCGGAACCACAGTGCATCTTTGTGGAACGTTTACATTTGCGGCTGAAGCGACCGGACTAACGGCACAGGGCAACGGTGCCTCGGGGAGTCCAATCATCATCTTGTTCGAAGGTGGGGCCATTCTACAAGCCCCTAGTTTTGGACGAGGTGCCGCTGGAATCCGGCTTGACGGCCATAGTTTTATAACCGTAGACGGTCAAAACGCAGGCATTATTCAGGCCACCCTTAGCGGAACCGCAGGTGCTGCGTGTCTGGGAGGCCCGTGCTCTTGGAACGATGGTGGCACGGGACTTTCGGCGGCTAACACGTCGAATGTCACCATTCAAAATCTGATGATCAGGGATATCTATCTCCGTACGTCAATTAACGATACCGCGGTAGATCAGTGGTCGAACTTCAGTATTGGTGCGAATCCCGCAACCAACTTGACCATAAATCACAACGTATTTCACGATGCGGGGGATCATCTAGCAACTCAAGGGAACAACATGGTCATCAGCAACAACGAAATGTATAACATGGACCATGGCTTCTCTTCTGGTCTTGCCGGGACGTCTTACTCTGGAGCTTACATCTTTGGAAATCATATTCATGACATGGCGGCTTGGGATTCACCGGCGGGTTGCGGAGGCAATTGCCCATACCACCACGACGGGCTACATTTTTTCCAGAATCCTGGACCCGGTTTTTGGGATAACGTTTTCATCTACAACAACTCGTTTGACGGCAGTCCAGGCAACACCGGCCCGCAGGGATGGGTATACCTCGAGACGACCTGCTGCACTAGTGGCCATGTGTATGTGTTTAACAATACCTTCACTTCCGGACCACAGTCGTTTCCCGGCGAGATGGGTGTGTACTCTGGCGCAAGCATCTTAGTGGCGAATAATACTGTGTGGGGCGGATCGTTCGCGAATGGTGGAGTTGCGTGCGACATCGGCCACGGCGACGCGAGTATTGCCGTTTGGAAAAACACGATCTGTAGCGGGCAGTCTGTTTCGTTCAACGTGCAACCTAGCAGTTCGATTGGCGGTATTGGAGCAATTGACTTCAACATTGTCGGAGATGGTTCTAGCAGCGGAAATCAGCAAAATTATAGCTATCAAGGAAATAACACACAGTCCTTATTAATTTGGAGGACGATTGGATTGATTGGCGCTTCAATCCACGATATGAATTCCAAGCTGGTGCCGATCTCGAGCCTTGGCCTAACAAGTGACGGCCATTTGTCCGCGGGCTCCCCAGCAATCGCGGCCGGCACTAACCTCTCCAGCCTTTGCACGGGCGGAGCGATAAATGCACTGTGCTCGGACAAAGCAGGGAATCCGCGACCGAAGACAGGCGCTTGGGATGCAGGAGCCTATTCATCGGGTAGTGCTGTCGCTCAACTTCCGGCACCGCCATCGGGGCTAACGGGCACGGGTCATTAACGCATTAACTTCGATTCAGAATTCGGCCAGACGGGGCTAGTGAGTTACTAGCCCCGTCTGGCACATCTCATCAGCTTCTTTCCATCGCCGACAGTGAAACTCCACTCGACCGACAGAATTCTCGACAAGCGCTGAAGCGACTCCCGAACGAATCTCGCGCATTCTTGCATGACAAGAGGTTTTGACGTAGTCAATTCCAAGTACATACCCGTTTCTTAAGCTGAAGTAGCGAATACGCTCACGAATCTTTTCTAAGGGACTTACTCAAGAGCTCGCCCATGACATTTCAAGGCCAATCCGGCAAGAAACTGCTCGCCAAAAATAGTGTCTATAATTTAATCGGACAAATTCTGCCAATGTTCGTTGGCGTTGTGACAATACCCTACGTCGTCAAAGGACTGGGCGCCAATGGGTATGGAATTCTTTCGATCGCTTTCCTAGTCTTGGGATATTTCAGTATATTCGACCTTGGCCTGAGCCGTGCCACAGTAAAGTTCGTCGCCCAGAATCTGACCCCCGAGAACGGCCACAAGGTTCCGGGGCTGGTATGGACTTCACTGGCGTTGCTTATCGGCCTGGGATGTCTGATCGGAATTGCTGGAGCCGCATTCGTACCGCTGGCTATCCACCGATTTCTTAAGATGCCGCCATCGTTCGTTTCCGAAGCCAGGGCGTCGCTATACGTGATGTGCGCATCGATGCCCGTAATGCTTGGAAATGATGCGCTGCGCGGAGTGCTGGAAGCGACGCAACGTTTTGACCTGGTGAACTATGTGAAGGTTCCGGGCAGCATCTGTTTCTATCTGTTCGCAGCACTCGCAATTCCATTTGGTGTGAAGGTTTCGGGGATTGTTTTCATTTTGGTTATGGTTCGCCTGCTAAGCGCAATTGCCTACTTGATTCTGTGCTGCCGAGCGATTCCGGGTCTGCGAAGCAATTTTAAGATTTCTCGAGACGCGATACGTCCGCTGGCGTCATTCGGTGGGTGGATCATGGTGTCGAACATCACCGGTCCAATCGGAGGAAATCTCGAACGGTTCTTGATTGCATCAGTTGTGTCCGTGGGAGCCTTGACCTACTATTCGGTACCGTTTGATTTGGTCGGGAAAATTGCGATTTTTCCCGCAAGCCTTGCTCCCGCGCTCTTTCCGTACTTCAGTTTCCACGGTGGACGCGGTGGCAATGAGGTTTCTGATGTTACGACCAGGTCAATTCGATACCTGCTCCTCCTGATGACCCCGGTCACCGCGCTTTTCCTTTTTTTTGCCAGGGATATTTTGCAGCTGTGGATGGGGGCACAGTTTGCCGATCAAAGTTATGTAGTAATGAAGCTTGTGGCTGTCTTGTTTTTCTTCAATTGTTTTGCGTATATCCCTTATACGTCTGTGCAGGCGCTTGGCAGGCCAGAACTGAAAGCCGTTCTGGATTTGGTCGCGTTACCTGTGTATGCAGTCGGATGCTGGTGGCTTGCACGTCGCATGGGCATTAGTGGAGCTGCGTTGGCAAAGGTATTGGTGACGATCCTGGATTGCACCTTCCTTTATTTTTTCGCGTGGAAGATGAAGGCATTTCAATTCAAAGATTTGCTTTCGGGCCCTCTTTTCCGGGGAATCCTGGTAAGTGCAGTACTGTTCCTGGCCGTCTATGGTATCCACCAGTTACACGCGACCTTGATCGTATCGGCTATGCTTCTCTTCGTTTGTTTCGCCGCCTACACTGTGACCTTTTGGCTGCTTGCCACGGAACACAAAGAACGTTCGCTCGCGAAGAGCTATCTGCCAGTCTTTTTATTGAAGAAGCAGCCAACATCGTAATCGCTGAGAAAAAAAGCAGTTTTCGCCAGTAAGATCTACAATGAAAATTACATTCTTAACTCCGGGGTATAACTGGGGTCCCTCTGGCGGCATTCGGGTCGTCTATGAGTATGCAAACAGACTTGTATTTCGGGGCCACCAAGTAGCCGTCGTTCATCCGCGGCAGCTAAAGTATCCTCCGCCACGGGCGGGTATCACCGCTGCAACCTGGCTGCGAACAAGATTGAGAAATGCAAGAATGAGGATGAGGGCAACGCCGATAATTGACTGGCAACCCATCGACAAGAGAGTAGAAATGTTGTTCGTTCCCGATTCTGGCCCGCGCCACGTTCCTGACGGCGATGCAATTTTTGCGACGGGATGGACGACAGTCCGATCAGTTTCAGAAATGCCACAAGTCAAAGGTGAGAAGTGCTACTTGATTCAGGGCTATGAGTCTTACCATGCCCCGAAGGATTTGGTCGACGCGACATGGCGGGCTCCGCTTCATAAGATCGTTGTCGCAAAGTGGCTAGTCGAACTCGGTAGAGAATTGGGCTGTCCCGAACTAACCTACATACCTAACGCAATTGACCATCGACGTTACCGGATCTTGCGACCGATTGAAGGGCGCCCCAGGCAGGTATCGATGGTGTTTTCTTCCTCCCAAGTCAAAGGATCGACAGACGGAATCGAGGCGATGCGAATCGCACGCGAAAGATTCCCTGACTTGAAAGTCGTGCTGTTCGGTACTTCTCCTGCACGTTCAGCAATTCCAGAGTGGGCCGAATATTTTCAAAATCCGCCTCAGGAATACATAATTGACAAGATCTATAACAACTCTCAGGTCTTCGTGGGATCGAGTTGGATGGAGGGTTTTTCGCTTCCTCAAGCTGAAGCCGCTGCCTGCGGGTGCTCTGTGGCCACCACAGACAGTCTTGGTGTGCGGGAATACATAGAACACGGGGTCACCGGTTTACTTTCACCGATCAAAGACCCAGCCGCGCTGGCCGAAAACATATGTCGCTTGCTTAACGACGAGGCGTTGCGGGTCCAGCTAGCCACGGCTTGCAATCGCCTGATCTCTACGTTTAATTGGGAACATAGCGCCGATCTGTTTGAGAACTTTTTGTGTCGGGTGATGGAGAACAAGAAATCGAGCAACGAACCAGTGCTATCTTCGGCGGTTTCCGACAATTAGTAGAGAGTTGCCGGACTTGTGGATTTTATCGCCGTTCGGAACATTTGAGATGACTACTCCAATAGAATCCAAGAGACCTGCCGAGTCAAAACGAGACGGCGCAAGTACTGGGCGTTGTCCTGCCTGCAATGGCACAGCAGCGAAGCTCCTACAGGCGCCGGACAGATTTCACGGAAGAAAAGAGATGTACCGGATGGTGCGGTGTACTTCTTGTTCGCTTGTGTGGTTGGAAGATCCTCCACCACCAAACGAAATGTGGAAGCACTACGGCGTGGATTACGATAGAGCCATCGCCGGCGGAGGCGAGGATCCGGAGCATTGGACCGGAAAGCGTGACGTCGTGCTTCGTTACAAGTCAGGTGGGGCGATTTTGGATCTGGGCTGTAGTTCAGGCGGATTTCTCGACTCGATTAAGGGTCCAGCGTGGAAACTGTGCGGGATAGAAATGTCGGAAGAAGTGGCGCAAAAAGCCAGAGCCAAATGCGACGCCGATGTTTTCGTTGGTGACATTTTGGATGCTCCCTTCGCACCTGAATCGTTTGACGCGATAACCTGTTTCCACGTATTCGAGCATCTGTATCAGCCACAGGAAGTGCTTGCGAAGGTTTCCAAGTGGTTGAAACCAGGAGGCATTTTCTATGCGATCATGCCCAACATCGATTCCGCGGGAGCGCGCATTTTCAAAAGTTATTGGTACGCACTTGAATTGCCGCGACACCTCTTCCATTTTTCGCCTAAGTCGTTGAGCAGCGTGGGTAAGTCAGTAGGTCTGGACACGGAGTCAATCACGACTGACCGCGAAGTCTTCATTGAGCCTAGTTCGCGTTACATATTTGACGAAATCCTGGCGAAGGCTGGCATCCACCGCGCGCCAATGTCGAAGGCGAAGCGACCGGGTGTTCCGTTCAGGATCGTTCGTAAAGCGTTTCGGATGACAGTTCTGCCGCTGCTTAACGGGATGGCTTCGTTTGCGGGCGACGGCGAAAGTATTCACGCCGTATTCCGAAAAGAGCCGAAAAATACGCAGGAAGCATCTATCGGTTTGGGAGTGCGACGCTAAAATGGTGCCGGATCAAAGCCACGCGTTTGGTGGCGGAGCGCTTGAGACAAGCATAGGACCCGTCTGGCTGGCCTTGATGGTCATCACGATTGTCCTGATTCTCGTGGTCCCTCGGAAGTACGTGATGATACCTATTCTTCTGTGTGTACTTCTGACTCCTACGGGCCAACAACTGTATTTTGGCGGCATCCACTGGCTAGTTTACAGAATCGTGGTGCTCGTCGGTTGTTTGCGGATGATCGTGTTCAGATTGCGTACCAAGGATGGCGTGCTCGCTGGCGGCTTCAATATTGTTGACGGCGCATTTCTGGGGTACGTATCATTTCAGGCGATCGGTGTGATGCTGCAATACAAGCAATCTCAGGCAGTTATCAATCAATTTGGCTTTCTCGTCGATTTCCTAGGCGCATATTTTCTGTTACGAGCGCTGATTAGGGAAGAAGCCGACGTTTACCGGGCTCTAAAATGCGTTGCAGTAGTCACAGTAATTGTTGCTGTCGGCATGGTCCGGGAACAGATGACGTTGCAAAACGTTTTTGGAACCCTTGGAGGAGTAAGACTCATACCCGAAATTCGAGAAGGAAAGATTCGCTCACAAGGAGTATTCCAACATTCGATTACCGCTGGGACCTTTGCAGCAACTCTATTACCGCTTTTTATTTTGCTGTGGAGCAACGGGAAATCGAAAATCATGGCGGCGCTAGGAATCGTGGGTAGTACGATCATGACGATCTGCTCGTATTCCAGCACCCCGCTCCTGGTTATCGTAGCTGGCATGGTTGGTGTATTGTTGTGGCCGCTACGGAAAGAAATGCGTGTGATCCGATGGGGAATTGTAATTGCTTTGCTCGGGCTCGCTGTCTTGATGAAAGCGCCGGTATGGTTTGTGATCGCCCATATTGATCTCACCGGCGGATCTTCCGGCTATCACCGAGCGGAGCTGATTGATCAATTCTTGCGCCATTTCGGAGATTGGTGGCTGTACGGAACGAATGAAGCGGGTAAATGGGCCCTCGACATGTGGGATCAACAGAATCAGTACGTGGCGATCGGTGAGGCCGGAGGTTTAGCGGCCATCTCGTTATTTATCGTGTTGCTGTCCAGGTCGATCGCGAGGATCGGCAACGCGCGAAAAGTTGTCGACGGCGACAAACGGATGGAATGGCTGCTATGGTGCCTGGGAGCGTCGCTCTTCGCAAATATGGTTGGATTCTTTGGAGCGAATTATTTTGACCAGTCGAAAGTGGTCTGGTTCATGTTGCTGGCGATGATCATGGCGGTCACGTCTCCTATACTCGCCGGAAAGCTACCCAATGCCGCAGCTTCGGCGGCTGGTCGATTTAGAGTCCCACATCTCGCGTATTCGGCGCCAGCGGGCATCGGCCAATCGGGACGGCGGCTTCCGCATATGCGGATGAAAAAAGAATAGTTATTCGGCAGCTTCGCATTATTCAGCGGA
>Ga0137404_10002270_pt1 | contig 12680 bp, 10 predicted proteins | sample CZOMad2_1_16fung_FD_108285 | JGI IMG/M metagenome (GOLD analysis project Ga0137404, IMG submission 108285) | Vadose zone soil fungal communities from Angelo Coast Range Reserve, California, USA - CZOMad2_1_16fungal (Illumina Assembly) | ecosystem: Environmental > Terrestrial > Soil > Vadose...
AGCGTCTGTTAGCCTTTATTGCGTATGTCAACAAAACCATGGCCAAACCGTTCAAATGGACCTACATGGGGCGTCCGTTGGCAGCTTAAACCAGAATTGAACTTGCGCCGAGCTGTACTAGGCAGTTCAGCCCACTAGCCAATTACAATATAGCCAACGACATCGGTGTTCTGGGACGTCGCCCCCTCAGCGTTGAGGTCTGGTGCATCGTCAAGCTTCAGGTCAACCCTTCCGAGATCCTTGTGTTCCCGTCGTACATTGATTGGGCTACCTCCGTAACTGGACTGCATATCCGCGAGAAACACCGGGGCATCAGTAAAGATTTCCTTGAATATGAGGGTAGAAAACTGCCCCCGTGTGACGCTCTACGTCTTGTTGACCTCGAAGGCGAGGCCGTCAAAGGTGCCCATGGAGAGTTCCCAGACCACGAATGAGACAGTCTGCAGGGCGCCGAGGCCGGGAGAGAGCCCCTGCGGCTGCAACTGGAACTGCAATCCTTTCTCGCTGATAAGCGTCGGCCGACCCGTTACAGCCATGGGTTCCTGGGTATTGGTGAGCCCTGTCATCACCATCGGTACACCCCGAAATGCCTGACTGAACGCAATCGAATACTCGGGATATGCCAGGTCGGTGTCGACGGTTCCGCTTTCCAGAGAAGTACCATCCGCTAAACGGAACCGGCCGCGCTCGATGACGAGATAGCCGACCGTTTCTGAGGCATGTGAGCGACTGCTCTCATCCCACGGCTGGAGGCGCAACTCAAATCCTGTCGCATCCGTTTGGCGAATCTTAACTACCGCTAGTGCAGCGTCGCGGTAGCTCAAGGCTTTCGCTACCACGACAGAGTCCGTAAACGGCTTGCTGAGATCCACGCGCTTCCACTGATGATCGACCACCACCTTGCCGACTTCGACATGGTCTGAGGTCAGCAGGTCAGAGGTGGTCGTTGTGGTTGCGGACGCGCTCGACCTTGAAGCTCCATTCGCTGTTTGCGGTCCGGCGCTGCCCAGAGGGGGAGTCGATTTGCCGAGCGCTGACAAGATGCCACCGAGATTCTGGGGCACACTTGAGTTCTGCACGGACAGGACTCCACTGGTGGTCGCCACGATCGCTGTGTTCATGTCGGCCTGGATTTCACTGGCCAGTAGTGCGCGGTTGTAGATGCGGACCTCATCGATGCTGCCCTGGAAATGTTCACCCCAAACGCTGTTCCCACCGACCCGGAGCGGACCCTGAGGTCCGGATGCTGCCAGGCAGGGACCGACTACCGACCTGCAACCCGTTCACATACAATCTGAGCCTCGCCCTATCGTAAGTGGTGGCCATATGCCACCAGGTGTTCAGCGGTAATTGGGCGTTCCCGAACACCCCCAAATCGCTACTGGTACAGACATAACCACCGGGTCGATTGGTATTGGAATTGGCATAGAGGGCATAGACTAGAGGCGGTGAGGAGAAGGCTCAGGACAGTCAACAGCAGAACTATGGACTTTCGCTCGGTGATCGCGCTCCCTCCACATCGTGGGTCTGCAGGAATTCCTGGGGTAACTCATGCTGTCGGGCGAGTAAGAACGCAATAACTATGGGAACGGCGCGCATTCATCTCCATCTTTCTGGGGGTAAAGCGTGTCGCCTCGCGTCGGCAAGCGACACGACATCCCAAAGACACAAAAGATACAGAGGACAACAGGGTGATTGTCTCGCGGGGGGAAGACACTTAGGAGGAAAGAAAAACCTCAGTTGTATACCAGAGCGATTGCCAAAACGTCAAGTAATACAATCCGCGGTCAAAGAGATCGCTGACAGGTCGACCGTTAGCGCAGATACCATCAAGACCCACTTGTACCGCAGCGACGAGAAGCTCCACATGGACAACCGTATGGTCTTGCTGCGCTATGCTCAGGCGAAGGGGGTGGTACGACCCAGTATATTGAGCCGTTGGACTTCGTGCTCCCATCCCACCGCGTAACTGCGCGTCAAGCCGGTAATGCCGTAATGTCTACCGCCACTCCCATGGTATTGCCCTGCCGTTCGAGGCGCACCACATGGCCACGGCATTGCAGACGCACCGGCTGTCTTGGATCGATGTATTCCAAGACAAGGGCAAACTGGATGACCTCCCCGAGGGCGAAGATACGGTCCGTCTCAAAGAACACACCACAGGCACTGAGGTCACGCGTGATGCCCGTTCCTTCCAGCAGTTCCACGGGTAGCGCGACCCGAAATCTGGGAGCCTTCCGCCTGTCTGGAATCTTCAATGTATCGGCTATGTGCATAATCTACGGGATACACCACACGACGACACTATAGCACCAGATATATTTTGATCGTCTCGCGTCCCTCCATGCCCGCGCGGTACGACCCGCCATTTCGATTTCTGACACAAAAATCCCTTTAAACAAAATCTGTTAGGTACATTCATGCGGAACGCTGTCAGGCTGGTTGTTTATCCATAGTTATAGAAAAATGTATCTACTGTTAAATTGTTGCTCCTACCGGCATGCCCTACATTTGTACCCACAAATAGCGGTTGGGTACTTTCGCCGCACGCGTCAGCCTGGGTGCGAAGCTATGCGCTACTCACCTATGGTACGCAACTCGAGACCATACAGGCACTGCTACATGGGTGCGGGAAATCCGCGTCGCAATGATCTGGGCATACGGAGGAGAACGCTCTCGAGTGCCATCGCCAGCCTGCTACAACTTGCTGCTGGCCAACATGTACTCACCTGCGCTTGAGAGGCGGATGAACTCCCGGGAAAGGGGAGCGCAACCGAAGGGGGCGAAGCCCCAGCATTGATCCTTACAGTATCCCTCGTCGGCCTGGGACCTTCATTACTTACCCATCTCTTTCAGAGATTCGTGGAAGGCTGAGTCCGGTGATTTTCGCCTCTGGCAGCGACAGGGTGTCCACGGCAGGCTGACCATGCAAATGGGGTGCACTCCGCAACCGTGTACGGCGTGCCCTCTTCCCGAAGCGGTCTAGTACTAACTCCCTGGTTCTTGGATCCTACCGTTTCCAACCTGTCCATGTTCCGAGTCGTGCTGCCAATGTCCAGCTACGCGCTTCACGCCGACCCGCACACCAGGCAAGACTCCGCTATCCTAGCTCCGAGGTCTTGGGGTTGATCGCTCCATGCAGTCCCACTTGACGAATGGGCCGTGCCGATGGTAGCCCCGTCATCACGGCAGGTCATTGTGTCCATGATGGACGAGTCGTTGAGCTTTCCACAATCATCGTTGACACCAGAAGCGCTACCCGTGGTGCCGTCCGGTACCGGGATAGAAGCGGCAAGCTGTCATAGGGGTTGAAACGATGCGACGAGTTGATAGGGTATTGAAGTGTGGCACGCTGATCCTTGTGCTGGCGGCGGTTGTAATGGGGTGCGCCTCCCAAGGAGGCCAAGTTACCCTGATCCCTTTTACCCCGCTGGCTTCCCAGCTTCCAGCATCCGAGAGCGACTATATCGTGCAGGTGGGTGACACATTGAATATTAAGTTCTACTACCATCCGGACCACGATCTGCGGGATCTTATCGTCCGTCCGGACGGCAAGCTTCTATTGCCGCTCGTCGGCGACATGCAAGCGGCTGGCTTGACGCCGGAGCAACTCGCCGAGCAGATCGCCCAACGCTACGCCTTCACCCTACGCGAGCCGAAAGTCGCCGTCGACGTTAAGACGGCAAACACAGGTCAGGTCTATGTTGGAGGCGAGGTGCAGCGCCCTGGGATCATCAAGCTGAAGCCGAAGATGAACGTCCTCCAGGCCATCGTTGAGGCCGGCGGGCCCAAGAACACGGGCGACGTCAAACGGGTGGTGCTGCTACGATCCGTCGGGGACAATCAGTTCGGCTACCGCCAGCTCAATCTCATGAGGATCCTCAGGCACGAAGACCACGCAGATGACGCAACGCTTGCCCAGGACGATCTGATCTTCATCCCGCAAACCGGCATCGCTAAGGCCAACGTCTGGGTGGAGCAATATATTAAGAATATGATGCCGTTCGGGACCCCTCTCCGGCCGACTCCAGTTGGATTTTAATAGTCGACATGGCTGGGCGAGTTCGGCAACACGAGTTCGATAGCAACGGTAGGGGATAGGACATGGATGCGCGAGAACATTTTGCGATAGGGGATTATCTGCGGGTAATCTTCAAGAGAAAAGCGCTCATCGCCGGCGTCTTTCTCGCCGTAACGGTGGGAATCGGCATCACGATCTTCCGCCAACCGATCATCTATGAAGTCTCGGGGAAACTCCTGGTGTCGCGGGCCCGCGCCGATCTCGTGCTCTCACCCGCGGTGACCGGGGGAGCCGGCCCCGGGTTCACCTTGCCGCAGCAGCAGGACCTGACGGCAGAAGTCGAACTTCTCAAGAGTCGTACCCTCAGCAAGGCGGTGGTCGAGGGGTTAGGCCTGAACCGACCGACCCAGGCATCAGCCAACACGGCGCCGGTGATGGTAGCCAGCCTCCTGCAGATGCCGCAGATGCCGGCGAGCCTAGCTGCCTGGCTCCCATCGGCGCTGGGCGGCAGCTCTCCTGGCCCCCAAGAAGACGAGCCAGGACAGCCTTCCCGTCTCGATCGGATGGCCGGAGGCATCCAACGGGGACTGCAGATCCAGGTGATCCCAAACTCCAACGTCATCGAGGTGCGTTACCGCAGCACGGACCCAGAACGGGCCGTGGATGTCGTCAACATGCTCCTCAAGCTCTACCTCGATCGCTACCCGGAGAGCCGACGCCCCCATGGCGTGACGGAGTTCTTCGCATCACAACGCGTCTTCTATGAGCAGAAACTCCGCGACGCCGAAGCAGCGCTGCGGGATTTTGAAGGGCGCACGGCCCTGATCAACGCCTCTCGCCAGCTCGAAGTGTACTCCAGGCAACTGGCAGAAGCGGAACTGACGATACAAAAGGTCCACTTTGACGTCCTCGATAAGCGGCAAAAGCTCGCGAGTACGAAGGTACATTTGGCAACTCTGCCTGAGCGCACCGTTTCCAGCCAGACCAATCGTTACAATCCGCTGATCGATCTCTTCGAGACGCGGATACTCGAGCTGGAAATGGAGCGGGAGAAGTTGCGGCAAAACTATACCGACCAGGATCGACGGGTGCGCGACATCGAGGGACGAATCGCTAACCTCAAGCAGCGGATCGGGGAGCAGCCCGAATGGGTGCCATCGACCGAGACCAGGCAGGTCCACCCATTACGACAGCATTTGCAGGAAAGCATGTTGGGGACCGAAACCTCCCTGGCCCGCTTGAAGATCGATGAGCAAGAAGCGGCGGAGATGGTCACCATGCTCAAGCGGCGGATCGGGGAGATAGCCCAGTTGGCCGTGGACAGGGCGGAGTTAACTCGAGAGGTTAAGGCCCACGAGGAGACCTACCTGCTCTACCGGAAAAAATCCGAGGAATCCCGCATCTCCGAAGCTATGGATGAACAAAAGATGATGAATGTGACCATCGCCGAGGAGGGGGCCACGCCTTTGGCCCCCCTCACCAATAAGAGCCTCTCGTACGTCTTCGCCCTCATGGTGGGCCTCGTCGGCGGGGTAGGCAGCGGGTTCTTACGGGAGTTTTTCGATGATTCCGTGAAGACCGCGGCGGACGTCACGTCCAGCACGGCCCTGCCTGTATTGGCCTCGATTCCGGAGGAGGACGCCCGCGGCAAGAAAAACGGCGGGACGACGAGAATATCGTAGGACCGGTACTCCAGCAGGCTAACTGCCATGTACGAGCGTTATTTCGGCTTTGCAGAGAACCCGTTCAGGCTCACCCCGGACCCGCATTACCTTTATTTAAGCGAGAGCCATAAGGAGGCTCTGGCCTCGCTGATCTATGGGGTCCAAGCCAGGACGGGCTTCGTCGCGGTACTCGGGGAGGCAGGCACCGGCAAGACGACCCTATTACGACACTTCTTAGGACGACTCGATCAGACGGTCAAAACCGTCTGCATTTTGAATACAAACGTCGCATTTGAAGAGATGTTGGGTTTTGTCCTACGTGACCTCGGCATCAACGCGGCAGGCACCTCCAAGACGGAGGCCCTGGAGGCCTTCAACCATTTCTTACATGCGGAGTTTGACGCGGGACGAAATGTGATGATCCTGGTCGACGAAGCCCAGAATCTCTCGCCGGCGGCACTCGAAGAGCTGCGCCTGCTCTCCAACTTTGAAACGACCAAGGTCAAACTCCTGCAGATCATCCTGGCGGGGCAGCCGCCCCTGAGGGTTATGCTGGCCAACTCCGCAATGCAGCAGGTGCGGCAGCGCATCAGCCTCGTATGCTCCCTCGACCCCCTGAATCCAAAGGATACCGCTGCCTATATCGCCTATCGCCTGCGGGTGGCCGGATACCGGGGCAAGCGTCTGTTCACCAGGCGCGCGGTCTCCACCGTGTGGAAACATTCGCGTGGCATCCCTCGGCTCATCAACGTGATCTGTAGCAATGCGCTCATCGCGGCGTATGGTGCCGGACGCATGCGCATCAGCTCACGCATCGTGCGAGCGGTCGCCAAGGATCTCGAGCGAGCCTTCCGGGTGCATCTGCCTCGGCCTGCGTCCTCCAAGTGGTGGATGCGAACGGCAGCGGCGTTGAGCTTGGTGCTGTTAGGACTGGGGGTCGAACCTCTCCTCTCACGGTATTCCACCTCTGTCTGGCACGTCCCATCACAGTCGGCATATGAGCTCAGCGCTCCCACACACGCCCCTCTCCCTCCGCCGGCAGAAACGATCGCTGACAGCGCCTCGCCTGTACCCCTCCACACGGCGGAGATCGGCTCGGGCTCACCGCCCACAGTACCCCCCCCTCCTCCAGCGACTACGACTCGCTGTTGCTCCAACTGCTTCGGGGAAGCGTCTCGGATCCGCTCGTCCGAGAGCCGGTGCCGCTGTTGAAGACGCTCACCGTGCGCCCAGGCGACACGCTGAGCAGCATGGCCACGTCGGTGTACGGGGAGGCCTCTCCATTGGCATTGGATCTGGTCATGAGCGCCAACCCTGAGCTCAAAAGTATCGACCGCATCAGCGTCGGTCACGAGCTGGTGTTTCCTGATATCACCCCAGAAAGCTTGGTGCGCCGGACCCCCGACGGCCACCATGTCATCCATGTTGTGACGGTCTCCTCTGCGGCAAGGGCCGCGGAGCTGCGGGCAAAGATCAGTCAACAGGGGTTTACAGTCTCGGTCCTCCCCGTGCCCGTCTCCGCGTCGCAGCAATGGTTTCGGGTGTTGGTGGGCGAGTTTGACGCTCCGGAGGGGGCGTTGAGGTTCTGGCGTTCGATGAAATGGTAGGAGCGAGGCGTTCGATGAGAGGAAGCAAGGGCGGTAATGTATACAAGGCATTGGAACGCGCCGAGCAAGAGCTGCGCAGGTACAAGCCGGAGGCGTCCATCGTCACAGATACCTTCGATCAGGCCGCTCTGCCGGCCCTTCACCGGGCTGACGACCCTCTTGCGCTGAAGGAATATGAACGGCTTGCGACCGCCATCCGGCACGCCCAAGCCGAGTCTTCTATCAAGACCCTCATGGTCACCGCCTCCATCCATGATGAGGGGACGACCACCGTCGCGGCCAACCTCGCCCTCACCCTGGCGTCGCGGGAGAGCCTTAACCTCCTCCTCGTTGAGTCGAACTTCCGGCGGCCCGCGCTGTCCCGCCTTTTTCGCACCGAGGTGACGGCAGGGCTGACCGAACTGATCCTCAAGGACGCCGCCTGGAAGAACGTGGTCAACGAAACGGCGCAACCCAATCTGTTCTTGATCACCGCGGGGAGGCCTCCGTCGAATCCTACGCAACTCTTCGATCTCGGTCGATTTGAGGAGCTGCTTGAGGAGTTCCGCACCGAGTTCGACCTCACGCTCTTCGACGCCCCTCCCGTCCTCCCCTATGCGGAGGCCCTAGTGCTGGCTTCCAAAGTCGATCGAGTGCTCTTCGTTGCACAGGCGGAACGGACGCGAGGAGACACGCTGGTACAGAGCAAGGAGGAGCTCGAAAAAATCGGCGCGAAGATCCTCGGCGTGGCCCTCAACCGAAAAAAGTCCTTCGGCCCGCGCTGGCTGCAGCGATACTTTAGCCTATAGGTCCATGGCCGATGGCGACCGGACATCTTGCGAAAACCGACACGAGGGTGGCGATGGGCTCTACACGAATCTTGCTTTCGGACGCGGTGAAACGGGTCATCTATCTCAGCGGGCTCCTCGGCCTCTCCCGGCGCTACCGGCACACCAATACTGCGGTCATCCTCAGGTATCATTCGGTCGGCAGCGCTGACGGATCCGCCCCCATCCACATCGATCCAAGCCTGTGCGTCCCTGTCTCAGCCTTTGCACAACAGATGCAGTTTATCCGCGACTACTACACCCCGGTGTCACTCGATCAACTCTTCGAAGCCATCAAAGAGGAGCGCCCATTTCCGCGTGGGGCGGTGGCGATCACCTTTGACGACGGCTACCGTGACAACTACAGTGAGGCGCTCCCGATTCTGCAAGAGTATGGTCTCCCCGCCACCTTCTATATCACGGCCGGGTGTGTGGAAGCACGTGACATTCTATGGACATCGAAGTTACGCTACTATTTCATGGCGACGCGTGAGCCCGCGCTCCACCTCCAACACCCGACATCACAGGTTCTCAACCTGTCTTCGCACGCGGCAAGGCAGGCATCATACGCGCACACCGTCGCCCTTATCAAGAGCGCGGGGAGGCAACGGGGCGGCGATGAGGTGTTCCAAGAGGTGGAAACCGCGCTGAAGGTGACAAACCTCGATCCCCTCAAGGATAGCATGCTGTCGTGGGAGGAGATCCGGGAGATGAGCCGGGCTGGGATGCTCATCGGAGCCCATACCCTCACCCATCCCAACCTTCCTCAGGCTTTTTCAGGTCGGATCTCGCATTTTACGCGCGGCTGCCTGACCTACTGCGCCAGGGATTTTCAGAGCGGCCGGGCGCCCAGGCGATGCTCCTGACCGCGTTGCTGGGCGTGTGGCAAGGGGCGAATGCCGTAGGGTTTTGGTGAGAGGCGGTGCATCATAGGGCTGAGGGGCGTGCGGGCATATGGGGCGAACGACGACCATCAGAGAGTCCCCGTGAATTTCACCCGTAACCCCCCGTCACCCTCGTCGTGTACTTTAGGAGTGGCATATCCGGGCCCTTCCCTCAGGATCGCATCGCAAGCCTGTAGCACACACCCGCATACACCTATAGCCTGGCGTCGATGCGGCCCGACGTAAGCGGGCACAGTTCTATACCCTGTAATCCAGCCAACACATGTGGAACTATCAGTGCCGCGGGCTCGCAGAGACAAGGCCACAAGGCTAGGATACACGCTAGCCTAACGCATATGGCTCACGTCGCTGCCTACTTGCCTCTGTAGGCTCTGATCGCTCCACCCCTCTCTTTCGTATCACTGACCTCGCCCACCAGTCCCCAGAATTATCCTCCAGACACCAGTCGATCACCAAGCTATGCCTGGTTCCCTAGCGCTCTTGACATCCATCCCAAACATGCTTCACTACGGTCGATAGGTCCGCTTGTGCCCCTGCGCAGAGCCCTTTCCAGAGGAACGGCGCAGAGAGGAGTATGGCTGCGAGGGAGGCGGGGCACGTTTGCATACAGCACTGCGAGAGTGTAAAATTCAGGTGTTTCACGCTTCAAGGGAAGCCGTTGTTCCTTCGCGGTCGGTTGCCGCTAGGAGCTGTTGATGCCGTTTACTGTGGCGGATTTTCACGATTTGATTCGTCTCCTCGAAGAGCATCCAGATTGGCAGACTGAGCTACGGCGGGTGCTTTTCTCCCAGGACTTACTCGATTTGCCGCGCACTGTACAGGAATTGGCGACTGCCCAACGCCGCACAGAGGAGGCCATAACACGTTTGACCGAACGTATGGAGCAGGGCTTTGCCGACGCCGCAACCGAACGCCACGAGTTACGCCAGGATCTCACCCAACTAACCGGGCGTGTGGACCGCTTAACCGACCGTGTGGAGCAGGGCTTTGCCGACGCCGCCGAAGATCGTCAACGTATTCGCACAGACATGGCACAGGGCTTTGCCGACGCCGCCGAAGATCGTCAACGTATTCGCACAGACATGGCACAGGGCTTTGCCGACGCCGTCGAAGATCGTCAACGTATTCGCACAGACATGGCACAGGGCTTCGCCGACGCGGCCACCGATCGGCGTGACATGCGGCGCGATATCGGACAATTGAAGGGATTAGGGCAAGAACAATTCTACCGCGACCGGGCGGCTGCGATCTTCGGGCGCCTTCTGGTGCAAGGATACGATGCTACCAACCAGGTGGCCGATCGTCTCCAGGAGGCCCGCCAGACCGGTGTGATCTCCGATCGCGACTACCAGGAAGCGCTAGCAGCCGACCTGCTATGGGGTGGTCAAACACGCGACAGCCGTCAGCCTATCGTGCTTGTACTAGAAGCCTCCTGGACCATAGGACACATCGATGTCGACCGTGCCGCTCGACGCGCAGCAGTGCTGCGGCAAGCTGGTTTGAGGGCTCTGCCTGTGGCCGCGGGTCAGGAATGGCCACCCAACATGCAAGACGATGCCAGACGGTCAGGAGTGGCCATCGTCCAAGATGGGACAGTGGATCAAGAAAGCTGGGAAGCAGCTCTCGCCCAGGCGTAACGGTTCTATGGGTTTCTCTTTGTCTGGCCCTTCGCCATGTTGTACCGTGGCATCATCGCCTCATCACAGGGTTGATCCACCTGCCCAAAAGGAGCATCCCATGCCCGACTCACCCTGGACCTCACACGCCCAATATGGCTCCGATGTCATCGTCGATCTCTTGAAGGCCCTTGGCATTGAGTATACGGCCTTCAACCCCGGCTCGAGCTTCCGCGGCCTGCACGACTCGATCGTCAATTACGGCGGCAATCGCCTGCCCGAGGTGATCGAGTGCGGCCACGAAGAGGTCTCGGTAGCCATCGCCCATGGGTATGCCAAAGCTACCGGCCGTCCGATGGTGGCCATCGCTCATAACATCGTCGGCCTGCAACATGCTTCGATGGCCATTTTCAACGCCTGGTGCGATCGCGTGCCGATGCTTGTGCTGGGAGGCACCGGGCCCATGGACCTCACCAAGCGCCGCCCATGGATTGACTGGATTCATACGGGGCTGGTCCAGGGCAACCTGGTGCGCGATTACGTCAAATGGGATGACCAACCCCACACCCTCGCCGCCGTTCCCGAATCCCTCCTGCGCGCCTATCGAACCGCCGTGACCGAGCCGCAAGGTCCAGTCTATGTCTGCTATGACGTGGATCTGCAGGAAAGTCCCGTCACCGAGCCGCTCTCGCTACCGGACCCGCGGCACTATGGCCCCCCCACGCCGCTGGCCGCCAGCCCCGACGCTGTGCAGCAAACGGCAGAATGGTTGGTGGGCGCAGAGCATCCGGTGATCATCGCCGATGCCGTCGGACGGCATCCCGGCGCCGTGCGCGTCCTCGTCGAGATAGCGGAATTGCTAGCCGTTCCGGTCCTCGATCACGGCGCGCGCTTCAATATGCCCAATACGCATCCGCTCGATTGCACAGGCGCCGACGCCGAGCTCTTGCCGCGCGCGGATGTGGTGCTAGCACTGGATGTGGTCGACCTCTTCCGGTCGTTGAACCGTCTGGACCGCCACACCCGTACCCTGCAGTCCATTGTTTCGGATAACGCCAAGATCGTACATATTTCCCTGGGCGATTTCGCCATCCGCAGTTGGGCCGGGGATTATCAGCGCCTGCATCGCATCGACCTGCCCATTGCCGCCGATACCTCGGTGGCCCTGCACCAGCTGTTAGCCGCGTGCCGCGATCTCATGGGTCGTACAGCCGCACAGAGCGAGCGCTTCGTCGAACGCCGGGCGCGCCTCAAGGCCATGTACGAAACGCAGCGCCAGGGCTGGCGCGACCGCGCACGGCAACTGGCGGACCAGGCGCCCATGGCGCCCGCCACCGTGGCCAGCATCGTCTGGGAGGTCATTAAGGATCGCGATTGGCGGCTGGTCAATGGCACGCTGAATGGCTGGGCGCGGCGCTTGTGGGAGTGGACCGCGCCTCGACAATATCTGGGCGGCAGCGGTGGGGCTGGGGTCGGTTATGCCATCGGCGCCTCCTTGGGGGCAGCCCTGGCTGATAAAGGCTCCGGGCGCGTGTGTGTCGATCTGCAATCCGATGGCGACCTGCTGGCCTGTAGCAGCGCCCTCTGGACGGCGGCCCATCACCAGATCCCGCTGCTAATGGTCATGCATAACAATCGCAGTCTCTACAACTCGGAGGAGCATGCCGAGGAGGTGGCGCGCCTCCGCGGCCGCCCCGTCGCCAACAAGGGCATCGGCACCCGGCTCGATGAGCCGCCGGTGGATTTCGCTACAGTGGCGCGGGGATTTGGGATCTATGCTGAGGGGCCGGTGGAAGACGCCCGCGCCCTGCGGCCTGCGCTTGAGCGCGCGCTCAAAGTCATCGTCGAGGAAGGCCGCGCCGTCCTCGTGGACGTGGTGGCGCAGCCGCGTTGATCAAGGGCGGTGCCTCGTCCTCCGCATCCTCACCACGACCTCGTGCGCCGAGGAACAGATCCAGGCCATGCGGTGCTGCCTGAGCATAGATGGCCTGCATGGCTTGCAAGAAAGGTGTTTGTCCACGCCAAAATGGAAAACTGCCGAGTCGTTTCGGCACCGCGGCG
>Ga0137404_10002271_pt1 | contig 12675 bp, 8 predicted proteins | sample CZOMad2_1_16fung_FD_108285 | JGI IMG/M metagenome (GOLD analysis project Ga0137404, IMG submission 108285) | Vadose zone soil fungal communities from Angelo Coast Range Reserve, California, USA - CZOMad2_1_16fungal (Illumina Assembly) | ecosystem: Environmental > Terrestrial > Soil > Vadose zone...
TCCCAGCCCTTGTACTTGGTGACGGTGAACAGGTTCAGCGCTCTCGCGTAGATCCTTACCCGCTCGATCTTTATTTTCTTTAAAAGGGCTGCGGGAAGATTGTAACCCAGGGTAACGGTCTTTACCCGCATATAAGAGCCCTTGGAAATATAACGGCTGGAGGCATTGACGCCATTGGCGTAGAACAATCTTGCTTCCGGCACCTTGGTGATATCCCCGGGCTTCTTCCAGGCCGCCAACTGATCGGTAGTCTGGTTGTCATAACCATTGCTTCCGCTGGCCGACATATACTGGCCGCCGCCGGCATAGATATCGTTGCCCTGCACGCCTTGCAAGAGGACATCCAAGTCGACCCCTTTAAAGGAAAAATTATTGGTCACTCCATAAAAGAATGTAGGGTTGGGGTTTCCGATCCTTACATCCACCGCATTATTATAATTATTCGTTGTGGTATGGTCGAGACTGCCGTCTGCTTTCGGAGTATTCTTATAATACAAGGCATCCCCATTCGCGGGGTCCGCGCCGGCAAATTCCCTGGCATAGAATACGCCCAGCGGCTGGCCTTCCCTGGCCTTGTTCACACCCGTTCCTAAGATCTGGCCGTTCAGGTAGGTGATCTTGTTCTTGTTGGCCGAGAAATTGAGGCTGCTGGTCCAGGAGAAGCCGCGGCTGCGGACATTGACGGTATTGACGGTGACTTCCACGCCGGAGTTTTTCAGCTTACCTACATTCGCCAATTGTGAAGTAAAACCGGTGGTGGCAGGAGTCGTTGCGCTTAATAAAAGATCCTTCGTCAGACGGGTATAATAATCGAGCTCCAGGGTGATCCTGCCTTTAATAAGACCGGCTTCCACACCAAAATCGGATCCATAAGTGGTCTCCCATTTCAGGTTGGGGTCTCCAAATTGGGAAGGATGCTGCCCGGGCTGCCCCCCATAGGATGCGCCGGAGTAGAGGATCCTGGACGCGAAATCGGATATCCTTTCATTACCATTGCCCGCATAGCCCGCCTTGAGTTTTAAAGTGCTAAGCCAGGTTACATTCTTTAGAAAATCCTCTTCCGTTAGCACCCATGCCGCCGAGGCGCCCAAGAAGGTACCAAATTTATTAGTGACAAATCTTGATGACCCGTCTATACGTCCGGTGAGGCTCAGGATATATTTTTCATCATACTTATATCCTATCCGGGAGAAATAGGATAAGGTCGAATTGGAGGTGGAGGAAGAGCTGGCCCCGGTCTTCGACGCTGCATTGATCAGTTTCTGATACGAATCGCTGGGGAAATTCTGCCCGGCTGCCGAACTGAAGTCGCTGCGGCGCTTGGTGAAGGCCATCCCGGCCAGTATATCCAGGTCATGCTTTTCGGCGATGCTCTTTTTATAATTAAAGTAATTATTCGTCGTGTAATTCAATACCTGAGTAGTAAAGTAGGAGCCCGAGCCACTGGGTACCCCGGAATTCCTGGAAGTCAGTTTACCGTTATAGGAATCCTCCGTCTGGTTGAGCTGATCTACTCCGAATTCAGTCCGGAAGGAAAGGTCCTTGGTAAAGGTGATCTTTCCATAGGCCGACCCAAAAGTCCTGTTCACGATCGTATTGAATTTCGCATCGAGTACGCTCAGGAGGGGATTATAATAGACGGGATAGGTCGTATTGGGATTTCCCGTCGCCAGGTCCAATGCACCGCTGGCCTTTCCCGTTCTCGGATCGATCAGTGGGGTGATGGGTGATAACGCGATGATCTGCAGGGGAGTGGAGAAGGCGTTATCGTTGCTTACGCGTTTGTTCTCCGACCGGGCAAAACTGAGGTTGATCCCTACCGTCAGCCAGTCCTTGGCCTGGTGGTCTACATTGAATCGCGAGGAATAGCGCTTGTACCCGTTTCGCACGATGATCCCCGTTTGATCGAGGTATTGCCCGGAGAGAAAGGCCTTGGTCTTATCACTGCCCCCGGAAATGCTCAGGTCATACTGGGAAATGGGCGCATGCTGGAAAGCCTGTTCCTGCCAGTCCGTATTTACTTTGCCCGTTTGCCAGTCCAGGTTGCCGGCGGAATAGCGGGTGAGCCTGCCCGATACCGGGTCTTCCAGTGTTTTGGTATAAGCCGCCTGGGCCGCAGCCAGCGTGGGGTAAAGTCCGGCCAGGAAATCCTGGTTGGCGGCGCCGACCCCGGCCTGTCGCATATAACTCACGAATTGCGTGGCATTCATGAAATCCACTTTCCGGGTGGGTTTTTGCGTGCCCGTAAAATAACTGAACTCGATCTTCGAAGCTCCCGCCTTCCCTTTTTTCGTCGTGATCAGCACGACCCCATTCGAGGCGTTGACCCCATAAATGGCCGTCGAAGAAGCATCTTTCAAAATAGTAAGACTCTCGATATCGTTCATGTTGATATCGGCCAGCGCATTCGTCGGGGAGGTGAAATTCGATAGGTTGTCCGTAGTGATGGGGATCCCGTCCACTACATAGAGGGGTTCATTGCCCGCTGTTACGGAAGAACTTCCGCGGATCTTAATATTAATACCTTGCCCCAGCTTGCCGTTCTGCTGGGTAACGAGCACGCCGGCTGCCTGGCCCTGCATGGCGGTCTCAAAACTGGTGGCCGGGGTATTGGTTATTTGTTTCGCCCCCACGACAGACACCGCGCCCGTGACGTCTTTTTTAAGTTTGGTACCATAACCTACGACGACGACTTCCGATAATTCCTTATTGGCATTTTTCATCGTGATCGTCATCTCCGATCCGGTGATGGGCAGGGTTATTTCCCCGGCGCCCACATAGCTGGCCGTGATCGTTTTCGATCCTGCTAATACCGTTACCGTGAAACTGCCGTCCTTGGAAGAAATGGCCACGATCTTCGAACCCGTGACCCTGATTACGGCGCCTTCGAGAGGAGTGCCTGTTGCATCTGTGATTTTGCCGTTGACCGTGCGGTCCTGTGCCGCGACCTGGTAAAATACCAGACTCAGACACACCAGCAGAGTGGTGAGTTTTCTCATGTGTAGTTAGTTTTGGAGTAAAAAACGGATGAGAATAATCAATCGTTGTCTAAACAATGATAAATTATTTTCACGTGAACAATTTAGCGATAATATTCCATTTTTCGATCTCTATGCGCCAAAAAAAATCATATAGAATTATTAAGAATATGAGCTAATCCTTAATTTCTTTCATCAGTTCCTTTACGGCCGCCTCCAGTTGCTGGTCCCTTCCTTTTATGACTACTTCGTATTCATTCATCAACTGGATATCGGGTATCGTCTGGTGATTTTCCAGGTAGGGGCCTCCCGCGATCTTGCAGCCCAGCGGTGGTACCCCCCATCGGATGCTGTTATCCTGCAGGGCTTCCCATCCTGCAAAAGTGCAGGTACCCGGCACGGGCATGCCTACCAGCTTGCCGATGGCCAGGGCCTGGTAGCTATAGGCATAACAGTGTCCGTCGCTGTAGTTAGCCTCATTGGCAAGGGAAATGCTCGGCTTCGTCCAGCGGAAATTCGGCTCATATCCATTGCTGCGGGTGTCCGTCGTATAATCCATGAATTTCTTGCCGCTTAGGAACATGGCAAGATCCGCGACCAGGTCGCCGCCGCCATTGAAACGGGTATCGATGATGACCCCTTTACGGTTCATGTATTTCCCCATCACTTCTTCATAGGTAGTGCGGTAAGCGCCGTCATTCATCCCCGGAATATGCACATAGCCGAGCTGCCCGTTGCTCATCTTGTCCACCTCGTCCTGGTTGATCTTCACAAACCTTGCGTAGAGCAGCGAGTTCTGTTCGCCCAGGGTCACCGGCTTTACGATCAGTTCTTTTTTCACCGCTCCGTCTGACAGCACGATCAGGGTATTCTTCCCTGCCTTGCGGTTAAGATAGCGGGCAAAGTCCGTGTCCGGCCTGATGAGGTCCCCATCGATCGACTCGATGATCATGCCCGGCCTTACATTCATCCCGGCTTTATCCAGCGGCCCATCCCTGATCACTTCCACCACTTTTATGCCATTGCCCGTATAGTCCTGATCCCAGAAGATGCCCAGCGCAGCCGTCGCGTCTCCATCTGTCCGGATATTATTATAGGACGCTCCGCTATGGCTTACATTGAGCTCGCCCAGCAGTTCGCTGAGCAGCTCGGCAAATTCATAATTGTTGCCGATATGCGGCAAATATTTTTCGTAGTCGGGCTTATAGCTGTCCCAGTCTATGCCGTGCATGGTGCGGGTATAGAAGGTTTCTTTAGTCCTCCGCCATACATGCTCGAACATGAACTGGCGCTCCCTCACCACATCCAGCACCATTTCCCCATTGATATTTACCATATCCTTTTTCCCGATCAGCGGTTCGATCCTGGAAATACTCCCGTCACTGATGAGGAAAATATATTTCTGATCCTTGTCCCACTGCATGCTGCCGGAATTCGCGTTCAGCGGCAAGAGCATTTTCGTCTCCTTCGTACGCAGGTTGGTAGTCCATAAATTATATCCTTTTTCAAATTTGGCGAGGTAATACAGCGTTTCACCATCCTTCGTGAGCAGGGCGTCCCCGAGACTGGAGGAATGGATGGTCAGCTTGATCTTTCGTTCAGCCAGTCCGTCCCATTCAATGACAACGCTGTCTTTTTTCACTTCCTTCTTCTTCGCGGTATCCGCCTTTGACTTATTTTCGTCCATTTCTTTCAGCAGGATCGCGTCTTCTTTACTCAGCCTGAACTTATCCCATCCATCCTGCGTGAAGAAGAGGGCATACACATCACTCTGCGAGCCGCCGCTCTGCGCTACGGACCGGAGTCCATCCCGGTTGCTGAACCAGATCATCGCTTTTCCACCCATGACCCATTTGGCAAAGCGGTCATTGAAGCCGCTCTCCGTCAGGTTGATGATCTTTCCCTTACCATCGGCCTGCACCAGTCCCACTTCGCCGGGAGCGATTCCGGGCACGGAATAATCGAATAAGATCCATTTACTGTCCGGGCTCCACTGGAAATACTGGTCATTATCCCCCATGCTGAACAGCTGTTCTTCGTTGAGCAGGGTGCGGGTCTTTCCCGTGGCAATCGTATAAATTTTCAGCTTCATCCTATCCTCGACGAAGGATATCTCTTTCCCGTCGGGCGAATAGGCCGGCTGGTAATTCTCCTTTTCATTGCTGATCACAGCCGTTTCCTTCAATAAGGTTGAGGCATAGAAATACGGCTCGTCCGCCCGCTGCCTCCTCGTCTCGAAGATCTTCCAGCTATTACCCCGTTCTGAGGCATAGAGCAGGGCCTTCCCGTCTGGCGAGAAGCTTACGCTTCTTTCCTGTTCCGGAGTATTGGTGATCCGCTTGGTAACGCCGCCCTCCACGCTCGTCACGAAGACCTCCCCGCGGAAGATGAAGGCTACCTCCTTTCCGTTGGGAGAAACGGCTACATCCCTGGCGCTGCCCGTAACGGGAATGATCTTCTCGTTATTGGCCTTTGCATCGGCGGCCAGGGTGATATTGATCTTCTGAGGCTGCCCGTTGCCCTTCTGAGTGTACAGATTTCCGTCATAGCTGAAGCAGAGCGTGCCATCGGAGCTGCTGCTCAGGAACCTCACCGGGTGCTTCTTAAATGTAGTGACCTGGGTGGACTTGCCGCCGTCCAGGTTCATTTTATGAACGTTGAAGCTGCCGCTCTCTTCGCTCAGGTAATAAAAGGCCCGGTCATTGTCGGTGAAGACGGGATTACGGTCTTCACCGCTGAAGCTGGTTATCTTTTTGTGTGTGCCTGCCCTGATATCCCAGACCCAGATATCCCGGGCGATGGAAGAAGTATGATGTTTGCGGAAGGGGTTTTCGCCGCCTTTCTTATCATGATAGATCAGCTTGCTGCCATCCTGGCTCAGCTTGGTATCTTCCGCAGGTGTAGAGAGGAGCTGCTGCACTCTTCCCCCGTCGACGCTTACCTGGTAAAGCTCGGGCTGTGAAGTAACGGGAAAGGTCCTGTTTCCGGCCACATCCATGCGGGCAGCGCCAAAGATGATATTCTTGTTGTCCCTTGAGAATTCGTACGGATATTCATTGGCGGAGTGAAAGGTGAGACGCCTGGCCTCGCCGCCGGCAGCGGGCATGATATAGATATCGAAGTTGCCGTAACGGTCGCTGGCGAAGGCGATATATTTGCCATCATGACTCCAGACCGGCATAAAATCATGCGCTTCATGCACAGTCAGGGCGATGGCCTCACCACCACCCGAAGCCACTTTGTACAGATCCCCCTTATACGTGAACACCACGCTCTTTCCATCGGGCGAAATAGCGTTATAACGTAACCAGCCGGGAGTGATCTGGGCCTGGATCGAAAAATTAAGCAGGAGAAGGCAAAGGCTTTGAATAAGGATCTTCGTCATAAGTAGTCGTTGTTGGAACCTCAAAATAGCAAAAAACGGCTACAGCTGAGCGATACCGCCGCATTATTTGTGCTTTACCTGATTTTGTGTCAAATATCAATACGCCGTCGACGGCAATTGTAATTTGAAGGATTCTATTTGTTCTTCCGTGGTTTTCTTCACCTTGTTTATAAATCGCCCTTGCTCAGTTTCAGCATGATCACATCATGCGGGGCAACGACGGCCTTGAAGGGCGTTGAAGTCTTTCCGGCTGCCGATCGCTGCCACAGGTCGTATAAGATATAGCTGGAAGAGCCGGCGTCCAGCGGGGTATCGGTCACACTGTCAATGATCGCTTCTTTCTTCCAGTCGAATGATAAATTCCTGGGGCTTGCCGAACGGTTGAGAAAACAGATGGCCCAGTTGCCTCCTTCCAGCGGCCTGGCCCAGGTCTCCAGGCTGTCCTTTACCGAATATTTAAAACCTTCCACTCCCATGGGATCCTGGTCGACGGCGACGACTTCTTTATGGGTCAATATCGCATCCGTCTGCACGGACATTTTGCGGATATCGTTGCCCGCAATAAGCGGGGCCGCCAGCATGCACCATATGGAAAAATGAGCCCGGTCCTCGCCCTGTGTCATCCCTTTGCCCACTTCCAGCATATCCGGGTCATTCCAATGGCCCGCCCCTGCATACCTGGCCAAACCGGCCTGCTTGTCGGCGATGCGCATGATACCCCAGGCTGACCATCCACCATTGCGTTTCTCACAATCGAAGCAACCGAAAATATCCCCGGTGGTGCGCCATAGCTGCCCCAGGGGCTGCGCCCATTCCCAGGGCTTGTTATTGCCCCATTCGCATAGGCTGAATATGATCGGGCGACCCGCCTTGCGCAAGGCCTTGCTCATGGTCGTATAGGCTTCTCGTGCATTCAGGCCTTCCGAGCTGCACCAGTCGAATTTCAGGTAATCCACTTCCCAGGCGGCATAATTACGCGCGTCCTGGTATTCATATCCCCTCGTACCGGGATATCCTGCGCAGGTCTTGGTGCCTGCACAATTATACAGGCCAAACTTCAGCCCTTTCGAATGGACATAGTCGGCCACGGGTTTTATTCCATGCGGGAATTTCTGCGGATCGGGGACCAGGTTGCCCAGGCTGTCCCTTTCCTTCGCCATCCATCCATCATCCAGCACCAGGTAGGTATAACCAGCGTCCTTCATCCCGGAACTGACCATGGCATCCGCCGTCTCCATCACCATTTTCTCACTGATATTCGTCTGGAAGGTATTCCAGCTATTCCAGCCCATCGGAGGGGTCAGGGCAAGGCCTTCGAACTTCTGAGCACGGAGTATGAGCGAGCAGCCCAGAAAAAGTAGAAAAAGTGATTGACGCATGAAAATAAAGATAGGAAATTTTCATTTCTGGTTCACCGGAGTTTCGATGATCAGAAATTCGGAACCTTCCTCGCAGTGAATGGACACGGTATCTGTCTCCCAGACACCTATTCCATCTTTTTCATATAAGTTCTTGTCGTTTACACGGATGCTGCCTGACGCCAGGAAAATAAAAAGACATTTGTTGGTAGGATTGAAGGAGTAGGTGATGTCCTGACCTTTATCAAAATAACCAAGGGATAATTTCGCGTTCTGGTTGATCCAGCAATGTTCCTGGCCCTCTTCACCAGTGATGATCGTGGTCAGCTTGTTCTTCCTGCCTGCCTTAGGAAAGCTCCGCTGCTGGTATCTCGGAGTGATATTCTGGAGCTTCGGCTGGATCCAGATCTGCAAAAAATTCACCGGCTCTTCCCCGATATTGTATTCCTCATGCCGAAGGCCTCTGCCCGCGCTCATGATCTGTACGCCGCCTTCCTCCACCGTTGTGCTGTAGCCCATGCTGTCCTTATGATTCATCTTGCCTTTAAGCAGGACGGAAATAATTTCCATATTCACATGCGGATGGATACCAAACCCTTTGCCTGGCTGCAAATAATCGTCATTGAATGCCATGAGAGTGCCGAAAGCGCTTTTTTCCGGATCGGTATAATCGGAGAAGCTGAAAAAGAAATTGCTTTTCAGCCAGCCGATATCCTTCCTGCCTCTTTCCGCAGCGGGAAACAAATGTGTTTTCATATAATGATAATTTATACCGGTGAGGTAACCCCGAACACCAGCTTATTCGCCATACCGATCTCATCCAGGCTGATGGTATGGCCCATATTCTTGTAAATTTTTGTCGTCATGGAGGCATTCATATTCGTCAGCCTGTCTGCTGTCGCCTCTGCCCTTTCGACCGGCACATGGGGATCCGGATCGCTGGTCCCGATAAATACGGGAGTGCCTTTGAAATCACCTTTATAATTCTCCGGGTAGACCCTGTCCCCGATCAGCCCCCCCGTAAAGGCTACTGCGCCGCCCCATCTTTCCGCATTGCGGGTGATGAACTCCAGCATGAGACAGGCGCCCTGGGAGAAGCCAAGGAAATAAATATTTTCATGCGGAACGCCCTGTGCCGTCACGTCTTTTACCAGCTCATCCAGGACGGCCAGGGCCGAACTCAGCCAGGGCTCGTTCTGCATCGGGGGAGCCAGGAAGGAATAAGGATACCAGGTATTGCCGGTCGCCTGTGGCGCCAGCAGGGTAAACTCTTCTACATCCAGGCTGTCGGAAAGGGAGAGGATATCCTCCGCCGATCCGCCCCTGCCATGTATCATGATCAGGACCTTGCCTCCTGCAATCAGTTTCTTGCCGGCAATCCTATAATTTTTCTTGTGCATAAATATCTCCTTTGGGGCCGACCTGGACCATGGGTTTCCGGTTCCTGGGTGGCTTTAACTCAGTTTCGGCAAAGTAGCCTCGATCTTCGCGCGTTCCGCTTCATAGCGGGCCGGCAATTTAAGATGGGTGCCCAGTTCACTGACGGGCTCATCCCGGTCAAAGCCCGGATTTTCGGTTGCCAGCTCGAACAATACGCCGCCGGGCTCACGGAAATACAGGGAGAAGAAATAATCGCGGTCGATCTTCGGGGTGATATGCAATCCTTTTCGGGCGATCTTCTCGTGGTAATCCATCAGGATATCATCGTTCTTTACGCGGAAAGCCACATGGTGATTCGTACCTCCGGCTACATGGCCGGTCATCGTAAGAGGAGCCTCCACCAGGTCGACGATCGATGCGTTGGCGATTGCGTCCGTGGCATAGCGGTAACGGCTGCCTTCCTGTCCGATCAGTTGATAACCGAAGATATCTGTCAGGATCTCAGCGGTAGGTTTATTATTCTTAAGCGTCAGCGTTACGCTGTGAAAACCCCGGAGTGCGGACTGCTCCGTCACTTCCCCGGTGACCCATGGCTTCCTTTCATCTTCCTGCGCCGGCACGATGAGGTCGATCTTCAGCCCATCGGGGTCCTGGAAGGACAGGAATTGCTCGCCGAACCTTTCGCTAGTGGCCTCATGCCGGACATTGAATTGCGCAAAGCGCTCTTTCCAGAATTCAAGGCTTCCTCCGGGTACGGAATAGCCTATTCCCGTCGCCATGCCCGTACCCACGCGGCCGGCGACAATGCCTTCCCATGGGAAGAAGGTAAGGATCGTTCCCGGTGTGCCTACCTCGTTCCCGAAATAAAAATGATACGTTTCCGGATCATCGAAGTTCACTGTCTTCTTTATCATCCTTAATCCGAGGACCTTTGTATAGAAGTCATGATTACGCCGGGCATTGCCCGCAATGGCCGTAATGTGATGAAGCCCCAGTATCCTGTTATCCACTATTGAGGGGGTGTTTACTGTTGCCTGGGTTCCGGTTATCGTCTCGTTATCCATAGTTGTCCTTTTATTATGCTTGTTTGATCACCTGTACTTCGGCGTTGATCTTTATCTCATCGCCGACCACGACACTGCCAGCTTCGGTAACTGCGCTCCAGATCAATCCGAATTCCTTGCGGCTGATCTTACCGGTCACGGTGAAGCCTGCCTTGTTCTGACCATAGGGATCCGTCACCGTGCCACCGAATTCTACATTCAGGGTTATCGGATTGGTGATGCCGCGTATCGTGAGGTCGCCATGCAGTTTGGCTTCGTCGCCCCTGGTCTCATATTTAGTGCCCACGAATTTCAGTTGCGCGTGTTCTGCGGCATGAAAGAAATCGGGGGATTTCAGATGCCCGTCGCGCTGTTCGTTATTCGTATCGATGGAGTCGATGTCGGCAGTGAAGACGATCCCCGATGCCGTGTTAAAGTCCGTTCCTTCCGTCTCCAGTTCCAGGTTGAACTTTTTGAAGTTCCCCGTAACGGTCGTGATCATGAGATGTTTCACTTTGAACTGTATCTCGGAATGCGCTGGGTCGATCAACCATTTTGTCTTTGCCATAGTTTTATTTTTTAGGACATAAAGGTACTATGGCCTGCAGCCCTTTCCATTGAGGTAGGATAAGAAAAAAGGGTGATCTATATCAATTTTGTTGTCTATATCAATGCTTTTTGCCGGGTACCAGCTCCTTTCGCAGCCGGCTCAGGGTTTCCCGGGTGATGCCGAGATAGGAGGCGATCATGTGCTGGGGCACTCGTTGAAGGCTCTCGGGATAGGTCTTGACGAACCTGAGGTATTTGGACTCTGCCGTGTCGCTCAGAGATTCCATCAGCCTTCGCTGGGTGGCGATGAGATTATTCTGGATGAGGATACGGAAATAGCGTTCGAATTGGGGCACTTTAAGGAGCAGGATCTCCCAGGAAGGCCGGGTGATCAGCAGGAGCTCGATATCTTCCAGTGCCTCCATATTAAAAGCGGAAGGCTCGTCCGTAAGGAAACTATAGAGATCGGCAGCCCACCATCCCTCCGACGCGAACTGCAGGATATGCTCGCTGCCTTTGGAGTCGATCGTGTATGACCGCATGATCCCCTTGTCTACGAAGGCGGTGTATTTGCAGACATCCCCTTCCTGCAGCAGGTATTGTTTCCTGCGTAATTTCTTCCGGGTAAAAAGGCTCTTGCAGAAATCATATTCCTCCTGCGTAATGGATATTTTTTCGGAGATCTTTGTATATAAGAGTTCAGGCATAGGCAGGGTTTACGGCAGCTCAATTGTTCCGAACCAATAATTGATGAACGTATTTATCTTGAATAATGTGTTCGTGTACGAATCCGGTTTTTTAATGAAACTGTTGGCCCCTAGTGAATAACATTTTTCCACGTCCCCCGGACGGGCGACATCACTGAGCACGATCAGCGGCACCGGCCGGCAGCCTTCGGCATTGCGGATACTGGAAATAAGACCCGGCAGATCGTAGGCCTGTGAACTGAGGCTCAGGATGATCAGGTGGGGTATCTTTGTAATATGCTGCAAATAGCCGGGGAGGACCGTGCTGTCGATAAATTCAATTTCGGCCTCTACTGCCTCGGACCGGAATGTTTCCTCGGTCAGGTAGCGGTCATCCGCATCGTTCTCCACCATCAGTATGCTGCGTTTCATGCACGTAAATTTGGTATACGCAATTTACATTTCATCGGTTTAATTTCCTGTATTAACTTCAGATCCAGCGGCCTGGCAGGTTCGCTGTCGTTGACCGCAATCCGTAAAATGGCGACGCTGGAAAACCATTTTGAGCCCAGGAGGCAAAAATTAACTATCTTGCGGCACGATTTCCAGCCGAAAACCCTTTGGAATCAGTCCTGTAGGGAGTTCAGATGGCTTCTTTAACCTTTTATTAACCCAAGGGAGAATACATTTGTCAACAATTTAAGCGCCGGGCTACGAAGCCGCAAACCGATAAAATGGTCCATGCGACTTGCCAGAAACATTCAACTGATATTATTACAAGTGAAATTATGAAGAAGCTTTTCGTTATTGCACTGGCTCTTATCGCCACAACTACTGCTTTTGCTCAAAAAAAGGACTCTACCGCCACCGTAAAAAAGCCGGTGGTCAATGCCACACCCCCCGCTGCAAAGCCTGCAGCGGCCAAGAGGGACTGGAGCAAAATTAATCTGACCAGGAGAGCGAACGATCATTTCATGTTTGAGCTCGGTTACGATGCATGGGCCGGCAAGCCGGACAGTATCCATACCAGTGGCTTCAGCCGGAGCGCGAATTTCTATTTCCTTTTCGACTTCCCGTTCAAGACGGATCCCCGCCTGAGCATCGGAGCTGGCCTTGGCATTGGAACCAGCAATATGTTCTTCAACAAGCAGGAGGTAATGGTAGCCGCCATCAACAATCCCACTCTCGCCTTTCCGGACGAATCCGGCGCCAATCACTATAAAAAATACAAGCTGGTCACCACCTACCTGGAAGCCCCGGTAGAGATGCGCTTTGCCCTGGATCCCGAGAATACCA
>Ga0137404_10002275_pt1 | contig 12664 bp, 9 predicted proteins | sample CZOMad2_1_16fung_FD_108285 | JGI IMG/M metagenome (GOLD analysis project Ga0137404, IMG submission 108285) | Vadose zone soil fungal communities from Angelo Coast Range Reserve, California, USA - CZOMad2_1_16fungal (Illumina Assembly) | ecosystem: Environmental > Terrestrial > Soil > Vadose zone...
GAACAGCGCAAAGCCGAACGGCGGATGCATGAACGACGTTTGCATGTTCACGCACAGCATGACGCCGAACCAGATCAGCGCGGCATCCGGGCCCACCACGGGGGTGAGGATCTTCTGCGCGATGGGTGCGATCATCGGCAAAATGATGAATGCGATCTCGAAGAAATCGAGGAAGAACGCCACGAAAAAGATGAACAGGTTGATGAAGATCAGGAATCCCCAGACGCCGCCGGGTAGCGACGTCAAGAGGTGCTCCAGCCAGACGCCGCCGGAGACGCCGAGGAACACCACCGAGAAGCAGGTCGAGCCGATCAGAATGAAGACCACCATGGTGGTGATGCGCATGGTCGTCTCATAACCTTGCTTGATCAGGTCCCGCAGTTCGGGAATCCGCACGGCCTCAAGGCAGATCCACACCACCGCAAGATAGGTGACGGCAAAGGCGATCTTGAAGATAAGCCCTTCGGTTGCGAAGATTCCGACCATGGTGCCGACGCCGGCGGCGATCACGCCTATGATAAGGACCTTCCGGCCGGTCGTACTGAAATCCTTGCTGTGGATGGCCGCCAGCACAATCGCGCCAACCGCGCCCATGGCGCCGGCCTCGGTCGGCGTAGCAAGACCCATCATCATGGTGCCCAGCACGACGAAGATGAGGACGGCGGAGGGAATGATGCCGAGCAGACATTTGCGCCAGAGCGGCCATCCCGTCAGCGTCAACGCCGTCTTCGGCACCGGTGGCACGTGATCCGGCTTGAAGAGGCCGAGCAGAAAGGTGTAGCCGGCAAACAGCGCGATCTGGAAAACCGACGGGCCCCAGGCGCCCAGATACATGTCGCCGACCGACTTGCCGAGCTGGTCGGCGAGCACGATCAGCACCAGCGACGGCGGCACCAGCTGGGTGATGGTGCCGGACGCCGCCAGCACGCCGGTGATGTAGCGCATATTGTAGCCGTAGCGGATCATCACCGGCATCGAGATCAGCGCCATGGCAATGACCTGAGCCGCCACGGTTCCGGTGATGGCGCCGAGAATGAAGCCGACGATGATGACGGAATAGCCTAGGCCGCCGCGGATGGGTCCAAACAGCTGTCCCATCGAATCGAGCATGTCTTCGGCAAGCCCGCACCGCTCGAGGATCGCACCCATGAAGGTGAAAAAGGGGATCGCGAGCAGGAGTTCGTTCGAAAGCACGCTGCCGAATACCCGGCCCGGGATGGCCTGGAGGAAATTCATGTCGAAAAAGCCGAGATTAATCGCGAGGAAGCCGAACGAAAGCCCGACCGCGGCAAGCGTGAAGGCCACTGGAAAGCCGATCAGCATGGCGAGAACCAGGCCGCCGAACATCAGTGGCGGCATCGTTTCCAGCGTAATCATTGCGTCGGCCTCTCGTATTTCGCATCGATCGTCAGCTGGCCTTGAAGCGCGGCGATGCGTTTGATGACCTCTGAGACGCCTTGCAATGCAAGCATGACGAAGCCGAATGGAATCACGAACTTGATCGGCCAGCGGATCAGGCCGCCGGCGTTGCCCGACATCTCGCCAACGGCATACGCCTGCAGGGCGAAAGGCCACGACAAATAGGCCAGTAGCAGACAGGCCGGGATCAGGAAGAAGAGGGTCCCGATCAGATCGAGCCGGAGCTGCCCACGTTCGGTCAGGAACAGATAGAAGATTTCGACCCGGACGTGCTCGTTGCGCTTGAACGTGTATGACGCGCCGAACATGACCAGAATGGCGAACATGTACCACTGCAGTTCAAGCCAGCCGTTCGAGCTGTAGCCGAAGGCGTAGCGGATCATGGCGTTGGCGGCGCTGACAATGCAGGCGGCCAGAACCAGGAAATTGCAGATGTAACCAACCTTTTCATTGATCAGGTCGATCGCGGCGCTGAGCGCCAACAATGGACGCATGGTGTTCTCCCGAGCGGACGCCATCAAGGCATGCCCGTTGTTTCAAGGGGCAGCACCTCGATTCCGCGCGCGGGGCTACGGCTCATTTCCAGGAGCGATCGCAACGTAGTCCTCCCCCAATTACGCTTTGCCGTCTTGACCTGCGCCGATCCGGCGCCGTGGCTTATCCAGCCGTGCGGGCATAAAAGCAAGCGCACCATTCCAGCGCACCGTGGCGACGTCAATTGGAAAATGGGCGAATTGTCGCGAGATCAAACGGTTGCAAGGCGAGTCAGCCGACCCCGGCTTTCAACCACCGGTAACGCTCATATGCCGGCTGACGCTGGGGCGGTTGTGCCTGCGATCGATGATGAAGTCGTGGCCCTTCGGCTTCAGGCCAATGGCGCGGTCGATCGCCGCACTCAACTGCTCATTGTCGGCGGAGGCCCGCAGCGGTCTGCGCAAATCGGAGGCATCCTCGTGGCCGAGGCAAGTGTGCAGCGTGCCGGTGCAGGTGATCCGCACGCGATTGCAGGACTCGCAGAAATTATGCGTCATCGGCGTGATGAAGCCGAGCTTGCCGCCGGTCTCGTCGACCCGGACATAGCGCGCAGGCCCGCCGGTGTCCTCATCGAGGTCGGTCAGTGTGTATTGCTTGGCAAGGCGCGCGCGGAGCAGGGACAAAGGCACATATTGATCGATGCGTCCTTCGCCGATGTCGCCCATCGGCATCACCTCGATCAGGGTCAGCGCCATGCCCTTGCCGTGCGCCCATTCCATCAGTGAGGGAATCTCCTCCTCGTTCAAACCCTTCAGCGCTACCGCATTGATCTTCACGGCAAGACCCGCCGAGCGCGCGGCCTCGATGCCGGCCAGAACCTTGTCGAGATCGCCCCAGCGGGTGATCGCGCGGAATTTTGCCGCCTCTAGCGTATCCAGCGACACGTTGATGCGGCGGACGCCACAGTCCCGTAGTTCGTTGGCAAAGCGCGCGAGCTGCGACCCATTGGTCGTCAACGTCAGTTCATTGAGCGCGCCGGATTTGAGGTGCCGCGACAGCGATCGCACCAGCGACATCACATTGCGCCGCACCAGCGGCTCGCCGCCGGTCAACCGCAACTTTCGCACGCCCTTGGCGATGAATGCCGAACACAGACGATCGAGTTCCTCGAGCGTCAGCAAATCGGCCTTGGGCAAGAAGGTCATGTCCTCGGACATGCAGTAAAAGCAGCGCAGATCGCAGCGATCCGTGACCGACACCCGCAAATAGCTGATTGTCCGACCAAATGGGTCGGTCATTGGACGCGACAGCGACGGAAGCGTAGAGACAGGTACGGTCATTTCGGGTGTGCCTTCGGCAGCCGCCATATCAACAGCAAACAGGGCGCCAACTCAATCTATGCACGTTGCAACCTCCATACAATCCGCCGTTTGCGTGGTGCGGTGCAAGCGATTAGTGCGTGAACCGGACCTGGACGCCGGTTAAAATCGTTTTCCCTTGTCCGGAGATCGCGCTCAGACAACTACCGGGTGGGTGAGGCCGGCGGCGGCGCCTGCCCTGGGTCAGGGAACGGCGATCCTGCGGCGCCGGAGGCTGCGGCCGGTAGTTGTGGCCTTTTCGGCCGCATCGGCTTGCGGGCTGGTTTCGGCGGCGGGCCAATAGGCTGAAGTTCCGCGACCACCGGACTGGGTTCGATCTTTATCGTCGAAGACGCCAACAGGCTTCCGGGGCTGCCGCTGACCTGCACCGGGACCGTGACCGGCTGGAACTTGTTCAGGGTGAAACTGACCGTGAAGCTGCTCTCGGGAGCAGGCACGCTAACAGCGCAGGGCGTCTTGCAGCCCGGCCCAAGCGAAGTGCGCGCTTCGGCGCCCGGTGGCGTCGATTCAAGCTGAATCTGCATCGTTGGCGGGGTCGACTTGAAATAGTCCATCGAAAACGACGAGCAACCGGCCAGACTTAGTCCCGTTGCGGCAATCGCGATGACACGGCGCATGATCGACCCGTCACTTCAGACCACGATCCGATCGGGCTTGGTCGGATTTGATCTCATTTCTTTGTGTGAGCATGATCTCCGGGCACGCTTCGCGTTTGTCCCGAAAGAAAACCGGTCCCACTTTTCCGGATCATGCAACTCGCGCGGCCAACGGCCACGTTCCCCGCCTCGACCATAAAAGCCTCAGGACAGCCGTGCAACCACGCGGACCTCGAGCGTTAATAGATGGTTAATGCTCGTGTGATCTATAAATAACTCAAATAAGTCAATATCTTAAATGGATATTTTCTTCTGGGCCATGAGGCTTTCCACGGCGGCTGGCAGCTCGGTCATGTGATGGACCACCCGGTCGGGTTTAAGTTCGGCGATTGGTACCTCGGTATATCCGAACGCAACGCCAATGACCGGAATGCCGGCGCGGCGGGCCACGCCGATATCGGGACCCGCGTCGCCCACCATGATCGCTGAGGAGATGTGCCCACCGGCACGCGCCACCGTCTGTTGCAATATGCCTGGATCCGGCTTCGAGATGCCGAAGGTATCGGCGCCGCAAATGGCGGAAAACCGCGCGCTCAATCCCAGCTGATCCAGTAGAAGTTTGGATAGCCACTCCAGCTTGTTGGTGCACACCGCAAAGCGGTATCCGCGCCCCTCCAGATCGTCGAGCGCGCCTTCGAGGCCTTCGAACGGCCGCGAAAGGTCGGCGATATGGTCGGCATAGAAGGCGACGAAGTCGCCGGTGAGGCGGGTGATGTCGGCAACGCTTGCGGCACGGCCGTCCAATTCCAGGCCGCGCTCGATCAGCTTGCGGGCGCCGGCGCCGATCATATTGCGCGCGGAAAGAAGCGGGACGGGGGGAAGGCCCTCACGTTCGAGAACAAAATTCAACGCGTTGATCAGATCGGGCGCCGTATCGACGAGCGTGCCATCAAGATCAAATACGACGGTGCGGGCAGGAATCATCCAGAAATCGCTATCGGTCCGCGTCCGATCATGCAAGGAGGGATGCTGGCCATCCGCCATAGGTTATGGGGACAATCATGCGGGAGCTCGCGGGCAAGACAGCATTCGTGACAGGCGGGGCCAGTGGTATCGGGCTCGCGCTTGGCCGCGCCTTCGCGCAAGCCGGCATGAAAGTAATGCTCGCCGATATCGAAGCGGACGCGTTGGCCGCCGCCGTCAAAGGCCTGGAGAATGTGAGGCCCGGTGTGCGCGGCGTGATCTGTGACGTCGCCGATCCCTCGAGCGTCGAGCGCGCGGCAAAGGCGTCTTACGAGGCCTTCGGAAACGTCCACGTGGTTTGCAACAATGCCGGCGTCGCCGCCAGCGGTGGCATCGACAACATCTCGCTCGATAATTGGCGCTGGGTGCTGGACGTCAATCTGATGGGCGTGCTCCACGGCATCAGGAGCTTCCTTCCGCATATCCGCGGCCACGGGGAAGGCGGCCACTTCGTCAATACCGCATCGATGGCGGGGATGGAGAGTGGGCTCGGGTTTAGTCCCTACGGGGCAAGCAAGTTTGCGGTGGTAGGCATGTCGGAGGGGCTCGCAGCGCAGCTCAGGCCGCTCGGAATCGGGGTCAGCGTGCTTTGCCCGAGCTTCGTGCGCACCCGCATCGGCGAGAGCGGGCGCAACCGCCCGCAGCGCTTCGGTCCGACGCCAAGTCTTGATCCGAACGGCCCGGCGGCCGCGGTCGTCGCCGAGATCGCCTCGCGTCTGCAGGCTGGTTTAGACCCGGCTGCCGTCGCCGAGCGCGTCCTCGACGCCATCAGGAACGACGAACTTTACGTGTTCACGCATCCGAATATGCGTGGACAGGTAGACGAGCGGTTTACAGCCATCCAGGCGGCGATGGACAAGGTGGTCTCCTAACCCAAAGTCCTCCGCATTGGGGTCCTGATAGCGCTGTTCCTTCCCGTAAAACGACGCTAGATATGCCCCGCCGCATGTCGCCGATCGCGCGATCAAGCGCGGCTCCGAAGGGATCGTTGGCACGTGAGCATGGATGAGCTGAAACGGCAGGCGGCGGCCCGCGCGCTGGAGTTCGTGCAGGATGGCATGAAGCTCGGCCTCGGCACCGGTTCGACCGCGAAGCACTTCGTCGAGTTGCTCGGCGCGCGGGTTCGCGAAGGGCTTGATGTGATCGGCGTGCCGACCTCGGAAGCAACCCGCGCTGATGCGATCCGCTGCGGCATTCGGCTGACCACGCTTGACGAGGTAGACCGGCTCGACCTGACCGTCGACGGCGCCGACGAGATCGACCCCTCGCTCGATCTTATCAAGGGCGGCGGCGGCGCGCTGCTGCGGGAAAAGATCGTTGCCGCCGCATCTGATCGGATGATCGTGATCGCCGACGACTCCAAATGGGTCGAGACGCTCGGTCGTTTCCCCCTGCCCATCGAGGTCATTCCGTTCGGGCTAGGCGCGACGCGACGGGCGATCGGCAGGGCGTTTGCCGAATGCGGCGTGTCCGGCGAAATGGTGGTGCGAAAGCGGCAGGACGGTCACGTTTTCGTCACCGATGGTGGTCACTGGATCGTCGACGCGCATCTTGGGCGCATATCCGATGCGCCGAAGCTTGCGGGATCGCTGGGCTGCATACCGGGTGTCGTCGAGCACGGGCTGTTCATCGGCCTTGCCAGCATGGCGATGCTGGCCGGCGCTCAGGGAATTCACGTTATTGAGCGGCGTAATGCCGCTAATTGAGGAGAAATCGGAAATGAAGAGCCCATCAAGAATCTTGTCCGCCGCGGGGATTGCGCTGGGATTGGCGCTGACTACGTTTGCAGCCGGCGCGCAGCAGCCGGCGCAACAGCCCGCGCCGCTCAAGCCGGCATCCCCCGCGGCGATTGCGGCGGCACGAGAACTCCTGACCTTGAAAAATGTCAGCGCGGTGTACTCAGGCGCGGTCCCCAATATCGTCCAGCGTACCAAGGACACGATCCTGCAGGGCAATCTGAATTATCAAAAGGACCTGAACGAGGTCGCGGTCATTGTTGCCCAGTCGCTGGCAGGTCGCGAGAAAGAGATCGGCGAGCAGATGGCGAAGATTTACGCAAGCGACTTTACCGAGCAGGAATTGAAGGATCTCGTCACCTTCTACAAGACGCCGCTCGGCCAGAAGCTGCTTGCGCAGGAGCCCAGGACGGTGCAGGCCAGCATGGGCTTTATGAACCAGTGGGCGCAAAGCTTTTCCGATACGGTCGCCAATGAAATCCGTTCGGAAATGAAAAAGCGGGGCAAGCCGATCACGTGATTTGTTTTGACCGGGGCTGACATGGCTGAATTCGATACCGATCTGTTCGTCATCGGAGGAGGATCGGGCGGCGTTCGCGCGGCGCGGATCGCGGCCAATCACGGTGCGCGGGTGATGATCGCCGAGGAGTACCGGATGGGCGGTACCTGCGTGATCCGCGGCTGCGTGCCGAAGAAGCTCCTGGTCTATGCGTCCCATATCCATCACGAGATCGAAGACGCGGCGGGCTTTGGCTGGACTATCCCTCCCGCGACCTTCGATTGGCCGACCTTGATTGCCAACAAGGACAAGGAGATTGCTCGGCTCGAGGCGGCCTATGCCTGCAACGTGGAAAAAGCCGGCGCGCGCATCGTCAAGACCCGTGCGGTGTTTGAGGACGCCCACACGCTTCGGCTCGCCACCGGCGAAACGGTCCGATCGAAGATTGTGCTGGTCGCCACCGGCGGCGCGCCGAACCACGGCGAGGCCATTCCCGGTATCGAACATGTGATTTCGTCCAACGAGGTATTTCATTTGGAGGCGCTGCCGCGGCGCATCTTGATCCAGGGCGGCGGCTATATTGCGCTGGAATTCGCCTGCATCTTCGCCGGTTTCGGTTCCGACGTGACGGTGGTCTATCGTGGCGACAACGTCTTGCGCGGCTTCGATGAGGACGTGCGCGCACACGTTCGCAGCGAGCTGGAAAAGGAAGGCATCACGATTCTGACCGGCTGCGTCGTCAACAGGATCGACAAGCACGGCAAGGAATTCACTTCGCACCTGTCGAACGGTTCGAGCGTCGCGTCCGACCAGGTGATGTTCGCGATTGGCCGGCATCCGAATGTTGCCAATCTCAGGCTGGAGAAGGCCGGCGTCGCCATCAACCCCGCCAATGGCGGGATCGCGGTCGACGGCTTTTCGAAAACCTCGGCGCCGAATATCTACGCGATCGGCGACGTCACCCACCGCCTCAACCTGACGCCGGTGGCGATCCGCGAGGGTCACGCCTTTGCCGATACCGTGTTCGGCAAGCGGCAGGTTCAGGTCGATCATGCCGACACTCCGACGGCGGTGTTTTGCCAGCCCGAGGTCGGCACCGTCGGACTGACGGAAGACCAAGCCCGCGCGCAATTCAGCCGCGTCGATATCTACAAGGCCAATTTCAAGCCGATGAAGGCCACCCTGTCAGGGCGCGACACCAGAGTTCTGATGAAGCTGATCGTCGACGCCACCACCGATCGCGTGGTGGGCTGTCATATCGTCGGAGATGGTGCTGCCGAAATGGTGCAGGTTCTTGGCATCGCCGTCAAAATGAAGGCGACCAAGGCCGACTTCGATTCGACGATGGCGCTCCATCCGACCGCGGCGGAAGAACTGGTGACGATGCGCACGCCGAGCGCGCGCTATGTACGGGAAGCGGCAGAGTAGCGGCGTCGCCGCGCGGGAGGGATTGTCGAAGATCGCCGCCGTCCATCGACAATCATGCTTTCCATTTCGCCGGCGAGGGCGCTTCCTAGACAGAACATCGAGGAATTGCGCGGTTCCCCTGCATAGGGATCGAATTCCAATGGAACTTTTACCGTAGTTCGCGGCTAGGTTCGACGGTGTGTGTGTTCAGAGGGCGGGCAATGGCATTGTACCTTTGTTGGAACAAAGTCGGCGCTCGGAAATCTCTGGGTTTTCTCTACCGGTGGTTAGACTAGGCATGAACAAGCACGAAACGTCTGCACCCGGCCTGGGCGCATTCGAGTCGCTCGCGTCTGGCGAGTGGGAAAACCCCTCGACCGAGTTCCTGGAGCAGCTTCCGGTGGCGATGTACGCCTGCGATCAGCTCGGGCGGATCCTCTGGTTCAATTCCCTGGCGGTCGAGTTGTGGGGAAGGTCGCCCCGTGTCGGTGACGACAGCGAGCTCTACTGCGGCTCCTATAAGCTTTATTTCGATGGCCGGCCGATGTCGCGCGATCAGACGCCGATGGCCGAAGTGCTCCGCACCGGGATTCCGATCCGGGGTGTTGAGGCACGGATCGAGCGGCCCGACGGTTCGCACATCTGGGCCGTCGTGAATGTCAACGCCATCCGGAACGAGCAGGGCGACGTCATCGGAGCCGTCAATGGCTTTCACGAGCGCCTGTCCGATGGCCGCCTGGGCACGCAGGACGCGCGCCCGGTCGATTGGATGATCACCCGCGACGAGCGGCTGGCCGCCACCTATGAGCATGTTGGGGTTGGAATCGTAGAGGTCGATCGCGATGGCCGGATGCTGCGGGTCAACCAGCAACTCTGCCAACTTACCGGCTACACCGCCCAGGAGCTGTTGGGCCGGACTGTCTTTCAAGAAACCCTGCCGGAGGATGTGGATGCCGACGTCCAACAGTTTAATCGTCAGCTCGCCGGTGAAATCGATCGCTACTCAATTGAAAAGCGGATTTATCGGCGGAACGGCGGTCATTTCTGGGCCGAGGTAAAATCATCAAGCGTGCGCGACGCGGCGGGCCGATTCCTGTACGCTGTGCGGGCGCAGCATGACATTTCCGCACGCAAGCTCGCCGAGGAAGCGCTGGCGCGCCGAATGAGCGAGCAAGCCGCGTTGTTCGAATTTTCGGACCGGCTGCAACACGTAAATTCAGCCCCGCAGATCTATGAATTTGCGCTTGATGCGATCGTGCGCGCATTGGATTGCCAACGCGCCGCCATTTTGCGGTTCGATAATTCCGACCTCATGCGTTTCGTCGCCTGGCGCGGTCTTTCCGATGCCTACCGTACGGCGGTCGAGGGACATTCACCCTGGACCAGAGATGACCAGAATCCGCAGCCGATTTATTTCGAGAACGTCGCCGCGTCCGATCTTTCGGAGGAGCTGAAGGCGACGATTGCGCGTGAGGGCATCAGCGCGGTTGGGTTCATTCCGATCCAGCAGGATGGCAAACTGATCGGCAAGTTCATGGCGTATTATGATGCGCCACATCGTTTCGCGGACCCGGGAGTCGAAGTCGCGTTGACGCTTGCCCGTCAGCTTGGTTTCAGCCTTGCCCGGCTTGAGGCGGAACACGCGCGGCGCGCCGGGGAGCGCGATGCGTTGCGACTGGTCTCCATCGTAGAGTCGTCGGATGACGCCATTATCAGCAAAAACCTCGATGGCATTATCCAGACCTGGAATGCCGGCGCTGAGCAGTTGTTCGGCTACACCGCGGAAGAAGCGGTGGGGCAGCCGATCACCATGCTGATCCCGCCCGACCGGCGCGACGAAGAGCCGGGTATCCTCGCGCGTCTTCGCCGCGGCGAGCGGATCCACCATTATGAAACCGTCCGGCAGCGCAAGGATGGCCGTCTCATCGACGTTTCGCTCAGCGTCTCCCCGATGCGCGACGGCTCCGGGCAGATCGTCGGCGCATCGAAGATCGCGCGCGACGTCAGCGAGCGCAAGCAGGCGCAGCAGAAGCTGAAGGACAGCGAGCAACGCCTGCAACAATTGATTGCCGCCATTCCCGCCGCGATCTACACGACGGACGCCGAGGGCAAAATCACCTACTTCAACGAAGCCGCGGTCGCGCTGGCGGGCAGGACGCCTAATTTGGGCACCGATGAATGGTGCGTCACCTGGAAGCTCTATCGTCCGGACGGCACACCCTTGCCCCATGACGAATGTCCGATGGCGGTGGCCCTGAAGGAGGGCCGTGCGATTCGCAATGCCGAGGCGGTCGCGGAACGCCCGGACGGCACGCGGGTCCCTTTCATTCCATTTCCGACGCCGTTGCGCGACGGAACGGGAAAGGTCGTCGGCGCCATCAACATGCTGGTTGATATCAGCGAGCGAAGGCAGGCCGAGACGCAGCAGCGATTGTTGCTCAACGAACTCAACCATCGCGTCAAGAACAACATGCAAATCCTGCAATCGCTGTTGTTCACCTCGGCCAAGAGGGCGAAGAGCGACGAAGCACGCCAGGTGCTCGATGACGCCACACGGCGCGTCGCCGCGATGGCTGCCGCCCAGCGGGCGCTCTATGGCACGATGGATGCGAGCCGTTTTGCGGCCAGCGAATTCCTCCATGCCGTCTGTGAGACGGTCAAGCAGACGCTGCCGCCGGATGTAAAAATCGTCTGTCAGAGCGCAAGCGGCGTGCTGTCGAACGATGTCGCGATGCCGCTATCCCTGATATTGAACGAACTGCTGACCAATGCCGTGAAACACGGTATCAAGGACCCGGCGAACCAAACGATCCGCGTCGGTTTGACCGAGACCAATGGCACGCTCGAATTGTATGTCGAGGATGACGGGGATGGCTTCGATCTTGATGCGGTCAGGAAAAGTTCCTCGGGCTTGCAACTCGTCCTCGGCCTGGCTCGTCAGCTCAACGGAACGCTCCAGGTAACGCGCGTGCCGTCTTCGCGCGCTTCGCTTCGCTTTGCGCCGGGAATTACCTCGTGACGGTTCGGCACGCAGGGCCGCTGCGAGCCGGGCGCTTCCCGCTTCCTTCCGACACGCCGAGAGATTCCCGACCAAAATCCCAACGCACCGATGCTATCGATCGCGATCAGGCGCCGACGCGCATCCTGGTCGTCGAGGACGACTTCCTGATCGCCATGCAAACAGAGACCGCCTTGATCGACGCCGGTTTCGACGTCGTCGGCACCGCGGCGAGTGCGGAAGAGGCGATCAGTCTCGCCAGGGAAGAGCGTCCCTCTTTGGTAGTAATGGATATACGGCTTGCCGGCGAGCGCGATGGCATCGATGCGGCCGGCCAGCTGTTCCATGAACTCAATATCCGCTGTATTTTCGCGACCGCCCATGACGACGCCAAGACCCGCGAGCGCGCCAAGCCATTTGCCCCGCTCGGTTGGCTGCCGAAACCCTACACCGCGAGGTCGCTTGTCACTTTGGTGACTGAAGCCGTGTCCGCATTGGATTGAGCCGGACCGCCCGCGGCGCCGCGTCGATAAGCGTGATGAATTCGCGCCGGCTGTTGCCGATGACCTCCAATTCTCTCATATTCCGCCCCGAGCTAAGGCTTGCCGAGCACCAAGGCGGCCAGGAATGGAAATCATGCGACCTTCGATGACACGGAGAGGTTTTGGGATCGCGGCGAGCGCCGCCTTAGGTCTCAACATCTGGCCGTCGGGCGGAGCACCAAAGGCCGCGCCATCATTGCCCACGCGCGCCGCCTTCCAGAGCGTGACGTGGGTTGGCACCGAGGCGGGCATCTTCAAGCGGCATGGGATCGAGGTGACGTTCACGCTTGAAACCGGCGGCCCGCGCGCCGCCGCCGGTACCGTGCGCGGCGACTGGGAATTCTGTCACACCGGCGACCTTCCCATCATCGAAGGGGTGGCTCAAGGACAGGATCCGGTATTGATCGTCGCGCCGACGCTGCCGCATGACGCAGCGTTCCTGATGGCAAGACGCGACATCACCAAACCCGAACAACTCGCCAATGCGCGCATCGGCGGCGTCGATGCCACGGGTCAATTCGGCCGGGCCGTTCAGATATTGCTGGAGAAGTGGGGCGTGCCGGCGACGGTGGTTTCCCTCGGCTCGTTTCA
>Ga0137404_10002284_pt1 | contig 12644 bp, 8 predicted proteins | sample CZOMad2_1_16fung_FD_108285 | JGI IMG/M metagenome (GOLD analysis project Ga0137404, IMG submission 108285) | Vadose zone soil fungal communities from Angelo Coast Range Reserve, California, USA - CZOMad2_1_16fungal (Illumina Assembly) | ecosystem: Environmental > Terrestrial > Soil > Vadose zone...
ACCTCCGCACCGAGTTCGGTATGCTCTATACGGATCAGCTCTTTGCCGATCTCTATCCGCCCGAGGGCCGCCCCGTAGAAGTCGCCCCCTGGCGTTTAGCACTGGTCATGGTGATGCAATATATCGAAGGGCTCACCGACCGCCAAGCGGCGGATGCCGTGCGGCGCTGTATGGATTGGAAATATACCCTCAGCCTCGACTTGCACGACCCGGGCTTTGACTTCACCTTGTTGCACGATTTTCGTCAGCGGTTGCTCACCCATGCGGCTGCACAGCGTCTGTTCGACACGTTTCTGAGCACCTGTAAAGCGCACGGTTGGATCAACGCACGGGGCACCCAACGGACGGATTCCACGCATGTCTTCGCGGCGATCCGGAATCTCCACCGCTTGGCATGCGTCCTGGAAGCCATGCACTATGCGCTCAACCAGCGCAGCGACGCCGATCCCACCTGGGTCCAGCAGCATGTGCCGCCGGAGTGGTATGCCCGCTATGGCCTCCGGTCGGACCAGGCGCGCCTGCCGAAGGACGCGAGCAAGCGCGAAGCCCTCGCCCGCCAGATCGGGGGAGACGGCTATCAACTCCTGGATTGGGTGCAGGCCGCCGACACGTCGCCAAGCCTCAGGGACCTCCCGGCCTTGGAGGCGCTCCGGCAAATCTGGCTCCAACACTATGACCGTTGTACCGTCCCGGGGCTCGAAGACCTCCGCTGGCGCACGGGGGATGAACAACCGCCTACGGCGGTGCGTATCACGTCGCCCTATGACCTGGAGGCCCGCTACAGCAGTAAACGCGAGACCCACTGGGTGGGCTATAAGGTGCACCTCACCGAGACCTGTGATCCGGGCCAGCCTGATCTGATGACGCAGATCATCACGACACCGGCCACCACGCCGGATTGCGTCATGGGACCGGCGATCGTGCACGATTTAGCCGCACGTGATCTGCTGCCCGGCACCCATGTGCTCGACAGCGGCGATGTCGATGCCGACTTCCTGGTGACGGCCCAGACCCAGCATCAGGTCGATGTGGTTGGCCCCGCCTTCGGCTCCTATAGCCGGCAACATCAAACCGGACAAGGCTACGATTTGCAGGCCTTTGTCTTGGATTGGGAGGCCCAGCAGGCGCGCTGTCCCCAGGGACATCCCCGTGTCCACTGGCGGCCGGGACACGACGTCTCAGGCGATCCCGTGATCCGCATTCGGTTTGACGGCCCCACCTGTCTCGCGTGTCCCGCCCGTCCTGCGTGCACCACGGCGAAAGGCGCTCCACGCCAACTCACCGTCCGACCGCAAGCGCACCATGAGGCCATCCAGGCCGCACGCCAACGGCAAGAGACGGGAGACTTCAAAGTCCAATACGCTCTGCGGGCCGGGGTGGAGAGTCGCCTCTCGCAAGGCACCCGGCGCTTTGACCTCCGTCAGAGTCGGTACCTTGGGTTGGCACGCACGCATCTCCAGCAGTTGCTGACTGCCACCGCGATGAATGTCGTGCGGGTGATCGCTTGGCTCCGAGGTGAACCCTTGGGGGAGCGCCGGCGAAAGTCAGGGCACTTTGCCCAACTGGCGCCCCATCCCTTGTCACGCCAGGCGGTGCTTTGTGAAGGATGAGTTAACCAATAGCATCGGTGTTGGCTCGGTTGCATCAGAACGGGCGTGTGCGGGGTGGTCCTTGGCCGCACGGGGACTCTCCCTTATGGGTAGCATGCGATGGCTCATCAGCGGGAGCGTCTTGGGGCTGGCCCTTGTGCTGGTGTTTTATCAGCTTGGCGACGGGAGCCTATACGACTGGGATGAGGCGATTTATGCGCAGTCCGCCAAAGAGATGCTCCGCTCAGGCGTATGGGGGACTCTATCCTGGAATGGTTCACCCTTTTTCCACAAACCGCCGCTCTATGTCTGGCTCACCGCGCTCACGTATCAGCTGATCGGAATTAGTGAGTTGGCCGCACGGCTCTGGTCCGCGATCTTTGGCTTTGGCGTGATCGTGTTGACGTTCGTCCTGGGCGTGCGCTTCCACTCATGGGCGGTCGGGGCTGGGGCCGCGTTGCTGTTGTTGGGGATTGATCAGAGCGCATACAGCCATAAATTTAATTTTTTAAGCCAGGCTCGGGTGGGCATGCTGGATATCCCGTTGACGTTTTGGATTGTCGCGGCGCAGGTGCTGATTTGGGAGGCTGGGCAGCGGCCGTGGGTCATCGCGTGCATCGGGCTTCCCACAGGACTAGCGGTCATGACGAAGGCGTGGCCCGGCTTATTCGCCCTGATGATCCCTCTGGGATATTGGCTGCTTACAAGACCGCGCCGTTCTCGCCAGACTGGCTACTGGATCATCGCGGGAGCGTGCACCGGGATCATCATGCTGCCATGGCACCTCTGGCAGTCTTGGACGCATGGCGCGCTCTTCCTGCAAGATTATGTGGGGGTCAACCTCCTCGGTCGGCTGTCCCAAGTCATTGAGGCGCACGACGAGGGGCCGCTGTTTTACTTGGATATTATGCGCCGGGGCTTCTCGCTGTGGGGCTACGTCTGGCTGCTCGCGTATGTGTGGGGGGTGAGGCAGGCCTGGCACCGAGGGGATCGCCGGATGTGGTTACTGCTGAGTTGGGTGACAGTGCCCCTGGTGGTGTTTTCCATGGCCCAGACCAAGCTGGGCAATTATATCACTATGATCTACCCGGCCATCGCACTGCTCGTCGCGCTCGCGCTGGCGGAACTGCTCACGGACAGAGTGGCCTTCGGGGTGATCGCTGCGGTGATGGCGGTCTGTTGCATTCGGTTCCCAATAGCTGCTGATGGGTCCCCCGCGGTCAAACCCCTTGCGGCCTACGTGGCGGAACACCTAGGCTCCGACGCCAGGATGTATGTGGTCGAGCGGGAGTGTCGACCCTTGGGCCCATCGCCCCCTCAAGCCATACCCGCGAATCCGGGGCAGGATGTGCAGCCCTCGCTGCGGTTTTACATCCCCGCGGATCGCCGGCTGCACTGTCTTGAGGTGCGGGATCTGCGTGAAGCTTTCCCCTGGCAGAGCGCCCATGTCATTATCGGCTATGAATTATGGGGTCAAATAGGCTATACCGGGCAAGTGGAGTTCAAAGGGGACGAGCACGTCTTGCTCCGGGGACATCAATAAGCAGGATTTCGCGTGTTTTTGACTTACCCAACAGAGTCTTTCGTGCCCCGCATCACACCATCTCCGACGCCGGATTGATCGGCGGGGGCCAGATCCCCCTGCCGGGGGAGGTGTCGCGGGCGCACCACGGCATCCTGTGCCTCGACGAGCTGCCCGCGTGCACATGCCCTGGGCTGAAAGTGTGGCGGCAGCCACTCGAGAAGGCCTTCACATAAAGACAATCTCCCGTTATACAGATGGCCATAGGCCCATTCTACCGTCGGGTTTCCCAGCCACAGATAGCCGGCCTTCTGCAGCACTTAGGTGAGGTAGACGCCTGGCTCGGCCCAAAGTGAGCGGAGCGCGCGCTGTGTAAAGTACCGATGGCCCTCGATTGTATAAGGGGCATGGCCCCCATTGTGCTTGGGGTCGAGATCCTGGAGCCACACCTGATAGTAATTCCGCTTCTGCTGCAGCAAGTGATAAAACTCCGGGCTCCCCTGCCAGAGGGCTCCGGCCCAGACGGTCAAGGGAAGGAAGCGGTGATAGGTGCGCCAGTTATGGTAGGTCCACGGCGCGATGACCGCCACCATTGTGAGACCATACGCCAGGCAGAGGCCGACCTTTTGTTTCAAGGGCCAGCCCCATGGCAGCACCAAAGGTAGCATCAGGGGGATCAGACCGGTCGTGGGACGGCAGAGGGTGACCACGGCCATGCTCATCCCAGCCCAGGCAAAGCGCCACAGTCGCGGCGTCTGCAGCGCTCAGAACAGCGCCAACAGAGCGACCAGCAGCAAGGGGGTATATACGATCTCGCTAAACAGCTGCTGGGAATGGGCAATCAGCAAAGCATCACACGCCACGATCCCCGCCGCCACGAGCGCGGGAATGCGCCCAGTGACGCGCCGCGCCAGCAAGTACGTCAGGGGAACCGCCGCCACGCCGACAAACGCCTGCACATACAATAGCTTCGCTGGGGAGCGCTCGCCCAGCGCGGCATATACTGCGGCGATAAATATTGGGTACACGGGTACCCGTACCGGCGATGGAAAAAACGACCCGTGCAGCACTGCATCGGCCAACTCGTCATAGGCGATCTCGTCACCAACCAGGAAGGCCTGCGCCTCCGGCCCCTGGGGGATCCTGTGCCAGACGGCTTGCACACGCAGCAGCAGCGCGCCAAGCATCAGGACGCTCACTATGAACACGACCCATGTCTGTCGACTGACTTGAGCGGGTGATGTGCGCATCTCGTCTCCACCGCTGGCTGCGAACCTCGCCATCGGCCGTTGCATCGCTCATATGTTAGCAGCCTGCTCGGCAATTGACCTTCACCATAGCCCTAGTGCCTAGTATGCCTGAAATGCCATGAGCGTATGGGCGCCCCGTGCCGCGCATTTATGCCTCCGTGCAGCGGGAAAGCGGACCGCGCTGCCGCTTCCCCAGACCTGTAGGCCGTATCTAGGCTCCTCTTCGACTGCGGGACGTGGTTCAAACAGGCGACATGATCATGGTGTCGAAATACCTCTTCTGGAAACGGCAGTCCGGTAGTATCGGACACTACATCCGCACCCGGCCAGGAATAGATATCCACCCCGATGGCCGTGCCCTGGTCGCGACCAGTAGCCTCTCGCGAGCTCTTTCGTCCTACATCGGATATCGAGCAACAAGCCTCTGCAGCGCCCAAGAGCGATCGCAACTCGTTCCTCATCAATGGGGGTCAGGCTGGAAGCTCGGGGTGGCTCCGAGGATGGAAAAACGAGGAGCGGAGAGCACACGCCGCCTTTGATTGTTTGCCCCCCGATCACACCGAAACTTCCTATAGTCGCTCTAGGCACTGGCTAATCACCGTTGTCTGCACGCGAATCAGCTGAGACCGGGAGCTGCTCTAAGGCAATTTCTCTGACGAGCAGCGTGATCGCGTGTTCCAGGCGTGCAAGTTGCAAATAGAGCCACAAGATGAGGTAGAAGCTGAGGAGCAGGTTGGCGTGGATGATGGAGTCGGCGCCCCGACCGATGCCCAGGAGGTGCGCGAGAAAGGACATTGCGTCAGCAAAGAGAATAATGGCGGCGGTGCCAATCCACCCCAGGGCCCAAAAGAGGAAGTCAGGGGTGGGCATGCATCGCTGGTTGTATGAGTACATCGGTTTCGTCAAGGCGGCCAAGACAAACGCCAACAGGAGCAACTGCGCGGGTCTCATAGCGTTGGTCCTTGAACTTTGGTAAGGACGAGCTTCAGCAACGTCCACAGGCCAATCTGCAAGCTGTGAGCTTTGGATGGGAAATAATCGGTTTAAATCAGAGTGCATGAGATTCGTACACTCACGCGGCAACCTTGACTCGCTCCGACGCCGCGATTCGCTCGACCGTAGCGGTGACCTCGGGTGCATCGTAAAGCTGGAACAGTTTGTAGAGCCAAGGTCCGTTCTGGCGAAGGTGCCGCTCGACATCGCTGACCACATCACACAGGCACTTCCGTTTATGCTTTCTCGTGCATTGATCGTGCACGTCGCCACAGGCTCGTTCAATGGGATTTGCCCGGGAACAATAAGTCGGCAACCACAGCCGTGCAAAGCGGGAATGGCTTTGGATCCACTACTCCACGGCCTTAGCTCGATGAATACAGCAGTTATCCACGACCACAGCGAGGCGGGTGATCCATAAAGCTGGATCGGCGTGATCCAGGAGTGTCAGCCAGTCACGGAAGAGCGCATGGGTTTTCCGTGTGCCGCGGCAATATAGTATTTCGCCGGTGGCGAGATTCAGGGCGCCAGACAGAAAGTACTTCGCATGCTTGCCGAGTGCTATGACTGCCTTTTGGCTCCCTTTGGGCATCCAGGCCACGCCGACCTTGGGCAACAGGTGGATGTCAAGTTCATCGGAAAAGACCATCACCTCATGGGCTTGCAATTGTATGGTTGTGCCAGGCATCGTGAGACTCCTTGATACGTGGATGTTGACCCACGCCCGCATGAAACGCTCGAAACCCTCTGGCGTCGGCGTATAGATCCGAGGCCTCTGAGGCGTGCCAGGGGCGTGTGGGGATCGGTACCGACCATGAACATCTCGAGACACAATTATCATGGACCCTCTTGGGAGGTACTATCGATCACGAACACCCTCGTGAAGATTCCCGTGAGCACAGCAATTGGTGTGCCGTCCTCACGGCTCCAGCACTTAGAGTCTCTCCGAAAAGCAGCGTAAAATAAATCAACTGGTTAGCGACTGTTGAACTTGTGATGCGATTCCGACCGTCCAGTAATTCCGGAGGTTGTTAGAAAAGGCCCAGTCTTGGGCTCGCCTCCTATGCGTGCATACTTCATTGTTCTTCAAAGACTTCGTTCTCGGACAGCCTCTTAAACGGCCTTGAGCAGCCCCTCATACCTTCAGGAGCCCCCGTGAGCGGCAGATGGGGAGCCCATCAGCTTCTCAAGCTCTTGTAAACATTGCACAGTCTTCGTCACTTTTGGTGAGATGGAGCAAAGGCAGGTCATGTCGACGTATGATAAGGGATGATGTCCCTTGAACTCCATACCCCGAGCACCGAACTACTTCCAGAGCCCCAGGGCTCACCATAGGCCTTCCTGGAGAAACGGAGAAATTTTTGGCGCTAGCACGGCCAAGTGCCATGCAGCATACATATATCTCTCACTTAGCAGGCCTGCTCCTCATGACCATCTTCCCCCCTCATGCCTGGCGCTGTCCAAGAGGAGGCCTTACCCTCTGCTTGACAAGGTTGGAACTCTCCCCGCCGGCTGCCGCCACGATAATCGCCAGCAGCGGGTGCAGAGGCTCGCTGTAACGCACCTCAGACCAGGTGATCATGTGGACGAGCGTGAAATATGCGCAGACCACGACAAGCGGGAGCAGTGGCCGGAGCCGGCCTCTCACAGCGAAGAAGATCAGTCCCACCAAAGCGAGGATCGGCAGTTGCCAGGTGATAACCATGTGGAGCAATTTTAGGGAGGAGTACGGGTGCCACTGGCGCCGCGCTTGCCAGTCGTAGATATCAACATACGTTGCCTCGGCCGCGGGATTGCCAAGCCACAGATACGCGGCTTTCTTCAGCGAGTATTTGACGTAGACGACCGGCTCAGCCCGGATCGATTGGAGCGCCCGCCGCGTGAAATACAGATGGCCGTCGATGGTGTATGGGTCATGGCCGCCGTTCCGCTGCGGATTTAACTCCTCGGCCCAAATGTCCATGTGGTGCCGCTTTTGCTCCATCAGGTGATAGAATTCCGGGCTTCCCTGCCACAGGACGGGCGAGACGCTCAAGGGGAGGAAGTGACGATATGTCCGCCAGTTGTGGTTGGTCCATGGGGCAAGAACGACCGCCAGCGCCAGTGTAGAAACCAGAAAAGCTCCTGCTTTCTGCTTAAGGGGCCAGAGCCGGGGCAGCAACAGAGGGAGAATGAGGGGCATCAGCACGGTGCTGGGACGGCAGAGGGTAGCCACCCCCATACCCGCCCCAACCCAGACGAAGCGTCCCATCTGCGGCACCCGGAGAGCCCACAGGAGCGCCAGCAGCGTGGCCAGAAAGAGGGGCGTGTACAGCACCTCACTATAAATCTGCCGAGCATGATAGATTAACGCGTCGTCGAACGCGACAATCCCTGCCGCCACGAGTGCGGGGATCAGACCCGTGAACCGCCGCGCCAGCAGGTATGTCAGCGGGACCGCGAGGACGCCGACGAATGCTTGGATGTATAACAGATTGGCCGGGGAGCGCTCGCCTAGGGCGTAGTACGTCGCCGCAATAAACATCGGGTACACGGGTACCCGCCCGGGGTTTTGAAAAAACGACCCTTGCAGGAGCGCGTAGGCCAAGGCCTCGTATCCGGGCTCGTCACCAACTAAGTGCAAAGCGACGTCAGGTGGCCCCTCGTGGTTCCTTTGCCATGTTGCGTGCAGGCGCAGCCCCAGCGCGATGAGCATCAGGCCGCTGAGGGCCAGGACGGTCCACGTGCGCCGCCCACTGTGCGCGGGTGATGTGAGCGTCCCAAGTCCGGTGCCTGTTGCCGGGTGCGAAGTCGGCAGCATCTGTGTGCACCTCTCTCCTGATCAGCGCGCGGGAGACTTCGCACGTGGCTGACCATCGTTGGACCGTCCAGCACGGTTAGAACTTCAACAACACCGTCGAGGTCGCCGGCAGCCCAACGGTCACCTGGCCATCGGTCAGTGAAGGCGTGCCGACGAGGACGTCATTGTGTGTGGCATCGTATAGCCATTCCTTGCCCTCTCCAGTCGTCTTCAACGCGGACAGATCTATCGTCGCGATGTAGGAAGTCGTTTCGGAGGCGTTCGTGACCAGGAGGTAGACGGAGCCCGAGCCATCCTGGGTCGTGATCGCGGTCAGGTTTGCATCGCTAGCTGTCGACTGATACGTCGGCCGACATCCTTGCAACGCCCTGGTGGCGATCCGTAGCCCGTAGAAGCTGGTCCGTCGCTCGCCCGCGCTGTTGATGAGCCCTTGGAATTGCGTCCACGGAACATCAGGGTCGCCGCCCCAGTCGTAGAACGAGAAGAGATGGCTGCCGTCGACGTAGCTGCCGCGGCTCGACAGCCGGATGAGGTTCGAGCCGATGAGGTCCACGCCCGTGAGCGGCGCGGTGTACCAGGGCTCGTCGGCGCCCCACTCGGAAAGCCACAGTGGCGCGCTGGCAAACGCGTTGGCGTTCATCCACGAGCGCACTTGCGATACATAGCCCTGCGCGTACCACTTGTAGTTGTGAATAGCGACACTATCGAGGGCATCCGGGACGTTCATCATCATCGACTCCGGCCAGTCAGAGCCTCCGACGGTGGCGGGTCCATAGATGGAGGGAGTTCGGCCGGGTAGGTATGTGCGGTACACGTAGCGGATAGCGTCGGCCGTGAGCTTCGCAAACTCCTCGTACTCGGCTCTCATACCATGCCAGCCCTGGGTGTAGTTATCCGGCTCGTTGTGGATTTCGAAGTCATCCACGCCGTAGTCGTGGCGCACATTGAGCCAGTAAACCGTGGCGAAGACGTGCTCCCACCACTCGTTCCTGGCCGCCTCGGTTGTCGGCGGGTTGAGTTGCGTTCTAGCCCACTCAGGATTACCGTAGTTGTCCACGTTGCGCAGCGTGAGCACCGTCCTGATCCCCGCGCCCTTCAGATTGCGGAACATCTCACGCGCGCTGCCTTGCCACACATGATCGGCATTGGTCCAGCTGTAGTCACTGCCACCGGGTGGCGTGGTCATCGCCTTGTCCCACCACGACCAGTTGATGACCTGCGGGTCCTTCTTGATGTCGGCGATGCTCGGCCACCCGAACACACCGTCGTCATCCTGCTGCTCCCACCGCGACATACCCCCATATATTCGATACGTGTTGATACCGGCGTCGCGCAGATCGTCGATGTCGAAACGCGCATTGCCCTCTGTGGCGCCGATGTAGCACATGCTCGTGCCCCAACGCGCGCCGGAGACCGAGATCGTCGCTGCGGGCGCATCCTCGGCGGCGGCCACTGCGCTCAAGCTCGAGATGAGCAGCAGCGAGCCCGCCACCGCTAGGCATGTTCCTCTGACACTTGCTGGCTTCATGACAACACTCCTGTTCTGAACTGCGGGTCGCCAACCGCTCCCGTGTCCGTGTGCAACGAATTGATCCCACTAATATAACTTGGCCTAAACCCAAAAATGACTCTGTTGGTTAAGTCAAAATTACGCGGAAAAGCACGCTTACATCGGGGTTCCAGGCGTTACCAGCTGAAAATTTCCGGTAAGAGAGCTGGCCAAAATTCCTCGTTTTTGGTCGGGGGCTAGGTCCTCTGTTTGAACGTATCTCGGGTGTACCCGAGATGTCTCACCTAGCGCTGCAAAGGGTAGGCGTAATGGTTTGTCTGTCCGATCTGTTGCCAGCCGCTGGCAGAAGCGTGCCTGGGGACCTGTTCCGTCACGACCACTTGCGCCTCAGTCTTCGTGAATATCTCGAGCACTTGGCCCTTCACGCCGGGGTCTGCGGCCCAAAAATCACCCGTCTCTGGAAGAGGGATCTCGGCAACGATGTGGACCCGGGCCAGGCGAGCCCAGTAGGCCGTGGCTGCGTCCCCGATACAGGCGACCTTGTCTCCCGGGTGGATGCCCATCCGGTGTAAGCCATCCGCTACCTGCCAGCTGACGTCCCAACTGACCGTGGACGCCGTCAACGCGCGGAGCGTCAGCAGACTGACGGTCATCAGCAGGCTGACGACCATGGCAGTACTGACACAGGCGATGAGGTGTTTCGCTGTGGGGGCACCGGCGACGCGGACCCCTGAACCGACGCCCAACCAGAAGAGGACGATAAAGGCCCCGAGGTAGCGGGGTTCGATATAGACCAAGGCATACAGGCCCAAGGCGGCGAGTGCCGGCAGGAGCAACGCCCACTGCGCTGCGAGCTGCTGCATCCCTCTCCAGGGGCTCTGCGCCCAGGTGAACAGGATGAGAAAGCCGACGATCAGCCCCGCTTGTCGGCCAAAGAGCTCGCCGTAGCCCAGCGCACTCAACCCCAGGATTCTCAGCTGTTGCGTCAGATCAAAAGGCACCACGAGGCCATCGTGCCAGTAGGCCGGATCATACCGTACCGGATAGGTCCCCCCGATCGGCGTCCCAAATTCATAGAGGGCGGGCGCATCCGCAAGCTTTCGCGTCGGATGCGCCGGGGTCCCATGCCCCGGGGGGTCACCCTGCCAATGGACTTGCGGGACTCCCTGGACCAACCAGGCGTAGGCCAATTTGCCGCTGTCACCAAACGTCAGACGCCCGGTGCGCTGAGACAGGGCTAGGATAAAGGGGCTGGCGATCAGGCCAAAGACGATCACGGCCGTTAGCACCCGGGGCACCGCGGTGCGGAAATGGCCGACCGAGCCCAGGCCTACCCCGAGGAAGACGAACGCCAAGGGGAACATTGCGGTCTTCGCCAAGTAGCCCAAGCCAAGCACAGCTCCCAACAGGAGAAACAGGGGCCAACACGTGGATCCCGCGGCGATGCGCAGCACGAGGCTGGCGGCCAAGTAGACGCAGGCGGCCACACACATATCTGGCGTGACGACCCTGAGGGTGATCAGGTCCAGGGAAGACCACACGAACAGGGTATACCCGAGTGCAAGCCAGGCCCATGTGGGCAGGGTGACATGACCCACTCCGGCAGGTTGAGCCGCTCGGCTGCGATGATACCGCAGCAGGCTATCCAGGCAGAGGTGAAAGCAGCCCATCGTCCCCACATAGAGGGCGAAGTTGACCAGGTGCACCACGGGGAACTCCCAAGACGGCGAGGGCTGCAGGACGTGCATCGCCACGCCTAAGAGCCAGGCGTAGAGGGGGCTCCACACCGGATTGAGGGCCATGCGCCAGTCACCCCGGAGATAGGCATCCCCCATATCAAGATAGACAATGCCATCGGGGTTCATGGCCTGCCGAGCATGCCAGGCCTGCAGCGCGCCGAGCCCGATCGCCACAAGCCAGCAGGCCACGAGTAACCGCCGCTGCCTCATCATGTCTATGGTCTCCGCACCGGCTGCAGACGCCGAACTGAGGGGGTGGCCCACGTGTTGGAGGACCGTGACCAGGGCACTATAGGTAGTTGCCCGAGAACATCAATCATCCTGTCCGATAACATGGCAGTTTCGTGTCCAGATTTGCAAACCGCGTCAAAATTTTGTGGCTCTTCGTCGTTTTTGATACTGATGGCGAAGTCAGGGTCGCAGGAACTTATGGCACTAACAAACATGCTTTTCAAGCTCGTGCCGAATGTAGATCGTGTGCATTTCAGACTTCGCCATCAGTATCGTTTTTGGTGAACTGGATGAGATGGAACGGTGGCAGGCGCGCTATCATAGCAGAAAATGTCTCCTGAACTCCAATACCTTCGCCAAAATACGTGCACTTGAAAGGGCTTCTGTCGTAGCCCTATGGTAGAGTTGTCGTCCACCACGACTACAACTCTCAAGCTACGGAGAAGCCCCATGGATATTTTCGCACTTTTGCAATGCCTCCAACCCGACTTGCCAGTATCCACCCTGCGCCAATTCAGCCGGATTGCCTCGGCTATGCTCGTCCTGACGGGACGAGTCACGATGCTGGGTATTTCGCGCTGGGCTGGGCAAGGTGGCAGTTACCGCACCGTACAACGGTTTTTCTCCACCGTGATCCCGTGGGCGACGCTGTTTTGGGTGTTCTTTCGGCAGCATTTGTACCGTACAGAGGATGTGTACCTGCTAGCTGGGGATGAAGTTGTCGTCACGAAAGCTGGCAAGCAAACATATGGGCTGGATCGGTTCTTCTCCAGTCTGTACGGCAAGCCGGTGCCCGGGCTGTCCTTTTTCACCGTATCGCTGGTCAGCACTCAGGAGCGCCGCTCGTTCCCGCTCCGCGTCCAGCAGAGCGTCCGTAGCGCAGCGGAGAAAGTTGCCAGCAAGGCCAAAGCGCAAGCGAAGCAGCCGAAACCGTCCACCGCAAAGCGTCGCCCGGGACGGCCCAAAGGCAGCCAGAGCAAACCCAAAGCCGAGGTGACTCTCACGCCGGA
>Ga0137404_10002285_pt1 | contig 12638 bp, 9 predicted proteins | sample CZOMad2_1_16fung_FD_108285 | JGI IMG/M metagenome (GOLD analysis project Ga0137404, IMG submission 108285) | Vadose zone soil fungal communities from Angelo Coast Range Reserve, California, USA - CZOMad2_1_16fungal (Illumina Assembly) | ecosystem: Environmental > Terrestrial > Soil > Vadose zone...
CAAAGATGATGATCTGAAAACTGTCGTCTAGCCGTGCCAAGTCGACCTGCTGCACATTCTCGAAGTCAACCAACAGTAGTTGTTGTGTCATGCGGGCTCGCCGTCACTTTTGTAAGGCCCAACTCTTGATTATATGGAAATTTTTCCACATAGTATTCCTCACACCCAACACCAGCTGTCCATATAAGTTCCCATGAGAACCGTTTATGCCGCCAATTGTCCGCATATTACCACGACTCCTACTTTTATACCTCAAGCGTTTAGGCTTTATCGCTAGTGACGAGTCACCGTAGGAAGGCCGCTTCATGATTGATCGCTGGCAGCGATGGGGAAGAGCTATAAGGGGCGACACCGCCTTGACCCCTGGCTTCCGGTGTGACAGATTATGTGTTGAGTTGTCAAACATGCGGAGTAATCGCTAGATATTTGGATACATCGAGACCTTAGAACCTAGTGTCCATTGGTCATTCTGCCGAGGTGTCAGCCAGGGTATAGGGATTTCAGAAGTGACAAACAGAGAATGGGGCAGCCAGGCCCCCTGGGCGGAGGTCGTCGCTCGGAGTCGAGGCCGTGCCAAGTACAATTCAACCAGGAAGTTGCAAGCCCGGTTGCGGCGACTGACGATCGTCCGACGCTTGCGTCATGTCGGCGACATCCGCCAGCGTGGGCTGCAGCGCCAGTTGGCCGAAGAGCTCGGCGTCGTGCGCAGCGTCATCTGTGAGGATGTGAAGCAGATTCTGGCGGCCGGTGGACTGGGCCGGCATGCGGATGAAAAGCCGCGGGGCACTGGGGCAAGCCGCAGCCCACACCAAGCGAAGGAGAAGACAATGAGTCAACGCTGTACCGTCAGGCTTCCGGATATGTTATACGAATTTCTCCAGATCGAGGCAGATGCGCGCCAGTGCGGTGTGTCTGACCTGATCCGCGAGGGGTTGGAACACCTCCTTGGTTTAGCGTCTGACCACGGCACCAAGTCCACGAAGGCACCCGAGCCGGCCCCACTGTCTACGCTCCCGCCGCACGACTGCGGCCAAACGGTCCTGGCTCGGCTGCTGCCCGAGGTGCGCACGCGCATCGTGGAAACGGCCAGCCTCCTCAACATGTCGGTGCTGCACATCATTCAGTCGTTGCTCATCGCCCAGCCCTGGCCCAAAGACCAGGCAGCCCCGCAGGTTCCTCAGGCGGCGCTCCAAGACGCGGCTCCAGCATCGGCCGCACCGATTCCGAGGACATCCCCGCCAGACACAGGCGTAAGTCCTGCAGCTCCAAGCCCAGCAGCTCTTGGGGTCCAAGTGCCGTGGAGCTCACGCCATGAAGCAAATGCCGTCTGAAGCACATGCGCTCGATGATCTTCTTCCCCTCGCGTGACCACTCCACCGCCAGATATGCGCCGTCCTATGTGCCATCAACGTCGATGAACGTCTCGTGTGCCGTCTGCGCACCATCAGCCCCAGCGCGGTGTCAGCCCCCGATGGCCCCCGGCCCCGTCGCCGGTCCCGTATCCGCGCCATAGCGATCGAGGATGGCCATCGCTTCCAGCACGCGCGCCCCGGCCTCGACGGTGACCAGCACCTGCCCAGCCCGGAACCCGGTCTCGAAGTAACGTGCCTCCGCTTCGGGCATCCCCAGGCCGGCGAGGGCGCCGAGGAGTCCCCCAGCGGCGGCGCCGATGCCCGCGCCTGCCACTGCCGTGCCCCCAGCCACCCCGAAGGCGGTCGCCAACATCCCACCGGCCACGACCGGTCCGAGGCCCGGAATGACCAGGGCGCCGATCCCGATCAACAAGCCTGTGAGGCCTCCCAGGAGTCCGCCCCCGAGCGCCCCCGTGGTGGCGGCCTCTTCTGCCACCTGGGTGCCGGTGTCCTCCAGCAACACTCCTTGCGCCGTGCGGTCGCGTAGCGCCACACCGATCTGGTCTCCCGTAAAGCCGGCCGCCTTCAATGCGTCAATGGCCTGCTCGGCACGCGCGCGATCCGGAAAGAGCCCCGCCACCGTACGCCGCTCGGCCGCGTCGCGTGGTTCGATGTGTGTTGCCATGATGTGCCCCCTCTCATGTCCTTTCATTGTCCCAGCGGTGCTGTGTGCTGCTCCCTGAGACAATATGGAATCATCTCGGGCGGCTGGCAACACGGCATTCCCGCTCGTCGTCTTACCACAGGCGAGGCAGAGGGGTGACTGGTAATCACACTCGGCCGGCTCACGAGGTTCATGAAGGACCTTGGCGCGTTGATCGACCGATACTCCGGGAAGTGGTCCCAGCTGCGCGTGGGCGATCAGATCGACACCAGAACTGCCAGTGGCGTACTTGTGCTCAATATTCTGGCCTCGGTGAGCCAGTGGGAGCGCGGGGTGATCAGCGAACGGAGCAAGGACGCCCTGGCCTACAAGAAGGCGAACCGTGAGCAAACCGGTGGAGTACCCTACGGATGGCAGCTGGCTCGTGATGGCGTCCATCTTGACGCGAATGCGAAGGAGCAGGCGATCATCCAGACTGCGCACGAGCTATGGGAGCAGGGGCTGTCCCTGTGGCAGACCGGGCATGCGGTGACGGAGCAGGGCATGTATCCCCGATCGGGTCGGGCCTGGCATCCGCAGAGTGTCGAACCTCCTGAAGCCGCGGAAGGAGTGGCCAGTCATAGCGAGGTCGTAGGGGACCTCAGGGGTATTATAGGTGGGGGGGCGGCCATGCATTGCCGAGGACCTAAACCACTCCCCGGTCATCATTATTCCCTCGACATACGCCTCAGTGTCGTTGTAGGAATCACGATCCAGAACATCATCGCTTACGGCAATACAACCCCATCGACGACCACACCCTCGTTCGACCCCACCAAGACGCCTCCCCGAGCCTATCAAAATTTGATTAGGCCCAACAATTCCCGCATGATACCCCACCCACAGATGACTTCAGCGCATCGGCTCTATGCCCTTTTGAGGCGTGCGGCTCTTCGCTCACTACCTCAGTGATTGGGGGAGCGCCCCGTCATTGCGGCGAGGCGCTCCCTTAGCAAGTTGCGTAACTGCGTGACGTTCTCGTATTCCGGAACGTTGTGTACCGACAGGTCGAAGTGCAGGGGCGTGCCTTTACGGCGGAAGAGTATCGGTCGCTTCCCGATCGCATGCGCGTAGCCCACTTCGTAATACACGTTCGGCCGTTCCCCCGTAAGGTCGGCAAATAGGAACTCGGACCGGGCGATTTCAGCGAGAACGAGATCGGTTATGCGATCCTGATGTTGTATGTCATCAGCACGTACTGCAGTAATACCAAATTCTGCGAAGACTTCCTTGATACCTTGATGCACGTCAACGAGTTCCGGCCGATTCGGGTCCATCCACATGAGTATGAACGCTGTGTTTGCAACATGGCTTGCTGTAGGTGAGTGGCCAACTGTGGCGACCAATGCCCGCGAAGTGGGCGCTGTCCGAATCAACCGTAGCGCCTCATCCATGACTTCTGCCGCCTCCGCCATAGCGACTTGGATGGAAACAGCACGTTCCACACGATGCTCGGCTTGCGGTGCCATTCCGGGTGCTGCTCTGGTAAGGGCAAAAGGAAGCGCTGGGGGATGATACTCTTCATAATATTTCATACTCCCGATTGCGGCGTTAATTCGACGAAGCAACAGATTCGCGTGAGTGCGATCGTATGTGGTATGCAGCAGGACATTGAGGGTTAGGAGGTTAAACCACCGGTGAGCGCGATCGCGTAAGCTCTCAGCCTCTAATTGGAAAGCGTCGGACAGCATGTCGCCACGAAGCGGATTTCCCTTCTCCGCCGGCCATGTGAGCAGATGGTTCTGAATGTCGTATCGCAGAACTTCTCCCGCTTCGTAAATGTCTTGAAATTCTGGCGTTATTGTTGCCATTGTCTTGAACGATGCCTCTTTCTATAACGCACGTAACTGGACTGCGAGATTAGCGGCCCGCGTCCGCTGCAATAGTCTATGATTGTGGGGTAATCACGTGCCATCGCGTCGCTGAATCGCCAGCCGTTGAGATTCCGGGACAACCATCTGATAGAGTGCGTTGACATGGTTGGGCTGACTAATCATGACCTCTATGATGAGGTTTATCAACCAGAATAGCTGGTTCGCCGTCTCCCTATCGTCTTTCAGGTCGAGCTGCCCAGGATGAACAGCATTGTTGCCTACAACCCGAACGATATCCAAAGCTTGCTGGACCTGAATAGGTAATCCCTTCTTGACAAGTGACGCAATATCGTCGTTGATGTTCTTCCCCGGCTCCTCCAAATGCTTGCAGAGCTTCTGGATTACGAGCCGCAGTAGCGCGCTTGACCCTCTTGGGGACAATTCCACAATGGTGCGCGCTTCCTCGTAGTCGCCCTTGATATCTACTGGCAAATCAATAGCTGCTGTGGGAGCAGTGCTCATTGCGGGATATAACATCTTCTCTTCGAGCCATTTTGTATGCTTCCCACAATGGGTACAGGACGAAATGCGAATATCACTTTGCGGCCGGTGTCCATCTCTGTCGATACACCCATCGCCACAATTTTGATTCGAATAGGCCTGACAGTGTGGACAATTGAATGCCTCGCCATTGAGGGACGGTGGCGTATATAGAATACTCGGTTGTGTCAACATTTTCGGTTCACCTGTTGTCGGACGTACCTAGTGGCCCGTGAGGTGAGCGGCCCGCGTTCGGTATAACTGGCGCAAGCGCGATTATTACAGCCAACGCATGACCTTGAGGCACACGGTGATGAATCCTATCGCGATGATAACAAGGATTGTCCTCTGCGATCGTCGTCAGTGGGGAACATTTTGGTGCTGTTGGGCGCCGATCTGTTTCTCGATTTCATGGCGCCGATCGTACTTGAATCTCGTTATGCGGTTGCACTGAAACGCTACCCAGATTGCGGCGACGGTAAGCCAACAACAAACCAACCCACGAATCTAAGAACCTCCCGCGCTTCTTGCTTCTCCATGCTACCAAGAGCGAATCCAAGCAGCACGAGCATGCCATCGAAGACGAAACTGACTGATGTCCATCCGAGCGAGTCGTGATGCTCTGTAGAGTCCTGCGCTTTTTCATATTCGAGCAAGAAGGCTTGATGGTCAGGCGTATAAGCCGACGTATTCTGGCTCATCGCTGTATCCTGCGAACCGATCTGAATAGAATCCACCGGGGACGAGCAGTACCCCAGTGGGCCTTGTCCCGCTGCGGTCATCGCGCGTTCAATTGACCACATCGAGGACATTCTAGCTCACGTTCCCCCATTGTCAAGGGCTCGTAAAGCCAGGAAATTTCGGAGTTAGCTGGTAGGGGTACTCTGTTACGACTTCTCGGCAAATCAGGGTCCACTAAATCAACCAGAGCGTCGCGCGTGACCATACACGCATAGCCCATCACCACGGCCAGAGCACTGATGGCGGCGATCTTGGAGGGACATGGGCCGCCGCAGACATGGCCAAGCAGCCGAAAGCGTACTTGCTTGATCAGAAAGCGGAGGAGTAGAGAAAAATACTCCGCCGTTATCGGCGGCCACGTGCAAACCTGAAACCGATAGCAGGTGCACCTTCCCAGAGGCATTGAACGCTTCACGCACCTGAGGCGGGAGCGCACTGCGGATGCCTAGGGCCATTGCCGTCGTGATCGTGGCGTCATTGTGGGTGTCGGTGTAGGCGAACACAGCCTGAAAGGGTACGGCGGGAACTTGTTGGGGAACTCTCGTAGAAGATTGGCACCATTGCACTGTCTTCCACGGCGTGCCGGATGTCGTCTACGCTAACGTCGTCACCGAAGACAACATATGGTTATATTTGCCGCATAACGCGATCGGCATCCCTGTGAGACCAAGGACCAAGGCGCTCGGGAGCATCCTCTACGCCTTGATCTTATAGGGGAGGTGGTCCTTGTGTCTCGCCATCCTCGTGGCTACACCGGCGCTCAGCGTCGCGTTAGGCGGCCAAGGGGTCTCCGCTTGCGCTTCGCTGCCAGATGTAGTCGTACACCCGCTCTGTCAGCACCTCGGCCTCCTCATCCGAGAATGGTGGGCGCGGGAGTGATTGCCAGAGGGTGTCGAGGATGAACATTTTCACATCAGCTTGGGTGGTTGTGTTCTCCGTCCAGCGCCGTATCTGCGTTAGCCGCTCCCGGAGCGACGCAAGTAGGGATTTGCTGGCCTGCTTGACCCGGTCCCGGTCCGCCTTGGTGATGTTCTCCTTGAACAGCAGGTCGAACAGCGCCAGCTCATCGTCGCTCAGGCCCTCTTCCGCCGCCCGCTTTTGTTCGGCGTCAAGGCCGTTGGCCAGTTCGACCAGCCTGGCGAAGGTCTCCTCCACGGTCACGCGGTCCTTCTCCCGGTTGTAGTCGGCGATGATCTCCTGATACTTCTTGTAATAGTCCATCCGCATAGGATGGCGGGCGAGCATCTGCTGGAGCTTCTGCTCGACCACGTCGCGGATGTCCTGCAAGACGTCGTGTTTACGTGTCACCGTCGTGGCGAACTCGTCACGCAATTTGGCAAAATCGATCTGGCTCAGGTCCACCGTGAGCCCTTCAGCGTGGTCCTCTCCCGGCTCCTGCGCCCGAATGGCTTCGTTGACGATCGTGTGCAGCTCCTTGAGCACATCGGTCACATCGGCGGTGTCGCGCTTCTCTTCGATCTTCTTGTAGATGGCCTCGATATTGTCATGGCGCTCGGCATAGGCCCATGCACTCGGCTCCATCAGCAGCGCCTTGAAGCGGGTGAAGACCTGTCGTGCCATGATCTCAAAGCGGAGTTTCGCCTCGTCTGAGGCGCAGAGCGCGTCCACGGCATCGCGGAGCGCCTGGATGCGAGTGAAGCCTGTCGCCCCCACCAGCCGAGCCGGCTCGAAGCCCAAGTCCTGTAGGTGGTCCTCCGCGGCGTCAATGGCCTGCACCAGTGCCACCACCAACTCCTCGATGGGTGCCACGAGGTCGCCGCCGGTGCCGTCGTCCTCATCGCCCAGGGCATACTGGGCCAGCGCCTCACGTAGGCTCTTGAGCATGCCGTTGTAGTCCACAATCACACCGCAATCCTTGCCCGGATAGACGCGGTTGGCGCGGGCGACGGCCTGCATCAGCGCGTGGGCCTTCATCGGCTTATCGAGATACAGCGTGGACAGGCACTCGACATCAAAGCCCGTCAGCCACATGGCGCAGACGATGGCGATGCGGAACGGGTGCTGAGGGTCCTTGAAGGCATCCTCCACGGCTACTCGCTTGCTGTCCGACGTCTGAAAGCCAGTCTTCATCACCACGCGATGCGGGATGATGTCAACACCCCATTTCCGAAAGTCACGTACCTCATTCTGCGCTTCGCTGATGATGATCTCGATGAGAGTGCGTTCCATCCACTCCGCCTGCGCACGCAACTTCTTCAGCGTGTTGCCCAGCCGTTCCCTATCGTCCGGGTCAGACGTCGCTGCCAGCTCCGCCTCTCGCAGGGGAATGAGGGCGTTCACCTGGGCGAGCTTCGCTCGCCAGCGCGACTCAATGCGCTGGAACATCCGCGCACACGTGACCTTATCGATGCACACGAGCATCGACTTCCCGGTCTCCCAGCGGGTTGAGCAATGCTCCACGAAATCGTCAGCCAGCTTGTCGAGTCGGTCGTCCGCGGTAATGACCTCATAATCCTTCCCGAGCAATTTTTCGAGCAGGGCGGTTTGGTCTGGGTCGAGTTCCGCTTCCTCGATCTTCGCGGCGATGCGGTCATTGAGATCGAGCCGCGCGAGGCCGAGCTTCTCCCCCCGGTTCTCGTAGACCAACCTCACTGTGGACTGGTCTTCCTCGGAGCGCTTGAAGTCGTAGCGCGAGACGTAGCCGCCGAAGATGCGCCGGGTCAAGTGGTCGTACTTGAAGAGCGGTGTGCCGGTGAAGCCGATGAACGAGGCATTGGGTAGCGCCAGGCGCATATTGCGCGCGAACTTACCGGCCTGCGTCCGGCGCGCTTCGTCCGACATCACGATGATGTCGTCGCGCGCGCTGTACGGCTCGGTCACCGGCTGGTTAAACTTGTGGATCAGGGTGAAGACAAACCGGTGATTCTCGCGCAGGATGTCCTTCAGTGCCTGGCCTGAGCTCGCCCGCGGCGTCTGCTCGTCCGCCACGCCGCAGCCGATGAAGGTCCGACAGATTTGGTCGTCCAGGTCTTCCCGATCGGTCATCACCACGAAGGTGAAGTTGCCCGGCACCACGCGACGCACCTTCTCGGCAAAGAACGCCATGGAGTAGGACTTGCCGCTGCCCTGCGTGTGCCAGAACACTCCCAGCCGCCCGAGGTCGGGATGGGCACGCTCGACGAGCGGCAGCAATGCATTGTGTGGCCGCATCTCGTCTGCCTCCGCACTGCTCGACTCGGGCAGGACCAGCGGAGCACGATATTGCAGCCGTCTTTCGGGTGGGAACTGGCGCTTCAAGTCCTCCTGCCGCAGCACCGAGGCCACGGCGTTGTTCACCCCCAGCACCTGATGGTTCCGCGCCACCACTTTGCGCGTACCGCCCGCCCGGCTGTCGTCGAACAGGATGAAGTGTTCAACGAGATCGAGCAGGCGCGCCTTGGCCAGCATGCCGTCGAGGAGCACCTGGGCATCCACCCGGCCCTTGTCCTGCTCGTCGTGGCGCTTCCATTCGACGAAGTGCTCCCACCGGCTGGTGATGGAGCCGTAACGGGCGCGGTCGCCATTGCTGACCACGAGAAAGGCATTGTGATGGAAGGCGTGGGCGATGCTGTGCTCGCTGAGATAGTCGGTCAGGTTATCGTCGAAGCCGGCGCGGATGTTCCGATAGACCGCTTTGAGCTCGATGAAGACCAGCGGCAAGCCGTTGACGAAGCACACGAGGTCGGCGCGCCGGTTGTAATGCGACACGCGCACGCCCTGAATCTTCAGTTCGCGCACGGCAAGGAAGCGGTTCTTGGTCGCGTCGCGAAAATCGATAACTCGCGCCAGGGCGTGTTGCGTCTCACCCTTGGCATCACGCCACTCCACCGGCACGCCACCACGAATGAAGCCGTAGAACTCGCGGTTGTGCTGCACCACCGAGCGTGCAAAGTCCACACGGGTGAGCTTTTCGATGGCCAGTTTGATGGCCGATTCGGGAAGAGTGGGGTTGAGGTTTGTCAGAGCCGCCCGTAGGTCGCGCACCAGTACGACCTCGCGCTCGCTCGTGCGGCCCAGCGTGCCGGTGATACCCAAGGTTTCCGTGTTGTAGGCAAACATGCTTTCCCAGCCGAGGACATCCCGCAAATGGTCGGCGAAGGTTTGTTGGACCAGGCGGTCTTCGCTATTGATGTCGGTGATCATGGGCCGACCTCCTTCATGACACAGCCCTTTGCTGGCCCCTTAGGCATCGATTCCTATGCCCATCTGCTTTTCGAAGGATTGACGCACCAACCCCATGATGTTGGGCAACTCCTCCAGCGAAGAGAGGCCGACTTCCACATCGCCGTTGCCCCAGCGACCGAGGCCAGACACGTCTTTGCAGATGCCCCGTGGGTCATTGATCTCAGGGAATGCCATATTGAGTGTAAGCCGCAGCCGCTTCGCCTGCGGGACGATATCCACGAAATTCGTCTCTGCCTTGTAGGCCACATAGAGCTTCAAGAACTCCTCCGTCACGCACGGGTCGAGGGCCAATACCTGCTTGCGGAATGCCTCGAACACGAGATGGAGCGGCCCTGCGGCGAGGTATGGATGATCGTCGATGCTGTAGCTCCCCGGTGCCGTCTTCGACTGATAGGCTTCTAGGACAGCTGGCTCCACCTGGGGAGCGCACCAGACGTGAACGGCTTGTGCTGCCAGCCGTTCAGCACGTTGCCGAATGACCTCCTCGTTCCAGTGCTGAAGGGTGCCAAGCCCATGATTCACACGCAGCGGGCTTTCGGCAAAACCACCTGGCATGTCCCGTTTCTTGGCAAACGGACGGTCGCTGTATTCCGAGTTGTAGCCGGTCAGCGTCAGGTTGCCCAAGGTGTGCAGGTACGTTTTCTGGATGCGCAGCCACTCCGGACCAAGATCAGATATCCATTGGGCGGACAGGTTTTCGTTCTGTGGCAGGATGTGCTCGATGGTGTACTCATCGACCAGCACCGGCTCTTTCCGCCTGTAGTTCTCCAACCGGCGCAGCCAGTAGCTGCGACTGCGGAAGTTGTAGAGGTCTTTGAGCTGGAGTTCCCGCTTGAACTCCTCGTCGTCCGGGAACCGGCGATACGACGGCAGCAACAGGAAGTGGGCCTGAATGCTCTCCAGATACCGGTCCTTCTTCAGCGCCCGCCCAAACGTCGCGAAGGTCTTGTTCATGGAGTTGGTCGGGATGCTGCAGACCACGCGGCGGAACACATAGCTCTCGACCAGTCGCACGGCCTGCAACAGCTCGTGCTTTGAAAGCACCTGCGCATCGTAATCGTGATACAACTCCAACAGGAGAGGAAAGGCGACATCCACTTTCAAGTCCCGGAGGTCGTGGAACGCCACCTTGAGGTCCGAGTCCTGTTCGGCGCCGAGCGCTATGGCACAGTAAAAGCCCGCGAAGATGCGAATGTCCGCTACCAGGGCTTCAATGCCAGCGGACTTGGGCGAGCGAGCATATTGCTTGAAGGCCTCGTAGACCTCACGGACATTGGGGATGTCGCCGGTCTTCACCGTCAGATAATGGCGCATGAAGGCATCGAAGTGAGTAGCATAGGCCTCCTGCCCGAAGTCCACTTCCATCGGCCGCCAATACTGCTCGTACAGCCGGGTCTGCAGCTGAGGTTCTAATCCCATCAGGATGAAGTTGCGAATCAGATCGGCCTGACTCAATTCGCGACCCGTGGAATTGAGGCTCTCGAAGATAAGCTGGGGGTTGTCCTGATCGCGGCTGAGCGAGATGTCCACGATCACCAGCTTGGCGAGGCCCTTGCAGACCGCTACCAGATCATCCTTGGCTTCAGCCACCCGCTGCTTAAAAAACTCGAAGTTCGCCTCCACCCGGATCGAATGCTCCTTCGGCTTAGGTTGCTGATCGAGTAGAGCCATCACCGAGCCCTTGTCGGTCTGAGAGAGGACCAGCTTGTATTTGCGCTCGCCGTCCTCCAGCGAGTTCAGCAGGTAGTAGTGACGCAGCTTCCTGGCGGAGAAGCCGTCCAGCGGTTCGGTATCGCCCAGACGGCGGGCCAGGGCCTCGATCAGCAGCGACACGGTGGTCAGCCGCTGCTGGCCATCGATCACTAGCAGGGGCGATGGGCTCATTACGTGAAACAATCCCTTTTCCACATAAACAATGGAACCGATGAAGTAGGCAGACACCTCATTATTGAGACCGGTACGTAGGATGTCATCCCACAGTTGGCGGCATTCCTTCTCCCCCCAGCTATAGGAACGCTGGTAGATCGGAATGACGAATTGCGGTGACTTCCTGAGGAAGTCAAGCAGTTTGGCTTCGGTGGCTTTCATCTATTATTCCTGTTCATACTGCAATCTCCCCGCTCATCAGCCGCGGTAGCAGCAGGTCGCGCGCGGCGCGGAGTTTTTGATTCTGGAGCATCAGGTTCTCGACCTGTTCCAATAACGGTTGAATTGTCTCGTCGAAGAGACGAACAATCTTTTGTTCAGGGACGAGCAAGAGGATGTGCTTGAAGGTATCCACGACAATCGCGTTGAACACCGCGCCCACGGCCTGCTGGCGCAGCGCATTAAGAGCGTCCTGTATTGCAACAAAGACGAAGGGTTGCGTCAGGTGGCCTTTGCCAACGAGAGCATAGCATGATTGGCTCATTGCCATCGGGCGTTGTGCCATGTTGAGTTTGCCAACTGTACCGCGAGCTGAGATAAATACCGTGCCCTTCGGGTAGAGCTTGCTGTTGCAGTTGTTAAGGCCAAGTTCGGTGATGCTGCGCTCAGTAACGGTTACCCATACGATCTCTGTGGCATCCTTCGGGGTATAAAAAGGAATGTCCCCATCCCAGTAGTCGGGCATAGACGTCTTGGGCGTGCCACCGCTAAGGACCTCGATCACGTCGAATGCATTTTTTCGCTCCCACCTTTCTGGCACGCCATTGGTGATGGGGGTGTGTTCGCGGCCGGGGAAGCGGAGGCGGACAAACCACTCCCGGTAGAGTTGCCGCGCCGCCTCTTCGAACAACGACATCCGCCGACGGTTGTTATCTATTAGGTCGTCCTAGGCGGAAAGGATGTCAGCGATCTTTCGCTGCTCATCAATGTGCGGAACTACCAACTTGAATGCCAAGAGCTTTTCAAGGCTCAAGTTGTCCTGGGCAGCGCCTTGGGATACCTGCTGATAACGCTGCTTGATCGTATCGAATTTGTATTTAATGAAGCGCGCATCGGACTTCGATTCATCGGCGATAAACCCGATGACACTATCTGGGAAACAAGCGTCGAAGCCGAGGATAGCGGTCTCGGCGATATTGGCTGCAATTGTGATACAGAGGGTACCCTGCAACCATAGCTTGCTCTGTGCGAGGCCGGCTTCGCTGTAGGTTTGAGAATAGGAAGTTAGGTAAAGGTCTGAGTGCTTCACATCTCCAGTTTGGACGAACGGATATAGGCCGTCGTAGAGATGGGGTGCGTCACGCGGACGATGCCGAGACCTACCGCGCGCGACCGAACCGAGTTCATCGAGACGTTTTTCCTCCCACTTCATACGCC
>Ga0137404_10002288_pt1 | contig 12626 bp, 9 predicted proteins | sample CZOMad2_1_16fung_FD_108285 | JGI IMG/M metagenome (GOLD analysis project Ga0137404, IMG submission 108285) | Vadose zone soil fungal communities from Angelo Coast Range Reserve, California, USA - CZOMad2_1_16fungal (Illumina Assembly) | ecosystem: Environmental > Terrestrial > Soil > Vadose zone...
CACGGCGCGGCGCGCGAGGTCGGCTCCCGTGAGTCCGGACGGAAATCCCAGATAATTTTCGATGCGTGAGCTTAGGCCCGCTTGGCCACCAGGCGCCTCGCGCTCGATCATCACCGTGCGCAGACCTTCGGAGGCGCCATAAACGGCGGCGGCGAGACCCGCGGGACCGCCGCCGACAATAGCCAAATCGTAGAAATCGGTTTGCGCATGGGTGCGCAAGCCGAGTTTGTCGGCAATGCTCTGCTGCGAAGGCTCCGCGATACGTTGACCGTCGGGAAACAGGATCAGCGGCAGCGTCTCGGCTTCGGGTCCCAGCGACGCAATCAGCTGGCGGACTTCTGGATCGGTGGAAGCAACCTCTGCATCGATCCATTGATAGGGCACTTGATTGCGGGCCATGAACTCGCGGAGTTCGTAGGAGCGCGAAGACCAGCGCGTGCCGAGAACGCGAATGCCTTCGTACGGGGGACGAAATTGTGCGTTCCAATCGTGCAGCAAGTCATCCAACGCCGGGAAAAGTTTTTCCTCTGGCGGATCCCAGGGCTTCATCAGGTAGTAGTGAATTTTGGCTTCGTTGATGGCGTCGATCGCGGCGTTGGTATCGGCATAAGCGGTCAGCAAGGCGCGCTTGGCTTGCGGATGAATATCCATGGCTTCGGCGAGAAAGCCGACGCCGTCCATGCTGGGCATGCGCTGATCGGCCAGCAACAAGGCGACGGGGTTGTTTCGGGCTTTGAGTTCGCGCAGGGTGCTGAGACCCGCACCGCCGGAATCGGCGCGCATGACGCGATACTTTTGGGCGTAGTGGCCGCGCAGGTCGCGCTCGATGGCCCGCAAGACTTCGGGATCGTCATCCACGGTTAACAAAACAGGCTTCGGCATAACCTTCCGATGAAACAGCCGCCATTCCGGTTACTTAGATTCCGCAGCGTGCTCTTGGATTCAGGTTTACGCTACAATTTTGAGGCCGAACATGTCGAGTTCATCGCCTCTCAACGTACCTGGGCTTTTTTCTCCTAACGTCGCTGTTCGCACCATTTCCGCGGCGGCGATTTACAGCCAAGGCTTAGCGCTTGCCGGCCCGGTGCTTTCGTCCTGGTTTGCAAATCGCGAATTCCATGGTCTGTTGTGGGGCCAACTGGTGACGGTGGGCCTGGCGGTATTTCCTGACACGTTTGCGCGCATCCAGCGAGCGAATGGCGATCCGCACCTTGCCCACGTCCCCCCCGACCAGGACGCTGAAGAATTCGAGCTTCGCTTTACGACTGAGATATCACTCGATATTTTAACGACCCGAGATCTCAGCGGAGAGGGAGCTATCGCCCGCTTTTTGAAGAGATTTGGCGAAGGAATCCAGCAAGTGGAATTTCGCTGCCTGGATGTGGATCGCGCTACCGCGATTCTAAAGGAGGATTTCAGCGTGACACCGATTTATCCGCAGGCCCGCGCGGGGGCGGACGGTACGCGCATTAATTTCTTTCTGGTGCCGACCGATCGTGGTGGGAAAGTCTTGATCGAGTTTTACGAAACAATCGGGGCTGAATGAATGTCAGTCGCGCTGGACGGATGACACCTCGACTGATTTTACGTTGGCACAGGCCCTTCGAAGCTCAGGCTAAACAGGAGTGCCTGTGCTACTCGCGATGATTCTGAATTTCGCGCATGGCCCGCAAAACCTCGCCGACAGTCCACGCCTGTGCGATTGCTCCATGCGGCGTGAATGGCGCTTCCCCCTCGAAGATTTCGCCTAGCGTCCCGAGCCCATACATGTGTACCGAAATTCCCAACGGTTCGAAGAAACGCATGGCTTCGGCGCGGTCGCCGTACACGCGCAGGTGTGCCAGCACAAAGGGCCCCAGAAGCCAGCCCCACACCGTGCCCTGATGGTAGGCCGTATCGCGATCTTTCGGTCCGCCCATGTAGTGACCTTGGTATCCCGGCTCTCCCGGCGCAAGGCTACGCAGTCCATAGGACGTCAACAAATGCTGGGCGCACACGTCGACAACCGACTTCTGCTGCTCTTCCGTCAGGGGACTTACAGGCAGCGATACGCCGAACAATTGGTTCGGCCGCAAAGCCGCGTCGTTCCCCGCGCCTGGCACGTCGATCACATCGAAGCAGCAGCCGCGGTCCTCATTCCAAAATTTCTGAAAATTTTTCTGGGCTTTGACGGAAAGTTTTTCGTACCCGCCGCCGGGCCGCGCCAGCAGACGCGCAAATTCGGCCATGGTTTCCAGCGCGTTGATCCACAGGGCATTCACTTCAATGGCCTTGCCGATTCGCGGCGTGACTACCGAGTCGCCTACCTTCGCATCCATCCAGGTGAGCTGTATTCCGGGTTCTCCGGCGTACAGCAGCCCGTCGGCGGGATCAACGTGAATGTTGTATCGCGTGCCTTTCACGTGGGCATCGATCATTTCGCCGAGCGTGGGAAAAAGCTGCAGGAGCGTGCGGCCATCTTTGGTTGCGGCAAAATATTGCCGTACCGCTTCGAAAAACCAGAGCGCCGCGTCCACGGAGTTGTATCGGGGTGTCCCGCCGGCATCCGGGAAATTATTCGGCAGCATTCCGCCGTCGACGTATTCCGCGAAGGCCAGTAGAATCTGCCGCGCCACATCGGCGCGCCCGGTCGCCAGCGTCAGCCCTGGCAGCGCAATCATGGTGTCACGACCCCAGTCACCGAACCAGTGATAGCCTGCGATAATGCTGCGGCCGTCGGGATGCTCAGGCAAACTGCGCTTGACGACGAATTGGTCGGCGGCGAGCACCAGTTGCGGAAGCCATCTCGGTTGGCCCGCCATCGTCTTTTCATTCTCCGCGCGCCACGATTCGTAGAGCTTCGCTTCTCGCTCCGCGCTCTGGGCGCGAGCGGCAGCGCCATCAGGTTCGCTGGAAGCCTCCGTCGTAGCCATAAACGACAGGCTCGACCCAACTTTCAGCTTCGCTTGGAAAAACGCGGCAAACAGTTGATCTTCGTGGTCGTCCAATCCCCGCTCTTTTTCCACCGGCAAAAAGGAATTCCGATACCACTCATGGCGTGGCTCGCAGGTTGCGCCCGCGCACTTCAGATATAAGGGCGCGGCACCGTCGAAAGCCGCAATTCGGACGCCATTCTCCATCGCATCGATTTTCATGTGCCAATCGCCGGCGTGTGTGGTCGCGTGAAAATCCCGGTAATTGACCAGCGCCTTCAGGTCGAGTTCCACGGCGCCGCTGGCGCGCACGAGCGTGTACTCCACGAACGTAGTGTTCTCGCCGTGACGCATCCACACGCGCTTCTCCAGCAGCGCATCGGCCAGCGCATAGGTCCACACCGGCGTCATCCCGTCCAGGCGGAAATTTTCGATGTTCAGGAATCCTTTCGGATCGACCACGCCGTCGGACCATTGGTGCGTTGCCAGCGAGTACTCCACGCCGGCATAACGGACCACCTCATCCAGACCGCCGACGAGTTGGGTGCGCCCGCCCGGGGGGAGCAACGCCGCCACCAATAAGCCGTGGTAGCGCCGCGTCGCGCAACCCGCGACCGTCCCAGAGGCAAATCCACCGATTCCGTTGGTCACGATCCATTCTCGCGCCACACCGGCGTCCAGGTTTCCACAGACTTCCCGGCCGAAAGTGATCTTTTCGCCATGCGAGACCGATGGAGGCTCGGCGGCAGCGGCTTTCTTTCGTGGAGCCCGCGCGCCCTTCGCCGGCGTCCTTGCGGCTGCCGACGGCGTGTCGACCCGAGCCCGCTCTTCGACCTGAGGCCCGCGCGGATCGCCCTTGGTTCGCAATTTTTCAGCTCGATTGGACACTAGCGTCTCCAAATTCTCCCGTACCGTTCGCTTCCTGCAAATTCAAGAGCTCTCGCGAGTCAGCCACTTGGTCATCAAATGCCGGTCGTGATCGACGTAGCCGCCGCGGCGGTACAGTTCCAGAGCCGCGTCATTGCCGCGAGAGACCTCCAGATGCATCGCGTTGACTCCCAGCTCGCGCGCCGCTTCCTCGACGAATTCCATGGCCTGCCGGCCAATCCCCTGCCCGCGGTGCTCTTTAGCAATATACAACTCATCGATGTAGGCATCGCAGCCGCGATACTCGAAGCTGAACGAAACAGTCAGTACCACATAGCCGACATACTGTGGTCCGAGAGCAATCAGCCAGGCCCGGCCATAGGTGTCGTCTTGGACGAACTGTTCGAAGACTAGGCGCCGCCGAGCTTCATCGAACGGGGTAGTCCCTGGGTCGGAGTTTTCGAGCGCGCGCATCATGGTTAAAAATGCGTTAGCATGATCGAGCCGCGCCGGTACAAACCGGATGGCTCCGGGGTCCACACCAGTGTCACTCACCGGGATCACTCGCCACTTTGTTGGATGAGCTTGGCCACCAGGCCAGTCCAGCCGGTCTGATGACTTGCGCCGATGCCGGCGCCGTTGTCGCCGTGGAAATACTCGTAGAACAGAATCAGGTCCTTCCAATGTGGATCGTTCTGAAAAACCTCGGTTCCCCCGGCAACTGGGCGGCGTCCGTCCTCTCCTCGCAGGAAAATGCGCACCAGGCGGCGCGAAATCTCCGCGGCGACCTGCCACAAATCGCATTCCCTGCCGGAGTTGGTTGGGCATTCCACCTTGAAATCCTCGCCAAAATAGTGATGAAACTTTTGCAGCGACTCAATCAGCAGATAGTTCACGGGAAGCCAGATGGGTCCCCGCCAGTTCGAATTTCCGCCGAACAGACCTGTCGTTGACTCTGCTGGCTCGTACTTCACGCGATTGACCTGGCCGTTTACAGAGACTTCGTAGGGATGGTCCAAGTGATACCGCGACAATGCGCGCACGCCGTACGGCGAAAAAAACTCAGATTCATCCAGCATCTTCGCAAGGACCCGGGTCAGCTGCTTGCGGCTCACGAGCGATAGCAATCGGCGCACGCCTCGCGCCGAACGCTCCGATGACTCGATGTGCGCCGGAACATCCGCATGATTGTCCATGAACCATTGCATGCGGCGCTTGAATCCCGGCAGGCGGTCGATGATCTCCGGCTCCAGCGTTTCTACGGCGAACAGCGGAATGAGTCCAACCATGGACCGGATCTTCATGAAATGCTCTTCGCCGTTCGGTAGTTGCAGCACGTCGTAGTAAAAACCGTCGGCGTCGTCCCACAGCGATCGGCTGTCGGTGCCCATGTCGTTCATGGCGTGGGCAATGTTCACGAAGTGCTCGAAGAATTTGCTGGCGACATCCTCGTACGCCGGGTCTTCTTTCGCCAGCTCCAGGGCAATCGCCAGCATGTTCAGGCAATACATGCCCATCCAGCTGGTGCCGTCGGATTGTTCGAGATGGCCGCCCGTGGGTAACGGCGCCGACCGGTCAAACACTCCGATATTGTCCAGGCCCAGGAATCCGCCCTGGAAGATGTTCATTCCTTCGGGATCTTTGCGGTTGACCCACCAGGTGAAGTTCAACAGCAGCTTGTGAAAAACTTTCTCCAGGAACGCGCGATCGGCTACGCCGCGCACACGCCGCTCGATCTTGTACACGCGCCACGCCGCCCACGCGTGCACCGGGGGATTGACGTCTCCAAAAGCCCATTCGTAGGCCGGCAATTGCCCGTTGGGGTGCATGTACCACTCGCGCAGCAGGAGGATGAGCTGCTCTTTCGCGAAATCCGGATCGATCAGCGCGATGGGAATGCAGTGAAACGCCAGGTCCCACGCGGCGTACCAGGGATACTCCCATTTGTCGGGCATGGAGATGATGTCGTCGTTATAGAGCTGCGTCCATTCTTTGTTCCGGCCCTTCAGGCGCTCCCTTGGAGGAGGAGGGCCCGCCGGATCGCCCTCCAGCCAAGTGTGCACGTCGTAGTGGTAGAACTGCTTGCACCACAACATGCCGGCAAAGGACTGCCGCATGATCTGCTTGGCGTCGTCGGACAATTCTGCTGGAATGCGCGAGGCGTAGAATTCGTCAGCTTCCTTTTGACGCAACGCGAACATAGCGTCGAAGCCCTCACCGAAATCGTTCGATCCCGGAACGCCTTCCCCGCGCTCGGCGTGCGCGGGCGAACCGATCGTTCCCGCCATTTCCGATCTTTCATTCATGGTGTCCAGCGGCTCCATGTCGGTGATTCGCAGCTTGAGGGTGACACTCTGGCCTGGCGCCAGCTCGACGGGATACAAAGCCGCCATCTTGGTGCCCGTCTGTTTGGGATTGACCGCGGACTTGTCGCCTTGGACCACGTAGACGTGAAACGCGTCTTTAACGTACGAGCGATTGTTGCCCCCATACAGGCGTTGCATGTTCGTTTCGTTTTCCGTGAACAGCAATTGTGGCCGCCCGGCGCAGAGCAGCCAGCGCTTCCCGTATTGCCAATGCTGCAGCTCGGCGCACACGCTGCCAGGGACACAGGTAGCCGCGCGCGCGATGGGCCGCCGCACATCCTTGCCCCACGACCACGTATTGCGAAACCACAGCGACGGCAGAATTTTCAACGAAGCGTGCTCCGGCCCACGGTTCACGGCGGTGATCTTGATTAGGATGTCTTCAGCGTCCGCTTTCGCATATTCGACGAATACATCGAAATAGCGGCTTTCCGCGAACACGCCGGTGTCCACCAACTCGTACTCCGGCGTGTCCTTGCCGCGTTTCCGGTTCTCTGCGACTAGTTGTGCGTACGGAAATGCCGCTTGCGGATATTTGTAAAGCATCCGCATGTACGTGTGCGTGGGGGTGGAGTCCAGGTAGAAATAATATTCTTTGACGTCTTCACCGTGATTGCCTTCGTGACCGTTCAGCCCGAAAAGGCGTTCTTTCAGAATTGCATCGCGCCCATTCCAGAGCGCCAGTCCGAAGCAGATCATTTGATGGCGATCGCTAATCCCCCCGATGCCGTCTTCACCCCAGCGATATGCGCGCGAACGAGCATCGTCGTGCGGGAAATATTCCCAGGCCGTGCCCCCCGGGCTGTAGTCTTCGCGTACGGTTCCCCACTGGCGCTCGGAGAGGTACGGGCCCCAGCGTTTCCAATACTTCTTTCGAGTACGCGACTCTTCGAGCCGCCGATCTTCCGTGGTCACTAGTCGCGCCATCAGGCTATTCACCTTTCAACGAATTCAATCGTCGCATGTGCCGAACCTTCCTGCACAGCAGCACGTACCGCTGGCGTGCCGGCACCGCACCCCACGCCCGTCCCAAAGATGCTAGCTGAGGGCGAACTGAAAGCGCCCGCCAACCTTCGAGACCCAGGAAAATGGTCGGCGGCCGCTACAACGGATCAGGCGACGCCAAGATCACGAATCAACGCCCCGGACGATACGCGAAAAAAAATGAGTGCTTCGTCAAATTTCACTTGACAAGTATTACTGTATACCGTACAGTATGTGTCGTACAGTAGATGGTACACAGTACATGACCATAGAACCCAACGTTTTTGAGAACCTCCGATCAGAACTGCGACGCGGATCCCTCATCCTCGCGGTCCTGGCCCAGCTTCGTAGCGAGCAATACGGCTACACCCTGCGTAAGGCGCTGGCCGAGCACGGAATGGCCATTGACGAAGGCACATTGTATCCGCTGCTCCGGCGCCTGGAGACACAGGGTCTGTTGGTCAGCGAGTGGCGTGAGGAAGATAAGCGCAACAAACGTTTTTATGTCCTTTCCGCCGACGGGAAGCAAATCCTGCAACAACTGCTAGCGGAGTGGAAGAGTCTCGATTCCTCGCTCAGCGAAATCGTGGAAGGGCAAGCACATGCAACTTATTGAAAACATTCCATATACATCGCAATGCCAGAACCTGGGCGGCACTGGTCGACCGGAACATACCGAAGGCACTTCCTCGTACGCCTCAAAACGGTTGGTCGTCCTTGTGGTTGCCGCGCTGGTGGGCGTTATCGGCCCAGTCATCCTGAACACCGCCACGCAGGTATGTCTCGCAGCACTTCCAATTCTTTTGGAGATTTGCCGCGTTGGCTTGGTTACATATCAGGTCTTCGGCACGTGCAGATAAGGAGCCGTTATGGAAATTCTTGATCGGTATCTGAAATCGGTCCGAAGTTGCCTGCCGGAAGAGCAGAGAGATGACATCGTCAATGAACTCTCGGAGAACATCCATTCGCAGATGGATGACCAGGAGGCCGAACTGGGGAGGCCGCTGGGAGAGTCCGATGTCGAGGCCATCTTGAAACATCACGGCCATCCCTTGCTGGTGGCCAGCCGATATCGCCAGGATCAGCGAAGCGTGGCGTTCGGGCGGCAATGGATCGGGCCGGTGCTGTTTCCGTTCTATATCCGGGTGCTGGGGTTCAACCTCGGGCTGACCGCCATCATCATTTTCATTGTCGATACAGCGTTGATCGCTACCGGTAAGGCAATCAGTGTGGCCGATACCCTACCCGCTTTCCTGTACCAGTTCCTCATCCAGTTCACAGTTGTCACGCTCATTTTTGCGTGCGCCGACCGCCACCTGATGAAGTTTCCCGATCGCTGGAATGCTCGCGGATTGAAGCAACCGTGGCATCAGGCGTTCGCGATACAAACCCGCTGGAAAGGCGATCTCAGTTCCGATCCGGGACCTAAGCGCGTCTCGACATTCGATTCGATTGCGCAATTTGTGGCCTTGGGAGTCACTATCGGTTGGCTGCGGGTCGCGCAACATGCACCTTTCATGATTCTTGGACCTGCTGCGGCCTTCATCAAACCGGCTCCGATCTGGCATCAATTCTATTGGCCGATCGTGACGGTGGCGCTGGCAGGGATGGCGCAAGCTGGCCTCAACCTATTACGTCCGGATTGGGTGCGACTACGAACCGCCTATCAACTGCTGAGCAATTTCATGTGGCTAGTCATATTGCTTTTCCTACTGCGGGCGGGTAATTGGATCGTCATCCTGCAGACGCCGGGGATGTCGGCGGAAAGCTATCAACGCACCGTAGTCGTTCTGAACCAATGTCTCCTTTATACGCTGATTGGTCTGAGCGTCGCCGCGGCTTACGCGGTATTTCGCCACCTCCGCCGGCTTTTTCGCCGGGCCCCAGATCGCTCGGTCTCCGCCGTCCACCATTGACGCGATCTTACTGGAGGCGAACGCTAAAGTTGGGTGCTGAACTGGGGTATGGCAGTGCTGTGCCCCTACAGACAAACGGCCTTGCGCGGCCGTTGCACCATCTTCCAGCGGCATTTTTCCATCGGTTGTAGTCTAATGAGCGATTGCCGAGGAGAACTGCGCATGCCCGCCGCTACGATTCGCCACCAATTCTTGCGCTCCGTGTTTGCCGCTTTGGCAGCGTGTGCCACGCCTATTTTCTCTGCTGCGCAAGCAACCAGCGTCCAGAACCGGCCGGAGGATACGCTTCACAAATTGAACGAGTCTGTGGACACTCTGATTCGAAAGGTGTCTCCCAGCGTGGTGCAGATTCTGGTCACCGGCTACGGAGCATTGGAGGAAAGCCACGGCAATACGGGCGTGGTCATTGGGAGGCAAAGAGCGATTGGGTCTGGGTTCGTGATCGATCCAAGCGGCTACATTGTTACCAATGCCCATGTGGTTTCTGGCGCGCAGGTTGTGCAGGTGGTGTTGCCTTCGGGCAATCCGGACGGCTCACTGCAGTCTCTTCTCTCCACGAAAACGAACATCGTGCCTGCACGAGTCGTTGGTGTGAGCCGCGAAATCGACCTGGCACTCTTGAAAGTGGAGAATCTAAAGCTGGAAGCGCTGGCCTTGGCTCCCTATCGCAACTTGCACCAGGGTGAGGTTGTTCTGGCGTTCGGGAGTCCCGAAGGCCTGCGCAACACTGTTACCCTTGGCGTGGTCTCATCTGTGGCGCGGCAAACTGATCCCGATTCGCCGATGGTGTACATCCAGACCGACGCACCCATCAATCCAGGTAATTCCGGCGGCCCGCTGGTCAACGTAGATGGAGCGGTTGTGGGCGTGAACACGTTCATTTTGTCGCAGTCCGGGGGAAACGAAGGACTGGGTTTCGCCATTCCCAGCAGTGTTGTGAACGTAGCGTACCAGCAACTTCGAAAGTATGGCCACGTGCACCGCGCCCAAATTGGCGTTGGGCTTCAAACGATCACGCCGGTACTGGCAGCGGCGATGAATTTGCCTCGCAGTTACGGAGTCATTGTCTCCGACGTTCTTCCCGACACGCCTGCATTGGCGGCCGGCATCCGCGTCGGCGACGTGTTGCTCACCATCGACGGGCGCATGGCGGAAAGCATTCCGTATGTGTCGTTCCGGCTCATGTCGGTGAATGCCGGCGAAAAGGTGCATCTGGAAGTCTTGCGCGGCCAGGAACGGCTGGCATTCGATGTACCCGTGACCGAACATTCGGACAACATGGATCAAATCAGCTCCCTGGCGGATCCGGAAAAAAATCTGGTTCGACCGCTGGGCATTCTGGGGATCGAAATCGACAAAAAGGTGGCCGCCATGGCTCCCGATCTGCGCGATCCCTTTGGCATTATCGTGGCTGCGCGTTCCAGCGACGCGCGGTCTGAAATTCCGCTCACCACGGGAGACGTCATTCGCACTCTCAACGGCCAGCCTATGACCACGCTCGATCGCCTGCGAAGCGCCTTAGCCGAACTGAAACCTGGCGCTCCGGTCGTCCTGCAAATCCAGCGCGACGACCGTCTGCTGTATATCTCCTTCACGCTGGAGCAGCCGTTGTGACTTTCGTAAAGTTGGTCGACGATGTTTTGGAACGAGCGCGCTAAGCTGAATTGCACAGCCAGGCTGAGTGTGGGTGGGCCCAGGCACCCTCAGCGGCTAACGCTGGTCTTATTGCGGAAGCACTTTCGGCACGACTAAAGCCGTGCCCTCTCCATCGTCACGTGGGACTTCCCCATCATCGCCCAGACTTGGGAATCGTGGCATAGGACACAGGAGATCGCCATCCAGCCGCTTCGACTCAACCCGATCCTGAGCACTGACAGCTACAAGCTCAGCCATTGGTGGCAATACCCTCCCAATGCTCGATATGTTTATTCGTACGTGTGCTCGCGCGGCGGTTTTTTCGATCACGCCGAAATGGCCGGACTGCAGTACATCGTGAAATCGAATTTCGCGGGAAAAGTTTTCACTCTTCAAGACATCGAGGAGGCTGCAAAATTTGCCAGCCAGCATTTTTCGGGCAATCCGAAATGTTTCCACTACGAAGGCTGGAAAAGCTTGTATGCAAGATACGGTGGGTTTTTGCCCCTGCGCGTCAAAGCTGTCAAGGAAGGATCTGTCGTCGGAGTGCAGAACGCAATTGTTACCGTGGAAAATACGGATCCGGAGTTTTATTGGCTTACGAATTGGGCGGAAACGGTCCTGCTGCAGATTTGGTACCCGATCACGGTGGCGACGCTCAGCCGAGCGATCAAGCAGATCATTGGCGAGGCGCTGGTGCGCACCGGCGATCTGTCTGGAATCGCATTCAAGTTGCATGACTTTGGATTTCGCGGGGTCAGCAGCCGCGAATCGGCAGCGATTGGCGGAGCGGCGCACCTGTTCAATTTTCTTGGCACCGACAATTTAGCGGCCATCGAACTACTCCAGCAGTTTTACAGCGCGGACATGGCCGGGCTGAGCATCCCGGCGTCCGAGCATTCCACAATCACGGCGTGGGGCCGGGAGCACGAAGGAGACGCGTACGAAAACATTCTGAACAACGTTCCAGAAGGCATCGTAGCGTGCGTCAGCGATTCGTACGACATTTATAACGCCGTTCGCAATTTATGGGGCGGCAAGTTGCGCGACCGAGTGATGCAACGCAACGGGACGCTGGTGATTCGGCCGGACAGCGGCGATGCGGTATCCGTGCTGGAAGAACTGTTCAACATTGCCGCAGACAAGTTCGGCTACCAAGTGAATCGCAAAGGCTGGAAGGTCATTGCACCGCAGGTGCGTTTCATCCAGGGCGACGGCGTGAACTACTACACCATCCAGAACATGATTTCGCAGCTTACGCGGCGGAGCTGGTCCATGGACAACTGGAGTTTTGGCATGGGCGGCGCCCTGTTGCAGCAAATCAATCGCGACACCCTGCGCTTTGCGTTGAAATGCTCCGCGATCGATATCAACGGTGAGTGGCACGACGTTTACAAGCAGCCAGTAACAGATCCAGGCAAGGATTCACGGGCAGGCCGGTTCGTGCTGTTAAAAGACGGCGGTGAATTTGTGACCGTTAAAAATTCCGGCGAGCCGATCTCCGGCGAGGATCAATTAGAGACGGTGCTGGAAAACGGAGTTATGCGACGGGAGCAAACGCTGGAAGAGATCCGCGGGATCGCGAGAGGCTACGACAGCTACGACAAAAAATCTGCTTGAGAAAATCTAAATCGATGGATTTCTCAACATGAGATACAACACCATTTAAGATTGTCATTTTAACATGATGTACCACTTACTTTGTCCTTCAGTTCATGTTGCAGTCGCGCGCGCGTAACACGGCGAGCTTACACATAGTTTCGCGCGTGATCGGGACCTCAGCCTCCAGGGTTGCGCGACACGTCCTCGATGGAGGTTTCATAGATGCATTCGCGCCTGTCTAAATGGAAAGAGAACTTGCCGAGCGTCAAGCAAGTACTCGCCGCGTTCCTCGTATCGCAATTACTTGTTGCAACTCCGCTCCGCGCACAGACCGATACCGGCAG
>Ga0137404_10002289_pt1 | contig 12623 bp, 8 predicted proteins | sample CZOMad2_1_16fung_FD_108285 | JGI IMG/M metagenome (GOLD analysis project Ga0137404, IMG submission 108285) | Vadose zone soil fungal communities from Angelo Coast Range Reserve, California, USA - CZOMad2_1_16fungal (Illumina Assembly) | ecosystem: Environmental > Terrestrial > Soil > Vadose zone...
CACGATGACGTGTCCGCCCAGTATCGCCTGATAGAAAAGTACCTGTGCGGTCAAGGCGTGCAACGCAGCGACGCAGAAGCCCTAAAAGTGGGCTCGGAAGGGCATGGCTCGTGGCCTGCGACTTCTTTCTTCTGCCGAGGGAGATTGTTTTGGCTCTTGGTTGGATCTACGCATCTCCACTAAGGGAGGGCATAGCTCCCGACTATGTTGCTTCGGCAAACTGATTTCTGATTGCTGATCGTAGCGATGCCATAGCCCAACGGTGACTCGGCGTTTACTATTTAAACGGCTGGGGCGTTCCCACGACAAGATTCGACCGAGCGCCCCAACGCATCACCGACAGGAATCGCACCGTCATCGAACTCATCCTCCAGACTCAGTGCCGCCACTCTACTCCGTCCGGAGCGCCACAACTGGATCGACATCCAGCGCCCGTCGAGCAGGGATATAGCAAGCCACAAATGCAATGCTCGCCAAGGCAAGTAAGGCGAAAGCGAAAGTTTGCGGATCAGTTGCCGTCACCTGCCAGAGAAAGTGTTGAATGACGCGAGTTAACGCGAACGAAGCCCCCATGCCAAGGATGAGACCAATTAGGACGAGAATCAGCCCATGGCGAAGTACGAGGGCAAGAACGTTCCAGGATCCGGCGCCCAATGCCACGCGAACGCCAATTTCGTTGGTGCGCTGGTTAACTGAATGGGCCATGATGCCGTACACGCCAACAACAGCCAGAAGTACGGCAACTCCGCCAAAAACTCCAAGAAGCGTGAGGTAGATCCGGTCCCCCAGCGTTTGATTAGACGCATAGTCTTCCACGGTCCGAATGTCATACATCGCCAGTGAGCGATCGACTTCAGCAACGACAGACCGCATTGCTGGAATGACCTCTGCAGCGCTGGTATTGGAACGAACGACAAAATTGACGACCCTGTACCCCTGGCCTTGTTGGTTGAGCGGCAACTGCGCGTAGGGTACATACATTTGCGGCCGTTGTACCTGTTGTCGAACAGCCTGCTGAACATCTCCAACGATGCCCACAACCTCGCGGGGCGAGTCCTTGAAGAAACCAATGCGAATTCGTTTTCCGAGGGGGTCCTCATTCGGCCAATAGTTTTTGGCCAGCGTGCTGCTGATCATCGCCACTGGAGAGCCGGTTATCTTATCTTGAGCATTGAACTTTCGGCCGCGAATGAGAGGAACTCTGAGCGTGTCGAAATACTCAGGCCAGACTGCATTCCACTCCGCTCGAAGCGCTTCACGTTCCGAGGCCGCCGGGGCGCGATCGTCAATCGTAAAAGTGTATTCGCCAAAGAATCCGATCAGCGGTGGGGTTACCGTCGCTGTTGCGGACTGGACTCCGGCAATTTGCGCTAAACGTTCGCGAATTTCTTCGGCGACAACGTTAAGTCGAGGGCTGAGGTCAACGGTGAGCGCTCCCGTGGGCGTGGTCTCATTGCTTATTCTGGAAAAAGCGCCGCGGGGAAACTGAATCTGAAAAGTGGTCAGGTTCTGCGAATCGAAGCCAAAGTTAACGGTACTCAGTCTCCGGAAGCTTTTGAGCATGAGACCGGCTCCAGTCAACAACACCAGCGCAAGAGCAATCTGCACAATGACAAACGCGCTTCGCATTCTCTGCCGCGCTCGGGCACCGGTTGCGCTCCTTGAGTTTTCCCGTAAGGCATCCATCACCTCGGCGCGGGAAACCTGAAGCGCGGGAAGGATTCCAAACGCGAGCCCCGTAATGACGGACAACAAGAGAGTGAAAGCAAGGACCCTCATATCCATAGTGATCCCAACGCCGTTGGACGGCAGCATCGTAAGCATTACATGAAGCCCTGCCCAGCCAACGGCGACTCCAAACAGCCCTCCAAGAATTGCGAGCAAAACGCTTTCTGTGAGCAACTGTCGGACAATCCGAAAACGAGTGGAGCCCAAAGCAGCACGAAGAGCCAATTCCTTCTGCTGCGCGGCCCCGCGAGCAAGCAGCAGTCCGGCCACATTCGCGCATGCGATCAAGAGGACAAACGCCACCGCTCCCTGAAAGGGGATCAATTGCTCGGCAGCTCCGGCGTTCAATGTCTTCTTCAGTGGCTCGAGCCGGATTCCCCAGTCCCTATTTGTGGCTGGAAAATCTTCAGCGAGACTCAAGGCAAGAGCGTTCATTTCACTCTGCGCCTGCTCCAGACTGACGCCGCTCCTTAAACGCGCCGGCAGTTGCAGAAACCGGACCGGACTGGCTGCAACGTTGGGAGGATTGAGAAACGGGGCCCAATAGTCGATCTTGGGAATTATGAACTGGAATCCCTGAGGCATGACGCCGATGACTGTGGTCAGCGCCCCGTCGACGCGCAGCCTCTTTCCGATCGAATCCGGGGAACCGTTGAAACGCTTTTGCCACTGGTCATAGCTGAGCACGATTACCGGATCCGCATCGAACCGTTCTTCGTCGGGCGTGAACCAGCGGCCAAGTAGTGGCGTCACGCCAAGAAGGCGGGGAAAGTCGCCACTGAATTGGTGACCAAGCACTCGTTCGGTCTCGGCAGATCCGGGCTCGTCTTGGCCGATGCTTACTGAGAAGCTCTGGAGACAAGTAATATCCAGAGTCCGGCTGCGCTCCTTTAGAGCGTAACAATTTTGGCGACTTGCCCCGCTTCTTCCAAGAGGTTCATTCAGCGCAGGCTTGTTAGGAGGCGTGAACCACACCATGACCAGTCCGTCAGGATTGGAATAGGGCAACGGCCGCAGGAACGCCGCATTGATGAAGCTGAAGATCAGAGTATTGGCCCCAATGCCCAGCGCGAGCGAGATCACCATAATAGCGGTGACGCCTGGTTGCTTCTTCAAAAGACGGGCGGCATAGAAAAGATCCTGTGCAAGGACGCTCATATGGAACCCCAAAGTGGTGCGGTGCGGGTCGCCATCCAGCCGATTTGTGCTAAGCAGAATGTCTACACTCTACTGCGAGATGACGGTCAATTCGACGTTCTGGTTGCCGCCTTCGGTGAAACGAATCTCCAGGCCGCGATTCTCGTAGAGACCGAGAACATCGGGATCCTGCCAGATGCCTTCCCCCTCGCGGTTTCCTGGCGCGAACACTTTGTAGGCGCCGGGCACAATGCCTTCCATGTGCGCCCGGCCCGAAGGATCCGTCGTTGCCGTCAGCGCCAGACTCTTAGCAGCGGCGAGAATGACCATTGCTTGCGGCACCGGACGTTGCTGATCGTCGCGCACGATAACATCAAGTGTGGCGCCGTTACCGCTGATGAGGACTTCCAAATGACTCTTAGGTTCCCCTTCAAGGCGAACGACTCTGTCCAGGACATCCGTTGTACCCAACCGCGCGGTTTTCATGTACCAACTCTTCGGAGCTCCTGCCATCGCGATGCGATAATCTCCAGCGACTACACTTGAGATTGTGAACGTTCCGTCCAGTTGTACCACCACACTTTGGGGCGTCATTATGCCCCCAAGCTGTGGTTGAAGCAGGATGCGCGTTTGAGTGAGACCCGCGACGTTCCCGCCCGCGAGCCTGCCCGTGACCTTGAATAGCGGCCGAAGAACGATGTCGAGATTCTCAATGTCTCTGTCGCGGACCTCGAGAGCAGTTGTGGCGGCCAGATCGTCACCGAGTCTGCTCGTGAGAATGTACGAACCGGGAACAAGGCCGGCTATTTCAAAAGCACCTGGGTTGTTGGGATCCGGACGAACCGATCGCAACGAAACGGAACCGCTCGCCCGCGGGCGAGTGTCGAGTTGGATGGATGCACCCGCGACCATTTGCCCATTCAGGTAATTGATGATGCGCCCACGGACGGTCACACCGCGCGTAGCCACCGCAATGAAATCTCCCGCATTAAACATCGTGCCAGCCTCGAGGACGATGGGGCGCGCGGTTGCAGGATCTGTCGTTCCCGGGAAGTAGACAGGTAGAGAGACGGCGCCTTCCACTGCCCGGGGGTCGATGAAGTCTCCAGTAGCCAGGAGCCGGACTAGTGACATCTCAGCTTGCCCTTCTCCGCGACAGTCGAGACACGGCGGTGTTGGGACAATGTAGGTCTGACCCTCAATGCGAGGCGGGTCATAGGGCGCCACACTGATAAAATATAGTCCCGGACGCAGGCCATAAAGGCGAAACTCACCAAGGTCGTTTGTCTGAGCCTGCCCGACAGATGTGAAACTTCGCTCGCCTTGTCGATACGCCGGCTTCAATGCGCGAACGTAGATGTTAGTGAGGGGATCGCCCGATCGATTCAACACGCGGCCCACGATGACGCCCGTCGGTGTCATCGTCACGACGAGATTTCTCATTTCCTGCCCGGAGGCGAGCGCGATCGCTGAGCTATATTCCGCTCGAACGTAATCCTCACCGTCCGCAAAAAGACGGTAGTTTCCCGGAAGAATATTGCCGATGACAAACTTCCCGTTATCGTCGGCCACCGCAGTTCGTGAATCGTTCAGGCTACCATCTGTCTTTGTGAGCAGGATGCGGCCGCGAACTGGCTCTCTCGTTCCAAGCTTCACAAGCGATCCTTCCAGGAGGGCGCCCACGGGCGCCGCCTGGGAGAACAGCAATACGAGCGAAAGGAGAAGGATTGCGTTCATTGCGATCTGCCAATCACGTTCAGCGTAATGCTTCGCCGCTCGCCTTCGTCAAATTGAACCGGCTCTCCGCGATGCTCGTACAGCCGGATGATGCTCGAGTCCTGCCACGAGTCTGCATCGATGTCCACCCACGCGAACGCTTTGTACTCGCCTGGCGCGATACCTTGAAGGCGGACACGTCCCGATGCGTCCGTCGCTGAGGTTTTGTACAGGTCATACCGATCGCGCCGGGGCAAACCAGGAACAAGCGCAACGGTGACGCCTTGAGCAGGCTGCCGTTCCGCATCAAGTACCAGGGCATCAAGAACTCCACCATTGGCGCTCACCACGATGTTGAACGAAGTTCTCGGTTCTGCTTCGACATGAAGCCGGGTTTCCAGAACGTTGGTCGTTCCAAAGACCGCCGACTTGATGTACCACGTCTGTGGCATCGCCACGATTCGAAGCCTGTAGTCTCCGGGATTCAGGTTGGACACTGTAAACGCTCCGTCGGAGCCCACGCGCACCGAGTAGCCTCCCCCAAAGGCGGTTCCGGGCTCAAGCTGGACAAATGGCCGGCCAATTTTGAAGTTGTTGTTACCGGCAGAAAGCCCCTCAACTGTGAACCGGCCGGTTAACGTGAAGCCCGGTTGAAGAATCAATGAAAGATTTTCGATGTCTCGATCACTGACCTCGATCGGCATGCGGGCGAATAGCCGCTCCGTAGCGGATATGGTTTGCGCCGTCACTTCGTAGGAACCGGCTGTGACTCCGGGAATGTCGAACCAACCCAGTGCTGCCTGCCCGGACCGGCCGTTTCGTCCTTCCCCCTGTTGTATTACTGACACGACTACATTTTCGGCAGGCTGACCTGTGACTCCGTTGATGACACGGCCGCGGATATTCACGGTACTCGAACGCGCGATTCCGAGGTCGATGCCGCTGACAGTCGCGCCCGGTTGGAGATTCATAGGAACTGCAGTCGTGATGTCCGTCGTTCCAGGGTAGTAGACCGTAAGGAACGTTTCGCGATCGAACACTCCGGGATCCACGATTCCAGCAGCGACAGCGTCCGTCCCGGGAGTACGCGTTTCGCGCCGATTTCCATTTGCCCGAGTAGGGATCGTCGGGACCACGTATACATCGCCTTCGAGGCGCGGGCCTGGTCGCGGAAGCGCACTAACGAAATAGAGGCCCGGCGGCAATCCGAAGATCCGATACTCACCGAGGTCGTTCGTTTCGGCCATCTGTTGGGAGTTGAGACTTCGCTGACCTTCGCTATAGACAGCCTTCAATGCTCGCACAACCACATTCCGGATCGGGTGGCTATTCGCATCACGTACACGGCCCGCGATGACACCGGTGGCAATCATGCTTACAACGAGATATCTAATCTCCTGCGGGTCTGCGACGGTGATCACCGTTCCGGTTCGCGATGCCTCACGCTGGCCGTATTCGGTGCGGACGTAACCCTCGCGTTCCGCGAAAAGGCGATACTGACCCCGCGCAAGATTCGGAATCGAAAATTCACCGTTCTCGCCGGCTGTTACTGTTCGTATATCCGTCAGTTGGCCTTGTATTCGCGTGAGGGCGAGTCGTGCCCGTGCCACCGGACTGTCGGTTCCGAGCCGAACGACACGTCCTTTGATCGAAGCCTGGGGCACTTGAAGAAGGAAAAGCGCCAGGACAATGGGTATGGTTTTCATCGCGGCTTATCAATCTTTAGACGCCTGCGGGCGTCGACTTCTTCCATATTTTCCCAGGCGACCAACCTCGAAACTCTTTTTCTTTGCCGGGGATTAGCGGCTTGGGAAGGTGGGCGTCGATTTACTTCATAGGGTTCTCGTCCCTTGTGAGAATTGCGTCTAATGTTTTCACCCGTGCCAGTTTCTCCATCAAGGTAATCACGGCCGAGAAATCTTGCCCGGGGTTTTCGCTGAACGCCGAGACGTTCATTTGAAAAGCTGCCGCAGTTGCCGGCATTGGTACTTTCGCGGCAGCCGCGGTTTCGAGAATCAGGCGAAAGTCTTTGTTCATGAGCGGAAGTGCAAACTGGGGACTGTAGTCTTCGAGGTCCGCTCGTGACAGCTTTCCGAGATGTGCAGGTGCAATCACCGCTGTATGTGATAAGACCTCCAGCAGTCGATGACGATCCAGCCCTTCCTTTTGGCCAAAGGCAACCGACTCCGCGATCGCCTGCATTCCCACTCCGAGCAAGGTATTGGCGACGAGTTTCATCGCGCTGCCTGAGCCGCCGCCACCGAGATAGAAATATTGGCTTGCGATCGAGCTGAAGATCGGTTCGCCAGCTTGAAAGAGTTCTTCGTCTCCCCCGCAGAAGAGCGTTAACGTGCCCTTCTCAGCAAGAGGAGTGCTCCCGGAAATCGGCGAATCCAGACATTTCATTCCAGCTTCGCGAGTCCGATCGCACAGTCGGCGCGAAGTATCAGGAAGGACAGTGCTCATATCAATTATTGCTGAACCGCGACGCGCATGAGCCAAGACACCTTGCGGACCCCAGTAAACACTCTTGACTGCCTCGTCATCCGTTAGAGACGACAAGATAAGGTCCGCTTCGGATGCGAGTATCGCGACGGTGTCAGCCACGGTTGCTCCGTACTTAACCAACGCGTCGGCAGCCTCCCGACGCCGATTGTAGGCGATCAGTCGATATCCGTGTTCGAGCAGACGTCTGGCAATGCGGCTTCCCATGTTGCCGATGCCGATAAAGCCAAGTCGGGTATTTTCGTTAGTGAGCGAGTTCATTTCATTTTAAGAGGCACATGTCCAGCCAAACCCGATCAGATTTTTACCGACGGGGCCAACAGGCGAATGACTACGTTGCCCCGGTTTGCGGCGCCTGGCATGCGGAAGTGTAATCGGAGGTGTCGCATGAAAAACACTATAGCTCTTCTTGCAATATGTTTGATGCTTGTTGTCCCGAGTTTTGGGCAAGGCAGAGGCGGCGGCCAACATGGCGGTGGTGGTCATGGTTTTGGCGGCGGGCACATTCCTGAACGTGGTCCTGCTCCCGCCCGAATTCAACCTGGCCGGGAACAACGGGGGGCTGAACATCGGGAAGTTCCCCACGTTGAGAACGACGGCAGATGGATGGGACATGATTCCGGCCGTAACGATCCCCACTACCACGTCGATCGTCCGTTCGATCGTGGCCGCTTCGATGGCGGCTTCGGCCGCGACCATGTCTTGCGGCTCAGGGGAGGAAACAGAGAGCGGTTTGATCTTGACGGGTTCTTCTTTGGCGTCGCACCCTACGACTACTCCTATGTCGACGACTGGCAGTGGGACAGTGACAACATCGTCATCTATGAAGACCCGGACCACGAGGGGTGGTATCTGGCTTACAACCCGAGGTTGGGAACTTACGTTCACGTAACGTACATGGGAAGCTAGGGGCGATTCTCCCACCCGCCACCCAGGGCTTTGATCAGATGGATGCTGGCTCCCATTTGTAGATTCACGGTTTGCGCCAGCAAAAGTTGGTTGGCGAGGAGCGTACGCTCGGCGTCGATGACGATCAGGTAATCCACCAACCCGTATTTGTACTGCACCTGGGCAAGTTGAAGGTAGTTTTGGGATGCGCTGACTGCAGCGCGCAGGCTCACGACCTCATCGGAAAGGGCATGCAGATCGGTCAGGGCGTTCTCCACGTCGGCGTAGGCGACCAGAACCTGATTGACGTAGGCAGCGACAGTTTGTTGGTAGAGGGCCCTGGTCGCCGCGAGATTGGCCTTGAGCCGGCCACCTTCAAAGATCGGAGCCAAAAGGCTGGGGGCAATGGCCGCAACGCGGCTCTGCCAGTTCACCAGGGTCGATGGATCAGCTGTCTCGAAGCCGGCGAAGCTCGTCAGGCTGAAGGTTGGATAGAACGCCGCGGTTGCCACGCCGATCTGGGCATTCGTGGCAACGATAATCTGCTCGGCTGCGGCGACGTCCGGGCGGCGCACGAGGAGTTGGGCAGGTAAGCCGGGCGGCACAACGGGAGGCGAAGCTTCGTACATCGGGTTAGGGGCGAGTGCAAACGACGGCGCCGGACTGCCGCAAAGAATCGCAAGCGCGTGTTCCTGATCCGCCCGGGCGCGCTGCATATCCTGTTGCTGCGCGAGTGTGGCCTCGAGTTGGGCCTGAGCCTGAGACACGACGATCTGGTTCACGAGACCGCTCTTGAACTGGGCGGAAAGCAGGCGGACCTGCTCTCGGTATGCCTCGACCGTTTGCGTCAGGATTTGGGCCTGGGCGTCCAGAGAGCGGAGAGTGTAATAGTACTGGGCCACGTCCGTCTCCACAGTAAGGCGCACCATTGCTAAATCATCGGCGCTGGCTGCTGTCTGGGCTTTGGCCGATTCTATTGTCCGGCGAATGCGGCCCCAGACGTCGATCTCGTACGTCAGGTCAAACGGCATCAGCCAGTCGCTGATCGTGGTGCCATTTGGTACCTTCAGACCGGTGATTGTGCTGACTCGGTTTGCAGACAGGCGTTCACGCAGGAAGTTCAGGTTGAACGCAACGCTCGGGTAGAGATAGCTGCGGGCAATGCGGGCGAGCGCACGGGCCTGGTCCACGGCGGCCACGGCCTGCCTGAGAGTCTGGTTCGATGCCTGGGCGCTCGCGATAAGCTGATCGATCTCAGGGTCGTTGTAGAGTTTCCACCACTCCGGCGCGATGAGCGGAGCCGCATTGTCGGCGGGTTGCGACTTGAAGCGCGCCGGCTGGTCCACTGCCGGCCGCACGTAGTTCGGTCCGACCGCGCAGCCGGCAGCCATCACAGCCACAGTCGAGAGCGCGGTGAGGAATACACGAAGCCCACTGTAGCGGCGGTCTATGACCGCCGATGATGTTGAAATTGCGAGATTGCCGGCGGTCATAGACCGCCGCTACAGTCGGAGTTAGCCCCCCGATGGGGTTTTAGACTCAACAGGCTTGACAAGTTGGCCCTCCTGAAGCGATACCGCAGGCTGCTTCACAATGGTTTCGTTGCCGTTCAGTCCAGCCTGGATATCGATCGAGACACCGAAGTCACGGCCGAGTTCCACATCTTGAAAGTGCAATTTGTTTCCCTCCCCGACGATTACGACGCGCGTACCTTGCGCGTTGAAAACGACTGCAGTGGCTGGAACCCGCCAGCGCGTGCCTGACGGCGCGATCTTGAAGGCGACATAGACGAACATTCCAGGAAGCATCAGGTGCGAGCGGTTTGGAATGTCGACCTGCGTCAGCAGTGTCCGCGTGCCCGGATCAAGCGCGACTGCAGTGCGGGTCACCTTCCCCGTCACCGGTTGCATAAGTTGCCCACGGACCGTTACCTCAACCGGCAAACCGGCTTTGACATTCGGCGAAACGGCCTGGGGCACGTTGACGAACACGCGGAGTACGTCAATCCGGGCGACCTCGAACAAGCCATTGGCCGCGCCAGTGGTAGTTGAAGGCGCCACAGCGGTGTTATTAATGGGACTGCCTGCCGTGATCAAAGCCCCCGCATCGATGTTCCGCTGGATGACCGTGCCATCGAATGGGGCGACGACGCGTTGGAACGACACCAGGTCCTGGAGCCGCCGGACGTTTGCCCGGAACGATTCGACACTTGCCTCCGCCGCGGCAACAGAAGCCTGGCCGGTACGGTAAGCCGAGACACTTTGATCGACCAGCAGCCTGGCGACTGCTTGCTCCGCATCGGCCGCCAGATAACGTTCCATCGTAATGCGTGCGAGATCGAGCGTTGCCTTCTGCAGGTCCAGGTTCTTTTCAGATTGCAGGAGATCGGCCCTGGCCTGGCTCAGCTGCTGCACAATCTCGGGCGATTCGATCTCTGCGAGAAGCTGGCCCGCCTTCACGTTGTCGCCGATATCCACGTACCGCGTGCCGACGTATCCGCTCGTGCGGGCATAGATGATTGTGTCTTGAATAGCCTGAGTCGTGGCAGCCAGCGACAGGCCGCCTTCGGCCGCCGGCTCCGGGCGAATGACGTAAACCGCCGTCGTCGTGTTCTGGGCGTTCTTCGCGGCAACAGCCAGTCCGCGATTATTACGCACCCTGGGAACTGTACCGGCAACCAGCAGGATCAGGAACAAACTCAGAATTCCGATTCCAATGGCGATCATGGTTCGCGTTCGGCTTCGTGGCACGCCGTTGACGTCCATGGCTATTTCTCACCTTCGTCACTCAGATCTCTGATCGGCCGGCGGCGGAGCAGACTGTAGGTCACAGGAACGAAGAACAGCGTGTAGAACGTGGCCACCATCAGTCCGCCGATCACTGCCCGGCCCAGCGGAGCGTTCTGCTCGCCACCTTCGCCAAGGCCGAGGCTCATCGGAAGCATGCCCAGTAACATCGCCAGCGCCGTCATCATGACAGGGCGAAGCCGCGTGCGCCCTGCGACAAGCGCAGCGGCGCGCGCATCGTGCCCGCCAGAGTCCGGGCCGCGCTGCTCATTGGCGAACGTGATCATGAGGATGCTGTTTGACGTCGCCACGCCGATCGCCATGATGCACCCCATCAGTGCGGGCACGCTGATGGTCGTTCCGGTAACGAACAGCGCCCACAGGATTCCCGCCAGCGCGCCCGGCAGCGCCATCAGGATGATGAGCGGATCCATCCACGACTGAAAATTCACAACCATCAAGAAATAGACAAGCAGGACTGCAAAGACAACGCCCAGCCCCAGCTGGGAGAACGCCTGGTTCATGCTTTGGACCTGCCCGCGGACAACGATCGAACTGGCTTTGCTGATTTTCCCCTGGTACTTCTTCACGATCCTGGCGACCTGGTCCGAGACGGAACCGAGGTCTATGCCCTGGACGCCGGCGTACACGTCAAAAACCGGCTGCACGTTGTAGTGGTTGAGCGACAGCGGAGTGGTCGTCCGATGAAAGTCAGCGAGGTTGCTCAGCAGCTGGGGCGAAGTCTGGCCGGGGATCGCCGTCGGAGTACGATGCAGCGTGTCCATCGACATCACTCGGTACTGGGGCGTCTGGGCCACCACCTGGTAGCTCACACCATTCTTGTAATTGAGCCAGTAATTGGGGGTCGTCCCGCTGCCGGAGAGTGAGATCAACAGACTGCTGGCAACGTTCTGTTCGGTCAGGCCGACCTGCTGAGCGAGGAGCCGATCCGTGTCGACCATGATCCGCGGCGCGTCCAGGATCTGCTGTACGTGAACATCCACCGCACCGGGAACGCCACGGAGTTCGCCGGCGATTTGTTGAGCGACACGGAAATTGGTGTCCGATTCCGCCAACGGCCCCGTGACCTGGACGTCGATCGGGGCGGGCAGGCCGAAGTTGAGGATCTGGCTGACCATGTCGGCCGGCTGGGAGAAAAATTCGACATCCGGAAACCGGCGTGGCAACTCGCTGCGAAGCGTCTTCAAATAGTCGGCGCTCGGATGGTGAGTTGCGTTGAGCGCCACCAGGATCTCGCCATCGGCCGGTCCAACCGTAACACTGTCGCTAAGAGCGAGGTTGATGGCGTTTGGCACGCCGATGTTGTCGGTGATCACGTTGAGTTCGTTGGCGGGGATGACCTGCCGGATATAGTCCTCGATCCGCTGAAAGTAGCCTTCGGTCTCCTCGATCCTCGTTCCCGGTGGTGTCCTGACGTGGAGCCGCAACTGCCCGGCATCGACGGTGGGAAAGAAGTCGCGGCCAACGAACGGGAACAGAAACAGCGAGACGGCTGCGAAGCCGAGGAACACGATGATCATCACCACGCTGTGTTCCAGCGTCCAGTCGAGCGCACCCTCATAGGCGCGGTTGAGTTTGAGGAAGCCGGTCTCCAGGGAGTCGGAGATGCGCCCGAAGAAGGACCGGATCGGAGGATGGCCGCTGTCGTCGCCTTGTCGTGCGCGCGCTTCGGGCGCCAGCATATACAGCACCATGGTGGGGACGAGCGACCGCGAGAAGAGATAGCTGGCGATCATCGCGAATACGACAGCCACCGCCTACGGCGAGGACAGCGCTCCACCCACTCCGCCGAGGGACAGAATCGGCACGCCGCCGCTGCAGATCGACAGGGTCGAGACTATC
>Ga0137404_10002294_pt1 | contig 12609 bp, 7 predicted proteins | sample CZOMad2_1_16fung_FD_108285 | JGI IMG/M metagenome (GOLD analysis project Ga0137404, IMG submission 108285) | Vadose zone soil fungal communities from Angelo Coast Range Reserve, California, USA - CZOMad2_1_16fungal (Illumina Assembly) | ecosystem: Environmental > Terrestrial > Soil > Vadose zone...
GGGCTCGTCGAGCAGGGTCCGCCCGATCTCGTCGAGGCCACGGAGCAGCATGTCCCGACGATAGCCGTCGAGCTCGAAGCGGGCCTCGAACCCATCCTGGTCGGTCACCCGCTGACGCTCGAGGTCAACCGTGAGCTCGTAGCCATCGGCGGCAGCGTCGGTCCGGCGGAACAGCTCGGCAACCTGCGCCTCGGTCAGGCGAACCGGCAGAAGTCCGGTCTGGCAGCAGTTGTTGAAGAAGATGTCGGCGAACGACGCCGCGATGATCGCGCGAAAGCCGTACTCCGCCAGTGCCCATGGCGCATGCTCGCGGGAGGAGCCGCATCCGAAATTGGCGCCCGCCACCAGAATGGACGCGCCCTTCGCCCCCGGCTGATTGAGCTCGAAATCGGGATCGGGTGAGCCGTCGGCCCGGAAGCGCCAGTCGAAGAACAGGAACTGTCCGAATCCGGTCCGCTCGATTCGTTTGAGAAACTGCTTGGGGATGATCTGGTCGGTATCGACGTTGACCCGCGATAGCGCGGCGACCCGGCCGGTGTGGCTCGTAAATGCCTTCATTCGTCTCCCCGTGACAAGACCAAAGTAAGAAGTAAGAAGTAAGAAGTAAGAAGTAAGAAGTAAGAAGTAAGAGGTAAGAAGAGAGCCCGGGGAGGAGGTTCCGGTCTGCGCCTTCTTACTCCTTACTCCTTACTTCTTACCTCTCACTTCTCACTTTACAAACTCCCGCACATCCACCAGGCGTCCCTCGATTGCCGCCGCGGCGGCCATCGTCGGGCTCATGAGGTGGGTGCGGCCACCCTTCCCTTGCCGGCCCTCGAAATTGCGGTTCGAGGTCGAGGCGCAGCGCTCACCGCTCCCGAGCACGTCGTCGTTCATGCCGAGGCACATCGAACAACCCGCATTGCGCCACTCGAAGCCGGCCTCGCGGAAGATCCGATCGAGACCCTCTGCCTCCGCCGCAGCTCGCACTCGCATCGATCCGGGAACCACCATCGCCCGCACGCTGCCCGCCGCGCGGCGGCCGCGCACGATCGCCGCCGCAGCCCGAAGGTCTTCGATCCGTCCGTTGGTGCAGGAGCCCAGGAACACCCGGTCTACCGGTACCCCTTCGAGCGGCGTGCCGGGCTCCAGTCCCATGTATTCGAGCGCCCGCTCGGCGGCCCGCCGCTCACTCTCGACCTCGAGCTCGCTCGGGTCCGGCACCCTGCCGGTAATGTCGGTGACCATGCCGGGGTTGGTCCCCCAGGTGACCTGCGGTGCGAGCGTCGAGGTGTCGAGCACGACCTCCCGGTCGTAGCGCGCGCCGGCATCGCTGCCGAGCTCCCGCCATGCGGCGGTCGCGCGGTCCCAGGCCGCGCCGGTGGGGGCCCGCGGACGGCCGCGCAGATAGGCGAACGTGACCTCATCCGGCGCGATCATGCCGGCTCGCGCCCCCGCCTCGATCGACATGTTGCAGACCGTCATCCGCCCTTCCATCGTCAGGCTGCGCACGGCTTCACCGGTGTACTCGATGACGTGTCCGGCCGCGCCGCCAATGCCGATCCGACCGATAAGGGCGAGGATGAAGTCCTTCGGGGTAACGCCTGCCGCCGGCCGGCCGGCGAACCGTACTTCCATGGTCCTGGGGCGCGCCTGCACCAGACACTGGGTTGCCAGGACGTGCTCGACCTCGCTGGTCCCGATACCGAACGCCAGGGCGCCGAACGCGCCGTGAGTGGACGTGTGCGAATCACCGCAGACGATGAGCATGCCCGGCTGAGTGGCCCCCTGCTCCGGGCCGATCACATGGACGATACCCTGGTCCGGAGAGTCCAGCCCGAAGAGGTCGATCCCCGCATTGCGAACGTTCCGCTCGAGGGTGCTGACCTGAGTCGCGGCGATGGGATCAGCGATGGGCAGTCGCCGGTCCCCGGTGGGCACGTTGTGGTCGACCGTCGCCAGGGTGCGCTCCGGACGCCGGACTCGGCGCCCTGCGAGCCGGAGCCCTTCGAAGGCCTGGGGTGAGGTCACCTCGTGCACCAAGTGCAGATCCACGTAGAGCAGTGCCGGCCCGTCGGCCGGCTGCTGCACGACGTGGGTGGACCAGACCTTCTCGAAAAGCGTCCTCGGTGGCACGGCTAGCTCCGCGCGCGGGCGGGAGCAGACGGGAGCGGGCGGGAGTCGTCCGGGGCTTCGGCCCCCCGCCTGCTCCCCTCTGCTCCCGTCTGCTCCCGTCCGCTCCCGCCCGCTCCCGCCTGTCCGCCCTCATCCAACCACGGCATCATCCCCCGAAGCTTCTTCCCCACCTGCTCGATCAGATGGTCGTGGTCGGCCTTGCGCATCCGGTCGAAGTTGGGCCGCCCGGCCTTGTTCTCGGCCAGCCACTCGCGGGCGAACCGCCCGTCCTGCACTTCGTCGAGGATCCGGCGCATTTCGGCCCGGGTCTCTTCCGTGATGATCCGGGGGCCCCGAGTGTAGTCGCCGTACTCCGCCGTATCGCTGACCGAGTACCGCATGAAGCCGAGGCCGCCCCGGTACATGAGATCGACGATCAGCTTGAGCTCGTGGAGACACTCGAAGTAGGCCATCTCGGGTGAATAGCCGGCCGCGACCAGGGTTTCGAAGCCGGCTTTGACCAGCGCGGTGACGCCGCCGCAGAGCACGGCCTGCTCGCCGAACAGGTCGGTCTCGGTCTCTTCCCGGAAGCTGGTCTCGATGACGCCGGCGCGAGTACAACCGATTCCCGCGGCGTAGGCCAGCGCATTCGCGAGCGCCTGGCCGGAGGCATCCTGATGCACCGCGACCAGCGCGGGAACACCCCGCCCCGCCTCGAACTCGCTGCGCACCAGGTGGCCGGGCGACTTGGGCGCAACCATCGAAACGTCCACCCCCCGCGGGGCGGCGATCTCGCCGTAATGGACGTTGAATCCGTGGGCAAACATCAGCGTCTTGCCAGCACCGAGGCCCGCCGCTACACCGGCGTCGTAGATTGCGCGTCCATCCTGATCGGGCACCAGCATCATGACGACGTCTGCCGCTTTCACCGCCTCGGCGACCGGCCGAACGTCGAGCCCGGCTGCGACCGCTTTGGCCCAGGACCCCCCGCCCGGTCTCACCCCGACGATGACGGTCGCGCCGCTGTCGCGGAGGTTGAGGGCATGGGCGTGGCCCTGGCTCCCGTATCCGATGATCGCGAACGTCCGTCCCAGCAGTCGCGAGCGGTCGGCGTCGCGATCGTAGAACACCCGGAGCGCCGTCATCACACCGCCTCCGGCGTGAGCGGGTGCGGCGTGGGTCCGGCGGCCGCGCGCTCCAGCACGACGGCCCCGCTCCGCGCTACCTCCAGCACCTCGAAGCGCTCGAGCGCCCGGAGGAACGACACGACGAACGCTTCGGAGCCACTGACCTCGAGAATCGCGGCGTCGGCCGACTCGTCCACAATGGTCGCCTTGTAGAGGAGGGCCACGTCGAGGAGCTCCCCGTAGCGCTCCTGGCCGGCGCGCACTTTCACCAGCGCGAGCTCGCGGGCTACGCCGTCCCCCATCGGGAAGGCCGCGGCCTGGTGGACGCCCACTATTTTCTCCAACTGCCGCGCGGCGCGGTCCGCCGTCGTCGGGTCCGTCTGCATCATGATCGTCAACCTCGCGAGCCCGGGAGAGGCGCTGGGCCCCACCGCGATGCTCTTGATGGGAAAATTGCGCCGGCGGAGAACGCCAACGGCGCGAGTGAAAGTAACCAGCTCGTGGTCCAACACCACCGACAGCGTTTGGCAGCTGCTCATGTCGACACCAGCGGAGCCGGCTCGCCTTCGATGGGCTCGGAGAGCGAGGCGCCGGGAGGAATCATCGGGAACACGTTGGCCTCCTGCTCGATCATGAACTCGACGAGGGCCGGACCAGGCACCGCCATCGCCTGGCGGAGAGTGTCCCGGGTCTGGTGCGCATCCTCCACCCGCCATCCCGCGACGCCGTAGGCCGTCGCTAATTTTACGTAGTCCGGACTCCAGATCGGCGTGGCCGAGTATCGGCGACCATGGAAGAACTGCTGCCACTGTCGCACCATCCCGAGATAGCCGTTGTTGAAGATCGCCATCTTCACCGGGATCTGCTCCTGCACCATCGTGGCGATCTCCTGCATGTTCATCTGGAACCCGCCGTCGCCGGAGATCGCCCATACCGGCTCGTCCGGTCGGGCGAGCCGCACGCCCATGGCGGCCGGTACCGCGAACCCCATCGTACCGAGGCCGCCGGAGGTGATGTGGGTGTTGGGTCGCTGGTAGGGAAACAGTTTGGCCACCCACATCTGATGCTGGCCGACATCGGAGACGATGGTGCAGCGGCCCTCAGTCACTTCGTTCAGCGCGGTCAGGATGCCCGCGGGCGACAAGCCTCCGCGATATTGTTCTTCCCTGACTCTCGCGAGCCCGGCGATCTCGCACCGCCACGCTGTGCAGTCCCGCGGCTGGACCAGCCGGAGCAGGCGGTGCAGGATCTCCCGACAGTCACCCATCAGGGCCACCGCGACCGGGATGTTCTTGCCGACTTCCGAGGGGTCCAGCTCGATATGCACGATCTTGGCGCGCGGCGCGAACGCCGCCGTGTTGCCGGTCACCCGGTCATCGAACCGGAGCCCGACGCCGACGATGAGATCGGCCTGCTGAATAGCGCGGTTCACGTGCACTTCGCCGTGCATCCCGGGCATGCCGAGGTGCAGCGGATGCGATTCGGGAAACCCGCTGATGCCCAGCAGGGTCGTGATGACCGGCATACCGGTCCGCTCGGCCAGGCACCGAAGCTCGTCGTAGGCGCCGGCCAGCTGGACACCGTGACCCGCCATGATCAGGGGCCGCTCGGCCTCGGCGATGAGACGGGCGGCTTCGCGGAGGGCGTCGGGAGCAGGCCGCTTCCCGTCCGCTCCCGCCTGCTCCCGCCTACTCCCGCCTGCTTGGTATTCGATCTTCTGGTTTTGCACGTCTTTCGGTACGTCCACCAGGACCGGGCCCGGCCGTCCCTCGAGCGCGATCGCGAACGCATCTCGCAGCGCGTCGGCCAGCAATTCGGCGTCCTGCACCAGCACGTTGTGTTTGGTGATCGGCTGGGTGATGCCCAGGATATCGGTCTCCTGAAAGGCGTCCCGGCCGATCATGTTGCGCGGCACCTGTCCGGTGATCGCCACTACCGGCGCGCTGTCCATGTGCGCCGTGGCGAGGCCGGTCACGAGGTTGGTCGCGCCGGGCCCGGAGGTCGCCACGCAGACGCCGGGGCGGCCGCTCGCGCGGGCGTAGCCGTCCGCCGCATGGGCGGCCGCCTGCTCGTGCCGCACCAGCACATGGCGGAGCTCCGGATACTCGGGCAGCGCGTGGTAGAACGGCATGATCGCGCCGCCGGGGTAGCCGAACATGACATCGACGCCCTGCTCCAGCAGGACTCGGCACATGACCTGGGCGCCGGTAAGGAGTTCCGTCATGCGGCGAACCCCCGACGACAAGCCGCGTGAAAAGTGAAAAGTGAAAAGTGAACAGGGAACTCCGTTCGTGAGCGGAGCGCCCTTTTCACTTTTGACTTTTCACTTTTCACGCAGTTCACCAGCATCACACCCCCCACAGATACGACGAGTTCAGCGCGCTCGACTCCAGCCGGTCGGCGTGGCGCGACTTGTTGAGCGCGTGGATGAGTGCACGGGCGCTCGCCTCCACGATGTCGGTCGAGGCGCCCTGGCCGCTCAAGGACTTCCCATCCACCCGCGCCTGCAGGAACACCTGCCCCACGCTGTCCCGACCGGGGGTGACGGAGCGGAGCTGCAGGCTGATGACCTCCACCTGACGGTGCAGGATGTCGCTGATCGCACCGAACGCGGCCGCGATCGGTCCGTCTCCCGTCCCTTGGGCAGACCGCTCGCCGCTCCAGGGACCGAGCAGGCGCACCGTCGCAATGGCCGGTACGCTGCCGCAGACCACCTCGAGCCGGACCAGCTGATACTCCTCCGGTGCGTCGTGAAACGAGTCGTGCAGGAGGGCCAGGAGATCCTCGTCCAAAATCTCCCGCTTGCGATCGGCCAACGTAGTGAACTGCAGGTAAATCTCGCCCAGCCGTTGGGTATCGAGCTCGTATCCCAGATCCCGATAGCGCTGCTCCAGCGCGTGCCGCCCCGAATGCTTGCCCAGCACCAGCGTGGACTTGGGAATGCCGACCGTCTCCGGCCGGATGATCTCGTAAGTCTGCCCGTTCCGCAGCATCCCGTGCTGGTGGATGCCGGCCTCGTGGGCGAACGCGTTCCGCCCGACGATGGCCTTGTTCGGCTGAGGGAAGACCCCGGTGAGATAGGAGAGCAGTTGGCTGCTGCGGTAGAGCTCCTGGGTCACGATGTTGGTGCGGAACCCGAGCTGAGGTCGTACCACCCCTGCCATGACCAGCTCTTCCAGCGCCGCGTTGCCGGCCCGTTCCCCAATACCGTTGATCGTGCACTCCACCTGCCCCACACCCGCCTGAACTGCAGCCAGGGAATTGGCGACCGCGAGCCCAAGGTCGTCATGGCAGTGCGCGCTGAAGACCACCCGGTCGGTCCCGGGCACCCGCTCGCGGACCGAGCGGAACATGGCCGCGTACTCGGTCGGGAGGGCGTAGCCCACCGTGTCGGGCAGGTTGATCGTCGTGGCGCCTTCCGCGATGGCGACTTCGACCACCCGGCAGAGGAAGTCGGGGTCGGTGCGGCTCGCGTCTTCGGCCGAAAACTCGACGTCGTCGGTGAACGAGCGGGCCCGCCGGACCCCTGTCCGGGTCATCTCGAGCGCTTCCTCGCGGTCGATCCGGAGCTTCTCTCGCAGATGGAGATCGGACGTAGAGAGAAAAACGTGAAGCCGTGGACGGGCCGCGCCCCGGAGCGCGTCCCCACCCAGGTCGATGTCCCGCTCGACACAGCGGGCCAGCGCCGCGACCACCGGCCGGTGCAGCTCGGTCGCCACGTCGCGGACGCTCCGGAAATCACCCTCGGACGCCGCCGGAAACCCCGCTTCGATCACGTCGACCCCCAGCGCATCGAGCTGCCGGGCGAGTCGCAGCTTCTCCTCGGCAGTGAGGCTGTTGCCGGGCGCCTGCTCCCCGTCCCGCAGGGTGGTGTCGAAGATGATCACGTCTCGTACCATGGGGTGGCTCCGTCCACTAGGCCAGAGAAACGAAAGGCGCCGCGAACCCTGGGGTCCGCGGCGCCTGGTGATTCGTGTGAGACTCTAGTTCATGCTGCCGTCTCGCCCGACACGCCGCGGATCCTCCGCTCGATAAGCGCGAGCGAAAGGCCGAGAATGGGGCGAACGACGACCTGCTGAGTCATGTACCGTTGGTCCGGGTGCGGCGTCGCTGTTTGTTTATGCCACGAGCAACAAGGCTACGCCGGCGCCCTGCCGGCTGTCAAGGGGGCGGGGCGGCCTCACCCGCTTGACGAGTCCCGTGCCGATGCATAACATTGCAATGTGATGAGTATCGTGCTCGCCCCGGTCGCCAACCTTATTCTCGTCCGCTCTGCGGGAGCGACCGGGTGAAGTAGCGCTGTAATACGTGACCAACCCGGCCCGCTCCCACTCGGAGCGGGCCGTTTTTGTTGCCTCGCCGCCGACCTCTCCGGCCGGCTTGGAGGCGCCACTAAAAACGGAGGCACCATGGCCGAACCTGGGCAGCGGATCCGTCCGGCCGGTTCCCGTCCCCCCGCCCCCGACCGTCACGCCGCGAGGGCCGGCGGCGCGCTCGACCCCTATCGCGAGCGGGACGCCTGCGGGACCGGCTTCGTCGCGCGCGCCTCGGGCGCACGCTCCCACGAGGTGGTCGCGATGGCGCTGGAGGCCGTGGCGCGGGTGGCCCACCGCGGCGCCGCGTCCACCGACAACTCGGGCGACGGCGCCGGGCTGCTGACCCAGATTCCCCACCGGTTGTTTTTCCGCGACGCCTATCGGCTCGGGCTTCGGCTTCAGCCGGGCCGGCCCTTCGGCGTGGGAGCGTTCTTCCTCCCGGCCGATCCCGACGGGCTCGCGAGTGCCACGGGGCTGGTGGAGCAGGTGCTCGCGACCGACGGCATTCCGTTCCTTGGCTGGCGCGACGTCCCCACCAACCCGGCGGCCCTCGGCCCGACGGCTCGCGCGTCGTGCCCGGTCATCCGCCAGGCCTTCGTGGGAACCCCGGCGGGAGCGATGGACGAAGAGACCTGGGAGCGGGCGCTGTATCTCGCTCGACGGGAGATGGAGCGCAGGGCGGAGCAGCACGGATTGACCGGGTTCTACGTCTCCTCGCTGTCCTGCCGCACCATCGTCTACAAGGCGCTCCTCACCGGCACTCATCTGCCGGTCTTCTACACCGACTTCCGCTATCCGGAGTACGAGACCGCGATCGCCATCTTCCACCAGCGGTACTCGACCAATACCCTGCCGAGCTGGGCGCTGGCGCAACCGTTCCGCCTGCTGGCCCACAACGGCGAGATCAATACTCTGTGGGGCAACCGAAACGCCATGGCGATGCGGCAGCCCCTGCTCGACTCGCCGCTGTGGGGTAACCAGGTCGAGCGGATTCGCGACGTGATCTGGAAGGAGGGCAGCGACTCGGCGAGCCTCGACAATGCCATGGAGTTGTTCGCCCGCTCGGGCCGAGATCCAGTCCACACCCTCATGATGATGATCCCGCAGGCCTGGGAGAAGTATCCCGACCTCCACCCATCCATCAAAGCCTTCTACGAGTATCACCAGTGCGTGCACGAGCCGTGGGACGGTCCGGCGGCCGTGACCTTCACGGATGGGATCGTGGCCGGCGCCATCGTGGATCGGAACGGCTTGCGCCCGTGCCGATACAAGATCCGCCGCGACGGGCTGGTGACGGCCGGATCCGAGGTGGGACTGCTGGATCTCGATCCACCCGACGTGATCGAGAGCGGGAAAGTCGGCCCGGGCGAGGTGCTCGTGGTGGACACCCGCCGGGGCGAGGTGATCCGCAATGTGGACGCGAAGCTCGAGGTCGCCGGCCGGCGGCCCTACGCCCGGTGGGTCGCGCGCTACATGGCCCGGCTCGAGCCGGACGCCTCGCGCGTGCCGCCCGGCCCCGACCCGGAAGAGCTGGGCCGGCTTCAGCGGGCGTTCGGATACGGGTTCGAAGACCTGCGCCACGTGCTCGAGCCGATGGGAGGGACCGGCGCGGATGCGGTGTGGAGCATGGGCGACGACACGCCGATTCCACCGCTCTCCAAGCTGCCCCAGAGCGTCTACGCCTATTTTCGCCAGCGCTTCGCCCAGGTGACCAATCCGCCCATCGACTCGCTCCGCGAGTCCATGGTGATGTCGCTGCGGATGCATCTCGGACGACGAGGCTCTCCCTTGCTCGAGCGGCCGAGCTACGCCCGCATGCTTCGGATCGAGCACCCGATCATGCTGCCGGACGAGATGGCGGCGCTCCACAATGTGGCTGGGTTCTCGGTCGTCACGATCGATGCCGTCTGGGATCCGGGCAGCGGACCGGACGGCCTCCGTCCGGCCCTCGTGAGCCTGCGCCGGGCCGCCGAGCGTGCGGTACGCCGCGGGGCCAACATCCTCGTGATCAGCGACCGCAGCGTGGGCCCGCGCCGCGCGCCGATCCCGATGCTGCTCGCCATCGGGGCCGTGCGGCAGCACCTGGTGGAGCGGGGACTGCGAGCGCGCGTCGGCCTGGTAGCGGAGGCCGGCGACGCGGTGGACGTCCATCACCTTGCCGCCCTCATCGGCTACGGCGCCGAAGCGGTCCACCCCTGGCTCGCGGTCGCCAGCGTCGACGCGCTGTTCGACGAGGGCGCGCCGGACCACCAGCACAACAGCCGCCGGGATGCCCGCGACACCGCTCGGCCCAGCCCGGCAGAGGCCCGCCTCAAGTTCCGCTCCGCGGCTGAAAAAGGCCTGCTCAAGATCCTGTCCAAGATGGGGATCTCGACGCTGTCGTCTTATTGCGGCGCCCAGATCTTCGAGGCCCTGGGCCTGGGCGCCGAAGTGATCGACGCCTGCTTCTCGGGAACGGCCTCGCCCATCGGCGGGGTCGGGTTCGAGGAGATCGCCGACGACGTGCTGGTTCATCAACGGTCCGCCTATGGCGAAAACGCCGAGCCCGCGGGCTCGCTGCCGGACTACGGCCGAGTACGCTTTCGCAAGGAAGGCGAGGACCACGGCTGGGCGCCGCCCCTGGTTGTCGCGCTCCAGCAAGCAGTGAAGGCAGGGACCCCCGAGGCGTACGCCGCCTACCTCACGAAGAACGGCTACCGGCGACCGGCCGGTCCCCGCGATCTGCTCGCAATCAAAGCCGGGACCGCCGTGCCGATCGACGAAGTCGAGCCGGCCGAGGCGATCCGGACCCGGTTCATCTCCTCGGCCATGTCCCTCGGCGCGCTCTCGCCGGAGGCGCATGCCACGCTGTCGATCGGCATGAATCGGATGGGCGCGAAATCGAACTCGGGTGAGGGTGGTGAGGACCCGGCCAGCTACCAGGGACTGGCCAACGGCGACCGTCGCGATAACCGAATCAAGCAGGTAGCGTCGGCTCGTTTCGGCGTGACCACCGAATACTTGATGCGAGCCGAGGAGCTCGAGATCAAGATCGTGCAGGGCGCCAAGCCCGGAGAGGGCGGTCAGCTTCCCGGTCACAAAGTGACCGAGCTCATCGCGCGTCTCCGGCACGCCGTGCCCGGCATCCAGCTCATCTCGCCGCCGCCGCACCACGACATCTACTCGATCGAGGACCTGGCCCAGCTGATCCACGACCTGAAAACCGTCAATTCGCGCGCGCGGGTCGGGGTCAAGCTGGTCTCCGAGGCCGGCGTGGGGACGGTTGCCGCCGGCGTCGCCAAAGCGTACGCGGATTATGTGCTCGTCGCCGGTCACAATGGTGGGACCGGCGCCTCGCCCCTTTCCTCGATCAAACACGCCGGCTCGCCCTGGGAGCTGGGGCTCGCCGAAGCGCAGGCGACGCTGGTGCGGAACGGACTCCGGCAACGCATCGAGGTGCGGACCGACGGCGGGCTCAAGACCGGCCGCGACGTGGTCTTCGCCGCCCTGCTGGGGGCGGAGTCGTACGGCTTCGGCACGGCGGCGCTGGTCGCGATCGGGTGCGCGATGGCGCGGCAGTGTCACCTGAACAGCTGTCCCACCGGCGTCGCCACCCAGCGGCCCGAGCTCCGCGCCAAGTTCAAGGGCACGCCGGAACAGGTGATCACCTACTTCACGCTGCTCGCCGAAGAGGTGCGCGAGATTCTCGCCTCCATGGGCTTCCGCACGCTCGACGACATCATCGGCCGGCACGATCTGCTGGAGCGGGTCGAGCGCCCGGAGGTCCCCCGTGCCCAGATGCTCGACCTGTCGATGCTGCTCACGCCGCCGCCGGCCGGACCGCTGCGGCGGACCCAGAACCGCAACGATCGCCCGGGCATGCGCTGTCTGGACGACGAGATTCTCGAGACCCTGGGCCCGTACCTCGAGAGCGGGCTGCCCTTCACCGGCAGCTACGAGATTCGGAACCACCACCTCGCCGTCGGCGCGCGAGTGTCGGGGGTGATCGCCCAGCGCTTCGGCGACGCGGGCCTCCCCGAGGGCCGGGTTCGCCTCCGCTTCGCCGGCCCCGCAGGCCAGAGCTTCGGCGCCTTTCTCGCGCCCGGCGTCCATCTGGACCTCGAGGGCGAAGCCAACGACTATGTCGGCAAAGGTCTGAGCGGGGGCGAGATCACCATCCGGCCCTACCGCCGGGCGGCCTACGCCGATGCGACCCATCAGCACCTCATCCTGGGCAACACGGTGCTCTACGGCGCGACCGGTGGAAAGCTCTTCGCGGCGGGACAGGCCGGCGACCGGTTTGCCGTGCGCAATTCGGGCGCGATCGCCGTGGTGGAGGGCGCCGGTAATCACTGCTGCGAGTACATGACCTCGGGGATCGTCGTCCTCCTCGGCCGGGCCGGCCGGAACCTTGGCGCCGGGATGTCGAACGGCGTCGCCTATGTGCTCGACGAGGGGGCGACACTGCACGAGCGGGTGAACTTCGACATGGTCGACGTGATGGACCTCGACCCCGAAGACGAAGAGGTGCTGCGGCGCCTGGTGCGAGAGCATGAGGAAAAGACGACGAGCCCGCGCGCCCGAACCGTCCTGGTGGAATGGGAGCGTTTCCGCCCGTTGTTCCGGAAGGTGGCGCCCAAGGGGGCCGAAGCCTACCTGGCCGCCACCCGCGCGGCATACCTGGAGATCTCGGCGCCCGAGCCTGAGCTGACACTCGCTCGCCGAAGCGCGTAGCGGTTAGCTTCCGGGCGCCATGACCTGGCGCCTCACCCGCTTCATTGTGATCGTCGGCCTGCTGCTGGGCGCAGCCCCATCGGGACTGCGGGCCCAGGGTAGCCGGCCGGGTTTGGGCTTCGAGTTGGGCTATTCCCGCGCCAGCTTCGCGCCGGGTGGCCTGACGGGGGCCCGGGAGGGAAGTCTGATCGGCGGCTTCATCAGCCAGCGAATCGGCGGACCCCTCAGCGCCCAGATCGAGCTCCTGTTTACGACCAAAGGCGGAGCACTCACGGCCGGCACGCCGGTCGGTCCGGCTCCGGCCGCCGTCCAGACGGTATACGTCGAGATTCCCTTGCTCGCGAGGGTCGTTCTGCCAC
>Ga0137404_10002307_pt1 | contig 12586 bp, 13 predicted proteins | sample CZOMad2_1_16fung_FD_108285 | JGI IMG/M metagenome (GOLD analysis project Ga0137404, IMG submission 108285) | Vadose zone soil fungal communities from Angelo Coast Range Reserve, California, USA - CZOMad2_1_16fungal (Illumina Assembly) | ecosystem: Environmental > Terrestrial > Soil > Vadose...
GGAAAATCGACGACGCTCGCGGCCATGGTCGGTTTCCGCAACGAGAACTCGCACGGCCATATCATCACCATCGAGGACCCGATCGAGTTCACGCACCCGCACAGGGGTTGCCTCATCACCCAGCGCGAGGTGGGCGTCGACACCGTGTCCTGGTCGGCCGCCCTCAAGAACACGCTGCGCCAGGCGCCGGACGTTATCCTCATCGGCGAGATCCGCGACCGCGAGACCATGGAACACGCGGTCGCGTTCGCCGAAACCGGCCACCTGTGCCTCGCGACGCTGCACGCGAACAGCGCCAACCAGGCGCTGGACCGCGTTATCAACTTCTTCCCCGAGGAGCGGCGCGCTCAGTTGCTAATGGACCTGTCGCTCAATCTGCGCGGAATGATCTCCCAGCGCCTCATCCCTCTTAAGGAGGGCAAAGGCCGCTGCGCCGCCGTCGAGATCATGCTGAACTCCCCGCTCATCTCGGACCTGATATTCAAAGGCGAAGTGCACGAGATCAAGGAGATCATGAAGAAGTCCCGCGAGCTCGGCATGCAAACCTTCGACCAGGCGCTGTTCGACCTGTTCGAGGCGGGCAAGATCAGCTACGAGGATGCGCTGCGAAACGCCGACTCGGTCAACGACCTGCGCCTGCATATCAAGCTGCACTCCAAGGAAGCGAAGAACCGCGACGTCACGGCGGGCATCGAGCATCTGAATATCGTCTGACCCGCGGACGCCGATTCGCGGCAGTCATATCCGGATCATGCGCAGTGATGCTGTTCTGGCTCTCCTCGCGGTCTCGCTTGCCGCCAGCTCGGTCATCGCTCAGCCCGACCCCGGGCCGGAGCAGCGTTTTCCCGATGTCGTGTCCGTCAAGGTCCAGATGCGCGCCCAGGACACTTTCGACTTCGATGTTACGGTCTCGTCTCCTTACGACACGCCCAAGCGCTATGCCGACGGGATCCGCGTCCTCGGCCGTGACAACGAGGTGCTCGGCGAGCGCAAGCTTTTCCATGATCACGCCGACGAACAGCCGTTTACGCGCGATCTGTACGGGGTCAAGATTCCCTCGAGCCTGCGGGTTGTCGAAGTCCAGGCACGCGATCAGAAGTATGGGTACGGCGGCAGGTCGGTCCAAGTGACGCTTCCCGGGCGCTGAGGGAAGACCGCTCGCGTAATGAACAAGGCGCGGCTCGAAGCATTCAGCGACGGCGTCATCGCCGTGATCATCACGATCATGGTGCTCGAGCTGAAGGTCCCGCACGACGCCGACCCGGCGGCGCTCGCGCCGCTCATCCCGGTGTTCCTGAGTTACGTGCTCAGCTTCATCTACGTCGGGATCTACTGGAGCAACCATCACCACATGTTCCACGCCGTGCACCACGTCAACGGCGCGATATTGTGGGCGAACCTGCACCTGCTGTTCTGGCTGTCGCTCGTGCCCTTCGTCACCGGCTGGATGGACGAAACGCATTTCGCGCCGCTGCAGGTCGCCGCGTACGGCGCCGTGCTGCTGCTCTCGGCGTGCGCCTACACCATTCTGACGGTGGTACTGGTCAGGAAGCACGGCAAGGATTCCCTGATCGCGAGGGCTTTGGGGACGGACTTCAAGGGCAAGATCTCGATCGCCATCTATGTCGTGGCGATCGGCCTCGCGTTCTGGCGGCCGTGGATCGCGGGCGGGCTGTACGCGCTGGTGGCGGCGATCTGGCTGGTTCCGGACCAGCGGTTCGAGAGGCTGCTCGACGAGAAACGGAAGGAGGGAACGCCGTGATCAAGCTCTACCGCCTGGACTACAGCCCCTTCGTTCACAAGGTGCAGATGGTTCTCGATCTGATCGGGGCCGAGTACGAGGCCGTCGACGTGCCCTATGGAGACAGGACCGAGCTCGCGGAGCTGACCGGGGGATACATACAAGTGCCGGTGCTCGCCGCCGATAGCGAGGTGATCACCGACTCGCGGAATATCTGCCGGTGGCTGGTGAGCCGGGACTCGGGCCGGTGGCTCGTTCCGCCGAGTCTCGCCGGAGCGGTGTGGGCCTACGCGGACTGGTGCGACGGTCCCTTCGAAGACGTCATGTTCCGCATCTCTACGCCGCAGATCGCGCGCCGGTTCGCGCGCATCGCGGATCGCGCCCTGTTCGTCTACATCAAGGAGCGCAAGTACGGTGCGGGTTGCGTCGCGCAATGGGAGCGCGAGCACGACTCGCTCGTCAAGAAAGCCGCGGACCTCGTCCAGGCCAGTGTGCAAACCCTCCAGAGCGCACCGTTCCTCTTCGGCGCCGAGCCGACGCTCGCCGATGCGGCCCTGTTCGGGCAGTTCGCCATGCTGAGAACCTCGGATCCCGGTCTGCCCGCGAAAGTGTCTAAGGCGATCGTGCCGTGGATGCAGAGGCTGGAGCAGTGGCGCCGCCCCGGCGCGGCAGCCGGAAGGACGGCCCGCCGGGGCGGATGAGCCGACGCCGCGTCTTCGTCACCGGAGGCACGGGCTACCTCGGACGGCCTCTCATCCGCGAGTTGATCGCACGCGGGCACACGGTGCGCGCGCTCGTGCGCTCCGGTTCGGCCGGAAAGGCGCCCGAGGGCGCGGAGGCGGTGGTCGGCGACGCGCTCGGCGATTTCGCCGCCTCGATTCCCCCGTCCGACACCCTGGTGCACTTGGTCGGAACGCCGCACCCGGGTCCGCACAAGGCCGGGGAGTTCCGCACGATCGACCTGGCTTCGATCCACGCTTCGGTCGCCGCGGCGAAGCGCGCCGGCATCCGCCATCTCGTCTACGTCAGCGTGGCGCACCCGGCGCCGGCCATGCACGCCTACATCGCCGTGCGCAAGGAAGGCGAGGCCCTGATCGAGGCGAGCGGTCTCTCCGCGACCATCTTGAGGCCGTGGTACGTGCTCGGGCCGGGGCATCGGTGGCCGGGCGTGCTCCTGCCCGTCTACCGCCTGATGGAGATGCTTCCGTGGACGCGCGAGTCGGCGCTGCGCCTGGGGCTCGTCGATCTGTCGCAGATGATCGCGGCCCTGGTCTGCGCGGTCGAGAGCCCGGTCGAAGGTGTAAGATTCGCCGGGGTTCCCGAGATACGCGGATCGGCGCGACGAATGCGGCTCGAGGTGACATGAACGACCTGTACGAGTTCTCCGCAAAAGCCCTGAACGGCGACACCGTGGGGTTCGATGCCTACCGCGGCAAGGTGGTGCTGGTGGTGAATACCGCGAGCGAGTGCGGTTTCACGCCGCAGTACGAGGGTCTGGAGGAGATCAGCCGCAAGTTCCGCGCGAAGGGACTCGAGGTCCTGGGCTTTCCCTGCAACCAGTTCGGCGCGCAGGAACCGGGCGACGCCGCGGAGATCGGGGCCTTCTGCCAGAAGAACTACGGCGTGTCGTTCCAGATGTTCGACAAGGTCGAAGTCAACGGATCGGGGGCGCATCCCCTGTACCAATGGCTGAAGGAATCCGCGCCGGGAATCCTCGGCATCGAAGCGATCAAATGGAATTTCACCAAGTTTCTGATCGGGCGCGACGGCAGGATATTCAAGCGCTACGCGCCCCAGACCACTCCCCGGGCGATCGAGGGCGACATCGAGCGTCTCCTCGCCTCATGAACGACATTTCTTTCTAGACAGGAGATTCCATGGCTCACACCTATCCCGAGCTCAAGGCCAAGCCGCTGGCCGAGCTGCGCGAGATCGCGGCCGGCATCGAGCACGAAGCGGTGAAGGGTTACACGCAGCTCAACAAGGATCACCTCCTCGCGGCGCTGTGCAAGGCCCTCAACATCGACATGCACGTGCACCACGAGGTGAAGGGCATCGACAAGGCCGCGACCAAGGCGAAGATCCACGAGTGGCAGAAAAAGCGCGACGAAGCGCTCGCCGCCAAGGACCGCGGCAAGCTGAAGGTCGCGCTCAACCACATCCATCATTTCAAGCACCTGCTGCGAAAAGCCATGGTGTAGCAAGGCCAGGGGCCCGAGTGAACCCGGACAACGTCATCGACGTCGCGCGCCTCATCCAGCTCGCGATCGCTCCGGTTTTCATGCTCACCGCGGTGGGGACGATCATCGGCGTGCTCTCCACCCGGCTCGGACGGGCGGTGGATCGCAGCCGCGCGCTCGAGGACAGGCTGCGCCAGTTGCCGCCCGAGGGGCAGAACCTGGCGCGCGAAGAGCTCCTGCTCCTCGGCCGGCGCGTGCGCCTGGTCTACGGCTCCATCGTGCTCGCGGTGCTATGCGCGCTCTTCGTGGGTTCTCTGATCGCCGTGGCTTTCGTCGACGCGTTCATCGACATCGACATGTCGAAATTCATCGGCCTTCTTTTCATCGCGGCGATGCTCGCGTTCATTCTTTCCCTGCTGGTGTTCCTGCGCGAGATCTTCCTGGCGGTCACCAGCGCCCGCAGCCAGATGCGCTAGGCGCTCGCCGACTCCTTTCGGTTGGAGCCGGCGACCATGCGGTACTCGTAGAGCCGGCATTCCAGAGGGCCGTTGAACAGCGGCGTGCGCCTGGAGGCGGCGAGGCGGATGAGCTTGGGCAGCCGCGTATCGCCCGAGAAAATGAAGCACCGCCAGCCGGCGTAGTATTTCTTCAGCGTATTTCCGAGCTTCGGGTAGAACTCCTCGAGCACCCCTTCCTCGCCCAGCCGCGCACCGTAGGGAGGATTGGCGATCAGCACGCCCGATTCCGCCGGTGCGCCGGTATCCAGGATGTCCGCCTGCTTGAGCTCCACGCAGTCCGCGAGCCCCGCGGCCTCCAGGTTGGCGCGCGCCTTTTTCAGCTCGTCGCCGTAGCGGTCGCGCGCGAAGATCGGCAGCGGCCGGAGGGGCTTGCGCCGGGCCTGGGCCGCTTCGCGCACCTCGTTCCAGCTTCGGCGATCGAAGCCCGCGAGGCGCTCGAAACCGAAGGCGCGGGCATGCCCGGGCGGGATCGAGAGCGCGGCCATCGCGGCTTCGATGGCGATCGTGCCGCTGCCGCACATGGGATCGAGGAGCGGCTCGCCGGGCTGCCACCCGGTGAGCCGCACGATCCCGGCCGCGAGATTTTCCTTCAGCGGCGCCTCGCCCGCATCCTTGCGATAGCCGCGCCGGTTGAGCGCCTCGCCCGACGTGTCGACGTAGAACGCGACCGTGTCCTTGTCCAGGAACGCCTGGATGCGCACCCCGGGTGAGCGGGTATCGACGTCCGGCCGCCGCCCGCGGTCTGCCCGGAACCGGTCGCACACCGCGTCCTTGATCGTCAAAGTCGCGAACTCGAGGCTCCTGAGCGGCGAGCGGATCGCCTTCACGTCGACCCGGATGGTGAGCTTCTCGCTGAACCATTCGGGCCATCGCACTGCGAGCGCGGCCTCGTGGACATCCTGCTCGCTGCGGTAGGGAGAGCGCCCGACCCTCGCGAGAACGCGGGTGGCAAGCCGGGACTCCAGGTTTGCCCTGTAGCAGGTCTCCAGCGCTCCCTCGAACGCGACCCCGCCTGGAACCGGCTCCGCTCGCCGCGCGCCAAGACCTCCCAGCTCTTCGGCGAGAAGCGCTTCGAGCCCTCTTGGGCAGGACGCGAAGAAAGCTTGCGAGGTCACGGCCGATTCAGCATGATGAAACTGTGAGCGCTCATCCAACGGGAGGGGGAGCCTAACACAGGCGCACCATGGCCAACATCGCCAGCCTACTCAAGGCGCAGCTCGCGACGCCCGAACGCGCCCTCTATCGGCAGTTCATGAACGGCGCCTGGCGCGACGTGTCCGTGAGCGAGATAGCCGCCTACGCCGCGCGCTGGCAGGCATTCCTGCGGAGCGAAAGCTTCGCGCGGGGCGACCGCATCGCGCTGTGCATGAAGAACGGCATCCACTGGGTCGCCGCCGACCAGGCTGCGCTCGGGCTCGGCCTGGTCGTCGTGCCCCTGTATGCCGACGACAACCCGGAGAACGTCGCCTGGTGCCTGCAGAACAGCGGCGCCCGCCTGCTGGTCGCGGAGAGCAGCCGAATGGCCACCGCGCTCGCGCGGTCGCACGAGGCGCTGGGAGGCAAGCTGCCGCACGTGCTGTGCCTCGCCGCCGATCCGGGGAGCACGGACGAGACGGTCGAGGCGGCCCTCCCAAAGCAGGCCGGGGGGTTCGAGACAGTTTCCCTGGAGGACGATGCCCTCGCCACGATTTGCTACACCTCGGGTACCGCGGGGAAGCCGAAAGGCGTGATGCTCACGCACGGCAATATCCTCGCCAATGTCTCGGCGTGCGACCGCCTGCGGCTCGCGCGCGGCGACGATCTGTTCCTTTCGCTGCTGCCGCTCTCGCACATGTTCGAGCGCACGGGCGGCTACTATCTCCCGCTTTTCCTGGGAGCCAAGGTCGCTTACGCGCGCTCGATTTCGCAGCTCGCCGAGGATCTCGCGAGCCAGCGCCCTACCATCATGTTCGCCGTGCCGAGGGTATTCGAGAAATTCGCCGCGCGCGTCGGCGAGGCTCTCGCCAAAGCCCCCTTGAAGAAGCGCCTGTTCGATCTCGTGGTGGCCGCGGGGGCGCGCGCGGCTCGCGGCGAGGCCGGGCTCCTCGACCGCCTGGTGCTCGTGGCTCTGAGGAACCGGGTCGCAGGTCCGGTGCTGGGCAGAATGGGCGGGAGAATGAGACTGGCTATCCTCGGTGGAGCTCCGCTCGATCCTTCCATCGCGTGGCTCTTCGTGGGCCTCGGGTTGCCGGTGTTGCAGGGCTACGGCATGACCGAGGCTTCCCCGGTGATCTCGGTGAACGTGCCCGACAGCAACGTTCCTGAATCGGTCGGCGCGCCGCTCGACAACGTCGAAGTAAAGATCGCGGCGAACGGCGAGCTGCTCGCGAGAGGCCCGAGCGTCATGAAGGGCTACTGGAACAATCCGGAGGCGAGCGCGAAGTCGCTGGACGGAGGCTGGTTGCACACCGGCGACCTCGCGGAAATCGAGGACGGGAGGATATTCATACGCGGGCGCCTGAAGGACGTCCTCGTGCTCTCGAACGGCGAGAAGCTGCCGCCGCAGGACGTCGAGCTCGCGATCCTCGGCGACCAGACTTTCGAGCAGGCCATCCTGATCGGCGAGGGCCGGCCGTTTCTGACTCTGGTTACGGTGACTCGGGAGACCGACGAGAAGAGCCTCATCCAGCGCGCGAACGAGCGCCTGAAGGGATTCCCGCGCTACATCCGGGTCCGCCGGGTCGTGGTGAGCCGGGAACCCTGGACGGTGGACAACGGGTTGCTGACGCCTACGCTGAAGGTGAGACGGGAGAAAGTGCAGAAGCGGTTCGGTCAGGAAATCGAGCGCGCCTACTCCTCGGGCGCACTCGACTGACCCTCAGGACGCGTGCGCGAAACGCGCGCGGATCTTGACAGTGCGGGCCAGGCCATCCATCGCTTCGAAAAGCTGCAGCCTCAAATCGGGATCGAGACTGGGCTCGCGGGCAAAGGTACCAACCTGCTCGAGCGCCTGGACGTCGACCTGTCCGCCGACGAAGGCGGCGAGCCAGTCGTTGACGAAGAAAATCTTGCGCTTTTTCTTCAGCTCCGGCAGCGCGGCGAGCGCGAGGTCGAGGAACGGCTGGGTAAGATCGGCATGCTCGACCGAGTTGAATGGCCCGAGCGCCGCGTCGATCCAGCTCTCGGCAAGCCCGGCCTCGCTGAAGAACCTGTCGAAGTAGGCGCGCTTCGCTTCGGCGCTTCGCTCGGCAGCTCCCGTGGCGAAAGCGTAACGCCGGCCGTCGGCGCCGGGGTCTGCCGCAATCTGGGCCGACAGGAGCTTCTTGGCATCCGGGTCGTCCAGGGCGAGCAGGCGCGCGATCGCCCAGAAGCGGTCGCGCGAGCTGAGCTTGACCCCGGGGATGTCGAGGGTGGCTGCGAGGAGCGCCTTGATCTGCGCGCGGCCGCCCTCCGACCAGGCGCTCGCCATGAACGTCCGCAGGAAAGTGATGCGGCGGCTCGGCGTGTCGGCGTGCAGCATGCCCTCCGACAGGAGCTGCTCGAAGCGCGGTGCCGCCGCGTCCCGCTGCGTGTCCGATGCATATACGAGAAAGGCGACCTGCGCGCGCTGAAGCAGATTCGCGAGCGTCACCGGATCGCGCTCGATCGGCGCGACGCGGATCACGAAGTCCAGGTAGGCGAGCGGCGCGACCTCGGCGTCGCGCACCGATTCCCATAGCGAGCCGAAGACAAGGGAGCGCAGCAGAGTTCCGTCCACGATCTCCGGCCGCTCGAGAACGGCATCCCGGCTCGCGGAGTCGAGGAGGAAGCGCCCGTACCCGTAGTCGCCGAAGTTGGCGAACGCGAGGTCTATTTCCGGCATGCCCTCGATCTGCGGCACCGGCGTGCGCTTGCCGCGTACCTCCACGTCGACCGAGCGCGGGAGCCCTGCCCCGGGGAGGGCGAACACCGTCAGTTTCATCGGCCAGATGTGACCTTCCCCGAGAACATCGTGTTGCTCAAGGACCACGTTCCTCGGCCGCCCCTCGCGATCGGTGTCCCACGACAGCCGCACTTCGGGCATGCCGCGGCTCTTGACCCAGGCCTCGGCCCAGTCCCCGAGCTTGCGTCGCGAGGCGCGCTCGAGCGCGCGAACGAGATCGCTCCATTCGGCCGAACCGTAGGCGTGCGTTTTCACCAGCTGCCTGATCGCGGTGCGGAACACCGCCTCCCCGACGAAGAACTCCGCCTGGCGCAGCACCGCAGGCGCTTTCCCGTAGACGATGTTGCCGTACACCGATTTCGCCCCGGACAGATTCGACAGAGGCCGGTAGATCGGCGTCGTCCCCTGAGTGACGTCCGTCCGGTAAGCGGCGGTCTTGAGCGCGTTGAAGGCGTTCCATACGGATTGGTTCGGCAGCAGGGCTTCGGCCGCCTTCGCCGCCATGAAGTTCGCGAAACCCTCCTTCAGCCACAAGTCGTCGAACCACCGCATCGTGACCGAATCGCCGAACCACTGGTGCGAGGTTTCGTGAAACACGATCTGCGCGCGCGTGAGGATGTCGGTCTCGTTCGGCGCGGAAGGAAACAGGATCGCGTCCTCGCGCAGGAAAGTCGCTCCGGCGTGCTCCATGCCGCCGTAGGCGAGCTCGGGAATGAGTATCAGATCGTATTTTGGAAACGGAAAGCGCGAATCGAAATAACGCTCGAACCAGCGCACCGCCTCTCGGTTGAGCCGCAGCACTTCGGGGGCTTCCTGGCGGGCGCGCGCGAGCTGCGACTTGCGCACGAAAAGACGCGTGCCGCCCGGGCTTGCGAGTATCTCCGCGAAAGGCCCCGCGGCGAAGGCGAACAGATAAGTGCTGATCGGCCGGGTCTCAGCGAACCGGAACCGGCGCACGCTGTTGCCCGCATCCTCCATGCGGGCGACGGGCGCGTTGCTTACCGCGGTCCACGCGCGTGGCATGAGCAGCTCCAGCTTGAAGCGCGCTTTCAGGTCGGGCTGGTCGAAACAGGGGAAGGCGCTGCTGGCGTCCGAGGGAACGAACAGGGTGTAGAGGTATTCGGCACGGTCCTCGCGGTCGATGTAGCGCGTCACCGCGCTGCCCGACACGGCGATAGGCGACTCGAACGAGAACGTCAGCCGGTTTTTTCCGGGCCTGAGGAATTTGGCAGGAACGATCACGTGCTCGCGATCGAGCTTGGCTCTGACCTGCTTGCCGTTCACACGCACGTGCGACAGGCGCGAAACAGGCGACGGGCGCCAGTCGAGAACGAGCTCGGGCACACGCTCGGGGAGGCGGACCTCGACCCTCGCCGTCCCTTTCAGCGTCGCCGCGCTCGGCGCGAGCACGACCGACAGCGAATAGCGGATGTCCCGGTATTGTTTCGCGCGCCACTGCGCGAGCTCGCGCGATACGCCCGGCTCGAGGCCGGGGACCGCTGCGGTTGCGTTCGCGAAGAGACCTGCGGAGAGGAGCAGCGCCGCGCCGCGCATGTGGAGCGTTCGAGTTTTGCGCCGTGTGCAGTTACGGCGGGGTTCAGCTCTTCGGCAGCTTGGGTGCGGACCAGGCCGGGAGCGGCATGCCGGGCCTTCTCAGGACCCGGACCATCCGCAATGCCATTTCGCGGCCGCGGTAGTAGCCCGGAATATACGCGGACTCGGTGAAGCCGAGCGACCTGTAGAAGCTGCGCGCGGTGTAGTTGGAGGCGCGCAGCTCGAGGTGAATAGTGGCAATTCCCGCGGCATAGGCCGATTCGGTCAACCACCCGGCCATGTGCTTGCCTATGCCAAGTCTCTGGTGCGAGGGCCGCACCGCGAGCAGATTGAGGTGCGCATGCTCATCGCCGAAGTACATGATCGCGAAGGCGACGACCCGGTCGCGCTCACAGGCAAGCAGCGTGGCGGTGTCCTTGTTCGCGATCGAGCGCGCCACGCGGTCGGGTCCCCAGGACCAGCCCAGCCCGGTCTCGATGAGATCGCGGGACATCGAGGCGATCTTTGCGGCGTCGGCGGGCCGCCCGGGCCTCAGAGTGATGTTTTTCGCGTTCATAGGGCAGAGATCGAATTCAGGAAGCACCCCAAGATTAGCAGATTGCGGAAAAAGGGGGCTAGAAAGGCTTCACGACGGCCAGCACGACCGCAGCGGCCAGGAACGCCACCGGCACCTCGTTGAACCAGCGGTACCAGACGTGGGACCGGGTATTTCTGTCGTGCGCAAAATCCAAAAGGAGCTTGCCGCAATAAACGTGATAGGCGAGCGTCAGGGCGACGGCCACGAGTTTCGCGTGCAGCCAGGCTCCGGAGGTGCCATAGCTCCACAACCAGGCGCCGAAAACCAGGGTCAACAGGGCCCCGGGCGCCATGATGCCCCAGTAGAGCTTGCGTTCCATCAGCTTGAACCGCTCCCTGCCGGCTGCGTCCTCGGTCAAGGCGTGATAGACGAACAGGCGCGGCAGGTAGAACAAGCCGGCAAACCAGGTGACGACGAAAAAGATGTGGAGGGCCTTGATCCAGAGCATCGTTATTTCAGCAGGCGCCGGCGGAAGAGGACGGATGCAGCATAGAACCCGGCCGCCGCATAGGCAAGGAGCACGAGGACGTGCAAGACGGTGTGATTCGGGATTTCGCCGAGCAGCAACGGCCGGGCGATAGCCACCGCATGGGTGAGCGGTAGGAATGCCGCGATCGCCTGAAACGCCGCGGGCAGCTGCTCCACCGGGAAGAACACTCCGCAAAGGAGGCCCATCGGCGTGACGACGAGGGTGAAGTAGTACATGAAAAAATCGTAGCTGCGCGCCATTGCCGTCACCGCGAGCGCGAGCGCGCCGAAGGCAAGGCCCACCAGCGGCACCAGAGCCAGCACCCACAGGGACAGGAGCGAGTGGGTGAGGCCGAGCAGCCACACCACCGCGAGAATCGCCGCTCCCGAGAGCACGCTTTTGCTCGCGGCCCAGACGAGCTCGGCGAGGACCACGTCGTCCAGGTCGAGGGGCGCCATCATGATCGCGTCCCAGGTGCGCTGCACGTGCATGCGCGAGAAGGCCGAGTACATCGCCTCGAAAGTGGCGCTGTTCATGGTGCTCGAGCACACCATTCCGGCCGCGAGGAACGCGATATAGGGCACGCCGCCGACCTGCGGCAGCATCGAGCCGAGGCCGTAGCCCAGCCCGAGCACGTAGATCAGGGGATCGGCAAGGTTGCCGAGCAGCGAGGGGACCGCGAGCTTGCGCCATACGAGCAGGTTCCTGCGCCACACCGGCACGAAGCGCAGGCTCATCGACGGAAGGGCATAGGCACGCATCAGTCTCTCAGCTCCCGGCCCGTCAGCTTAAGGAACACGTCTTCCAGATCGGCGGGCCGGTGCAGATAGCGCAGCTCATGTCGCGCAAGATTCGCGAGCAGCGGCGCCGGGTCGGTCGCGTAGCAGAACACGGTGTCGCCGCTTTCCTCCACTCGCGAGGCGAGCGGCCCGGCCTCGCCTTCGGCCCAGGCCGCGACGCCGTCGCCGTGGACCTCCACCACGTGCGGCTCGATGTGACGGGCGATGAGATCGCGTGGGCTGCCCTCGGTGATGAAGCGCCCGTGGTCCATGATCGCGAGCCGCGCGCACAGGCGCTCGGCTTCCTCCATGAAGTGCGTGGTGAGGACGATGGTCTTGCCTTGAGCGAGGAGCTGCTTCAGCCGGTCCCAGATGAGGTGGCGCGCCTGCGGGTCCAGCCCCGTGGTGGGCTCGTCCATGAAGATCAGGTCGGGGTCGTTGATGAGAGAGCGCGCGAGCGTGAGGCGCCGCTTCATCCCGCCAGAGAGCGTCTGGATGCGCGCTTTCGCCCGCGCGGCGAGGCCTGCGAAATCGAGGAGGCCGGGGATGCGCTCGCGGATCGAGCGCTCAGGCAGTCCGAAGTAGCGGCCGTAGACGAGCAGGTTTTCGCTCACCGTGAAATCGGGATCGAGGTTGTCCATCTGCGGCACGACGCCCACGCGGACCCGGGCGGGCCGCGCCTGGCCGGGCACGGGCCGCTCCATCAGCTCGATCGTGCCGCCGTCGGGATCGATCAGTCCCAGGCACAGCCTCAAAGTCGTGGTCTTGCCGGCGCCGTTCGGTCCGAGCAGCCCGATAGCGCGACTCTTCAAGACGCCAGTCAGGCCGTGAAGGATTGTTCGGCCGCCGAGTTGTACTTCGAGCTCA
>Ga0137404_10002310_pt1 | contig 12585 bp, 8 predicted proteins | sample CZOMad2_1_16fung_FD_108285 | JGI IMG/M metagenome (GOLD analysis project Ga0137404, IMG submission 108285) | Vadose zone soil fungal communities from Angelo Coast Range Reserve, California, USA - CZOMad2_1_16fungal (Illumina Assembly) | ecosystem: Environmental > Terrestrial > Soil > Vadose zone...
GAGTCGATGGGTGCGCGGAAACGATATCGGCCAGGACCATTGCAGGATTGGAGTCCCCGTCGGGCCCGGTATCGAAACAGCGTGAGCGCAGCGCCGCATGCGAATCCGCTGCTGGTCCGGTGACGATCGCTTCCACTCTCCCGCCCGGTGGAACCAAGACGTGGCTCATTGATCGCGTGCCGGTCGATGGGTCGTGGTAGGCCAGGGGCATCCCGTCAAGAGCCACCACCTCGAGCGATACCGAGTCCACCTCCAAATCGGCATAGAGATCGGGACTCGCGTTCACAATTCGCCAAAACTGGCGCTCTCCGGGCGCAATATCGATTTGGGGACGGAGACGTCCGTTGACCGTGAAGGCTCGCTCCGACTTCTCGGTCGCGGTGCCGCATTGCGTGGTTTGCATCGCTACTGAGTTCATAACGGCCGTTCGTTCAGTGGCATCGTTGGGTAGAACAAGATCGCGCAGCACCACAATCCGCTCACGCATCTGTCGAACCTCAGGCACGTAGCGTTCGATGCCTTCCACGACGATGGCTCCTGACATTCCATCGAGGTCTTGAACGTAGCTCTCGCCGTGCGAGTGGGTGTGATACCAGTACAGTCCTGGAGGTTGCTGCGGCGGGATCTGGACCGAGTAATGCAGGGTCTCACCGGATTTAGCCATCATGTCCAGGACGTCGTCCTGCGGCGCATTGGGCGAGGCGTGCAGCCCGTGGAAGTGAAGATTTGTCATGTTCATGCACGGATGACCAAAGCAATCCTCTCTCGATTGGGCGGCGAGCTCATTCTTATAGTCCACCTTCAGAGTGCTACCCGGCTGAACCCGGATCACGGGCGGGGTGTTATTGCCTCGATACCGAAACTCGGATTTCCCGGAAGCTGGATCCGATGCTGCCACCAGTCTTACTGGCGTGGTCGTTTGTGGTAGCTCAGGTAACGACCGATCCTGTCCGTTTGCGGCAACGGCAATAAGTCCGATGCTCGTCGCCCATCCCCAGATCGTCCCGAGAACGAAGTTAGGGAATGTCTTTCTCATATGTGGGAGGCCTACCGTGGGGTTTGATCTCCGAAAGGCGGCCAATCGTGATAAGTCTCGACCGGTATCCTGGTGCCACCATCGATGATGTCGGGGTTCCTCACCGGGCCTGAGCTATCCCGAGATGCTGTTAACGGTGGTCTTGCGTTAGGTGATGTGGTAGCCGCGCACGCACCCAGGAGGGCGGCCAATGAAGCAACAGCGAAAATGACTGTTGTTTCCTTGAGCAGTTTATTTTTCATGCAGGGAAGGTATGCCACTTGGGCCGATCCTCGCCATTGCGCAGGCGGGAGATGTTTCAGTACCGCTCCAGAGGCGACTCTCGTTCCCTCGTTCGAGGTAGTATGAGTGGGGCGCTTAGCACAGCAGCCGTACAAGAAGCGGATCCTCAACGAAAGAGGTTGAATTTTGCGAGCTGAATGTCCCGGGGCGAAATTATTGTCGACAAAGTTTCTGAAAGCGCGGATCACTGCGGAAGGGATCAAAGTCGGGGTCGAGCCGAAGAAGCGCTGGGGTGAGCGGGACATGAACCCGCGGTGAATTGTAGGGAACTTGCAATAAATGCTTGAGGAGCGGGATCGCTTCATCGCCCGCGCCTTTAACCCCGGACTTAGCCAGCATCCGCGCACGCAGTTCTTCACTGTCGAGTAGATGGCGTCGATCACCGCGGATGGCACCCGAGCGTTGTTCGATCAGGCGCAACGCTGCCTCGCGCTCGCGCAAAGCAATCGCCGCATCGATGGCACAAAGCGCGAGCCGTCCGTTGTCCGGCTGTTTCTGCAATCCGGCGTTCACCTCGTCACGAACCTTTCTGAAACTGGCGCGTGCGCCAATTTGATCCCCAGCAAGATTTTGCAGCTCGCCATAGTAAAATCGGTTGACCAGCCACTCGTAACCGCGCTCGGTCGGTTGTGATAACCGCCGAAACAATTCGAGAGCTGACTTTGAATCGCGCCGCAATTTAGCTTGGTACCACATGGCAGCAGTTACCTCGAAATCCCCTGGTTGCGGATTCAACTTGCTCACGATGGATTGAGCCTGGTCGAGCTGGCCGAGCGCCTGCAGAATTTCAACCTTAGCCGCGAGCAATCGTTGGTTGTTAGGCTCAATTTCGAGTCCTTCGTCGATCATGCGATCTGCTTTGCCGAAGTCGCGCAAGTTCATCGGAATCTGCGCCGCCCAGAATCGCGTCAGCATATCGCGAGGATTCAACGCGATAGCTTGGTCCCAAGCCTCCGCACTCTTCTGCCATTCGCCCAGGCGCGCCGCGGCAAAGGCCATAAGCTGAAGAATCTCAAAGTTGCCGGGCCAGGTGCGATGGGCCTGCTCCATGAGATCGGCCGCGGCCCTGTAGTCATGCAAAACGAACTGATCGAAATAACCTCGAGCCAATTGCGTTTCGGGGGCATGCGCTTGCAGCCGATCGGCTTCCGCGATCGCCTGTTCCGCCATGGCTGCGCGAGCAGGCGTGCTGTCGTTCACGTAGTAAAGAATCGAGTGCACTTTGGCGAGGGCACCCCAGGCGAGCGCAAACTGCGGATCACCACGCACGGCCTCTTGGTAAGACTGGGCCGCTTCAAACAATGATTGTTCATTAGCACGCCATAGCTGCGTACTTCCCCTTAAATAGGCCGCATAAGCCCACGCATTGTTTGTCGGTCTTTGGGCCAGAACCGCCTCTTCGCTTCCGGTGAGCCTGGCGTTGAGCGCGGAAGCGATATTTTGCGCGACTTCGTTTTCAACGGCAAAGATATCGTCAAGCTTGCGATCGTAGCTTTCCGCCCAAATGTGTTCGTCAGTGGCGGCGCGAATGAGTTGGACATTGACGTGGACGATGTCGCCCTTTTTTTGCACGCTACCCTCGAGGATGTTGGCCACGCCTAACTGGCGGGCGATCCCCGGAAGATCTTTCGGAGCATGGGCAAGATGCGCGGTGGAGGTGCGCGAAATGACTTTGAGCGCGCCGATTTTCGTCAGGCGCGCAAGGATCTCGTCCTGGATGCCTTCGGCGAAGAACGTGTTCTCCTTATCGCTGCTGCGATTTTCAAACGGCAAGACCGCGATCGACTGAGCCGACAGGGACGTCGAGCTGCCGTGGTTATCTTCCCTGTCAAAATGGACGGCCTCCCCCGACGCCGGGACCTTTACGAGCAGTCCACGAGCTGTGTAGCGCCCGAGGAAAAACAAACCGGTCAAGAGGACCGCGCCGATGATGATCACATAGATCCAGGTCTTGCCGCGTGAATGCTCATTGGCGGCATCGGCCGCTGCGGTTGGTTTGATTCCTTTCGGGGTTAGCTCGAAAAGCCATGCGAAAACTGTAGCACCAGGAAAACCGAGGATGATCAGCAGGACAAGAAGTCGAATAACCCAATTCGGAACGCCAAATACCGGAAAGACCTGGGCGATTCCTTGAGCGAGGGCCCATCCGCCCACCGCGTAAGCAGCAGCAACCTTGTGAACATTACGCCGCTTCAGCTCGCTAAGGAAACTCGTCGGGGTCGAGGGCTGCGCTTCGCCTCTAAATGAAGAGATTGGAGTCAAAACGATTGAGGCTGAAAAGATGGAAGCGAACGACTAGGTCGAGATGTAAACCTTTGACAGCTAGGTTGGCGGCGCGTTGAAGCGTTTCGCAAACGCCCCGGATTAAACGTGCCGTTCGGAGGAAGTCGAGTAAACCCGTTCGCGACTTCGAGGTGTGGCTTTGGTTAAAGCTGAATCAAGCCGCGCCGCGTAGCGTTGGCGACTGCTTCGGTGCGGCTGATGACGTTGAGCTTGGCAAAAATACTTTTCACGTGTGACTTCACCGTGCCTTCGCTAATAAAGAGCGCCGAGCCGATCTCTTTATTGCTTTTTCCGAGCGCCATCAGCTTGAGTACATCGATCTCGCGTTCGCTTAAAGTCTCGCCGCTGACGCGCTCCGCGAGTTTCATGGCGAGGTGCACGGGGACGCAAGTTTCGCCGGCGTGCACGCGACGAATGCAATCCATCAAAGCGTCCCGAGGCACATCCTTGAGCAGGTAACCTTTCGCGCCGGCCTGGATCGCGCGGAAGATATCTTCGTCGCCATCGAACGTCGTTAGCACAATGATCCGCGCTTTGTCGTCGTTGCCACGAATCTCTTTGAGCGCGCCGACGCCGTCCAGTTCGGGCATGCGCAGATCGAGCAGCGTAATGTCCGGATGATGTTTCTTCCAGAGATCGACGGCTTCGCGTCCGTTGCTTGCCTCGCCGACGACGGTCATATCTGCTTTTCGGGTGATCAGTGAAACCAAGCCTTCACGGACAACGCTGTGATCATCCGCGATGACCACAGTGATCCGGGACTTTTTTGTATCTCGACCCTTCGCCACTTTTGTCGCAGCAGAGCTTGGTTTCTTTGCCGATTTCCTGGAACTCGCCGCTGTTTCCTTTTTGGATTTCATGAGATCGATTCTCCGTTGCCAGGCAATACCACGGTGATCTTGGTGCCCTTACCCCGTGCGCTGGTGATTTCCAATTCGCCGCCCATTTGTTCTACTCGCTCGCGCATTCCACTGAGACCGACACCGTCATGCCGATCTTTCACTTTGAATCCATCGCCGTCGTCGCGCAGTTCGAGGCGAAGTTCTTTTGCCTTGTAGGTGAGTCGGGTCTTGAAGTTGCGAGCGTGCGCGTACTTGAGCGCATTAGTCAACGCTTCCTGTCCGATATGCAGAAGATTTACCTGCCAGGATTGAGGAAGCTCCGGTAGGTTGCCTTGCGCTTCAAAGCTTGCGTGGAGCGCTGTGCCGACGGTCGTGTTCTTGATAGTACCTTTGAGAGCCTCCCAAAAATTGTATTCTTGCAAGGCTTGGGGACGCAAGGCATGGACGGAGCGGCGCGCTTCGGTCAGACTCCGGCGGGCGAGTTCGCCGGCGCGGTGCAAATGATCGTCCGCCTCCTTACGAGAACCCAGGGAAATTGCATCCTCGGCTGCCTCCAGTTGCACAATTACACCGGTAAAACCTTGTGCGAGCGTGTCGTGAATGTCGCGCGCCATCCGATTGCGTTCTTCGAAAATCGCCGCCCGCTGACCTTGCTCGGCAAACTCGTTGAGTCGAAGCGCCAGCATGACTTGATGGGCAAGCGCCTGGGTCAATTCTATTTCCTCAGGCCGATAAGAGGCACGATCGGCATGGCGAATACCGACAAAGCCTCTCACATGCCCGCCGATCAAAATCGGAACGGCCAGAAATCTTTTCGTGCCCCTGCGCTTCAAATGCTCAGCCCACTCGCCTCTAATACGCGGATCAGTCGCCACGTCGTCGGAAACGACCGGACCCGCTGTGAAAAGCAATTCCTCGATTACCGCGTTCTGTTTCCACGACAATGGATCCTTGACGAAGGGGTGCTCCGGATCGAGCACGCCCAATTTTCCGCCGTCTGACATTGAGCGCAAAATGAGTGAGCCATCCGAGCTGTCGAGTAACCACAAGCTCACGCTTTGCGCGTTCAAGAGGCGGCCAATCGTATTCAACATCTGGCCAATGAATTTTTCCGGATCCGGCGCGGTCGTCAGGACATCCAAACTCTGCGCCAGCGCCTCCACTTGTCCGCGCGCCACTTGCTCGGAAGCTCGCAGCGCTTCTTCGGCGTGCTTGCTTTCCGTTACATCGATGACCGTCCCAACGAACTCCACAACATGACCAGCCTCATCACAAATCGGATGACCGACCGCGTGGATATGCCTAACGGCACCGCCCGGATGAACCACTCGGTAGTCTGTTTCGAAATCCGCTTTCTCGGCAATCGCTATTCCGAACAGTTCTCTGACTCTGTCCTGGTCCTCAGGGTGCAGGCGCCCAAAGAATTTCTCGAATCGCGGCGGCCCGGCCTCCGGATCGAAACCAAGCAAGCGATATGTTTCGTCCGACCAGTACCTGATTTCGCCCGTAGCTGGAGTCCAAGCCCAACTCCCGGTGTGGCTCAGCCGCTGGGCTTCCGCCAAATACGCTTCGCTCTCGCGGCGGGCCGTTTCCGCCAGTTTTCGCTGGATCGCGACGCCGGCGAGATGAGTAATGTGTTTGATCGTGTCCTGCTCTAGCGGACTGGGTGTGCGGGGCTCACGATAGTACATGGCAAATGTCCCGATCACTTTTCCTTCGGAAGAAAAAATCGGTGTGGACCAACAAGCGCGAAGCGAATGCGTCAAGGCCAGATCGCGAAAATCAGCCCACAATGGATCGACCGCGATATCGGACACGATCACTTGTTCGGCGCGATGAGCGGCCGTTCCACAGGAGCCGACCGCCGACCCGATAAAAGCTCCGTCGATCGCTTCCGTGTAAGTCTTGGGAAGATGCGGTGCTCCGCCGTGCCGGAGCTGCTTGCCGTTAGGATCCATTAATAGGATGGAGGCAAGGACACCGGAGGATTGCTCTTCCACGAGAAGACATAAGTTATCGAGGATGTCGGAAAGCGAATCGCCTCTGGCCACCAGCTCTAGGACCCGGTTCTCGCCGGCCAGGAGCGCTTCGCGTCGCTTACGGTGGCTGATGTCTCGGATGATCGCCTGGTAATGTCGGCCGCGCAGCATTGACAAAGAAACTTCCACTGGAATGACTTCACCATTTTTCCGGACGAACTTTCGTTCGAAGCGGAAAGATCCTTCCGCCTTTAATCTTTCAAGCCGGTTCGCCAGCAGGTTGCGTTCTTCCGCAATATAAGTGTCGGCAATGGAACTGCCGATCAGTTCCTCTTCCGAACGGCCGGCCAGTTTGACGGCGGCTGGGTTGATCAAAACACATTTGCCATCGGCATCGATCACGCAAATTGCGTCGGGCGAAGCGTCAATCAAATCCCGATACTTTTCCTCGCTGGTGCGGAGCGCTGCCTCCGCCAGATCGCGTTCAATTGCAACTCGCGCCAGATAGGTAGCCTTCTCGATAATCCCGAGATCGTGTGGGCTCGGACTTCGCGGTTCGCGACCATAAATGCAAAACGTTCCCAGGACCTTTCCTCGCGAAGAGAGTATTGGATTCGACCAGGAAGCCCGCAGTCCATGACTTAATGCGGCCGCACGATGCTCCGGAATTTCCCACAGCGGATCGGTCGCAATGTCGGAGACTATGACCGCTGATCCGCGATACGCCGCCGTTCCACAAGAGCCCGCACACGGTCCGATTGGCAATTTCTCCATCTCCTGTCTCCATCCTTTCGGAAGACTCGGTCCCGCCACCGAATCCAGATGAAGACCATCGGGACGAAGCAGCAAAACAGAAGCAAGCGTGCCGCTACGGTATTCTTCGATGATGACGCACAGGCGATTTAGGATTTCCTCGAGGGCAACGCCGGTAGCGATCATTTCGAGAAGGCGCTTTTCACCGGCGAACAGCGCCTCCCCTCGCTTGCGCTCGCTAATGTCTACGGTGGTCCCGATGTAACGATCGACCTCGCCGGACTCCCCAACCACGGGCCGGCCCACACCCTGAACCTGCTTAATCGATCCGTCGGCAAGCGCGATCCGAAATTCGATGTCAAAATCTCGTTTCTCGCGAACTGCTTCATCGAGACTTCGCTCAATAAAGGATCGATCTTCCGGATGAACCGTTTCCAGGAATAACTGAAGCGTCGGCTCGGTCTTCTCGGGATCGAAACCAAAGATCCGGAAATGCTCCTCTGACCAGGCAACCTTTCCTGTGGGAACATGCCAGCTCCAGCTGCCGGTGTGGCTGATTCTCTGGCCCTGAGTTAAGAATGCTTCGCTGCGTCGGAGCTCCTCTTCAGCTTCTTTCCGCTCGTTAATCTGCAGCCGTAATTGTTCGTTGCTCGAACTGAGCTCCGCAGTCCGCTCTTGAACCTTCTTCTCCAATTCGTCCCGCGCCCGCTCCAAGGCATGCTCGGCGCGTCTCCGCGCGGTACTCCATGAGCTAATGACCAAGGCGCAAAAAAGAAATACGGCAAGGTGGAGAACATCGCGAAAACCGAATAAAAAGGAGAATCTCGGTTCAAAGATGAAGAAATTAATCGACAAAGTTGAGAGCAACACCGCGAACAGACCCGGCCCTCTGCCGCCGAACCATGTACTAACCAGAATGGCGACAAAGAAGAACGGTGTGCGGAACGTATAATCGCCGAGCAAAAGGGTCACGCCCGTTGCGGCCGCGACCGATAAGACCGAAAGGAGGTAACCAGGAATCTCTTGTGATGCGCTCCGCTCGGCTGGATCCGACTCCGCGATTTTCTCGTATCTATTCTGACCGGCCATAACCGCCTCAGGTCTCCTGAACTCTAATCAGATTGCTGCTACAGTCTTTGAGGCGCTTAATCTCATCCACCGGCTGTGCCGCTTTCACTTCCATCGCCAGGTAACTTCAGGCTGTTACTTTAGTTCGCGGCGAGCGGCGTTCGCGCAATTCCCGCAAAAATTCATCCGGCGGGACAAAGAACGGGTTCTCCTGGACGAGGCCGCCGATGAGAATCATCGGGTGAGTTCGCATGACGTCGATGATAAGATTGCCGCCACACTTCGTCAGATTATAAAGACAGATTACGGCATCCTTATATTGCGGGATGATTTCGTTCAGGCGGCACTCGTATTCGAGGAAATCGTCTACCCCCGGCCAGTCGCCTGAAGCCCATTCGGCGTGGCCCATGACGCGGGCGAGGGGGAAGCCGTCGCGCTGGCTCTGCTCCAGTACGTCCTGCATGCAAGCGAGCATTCGGTCTCGATCGAAATGACCGTCGCGTAAATAAACTTCGTGCCAATGGTGCAGCTCGAACTGTCCATTCTTCTCGACCGAAGGGACGTCGACACCGCCTGAGGAAAGTCGCTCCAGGTGCTCGTCGCGCAGTTTTGGATCGACAATGTGAAACGCCTTTTCGCCGCGCGCGAGCCCCTCCTTCACGAACGGAAGTAGCACCCGATACTCCTCCTCCACGCTGTGAAAAAACGCGCAGACATGGCGATGTTGGCCGAGCGTCGCATTGGCAAATCGCATCGGTTGGTTGTCCTCTGCGCGGGACTTGGTGTTGTCTTTAGTCGGATTCATAGGGGTTTTTCTTTCTATAAAGATTTCCAGATGGCTCCGAGCCGATGAACCGTTGACCCATCGCTCTCGAGCTGGATTTCATGACAAGCTGTCGTTGTTAGGCCGCGTCTGACTTGAACCGACTGAGCACTCTAACAGGCGACCGCTCTCTCCGCCAGACTTACGTCCTCCCTCGAAAGAGGTACCGAAAAACCCCGCAAGCGCTTCGTGGTGAGGAACGGAACCGGGTCTAGAATTTCCGTAAACAATGAAAACCAAACGACGTGAAAACAATCTCAGAAGCACGCTACCCAGGATTTTTCGACGACGCGGACGCAGGCACGACCCCATGCTCGTCCTTAACCTATCGATCTTTAATTCCACCGACGGCTGGAGCCGCACGCTTTCGAAACAGGAATACGCGCGGTCCGGCGCATAACGAGCCAATGCCAAACAAGGACTACCCGCGGACGATCGACGCCGCGAAGGGATCAATCGTGGCCAAAGCCCCGATTGCTACAGTCTACCAACGTTGGCTGGCGTTTGAGGATTATCCCAAATTCATTACCGCGATCAAACGCGTCCGAAAATTGGACGCGAACCATTTTATCGCGCTGCTCGGCTTCAACGGAAAACAATATGAGGCGACGCTCGAGGTGATGCTGCGCGTTCCGGAGCGAAGACTGGCCTGGCGAACTATCGCCGATCACCAGGCTCCCGATCATTTCGCCGCTGGAGTCGTTTCTTTCGCGTCACTTTTCGACGAAAGCACTTGCGTGACGCTGAAGCTAACCTCGAGCTTCGGAGGCGCCGTCTCTCATCGCGTCGACAAGTATCTCCACAATTTTAAGCGGCTGGTTGAGGCGAAATGAGGGGCTTGATCACCGCCTTGGAATAACGTCGTCTCGTTCCTGCTCATAATGGCGGCCGTTTACTTCACCTTCAATTTTGAAAGGTGATGATGTCGGAACCGCCGCGCTTTATCTCTAAAGAGGGAACCGCGATCCATTCTTCAGCAGGATAAGAAAATCCTGCCAACGCGCAGGACCGTTCCGGTGATGGCAATGCTACGATTAGTATCAATCACCAAGCCACTCGCCATGAACTCACCAATCCTAACCAGACAAACGACTGAGAATTTTTCTTCTCTTGGTAACCACGATCTTTCCCGGCGCCGATTTCTAGGTGTCGGAACTGCCGCGCTGGCTGCGATGGGAGTGGTGGTGCCAGCGCTGGCGGCGGAGAGAAGCCGGACGGATCCTGGTCCAGCCAATCCGCCGCTTGACGCCCAGAACCCGGACTCGACCTGGCCACCGGCTACCGACTCCAAGAGCCTGGTCGAAAACTTCAAGTATCCATTTTCTTTCGCGAACAAGCGGGCTTATGAGGGCGGGTGGTCGCGGGAGGTGACAGTGCGGGAACTTCCCGTGTCCAAGACCCTGGCGGGTGTAAACATGAGACTCACCGCCGGAGGCGTCCGAGAGTTGCATTGGCACACGTCCGCGGAATGGGCTCTCATGCTTTACGGGACAGCGCGGATCACCGCAATCGACGCGGACGGGAAAAGCTTCGTCGCCGATATAAAGAAAAACGATCTTTGGTTTTTCCCCAGCGGGATCCCGCATTCGATTCAGGGTCTTAATCCCGACGGTTGCGAATTCATGCTCGTGTTCGACGACGGTGAATTTTCCGAATCGGAAACGGTGCTGTTGAGCGATGCGATGGCGCATCTCCCCCCCGGCGTCCTATCAAAGAATTTTGGCGTTAGCGAACAGGCGTTCGCAAATGTGCCCAAGCAGGAGCTGTTCATTTTCCAGACGGATGTCCCAGGAGGAGTGGAGGCCGATCAGAAAAACGCGGCTGGAACACTGGGGAGATCACCGCAGGATTTTGTTTTTCGCACGATGGAGATGCCGCCGACGAAGCAGACAAAAGGGGGCGACGTGCGCATCGTTGATTCGAACAACTTCAAAGCTTCCACCACGGCGATGGCGATGGTCACCGTTCATCCGGGCGGGATGCGGGAATTGCATTGGCACCCGAACGCCGACGAGTGGCAATACTACATCGCTGGCAAGGGGCGGATGACGGTGGTGGCGACTGGGAACAAAGCCCGGACGATGGATTTTCAGGAGGGAGATGTCGGATACGTAAAGAAAACATTGCTGCATTACATCGAGAACACGGGCGATGCAGATTTGGTGTTCATCGAGATGTTTAAGAGCGAACACTATCAGGATCTCTCGCTCTCAGAGTGGCTGGCTCATACTCCACCGGAACTAGTCCAGGCACACCTGCGCGTCGATAGGGCGACAGTCGATGCTATTCCCAGGAATGGGGCTGTGGTAACGCCGCTGTCATAGGAAGAATGATGAAAACACGGAATCGATGGTACATCGCCCTTGCCGGAGTCCTGATGCAGATAGCCCTGGGCGGCGTCTATGCTTGGAGCGTTTTCCGCGTCCCGCTCGCGAACCGATTCGGCTGGAGCATTTCCGAAGTAACGCTGACATTTACGATCAGTATCTTTGTTCTCGGCATCGCCGCTTTTTTTGGCGGTCTTTGGCAGAATCGCAAGGGGCCGCGCATAGTCGCGCTGACAGGAGGAGCGCTTTACGGGCTTGGAGTATTTCTCGCCAGCTTCTCCAACAGGCTCTCCTGGCTCTACCTTACCTATGGCTTGATTGGAGGGATTGGTCTGGGGTTCGCTTACATTGTTCCCGTAGCGGTCCTGGTGAAATGGTTTCCAGATCGCAGGGGACTTATTACCGGTGTGGCCGTCGGTGGCTTCGGGGCCGGCGCTCTTATCACGGCGCCATTGGCCACGCGGCTCATTCAAAGCGTTGGGGTCCTAAACACTTTTGCGTATCTCGGCATCGCCTACCTCCTGGTGACCGTTCTTGCCGGACTCTTCATGCATAATCCGCCGGACGGATGGAAACCGGAGGGGTGGGCTCCAAAGAGATCGCAGGCTTCCCAGCAAGCCGGACACGACTACAGCCTAACCGAAGCGCTCAAGACCTGGCAGTGGTACGCCCTTTGGCTGCTGCTGTTTCTCAATACCTGCGCCGGCATCTCGATCATTTCGCAGGAGGCGCCCATTTTTCAAGAATTGACCGCTGCGACGGCCGTCGCCGCAGCGGGGATGGTCGGGATAGCTAGCATCGGTAATGCAGCCGGGCGAGTTTTTTGGGCCTGGGTATCTGACTCAATTACAAGACGGGCAACGTTCATGGCCATGTTCGTTGTGCAGGCAATTCTTTTCTGGCTCCTGCCAAACAGCCACGGTATCCCGCTTATGACGATCATCGCGTTCCTCGTGCTCATGTGTTATGGCGGCGGGTTCGGAACGATGCCGGCATTTGCTGCGGATTACTTTGGCTCCAGGAACGTCGGGCCCATCTACGGCTTAATGCTAACGGCGTGGGGATCTGCCAGCGCATTCGGGCCACTGCTTATCGCGCGTATGCGACAGGCAGACGGTTCGTATGGAGCAGCACTCCACATCATCGCTGGAATCATGGCGGCCTCAGTGCTCGTCCCTATTCTTATCTCGCC
>Ga0137404_10002314_pt1 | contig 12575 bp, 5 predicted proteins | sample CZOMad2_1_16fung_FD_108285 | JGI IMG/M metagenome (GOLD analysis project Ga0137404, IMG submission 108285) | Vadose zone soil fungal communities from Angelo Coast Range Reserve, California, USA - CZOMad2_1_16fungal (Illumina Assembly) | ecosystem: Environmental > Terrestrial > Soil > Vadose zone...
GCGCGACGTGGCCTCGTTCACCCACGGCTCGCACAACCTAAAAGTCGGAGGCAACGTTACTCGGGGACGGGCCGATCACGAATCTTCCAGGGTTTATAACCGGCCGGAGTTCCAGTTCAACAGCGTCTTTGACTTCGCGACCGACAAAGCCAATTCGGAATCGCAATTCGGCTTTGATCCCAACACCGGCGCCCGACTCAACAAGCTTTACAGTCTGGTTCGCGACGGGTCACTCTCCGCGTTCGTGCAAGACGACTGGAAGCTTGCGCCCAACTTTACGGTAAACCTGGGTTTCCGCTATGAAGATTTCTTCAATCCATCCGATGGCCTGGGAGATCAGGGGGTCTGCAACATGGCCTTCCCCAGTTCTGGTGGCGACCTGCGGAGCCAGATTCCGACTGGAGTGATGACTTGCTCGAAGCACCTCCTTAACCACACCCTGAATACGTTCAGCCCGCGGGTTGGTTTTGCCTGGGATCCGACCAAGCAAGGCAAGATGTCGGTTCGCGGCGGTTTCGGAATCTTCTACGACAAACCATCCGAACAGCTGTATAACGACTATTTCACCAACAGTCCGAAATTTGCTCTGGGATCCGCGTGTGCGCAGTGCGGGACCAACCAGCCGCTGTTTGCCCTCGGCACCACTTCGGATCCGCCCTACAACTATCCCCTCCCCCCAGGGATTCAGCCCGGCTTGCTGCCCAGTGGCGGCTTGATCAGTGGCCAGGCGAATGTTACTGTCACCGATCGAAACATGGGCCCGTCCTATATGGAGAACTGGTTCTTCGGTGTGCAGCGAGCCGTAACCAGTACGACGGTGGCGGAAGTTGACTATATAGGGTCGGTGGGCCGGCACCTGTATGCCAAGTACAATGTCAACCGGTTCGCGGGAGATCTGATCCAGAACGGTGGAAACTTCACTGGTCTGGCGCCAGGTTTCGGAGCAATCAACTACGGCCAGGATAGCGAGAACAGCGGCTACAACGGCTTCACGGCCTCGGTAAAACAGCGCGCCAGTCACGGCGTGACCCTGAATGCTGCTTACACCTTCTCGAAGGCGATCGATCAGGCCAGCAAACTCGACGGATCGGAACATGTCGACGCTTTCAACGACAGCCTGAGCCGTGGGTTAGCTGATTTCGACGTTCGCCACCGGCTGGCATTTACTACCCTCTGGAATCTGCCCAGTCCGCACGGCAGCGGGTTCAGGAACAAGTTGCTGGGCGGATGGGAACTCACGAACGTGACCATTCTTCAGAGTGGCCCTCCGTTCTCCGTGATCTGCACCGCCAACTTCAAACCTGTTCTGGATGGCGCGGGGGCCGTCGTAGGCAATACCGGTTGCGACTACAACGCGGACGGTACCAACTACGACCGGCCCAATACACCGTCGTTTGGCAACACCAAGACAGGACTCTCCCGATCAGACTATTTGAGCGGGATCTTTGCCTGCGGCGGGACGGCTTTCTGCGGAAGCATCTTCCCGTCGCCTGGTCTCACCGAAGGTAACCTGGGCCGTAACACGTTCCATGGACCGGGTTTTGCCAACACCGATTTCTCGGTGATCAAGAACGTGAAGATTCCATGGTTCATCGGCGGTGAAGGCGCGAACCTGCAGTTCCGGACGGAGTTCTTCAACGTATTCAATCGCGTAAACCTTACCCAAGTTGGCACTGACATCGCGAACCTGTCTAACTTCGGTAAGTCAACCTCAACCTACCCCGCGAGGGATATTCAGTTTGCCCTGCGGATAGCCTTCTAGGCCAACATAACCCGGCGCCCCGAAACAGGATCGTCTTGCTTCGGGGCGCTGAACCTACGAAAATGAATCATGCGCTCTGCCGCGAGCCGCTTTGTGGTTGCGCTTGGGGTCTGGATCTTGCTGGGTCATACAGCCGAAGCGGCGGAGTGTACGGGCACGCGTTATGACTGCGCCCTCATCGACGTTCAACATCGGAACTTTCAAGCTGCCATCCAGTCATTGACCGCCGAGTTGCAACAACAACCCCATAATCTGAATGCACTCAATCTCCTCGGCATCGCGCTGACTGGGGCTGGGCAGCCGCACAAGGCGGCCGCGCCATTCAAACAGGCGCTCATCGTTGATCCGCACTTCTATCCGGCGAGGAAAAATCTGGCCATCAACGAGTTCGACCTGAAGCACTTTGGAGAAGCTGAAATACAGTTCAACCGAGTGCTAAAGGACGCTCCCGGAGATGAGATTGCTCACCTTTATTTAGGAGAGATAAGCTTCGGACAAAAAGATCTCGCCAGGGCGGCGAAACACTATGAAACGGGACGCAAGCGAATCGGGCTCAAAGCTCCCTGGGTCTTGCATTACGCCGTATGCCTGCTGGCACAAAACGATGTTTCCCAGGCCACCGGAGTCTTGAAGTTGCTCCCTCAGGGGGATGGTGAGAGCCGCTTTCAGGCTGGACTGATTCTTGGTGGTGCCGATGCCTATGCCCCGGCCGCCGAGTTTTTTGCCTCGGCGCGCACGCACTATAGAGATCCGTACGTAGCCGGATATGACCAGCTTCTGATGCTGATCAAGGGTAAGAGTTATCCGCAAGCCGTCCAACTGTTCCACGAACTCACGGGACAAGGACAAGATTATCGACGCGCCGAACTCTATAACCTGGTTTCTGAGGCGTATCTCAAGACGGACCGGGTTCAGGAGGCCTACGACGTGTTGCGCACGGCGACGCGCCTGGAACCTGGAGCGGAAGACAACTACGTCGATCTCGCTTCCGTATGTCTGGAATACGAAGACTATCCCTTAGGAAAAGAAATCCTGGACGTCGGTATTCACTACATTCCGAAGTCCTATCGTCTATATATACAGCGTGGTGTCACCTTCGTAATGCGAGGATCCCTGGCGGAAGCTGAAAAAGACTTCCAGACCGCTAGCGACATCGCCCCCGATAAGTCTCTCCCTTATTTCGCACTGGGCTGGGTCTGGGTGCAGAGCGCACAAACCGACAAAGCCGTGAGGGTGCTTCGCGAGAAAAGCAAATTGCCAGGAATGGATTTTCTGATTCCATATATTTTCGGCGTGGCCCTGGTCCATTCCGGCGCCGAGTCCGGCACCCCGGCGGCGGATGAAGCCGTGACCGCCTTCGAATCGTCGATCCGTCTGAATGCCAATTTTTCCCACTCCCACGCGGAATTGGGAAAGTTGCTCTACAAACAGGGTCAGGTAGACCGGGCAATCACCGAACTGGAAGCCGCAACTACGCTCGATCCCGGCGACTCGGGTCCCGTGTATGTGCTGGCGCAGGCTTACCGAAAAAAGGGTGAGAAAGCTGAGGCCGACAAAATGCTGGCCAGGATCGCAGCGCTACACTCTGAGGACCACAACCTGGATCTTAAGAAGGAGTTGAAACGGTTGGTCCGGCAGGACACGGTTCCACCTTCGCAAATGCAAGCGACACCCTGACCATGGGCATCCGGCACGTGTGGTGTTTTCACAAAGCGGCTTGTTGGGAAACCGTGCGCCGCTGCACCACCGCAATATTCAGCCTGGGTCTTGCGATCACGCTGCCAATGTTCGCGCAGAATCCAAAAAATAGAAGTGTGGCCGGTGTTCCTGAGTTCCGCAATGCCGCGCCGGGCGTGCGCTATGTCGGATCGAAAATCTGCAAGGGGTGCCACTCTGCCATTTCCCAGCAGTACTCTCGCACCGACATGGCCCACTCAACTTTCTTGCCGGAGAACATCCTTGATAAGGGTTGGCTGGATAAACCGGTTGATCTGTACAGCGAAAAAGTGAACCGGCACTACCAAGTATTCACGCGCGATTTGAAGGCTTACCAGAGCGAATATGGTCTAGACCAGCAGGGCAAGGAAGTATTTCGGCACACGGAAGAACTGGCGTATATGGTCGGCTCTGGCGTCAACGGCGATACTCCCGTTGTGCGCCGGGGGAATTACCTGTTTGAAGCGCCGCTTTCTTACTATGCAGCCACCAAGAGTTGGGGTCTTTCCCCGAACTTCGAAGTGCAGGATATGGGGTTCAATCTTCCCATCAAGGCGGATTGTATCGGTTGCCACGCGGGCAGGACTCAACCCCAGTGGGGCAGGGAAGGACGGTATAGGGATCCTCCCGTGACGGAGCTGGCCATCGGCTGCGAGAACTGCCACGGGCCGGGTGAACTGCACGTGAGCCAGAGGCTGGCGGGAGAGCCGGCGCCGCGCCTGATCGACCGGACAATCGTGAATCCAGCCAAGCTTCCGCCCTGGCTGGCGGACAACATCTGCATGAGTTGCCATGAGGGTGACCTCCGGGCGCTGCAACCCGGTAACTTTGATTCTGATTTCAGGCCTGGGACGCCGCTCAGCGACACGGTTGCAATCCTGAAAGCTCCCCTCGATCCGCGCGCGACCGAATCGCCCCTGCTCGAACACTATTACTCGATGACGCTTAGCCAGTGCTATGGCGGAAGCGGGGGAAAGTTCGGGTGCCAGAATTGCCACGATCCCCACCTCCAGCCTTCCACCGATGAAGCCCCAAAATATTTTCGGGGAAAGTGCCTGCAATGTCACACCGATAAGAGTTGTACCCTCGATCTTCAGGCGCGTCTCGCTCAAGAGCCTGCAGATGCGTGTTCAAACTGCCACATGCCGAAGCGAGCGGCACTCACGGTCTCACACTCCAGTCTCACCGACCACCGAATCCTCCGTGTTCCGGGCGAGCCATATCCCGACCGAGCTTTTAAGCCCTCGCTCCCGGGAACCGGATTCATTCATGTCAACGCTGTTCCCGGAAAACCCGATAGTGTTCCAGCCGCCTCGCTGCTGAAGGCTTATCGTCAAGAACTGGTTCGCTCACATCTTGAGTTTAAGGACTACTACTTCGCGCTCCTCGATCGTCTGTCGAAGTCGGGCAGCAAAGACCCATTCGTACTCTCGGCATTGGCGCAAAAAGCCGGAAGCGATGGCGACCTGCCCACAGCGATTCGCTACGCCAGGCGGGTGATTGAGCAGGCCCCGGCGTCGGACGCTGACTACTTGCTGCTCGACGGCCTTCTGGCGCGCTCCGGCGATCCGGAAGCGAGCATTGATGCACTGAAGCAAGCGATTGCAATCACGCCTTACAGCAATGCTCTTTATGAGAATCTGGCGGCGCGCCAGGTGGCTGCTGGAAAAATGAGTGACGGGCTGGCAACCGTCAAGCTCGGACTCGAACTGTTTCCGGAAGACGCCGCGCTGAGGAGCCTTGCACAGCAGACTTCCGCCGACGGAATCACGCAGCAGGGCATCATTCTATTCAAGCAGGGCAATATGCAAGCAGCGATGGCGCAGTTTCGAGCCGCGGTGCAAGCGAATCCCGGCGATGCGGTTGCGCACGATTACATCGGAGTCATCCTGGCAGAGTCGGGAAGGTTGAACGAGGCGATCGTGGAATTTGACCAGGCGATCCGCCTCAATCCCGGTTTGCCGGATCCCCACTTCCATCTTGGGCTTGCCTACAAACAGACAGGGCGGACCAACGATGCGATCTCCGAATATCAGGAAGCGCTGCGGCTCAATCCAGCGATGCTGGAGGCGCAGTACAGCCTGAGCGCAATCTGCGTAAAGGTGGGGGACCTTGATGGGGCAATCCGATTGCTGCGCGAAGTGATCAACGCTGCCCCCGATTTCGGCGAAGCCCACTACAACCTGGGATTGACTCTGTGGAACAGGTACAAGAGCTCGACCGGCCTCCGACAGAAGGCCGATCTCGACGATGCCCAGGAAGAACTCAAGACTGCCACCCGCCTCCAACCCGGGCAGCCGGCAGTGTATTTCGTATTGGGCCAGGTTATGTCAGACCGGGGCGACCTGGTTTCTGCCGTGGAGAATCTGGAAAAGGCGGTGGCTCTGGATCCCGCGAATCCGGAATATCACTACAATCTCGGCCTCGCGCTTCGACTCAAGGGTGGCATGGGGCCGGCCGAAGCTCAATTCCGAGAGGCCATCCGGCATAATCCGAATCACGCTTTGGCCCACCGCTCGCTGGGCCTGGTATTGCGCGAGAACGGAGACCTGGCGGCCGCGACTGCCGAACTCCGTCTGGCTGTGGCCCAGCTGCCTGATGATGCCGAGGGTCATCACATCCTGGGAACTGTGCTACTGAAATCGGATGACTTGAACGGTGCCATAGAAGAGTTCCGTCGGGCGGTTGCGCTCAATCCTGATCTGGCGCAAGCCCATGCCAGTTTGGCGCAGGCATGGCAAAGAGCCGGCCAAAAAGACAAGGCCCAGAAGGAATTGGCCGAACTGGAAAAAATCAACCTGGGTTTCGCCAACGAGGGACGCGCCATGATCCTGGTAGAGACCGCCGAGGGCCATATAAATAAAGGAGAGCGATCCGCCGCGGTTCAAGAATTGCAAGAAGCGGTTAGGCTCAGCCCTGACTTCACTGAAGCCCATTACCAACTGGGCTTGGCGCTGCTCCTGTCCGTGGATAGCTCCACAAAAGCCGAATCTGTTTTTCGCCAGGTATTGCAGTTGAATCCCAATCATGCACTGGCGCACCTCCAGTTGGGGTTGCTGTTTTCCGCTAAAGCGGACCGAGCGGAGGCTGCTGCCGAATTCGAAAATGCCGCGAGACTGGCCCCGGGGCTGGTTGAAGCTCATCGCGGGCTAGGACGGCTAGCCGCAGACTCCCGAGATTGGGAGACGGCGGTCCCCGAGTTCCAGGCTGTGGTTGCATGGAATCCGGAGGACGCGGCTGCTCATTATGACCTGGCTGCGTCGTTGAAGGCCAGTGGCCAGGTCGAAGAAGCCGCTCACGAACTGGAGATTGCGCAAAAACTAGACCCTAAACTTACGGCCCCTCGTTGAGGGACCTCAATTCGCTGAACGCAGTCAGATTCCGAGAATTTCGCCAGGAGAGATCACCCATGCGATCAGATTTTTCACGTCGTGAGTTCATTGCGGGACTGGGGGTGTTGGCCGCAGCCAACAGCAGTCTCTCGGCCGCTCCTTTTCAATCGTCAGCTACATCCGGAGGTCGACGCCTAAGCAAGTCCGCCTTCAAGATTGCCGTAATTAATGATGAGATTTCGCAGGATTTTGGCCGTGCCTGCGAGGTGGCTTCCCAACAATTCGGTATGGAATGGATGGAACTGCGCAGTATGTGGAACAAGAACGTGGCTAATCTCGATGCCAACGAAATTGCGGAAGCAGAACGTCTCTTGAAGAAGAACAACCTGCGCGTTACCGATATCGCTAGCCCCCTTTTCAAAGTGGATTGGCCGGGCGCGCCGAAATCCAAATTCAGTCCGGAACACGACCAGTTCAACGCCAACTTTACTTTTGACCAACAGGGGGAAGTTCTCGATCGTGCAATTGAGCTGGCTAAAAAGTTTTCTACTGACCGCATCCGCTGCTTCGATTTCTGGCGGCTTGAGGATCAGGGTCCCTATCGGAAAGCCATGAACGACCAATTGCAACAGGCCGCGGAAAAGCTACGCAAGATTGGCTTGATCCTTATTCTCGAGAATGAATTTGCCTGCAATACCGCAACCGGAGCCGAAGCCGCCAAGGTTCTCGAGGGCGTACCGTCGCCGGCTTTCATGCTCAATTGGGATCCTGGCAACGCCGCCATGTTCGGCGAAACACCGTATCCCAACGGCTATGATCTCTTACCTAAGGCGCGAATCGGTCATTGCCATTGCAAAGACTCAACCCAGACAGCCAAGGGCGTTGAATGGGCCGCGATGGGCAAGGGCACGATCGACTGGGTGGGTCAATACAAAGCTCTGAAGCGCGACGGCTATCATCATGTCGTGAGCCTCGAAACCCACTGGCGCGGAGCGGGCACACCCGAAGCTTCGACCGTACAGAGTTGGGCCGGAATGAAAGATGCACTGGAGAAGGCGGGAGCGCTGTAGCGGAAACGACCGATAAACTCTCGTCGTCAGGCCGCCAACTATCTCAAAGCGGAGGACGCTACGGTCAGAAGCAAAGACTAGGCCTTGTATAGTGGAGTCCAAACCTGCATCGATGTCGCCTGTCGATTAGCCCAGGCGTAGTACGGGATGAAGGTTAGAGGAACCTGCCGGCTCTTGGTCTGAACACCTCTATAGCCCGAGTAAAGCATCTTGGCGTTTGTATCGTTTTCATACACTCGCCCGGCATGGCGAAGCACGACAACTCCGTTGAGCAAGTCTGTCTGAAGTTGGCTCTGGAATTTGTCCGATGACGCACTGCCCAGGTCCAGAGCTACGTTCACAAGCGAAACTCCGTCCGGCTGGTCAAGTTCTTCCAGACAATAAACCAGCGGCCCGCGCTGCACCGCCACACGTCCCGCGTCATCGATCACTCGGGGATTGGCCTGGATCACTTGTGGCGGCATTTCCATTTGCAGGCGAATCATATCGCCGGGAGACCACTTGCGCTGGATCGGCAAATACTGTCCGGGTTTAGCTCCGGCCACGGGTTTGTTGTTCACTGAGACCAGCGCGCTCTCGGCCCAGCCGGGAATCCGAAGATGGAAAGTAAAGTCGGAAGCCTGCGCCGGAGTGACGGTGATATCCACCCGTCCGTCCCAGGGGTAGTTTGTTTTTTGCGTGACCTTCAGAGCAATACCGTTTTCCAGATGCCAATTGAGTTCGGAATCATTGTAGAGATGCACGTAAATGCCGTCGCTGCTGGTGCTATAGAAATATCCTGGAAGAGAGGCAAAGGTGCGTTCGAGATTTGGTGGACAGCAGGTGACGTCGTACCACTCGTTGCGAATCTTGTCGCCCCCGGAAGGATCGAAGGCCAGCGGATTACGATAACAATAGAGCGTGCCGTCGAGTGACATCCCGGAATTAATTCCGTTGTAGAGCGCGCGTTCGATGATGTCGGCGTGTTTGGCATCGCCGTTCGCAGCCAACATGCGCCAGTTCCACATCATGTTGCCTATGGCAGCACAGCTTTCGCCGTAGGCACGCGCATTGGGTAGTTCGTAGGCTTCGCCAAAGGCTTCGCCTTCGGCGCGCGCCCCGACCCCGCCCGAAATGTACATCTGCCGCTGCGACAGGTCTTCCCACAGGGTGGTCAGCGTCTTCCAGTAGGCGGGATAACCGGTTTCAAGATAGTAGTCGGTCGCGCCACAGCAGGCGTACATAGCGCGCACCGCGTGGCCTTGTAGTTTGGTGCGCGCGGTGAAGGGCGTGCCGCTGAACATGTAGATGGTGCGGTGTTCGGGAAACTTCGCGCGTTCGTCTCCCTGCAGAATGTAGCCAGCGAGATCGAGTTGTCGCTTGTCGCCGGTGATCCGGTAAAGCTCAATCAGGGCGAGTTCGATCTCCGGGTGGCCGGAGACGACCGGCTTCTTGGGCGGGGGACCATAGTTGGGAATGAGAAAGTCGTTGACGAAGCGGATGCCTGCATCCAGCAGCTTGCGGTCGCCAGTGCCCCGGTAGTAGGCAATCGCGGCCTGCAGCATGTGTCCGAGACAATAGAGCTCGTGGCCGGTGGACTGCGTCTGCGGTGTCATGCGCTCGGGGATGCGATCGTTCTGGTAATAAGTGTTGAGGTAGCCGGTCGGTTCCTGCACGGCGATGATTTCGTCGATCATCTTGTCGGTGGTGGCACGAAGATCGGGATGATCTCCGGTCTGAAGCACGAAGCCCACCGCTTCAGTCCATTTATAAGGATCGGAATCGGAAAACACCGGCCCGATCTGCTTGGCATCGCTCTTGCCCACCAGACGCCGGAAATTGTTCATGCGTCCATTGGCCTCGAGCAGATCGTGCATGGTCGGGATGCTCCTGGTCACGTTGATCTCACGACGGCTGGCCCAGAAACCGCTGGGGATGGTCACGGCGCGAACCGGGATGTCTTGCAACTTGGCGTACGGAGATTTGGTTAGATTCTCTATCCCCTGGTCTTTCCAGGAAGGGCTATCGGTGAGGGCCACCGCCGACTGATGCATCACAGCCGAGGGTGAGGAGACTTTGTTTATGCCGGCAAGGACAGACTGAGCGGGGAGCGATGAGGCCGCGGCTATTGAGACGGCGGAAGTCACGAACTCTCTGCGCGAGACTTTTCTCGAATCGGCCATGGATTCCTCCTTCCGGACGCACCGTCCTAGGTCTCGTGCCGCGGGCCGCGGTCGCGTGGCCATTAGGATGTTGCCGTAAAGAATTTACAAGATAACGGCGGCATTATAGCGCATTATAGAAATCGTTTACTCGAAATTCGCAGCTCGCCTTCATGCTGAATAAACAGTGCTTGGAGCGGCCATGACCTACCAGCGGTTGGAGATTATGCCCCCGAGTATGAGATGACGTTTACCCAGTTTGAGTATTATGCTGTCGATCATCCTGACTGTGGTGGCATCCGTGAGTACGACTCATGACTGAAAAATGGAATCGACGCCAGGTCTTGCAGCACATGGCGATCGCGAGTACGGCGCTGGCGCTTCGAGGAAAGAGTGGTGCGCAAGTTCGATCTGGCGCCACGAAGCCCAATCTCGAGATCCAAATTGTCCCGGTAAGTGATCATAGCTTCCGACTTTCCATCTTTTCAGACGACGGAAACGTGGTCCTGACGAATGGCTCCCTGGTCCAGAAAGACTGGGGTGTTCCAGTTGCACGCCTGCGAAGCGACGCGCCTGCGCAATCGGTTCGGGCAGGGAAGATGAGTGTTCAGATTTCTCCCAGTGACATGACTTTCGGCATCGCGGATGCCGGCGCAAAGAAGATTCAACAATTGTCGATCGATCCTGAAACCGGAACGCTCTCCTTTGCGGCTGAAACCTCTCCGCTGTTCGGCCTGGGCGAGGGCGGACCGCAATTTGATCGCAGAGGTTTCACTGATCAAATGGTCAGCGGGCAGGGCGGTTATCGGCTGGCTACCCACGGCGGGCGCGTACCGATTCCATGGCTCATAGGAACCGCCGGCTGGGCAATGTTTATCCATCAACCTTTTGGCAGGTTCGACTTCAGCGGAGCTCAAAATCGGTTTATTCCGGGCCCACAGGCCAGATGGCCGCTCGATATCTTCTTTGTCTGTTCCCCTGATCCGACGACGATCATGGCTGAATACGCGCGCCTCACCGGTTACGCCGAATTGCCACCTCTGTGGAGCCTCGGGTATCAACAATCGCATCGCACTCTGAGCAGCCGTGAAGAAGTGCTGTCCGAAGCAAAGACATTTCGGGAGAAGAAGCTCCCCTGCGATGCACTGATCTATCTGGGCACGGGGTTTTGTCCCTCGGGATGGAACACGGCAAACGGATCGTTCGCCTGGAACTCGCGCGTTTTCCCGGACCCAGAAAAGATGATCGAGCAACTACATGGCGATCATTTCCGGGTGGTGCTGCACGCGGTCATTCTCGCGGACAAGTTGCGAGGCTCGGCAAGCGATGCATGTACGCTGTCAGGTTTCGACGAAGAGGAGGCCGGATGCTATTGGGACACGCACCGCAAGGATTTCGCCATGGGAGTGGATGGCTGGTGGCCTGACGAAGGTGATCCGATGGGTATTGCGTCGCGGCTGGCGCGGAACCGGATGTATTGGGAGGGGCCCCAGATTGACCGTCCCAACGAGCGCCCCTATGCGCTGCACCGGAACGGCTACGCCGGGATGCAGCGTTACGGGTCGTTCTTGTGGTCCGGCGACGTCTTCTCCACCTGGGAAACGCTGAAGACACAAGTTCCGATCGCGATCAATACGTCGCTTACAGGCATTCCGTTTTGGGGGACGGACATCGGCGGCTTCGTGCCCACCGGGGAATTCACCGCCGAACTCTACCTGCGATGGTTTCAGTTTGGAGCGTTCTGCACCTTGTTCCGCGCGCATGGCCGAGCCTGGAAGTTGCGCCTGCCCTGGGGATGGAACACCGGCGATCCGGGGCCCAGCGAAATCGGCAACTACAATGGGGCAGCGTTGCCGGACGCGAGTCAGTTGCACAATCCGCAAGTCGAGTCCATCTGCCGCAAATATCTCGAGCTTCGCTACCGCCTGTTGCCCTATCTGTACAGTTCGGTGAGGGAGTGTACGACTACCGGTATGCCGGTTATGCGAGCCCTGTGGCTGCACTATCCCGACGATCCCAAGGCCGTGGCTTGCTCCGACCAGTATTTATGTGGCCGGAACCTTCTGGTCGCACCGGTCGTGGAACGGGGCGCCACCAGCCGCGACGTTTATCTTCCCCAAGGAGACTGGTACGATTTCTGGACTGGCGAGCGCCTGGCGGGTGGACGCGAGATCAGCCGAGCTGTGGATCTTGAAACCCTGCCGCTTTACATCCGCGCGGGAACGATTCTGCCGCTGGGACCGGTGAAGCAATATACCGGAGAACCGACGGATTTGCCGCTCTCGATTTCGATCTACTCCGGAACGGATGCTTCGTTCCTGCTTTACGAAGATGACGGCGGCTCCTTCAACTACCGAAAGGGCGAATGGATGGGCGTCCAGATGAACTGGAGCGAGCGCCGTCGATCCCTGAGCCTGCGCCTGGCTCCCGACTCTCGCATGTTGCCCCCGCTGCGGCGGACTGTCGAGGCGAGGCTGGGAGAAACTGTTCGCTCCCTGGTTTTCGACGGGGGTCCAGTGGACGTGAAGTTTTGAAGGCGGCGAGCCGCTTTCAA
>Ga0137404_10002319_pt1 | contig 12571 bp, 11 predicted proteins | sample CZOMad2_1_16fung_FD_108285 | JGI IMG/M metagenome (GOLD analysis project Ga0137404, IMG submission 108285) | Vadose zone soil fungal communities from Angelo Coast Range Reserve, California, USA - CZOMad2_1_16fungal (Illumina Assembly) | ecosystem: Environmental > Terrestrial > Soil > Vadose...
GCGGCGGCCAGCGTGTGGGGAATTGGCGCGGAGGAAGTCCAGGATGTCTTGCGCAACCTTCGTGCGCCTGCCATGCGCGGCGAGTTGCTGCGGTTCGCGAACGGAACGGGGCTGATCAACGACAGTTACAACTCCAGCCCCGCGGCGCTGCACGCGATGACTGCCGTGCTGGCGGCGACTCCCGACTATCGGCGACGGATCCTGGCGGCGGGTGAGATGCGGGAACTGGGCCCAACGTCGGCGGAACTCCATCGCGACGCGGGAGCGTTCGGGGCGAAAACGGGAAAGATCGATTGGGTCATCGGCGTCGCAGGCGATGGAGCCCAAATTGTGGAGGGCGCAGTGGCGGCCGGTCTGCCCAGGACGCAGACGAAATTCTTTGGCTCGTCGGAGGAAGCCGCGAAATTTCTTTCGGATTTTGTCGTGCCTGGCGACCTGCTGCTGGTGAAGGGCTCGCGCGGCGTGAAGATGGAGCGCGTCGTGGAAGCATTGGTTGCGAAGCATGCCGCCGGAGCTCCGGTGGTCGAGAAAGTGCCCCACTAGATGCTCTACTACCTTCTCTATCAGGTCCTGCAGCGCTACTTCAGCCCGTTGAATGTTTTTCGCTATATTACCGTTCGTACGGTATATGCGAGCCTGACGGGAATGTTTCTGGCTTTCGTATTTGGTCCATGGTTGATACGCAAGCTCCGGGAGTTGCAGATCGGCCAGTTCATCCGTGAAGAAGGCCCGGAGGCGCATCAAAAGAAAGCTGGGACACCCACGATGGGTGGTGTGTTGATCGTCCTCTCCACTCTGGTTCCGACGCTTTTGTGGGCCGATCTCACCAACGGTTTCGTGCTGCTCGCCGTTTTTGCGCTGCTGGCATTCGCCACTATCGGATTTGTCGATGACTACGCAAAGGTTTCGAAACAGCGGAACTTAGGGCTTACCAGTAGGAAAAAATTCTCCCTGCAAATATTGGTCAGCTTCATCATCGGCACCGGACTGCTTGCGCTAGCGACGCGTAGCGCGTATTCAACGGAGTTGGTGTTTCCGTTCCTGAAGAGAGTTCATCCGGACCTGGTAATTCATTCGCTGCTGTCGTCGGCGCACCTGTGGCCGCTCGCGTTCATTCCATTTCTGATTTTTGTGTCCATCGTGATTGCCGGGTCGTCGAACGCAGTGAACTTGACGGATGGATTGGATGGCTTGGCGATCGGATGCACGGTGATTGCCGCCGGCGCGTTGACGATACTGACGTACGTCAGCAGCAACTACCGCTGGGCGACGTACCTCGAGATTGGATACATCCCGCGAGTGGGAGAACTTACCGTGTTCTGCGGAGCGCTGGTCGGCGCTTCTCTGGGATTCCTGTGGTACAACGCGCACCCGGCCGAAGTGTTTATGGGCGATGTTGGTTCGTTGTCTCTCGGAGGAACACTTGGCTTTATTGCAGTAGTGATCAAGCAGGAAATCCTTTTGTTCTTCGTAGGCGGAATTTTTGTGATCGAAGCGCTTTCGGTGATCCTGCAAGTGGGCTCGTTCAAGCTGCGAGGTAAGCGGATCTTTCGTATGGCGCCGATTCACCATCATTTTGAACTGATCGGGTGGAGCGAATCGAAAGTGATTGTGCGATTCTGGATCATCGCGCTGATTTTCGCACTGTTTGCGTTGACGACGCTGAAATTGAGGTAGTGAAGGATCAATGGAGCTCAAGAACAAACGCGTGCTGGTGGTGGGGCTGGCGCGGACGGGTGTCGCTACCGCACTGTTTTGTGCCGCGCACGGTGCGATCGTGACCGCGACCGAATCGCGGACAGAAGCCTAGATTGGCGAAAGCATCCCGCGGCTGCGAAACGCGGGCGTGACGCTCGAACTCGGCGGCCATCACGAGGAGACGTTTTTACGCCAGGACCTCATCGTCCCCAGCCCTGGTGTGCCCGCCGATTTCCCCCTGCTGCTCGCGGCGAAAGCCAATCGCGTCGTGATCTGGGGCGAAATCGAGCTGGCATATCGGTTCCTGCACGGAACACTCGTCGGCATTACCGGTTCGAATGGAAAAACCACAACGACCGCGCTGGTGGAACACATCCTGAGAACCGCGGCCTTTCCAACCATTCTTGCGGGCAATATCGGCACACCATTGATTTCCTGCGTCGAAAGCGCCAAGAGAAACAGCATAACGGTTGTCGAACTTAGCAGTTTTCAACTCGAATTGATCGAAACGTTTCGCCCCAAGATCAGTCTGTTTTTGAACCTTACGCCAGACCATCTCGACCGCCATCGGAGCATGAAAATCTACGCCGCCGCGAAAGCGCGGATTTTCGAAAATCAGACGGAAGAAGACGCCGCGATTCTGAACGCCGATGACCCTGCGACCACTCCTTATGCGCCTTCGCGTCCTCGTGTGTACTGGTTCAGCCGGAAGCAACGAGTCGCGGAAGGCGCGTATCTCCATGGCGACGATGTTATATTTCGCCACGATGGAACGGAAGAGACGATCTTGACGCGCGGGGAGATTCCATTGGTTGGCGCGCACAATCTGGAGAATGTGCTGGCGGCCGTCGCCGCCACTCGACTGGCAGGCGCAACGCGGCAAGCCGTCGCCCAGGGCATTCGATCGTTCGCCGGTGTGGAGCATCGGCTGGAGTTTGTCGCCGAAGTGAACGGGGTACGCTATTACAACGATTCGAAGGCTACCAACGTCGACGCCACCCTGAAAGCGCTGGAAGCCTTTCCTGGCCACATCGTGATCATTCTGGGCGGCAAAGATAAAGGCAGCGACTACACCGCGCTGCAAAAACCGCTGAGGGAAAAAGCGATTCTGGTCCTGCTCATCGGCTCCGCGGCCGAGAAAATCGAAAAACAGATTGCGGGCGGCGTGGCTATCGCGCGCTACGAAACTCTCGACCGTGCAGTCGAAAGTGCATCACGCACCGCGCATCCCGGTGACGTCGTCCTGCTCGCGCCTGCGTGCGCTAGCTTTGACCAATTCGAAAACTACGAGCATCGCGGACGTGTCTTCAAGGACTTGGTCCGGCAGCTTCAGCCGCACTCTGCCGGGGTTACTGCAGCGAAGTCTTCTCCGACCTCGTCGAGCCGAACATGAGAATCTGGAGGTGAAAAAAACGTGCCAAGACCGCTAGAGAATGACCGCTGGTTATTTGGTGTCACTATCGCGCTGTGCTTGCTGGGCGCGGTAATGATTTTCAGTGCGTCGGCAGTGACCGCGGAGCATCAATATGGCCACCCGTACATCTTTCTGCTGCGCCAAGCGGCTTGGCTGACTCTCGGAATCTTTGGCATGTTCGCGCTCATGCGCACCGACTACCGGCGCTTGCGCGAGCCGGCGGTGGTGTGCACGGCCGTCTGCGTCGTGCTGCTGATGCTGGTCGGCACATTTTTCTTAGACAAGTCCCATGCAACGCATCGCTGGATCAAGTTTGGCCCGGTGGGCATGCAGCCGTCCGAGCTTGCAAAGCTCGCGATCATCCTCTATCTAGCTTGGTTCCTGGATTTGAAACGCCGCAACGCCGCTGCGATGGAATTCAGCAAAGACGACTTTCTACAGACAATCCTGCCCGCCGTCGGACCGATTCTGCTCTTCGTGCTGCTGATCGTCTTGCAGCCAGACTTAGGCACTTCGGTCGACATCGTATTGATCGCCACCGCTATCCTGTTTGTCGCCGGCCTTTCGTGGAAGTGGCTCGTAATGGGCGGCGCAGCAGCGCTGCCGGTTCTGTACCTGCTGATCTCTCACGTGTCCTATCGCCAGGCGAGGCTGATGGCCTTTCTGAATCCGGATGCTGATCCGCTCGGCTCCGGTTTCCAATTGTTGCAATCGCTGATCGCGGTAGGTTCTGGAGGCTTTACTGGCGTCGGCCTGATGGAGAGCAAGCAAAAACTCTTCTACCTCCCCGAAGCGCACACTGATTTCATCTACGCGGTGATCTGCGAAGAGCTCGGCTTCATCGGCGCTATTCTCGTAATCGCGCTTTTCGGAGTGTATGCGTGGCGTGGCTTACGCGCATCGTTCTCCGCCCCTGACGGGTTCGGACGATTACTTGCGCTGGGCATCACAGCGATGGTGCTCAGCCAGGCGCTCATCAACTTTGTGGTTGTGCTCGGCATGGTGCCGACCAAAGGCATTCCTCTGCCGTTCGTAAGTTACGGCGGATCGAGTTTGCTGGTGATGCTGCTGGCTACCGGCGTGCTCCTGAACATCAGCCAGCAAGCGGAAGAAGCATAGACGCGTGAAGCTTTTGATCGCAGGCGGCGGCACCGGCGGCCACGTTTTTCCCGCGATCGCGATCGCGCGCGAGTGGTTATCGAGAGGCAAGGAAAGGGAAGTCGTGCTGGTAGGAACGCAACGCGGGCTGGAAATGAAGCTGGTACCTCAAGCGGGACTGCCGCTGGAGACGCTTCGAGCCGCCGGACTGAAAGGTAAAGGCGGCGCTACCCTGCTGAAAAATCTCGTTACGTTGGGACCTGGCTTGCTGGATGCATTTCGAATCTTGCGCAAGCACAAACCGGTCGCCGCATTTGGAGTCGGCGGTTACGCTGCCGGTCCGATGATGCTGGCCACCTGGCTCAGCCGCGTGCCCAACATTATCTTCGAACCGAACGCCGAACCGGGTTTCACGAATCGCGTCCTGGCAAAAATGTCCAAGCGCATTGCCGCGGGCTATGAACGATCCGCCCGAGCCCTGGGCAGCAAAGCGATAGTCACCGGCTGCCCTGTGCGCGAGGAATTTTTCGCGATAAAGCCACGCCTACTCGAAAAACCATTGCGCCTGCTGGTGACCGGCGGCAGCCAGGGCGCGCTGCCGATCAATCGCACCTTTGCCGACGCCGCGGACCGTCTCGCGGTGCGCAAGAGTCAACTAGCCATCGTGCACCAGACTGGTGAACGTGACTATAATGCTGTACGCACTGCATACGCGCGCCGTGAGTATCCAGCGGAGGTCGTGCCGTTCCTGTCGAACATGGCGGAACGCTTTGCCTGGGCAGACATGATCGTCTGCCGCGCCGGAGCGATTACCGCCTCGGAAATCGCGGCCGCCGGCCGGGCGGCCATTTTCATCCCCTTTGGCGCCGCCACCGACAGCCATCAACTGCGCAATGCGCAGGCTATGGTCGCCGCGGGAGCAGGCCGTGTGATTCCGGAGCCGGAACTGACCGCCGAACGTCTTTGCAGTGAAATTTTCTCCCTCCTCGACCAGCCTCGGGAGATTGAACGGATGTCCACTGCCGCGCGAGGCTTGGCATCGCCAAACGCTGCGCGCGATATCGTTAATTTGATCGAAGGAGTCGCGGTGACCCGGAGAGCGTCGCCGGCGATTGCGTCTCGAGGAAACCCATGATGGTCTCGTTTCGAAATTTCCAGCGAATTCATCTGGTCGGCATTGGCGGCATCGGCATGAGCGGCATCGCTGAAGTGCTGCTGACGCTGGGCTACTCGGTCTCTGGTTCCGACACCAAGCCATCGTCGATCACCGAGCGCCTGCAAAACCTGGGCGCCACCATTTACGACGGCCACAAAGCCAGCAATGTCGTGGACGCGCACGTGGTGGTCACCTCTTCGGCCGTCAAGCCCGATAATCCCGAAGTCGATGAAGCGCACAAGCGCAAGACTCCGGTCATCCCGCGCGCGGAGATGCTGGCCGAACTCATGCGTCTGAAATACGGCATCGCCGTCGCCGGTGCTCACGGCAAGACAACGACTACCTCCATCGTCGCCTCGGTCCTTGCAGCCGCACACCTCGATCCCACGTTCGTGATCGGCGGTCGGGTAAACCAGGCCGGTACGACCGCAAGGCTCGGCAAAGGCGAGTTCTTCGTTGTCGAAGCCGACGAGAGCGACCGCAGTTTCCTCCTGCTCGCGCCTGTCGTTTCCGTGGTGACCACCATCGACCGCGAACACCTCGATCAATATGCCTGTCTCGAAGATATCCAGGGGTGTTTCACCGAGTTCGTAAATCGCGTTCCATTTTACGGCTCGGCGATCCTCTGCCTGGACGAGCCAAATGTGCAAGCCATCATCCCCAACGTGAAGCGCCCGATCATCACGTACGGCATCTCGAAGCAAGCCGACCTCGTCATCAGCGATGTGAAACTCGAAGGCCTGGGCAGCGAATTCCGCCTCACCTACAAGGGAGAGGACCTTGGAAGCTTTCGGCTCCCGCATCCCCCGGGCGTTCACAACGTTCGAAATGCCGCCGCGGCCGCAGCGGTGGCTCTCTACCTCAACGTGCCCTCGGAGTTGATCCGAGAGGGCTTGGCGAAATTTTCGGGCGTTGGCCGGCGTTTTGACGTGAAGGGCGTTGTGAACGGCATCACGGTAATCGACGACTACGGCCATCACCCGGTCGAAATTCGTGCGACGCTAGAAGCCGCGCGCGCCTGCAAGTTCAACCGTTCCCTGGTTTTGTTTCAGCCGCATCGCTATTCACGAACCCAGCATCTCTGGGACGATTTTAGCCGCGCCTTCAATCTGGCTGACGTCGTGGTCCTTACCGATGTCTACGCCGCCAGCGAGCAGCCCATCCCAGGGGTGAACAGCGAAGCCCTCGGCAACGCTATGCGCGAAGCCGGGCACAAGAATGTCTTCTATTTTCGCTCGATGCACGAAGGCATCGAGTATCTGTTGCGTGAGGCGCGCACCGGCGACGCCATCTTCACCATCGGAGCGGGCAACATCAGCCGTGCCAGCAACGAGCTTATGGTCCTGCTCGGAACGGAGCATCCAACGACCCATGCGCATTGAAAACCCTAAGGTCATCGCCGCGTTGCCGGAGTTGGGAGTCGAGTTGCGCAGCAGTTCTGTGCTCTCCAACCTCACCTCGCTCGGAATAGGCGGCACGACCGACCTGCTTCGCATCAAAAAACACGAAGGCATTCCGGATTTGCTCAACCTGCTCGACGCCCATGGCGTTCCCCACCGGTTTATCGGCGGGGGGTCGAACCTGCTAGTGGGAGATGGAGAGTTGCCCTGGGTGATACTCCAGTTGGCGAAGCCCGAGCCCGAGGTAGTCATCGCGGGCACCTTCGCGCAGGTCGACGCGGCGGCGGATCTCGGTCGCACGGTGACCTTTTGCGCGAAAAATGACCTCGGCGGCATGGAGGGGCTCATCGGGGTACCTGGCACCGTCGGTGGCGCCCTGCGCATGAATGCCGGAGCCTACGGCATGCAGATCGGATCCTATGTCCGAGAGGTAAAGCTCTATCGCGCCGCTGGCCGCAAGATAGAAATCCTCAGGGGCGACCAAATTTCTTTCGAATACCGGCATACTTCATTTGCACCGGATGATATGATGCTCGCGGTGAAACTGGAACTTCCCTCCAAGCCGTTCAAAGAAATTCTCGCAGGGATTCGTATCTGTAACGAAAAACGCCGATCAAGCCAGCCGCTGGGCCAAAAGAGTGCAGGCTGTATCTTTAAGAACCCTCCGGGCGCGTCTGCGGGGCGCATGATTGATGAGCTTGGATTAAAAGGGCTTAACGTTGGCGACGCGCGAATCAGCGATCGCCATGCGAATTTCTTTGTGAACGCCGGGTCCGCCTCCGCAAAAGACATGCTGACGCTGATTGCCGACGTTCGCGAACGCGTGCATCAGGCGTTCGCCGTTGAACTCGAGCACGAGGTAGTCGTTTGGAACGCGTAAAATCCATGCCGCGCAACGCTTCGGCGGCGGATGCGGATGCGTATCGGCCCGACTTGCTGCACGAAGACGAGCCCCGCTACCTGCGCCGTCAAAAGCCCGTCGAGATTCGCCGCAAGAAGTTTGGCGGGCGAAGCGCGTCATTCTACCGGCGCGCGTTTGTATTCGGCATTGTGGCCACCGCCTTGGTTACCGCCGCGGCGCTTGCTGGCGACTTCCTGTACCACTCACCGCAGGTAGCTTTGTTGAAACCCGATCAGGTGGAGTTGGTAGGCAATCACATCGTCACCCGCGATGCCGTGCTGCAGCAATTTGCTCGCGACCGCGGCCACAGCGTGCTTAGCATTCCGCTCGACGCCCGCCGCCGCGCGCTGGAAGAGCTGTCTTGGGTGGAGTCCGCAAGCGTCCAGCGCATTTTGCCCAACCACCTTCGCGTGGAGGTCATTGAACGTACGCCGATCGCTTTCCTTCGCAACGGAACCGAGCTTGCCCTTATCGATGCGCACGGCGTGATTCTCGATCGTCCTCGCGGCGAAAACTTCCAGTTCCCGATCGTGACGGGCCTTTCTGACAATATGTCCCGCGAAGAACGCGGTCGACGCATGCAAACGTATCAGGATTTTGTGAAGGATATCGATCTGGTGCGGGCGGCCTCGTCCGATCGCGTCAGCGAAATCGACCTATCGAATCCCAAGGATTTGCGCGCCGTGATGACCGGCATCAGTTCCGCGAACGAGTCCCAGGCGGTAGCCATTCAGTTTGGGCAAAGTGATTTCGCCGGAAAATTCCGCCTGGTGGTCGACAATTTCGCGCAGTGGCAGGCCACCAACGGCCGCGTGCGCTCGATTGACCTGCAATATTCGCGGCAAGTGATTTTGAATACCGACACTAGTGGCACGACGACGGTCGCGAAAACGAGATAGAGAATTCGGGAGCAAGCTTGGCAAAGAAGGACAAGTATCTGATCGGCTTGGATATCGGCAGCACGAAGACCTGCGTGCTGATTGCTGAAGTGGACGGCGAACAGGCGAAGTTTCTAGCGTTGGGTGCTGCGGAATCGAAAGGTCTGCGCAAAGGCCTAATCGTTAATCTGGATTCTACGGTGAGCTCCATCCGCCGCGCTGTAGAAGAGGCCGAAGGCGTCGCCAATGTGCCGGTCGAATCGGCTCTGATCGGGGTGGCCGGCAACTTTGTTCGCGGCGTGAACAGCCGTGGCGGCATTACGCTCGGCCATCGCTCGCGGGATATCGAGCGCGAAGACGTCCGCCGCGCCATCGACGCCGCACGAAACATCACCCTCCCCGAAGACCGCGAAGTCCTGCACGTCCTTCCGCATGAATTTCTGGTGGACGCGCAGGAAGGAATTCGCGATCCGGTCGGGATGATCGGCCACCGATTAGAAGCAAACGTTCATGTCGTAACCTCTTCCGGCTCGGCCACGCAGAACTTGGTTACGGCCGCGAATCGTGCCGGCATCCTGATCAGCGACACCGTGCTCGAACCGCTGGCCGCTGCGGAATCCTCCCTCACGCAGGACGAACGCGATCTCGGCTGCTGCCTCCTCGACATTGGCGGTGGCACCACCGAACTAATTATCTACGGCGGTGGGGTTGTGCGTCATACCAGCGGCGTCGCGATTGGCGGCGACCACTTTACAAATGACCTGGCCGTCGGCTTACGCACGCCAATTCCCGAAGCGGAACGCATCAAGCGACATCACGGCGTGGCCGCGGCTTCTTTGCTTACCGAAGATGGTGCGATCGAAATCGCCAGCGTCGGCGATCGCCCACCTCGAATGATTTTCGCAAGAATGCTTACAGAAATCATCGAACCAAGGGCCCATGAATTGCTCGCTTTGATTCGGGACGATTTACAACGCGCTGGCCTCGACAAGCAGATTCCCGCGGGATTCGTATTGGCGGGCGGCGGCGCAAAACTGCACGGTTTGCTGGAGCTTGCCGAACAAACTTTTCACTTGCCCGTGCGCATCGCGGAGCCCAAGGGTCTCGCCGATCTGCCCGAGCAGGTAGCCCAGCCGGAGTATGCAACGGTAGTTGGTTTAGTGGTGTACGGCGCGAAGGCCCGGCGCTCAGCGCCACCACGCGTGGGAAATCTAGTATCCAAATTCAAGTCCATGTTTGCCGGCGCATCGTGACCTACCCGGACGGCACATTCGTGTGACCGCGAAGCGACGGCCGGCGAACTTGGGGAAGGCTGAGGGATGAATGACAACTAAAGATACAGGAATTCGCATGAGCTTCAGCGAAGAGCTGTCGCCGGCGAAGATCAAAGTCATCGGTGTGGGGGGTGGCGGTTGCAATGCCGTCAACCGCATGATTCGGGCAAAGGTCGAAGGCGTCGAATTCATTACGGCGAACACCGACCTGCAAGCGCTGAAACTTTCGCAAGCGCCGGTAAAGATTCAGCTTGGCGCGAAGCTCACCAAGGGGCTCGGCGCGGGCGCCAATCCCGAAGTCGGCCGCAAGGCTGCATTAGAAGACACCGAGAAAATTATCGAAGCGCTCGAAGGCTCGGACATGATTTTCATCACCGCCGGCCTCGGCGGTGGCACCGGCAGCGGCGCTGCGCCCGTGGTCGCCTCGCTTGCCAGTGAACTCGGCGCGCTGAGCGTTGCCGTCGTCACCAAGCCCTTCGCATTCGAAGGCAAGCGCCGAATGCTGCAAGCGGAGCAAGCTCTGCAAGAGCTGATCGGCGCCGTAGACACAGTCATCGTCATCCCCAACGAGCGCCTGATGGAAACCGTCGAGCGCGGTACCAGCTTCTTCGACGCCTTCCGCATCGCCGACGACATTCTCCGTCAAGCCGTTCAGGGCATTTCCGACATCATCACTGTCCCCGGCATCATCAACCGCGACTTCGCGGATGTGAAAGCGATCATGCACGGTCAGGGCTATGCGGTCATGGGCACGGCCGTGGGAACCGGCACCAATCGTGCCGTCGATGCCGCCAACCGCGCCATCGCCAGCCCGCTGCTCGAAGACAACTCCATCCAGGGTGCGCAAGGTATCCTGATCAACATTTCCGGCAGCTCCAGCCTCACGCTGCAAGAAGTCCACGAAGCCTCCTCCGTCATCCAGAAGGCTGCCCACGAAAACGCCAACATCATTTTCGGCGCGGTGCAGGATGATCAGATGAAAGACACTATAAAGATCACGGTAATCGCCGCAGGCTTCAAAGAAGCCAACAAGAAGATGGTCAAAGAAAAGCCTTCGTTCATGCCAAGGAGTTGGAAAGCCGCTCCGGAAGTCGCGGAACCCGAACCGCCGCCTCCACCGCCGGCGAACGTCGTGCATCAGGTGCAGCAAAACGTTCGCGAAGTCAGCCGGGAAGTTGCGGCGGACGATCTCGACGTGCCGACTTTCCTCCGCCGCCAGGCCCAAAAAGCCTAACCTGCGGCCAGTCAATTACCCGAGGGCGTTGCTAAACTGGCGCCCTCAATTTGTTTGTTCATTGATCGCGATAGCCGCCAGCACATCGGCCAATTTTCGTACTTCCTCTTCAAATCGCCGCGCTTCGAGATCATCTCTCACGCTCACTGAACTCAATCCCGCGTGAAATTCGCGCGCGCTCGTACTCTCGGCGATTTGCGCGACGTTCGTCGCGGTAATGCCGCTGGCGGGCATGACGACGATGCGGCCGCGGGCCGCTTTCACCAGATCGGTCAAGCAAGGGCTGCCTTCCATAGCGGTAGCCGCGCCCCCGGAACTTAACACCCGCACCGCGCCAGTTTGCATTACGCCCTCCAGCGCTTCATGGATGTCCACCGATACATCAATCGCGCGATGGAACGTGACCGGCAATGGCCGCGCTAACTCCACTAGCCACCGCGTACGCCCTATGTCGACATGGCCGTCCTGTTTCAGGATGCCAAATACCAAGCCGTCCGCGCCAAGTCGCTTCGCTACCCCAATCTCGCGCTCCATCGCCGCGTACTCAGCGTCCGAGTAGACGAAATCGCCGCCACGCGGACGAATCATCGCAAAGATCGGCAACCGCGCCATCTCGCGCACCACACGCAGCAAGTCAAAGTCAGGCGTGAGCCCGCCCTGCGGCAGATCACTGCACAATTCGACGCGATGAGCGCCGCCACGCTCCGCAGCCAGCGCCCGATCCAACGTATCGACGGAAATTTCGAGCACACATTCGTCTCGCATTTTCGGCTAGTTTAACAGGCGGAGGGTGTAGCGGTTGAGGCGGATTATTGACCGTGCAGAACATCAAACCGCGCGATCGCGAATCCCGTGACCGCTCCAAAGAGAACATCCGAAGGGAAGTGTGCGCCGGTTGTGATGCGGGAGAAACTGATCGCTGTGGCTACGCCATACGCAACATAAGGCACCCAGCGATGCTGCCGATACCTGTGCGCGAAAATCGTCGCGATCGAAAAGCTCATCATCGCGTGACCCGATGGAAAGCTGCTGCCCTTTCCCAGGGGCCCGCTATTGCTCTTGAAAAACGTATCGGAATATTTGCCGTTCAAGGGAATATCCGTGGGGCGCAGCCGGCGCGAAATCGCCTTGGTTACGATCATCAAGATCGTATCGTCAACCACGGCTTCCGCGGCCAGCAAGCTGGTAGCCTGTCCATGCGAATCCTTGCGGAGCAAACTCACCACGTAGAACGTTGCAGGGACCGCCGCGACCACCACTCCCGATACCTTGCAGCCCGGGACATGGTCCGCATCCTGAAAGAAATCCGTCTGCCGAAAATACGGCATCGTCTGCGGATCGGTGGCAATCAGCGCGGCTGTGGCGCCGGTAAACAGGGCCGTCGGAAGCCAATAGTGCCCCTGCGCCACTCTGACTGGAAATAGCCACATATCCTTTTGGTCATGCACAAAGTTGGAAGGCAACTTGCGCCAAACGCCTTCTCGCACGAAGGCGGATTTCGTCGCTGGCTTCGGGGAA
>Ga0137404_10002321_pt1 | contig 12566 bp, 23 predicted proteins | sample CZOMad2_1_16fung_FD_108285 | JGI IMG/M metagenome (GOLD analysis project Ga0137404, IMG submission 108285) | Vadose zone soil fungal communities from Angelo Coast Range Reserve, California, USA - CZOMad2_1_16fungal (Illumina Assembly) | ecosystem: Environmental > Terrestrial > Soil > Vadose...
AGTTCGAAGGCGAAGCGAATTCCGACTATGACGCAGTAGGCCAGAATGAATGGAACGGACAGGAATTCAGCGGAAGGGGCTTGACCGGTAACAAGCGAGTGAAGGCTGGACGTGGAGGAGAGCCGAAGTCCGCAGCTAGTCCATCCCCGATACCCACTGATTCGCCGATTTATTTTTGGCCGAAAATTCGCGCCAATTCTCCATCCCTACCGAAGAAAGGAACAAGCCAGTGAGTTACACCAGTGACGATGAATTCGATCAGCTTTTTAATGCGACGGAGACTCCCCTGAGCACCGCGCAGGTCCGACAGGTCGAGAAGATCGCATCCGAGCAGTTGCTCCGGGGCTACCAAGCCCTTCAACAGGGGGTAGCTACGGTGCAGCAAATGACCGCAAAGGCAGTCCGAAAAACTGAGGAAGCTCATCCCGGCTTCGTTCAGCGATACCAGGACCCGGAAATTTGTAGAAAATTTATCGATCAAAGGCCCGCAGTTGCCCGCGCCATCTTAAACGCCGAATCCGGGATGGGCACCGATAGCTTGCCGGAGTTATACGAGATTTTCGATGAGAGCACTCGGAGCTATGCGGAGCAGACCGGCAACCGTGGTTCATCAATGACAACACCAGCCAGCGGTTCTGCCAGCGTCCTTTCGCTAGCGCAAATCAACGCTTTGCCTCCTGAGCGGCGCCGAGAACACATCGCTGCGTTAGGAGAGCGAGTTGGCGACGTACCGCTCGACGACGCGGACTCCGAAAGCGCGCGATTCAAGCGCGAACGCGGGGAGTGATACTGCAATGGAAGGAGGAATCTTTTTGACTGAGCGGCTGCCGCTCGCAGTTTTTCTTCATGCGTCGCAACGACTCCGGTTCTCTCACTGTGCATTGGTGGAAGCCGGCAAAGTGCAATTCGTTTTTACCGACCCAGAACACATCGGAGATCAGGGCGAGTTAGATTTCGAGAATGGCGAATGCCTTCCTGCCAAATCGCTGTTTGCTTCGCAAACCTACCTTCGCCGTCGCATGAGCGACGTGCTCAATCGAAAGGACACCTACAATCGAAGACTCGAATATGCAGACTACCGCCGTCGAAGTTCCTACCCCCGCTGACAATCCCCCCACTCCAGAGGAAAGCCCGCGGCAGACAGGAATTGCAGAGTTAATTTGGCGAGCAAAAACGTCTCCTCCAAAGCCCATCATTCGGGGCCTACTCCACGAGAAGGAAATCGCCGGACTCCACGGTGCCCCGGAAGTTTTTAAAACCATCTTTACGTTGCAACTTGCCGAATCGCTCGCAACAGGCGAGCCGTTGCTTGGCGTATGGCCGGTGCTGAAGCGCAAAGCCTATTTCTTGGAAACTGAGATGAGCGATTCTGCGCTTGGCTCGCGCCTTGGCAAGATGTACGCAGGTGAAACGCCACCCCAGGGAATCTACTTTGCTAACGAAAAGCAACTTCGAGAGTTTCGCCGCGCAACCGACCTGCGGCAGAAATTCTCTCTCCTACGCGAATGGCTCAGGCAATCGGAAGCGGACGTGTTCATTCTCGACACCGCGAATCCCTGTTTTCGAGGGAAGGAATCCCCGAACGATGAAACTACGGCGGGAGCCTTCTTTGATCTGCTCGCAGATTCGCCCACTAAAACCAAGCTGTTTGTGCGCCACAATCACAAGCCGCGCATTGATGATTCCGGTGAAGACGCCGCTGCAAAAATTCGTGGCTCCGGCCAGTTCGCGGACGTGCCGGATTTACTGTTGGAATTGCGCCGACCGAACAAACAGACGAATGAGGCGATTCTCAGCGTCACGAAGTACCGCCACGGTACCAAACCGGACGATCTTCCCTTGTGGCTCGATGCACAAAGACTGCGGTTGATCTCCCTGCCGCCAGTCATCTACTTGTTGCTGTCCGGCCCGCGTTCTCGTTCAGAGTTGCTAGCTTCGCTTGATGCGCGATTCGGAGCCAGACAGAAAAAGGCCGACGAGTTGATAACCGAACAGAGGCCATACCTGGTTGAACGCATGAGCGGCCATAAGCGCGTGTTCGATTTGGACCTAGATGCCGCGTCAAGGGCCGACTGGCATGCGCGGCTTTGGCAGTACCGGAAAATGTCATCCGCCGTCGAAGATTGGACTCTTAGGGATAGGGGAGAAAAAACGCAACCTTGTGTTTCTCCTACCGTGTCTATAGAGGGTGAAAAACCATGACCGAATCAGAAGCAAAAGCCGCTCTCTGCGCCCAGGGCATCCGCAATCCAAGCAGACAGCTAGTAGAGGACTACATGCGCCTCCGGCAAGCTCAGGACTGGGCGCTAGAAGTCCCCTCGTTTCGCTCGGAGGCTAAACCGGAGCTTCGCTCCCTGGAACCGACCGAACAGGAAGCAAGTAACCCGAATCCCAACGAGTCGAGACCGCATCCTTCTAGCGAATCGAACCTCGCCCCTCTGCTGCGTGACCGTGGGCAACTCGTGCGGAAACGTGGTCCCAGGCGGGCAGGCCGTCCACGTGTGCAAGCTCCGTGGTTTCAGGCCGTCGCTACCGTCATGAGTGACGGAACACCTTTGCGACAGGCGCTAGCCGCTTTAGGTGTTCACGGCCTCACCGCTCGACAAATCCGGTCCCTCTACCGAAACAGTGTACTCAAGGAGATGCGCCGGGAAGCTCGCCAGAAGTGGCTCAGGGAATGGGGAGTCGCTCCGAGAGCGCGTAGGCGCTATGGATGCAAGGGCGGACTTCCGTTGGGAATGTCCCCGCAGTTGCGCCGGACATTATGAAATTGCGACGCTGAGGGAAAGCCAGCGCTGTTTTCCATTCCACTTGTGCCAGAAACTCTCCTCTGAGGGCTCTGTGAGAAACCTGTGCATTTCACTGAAAACTCACTGAAACGGGAATTCCCGAATACCCCGCTGGCGCTTTTTTCCAGCAGACAGCCTTAGGGACAGACGCTCTACCACACGATGGGGGCGGGAAAGTCATGGATGCCGCTGTTAAAACTCCAGGCCCCGAAGGACTGACAGACCATTCGACCTGGCGCACGAGCAGCGAACAAGCCGCACGTCCCCTGGTGCAATATCGAAGGCCATCAATGTTACGAGCGGCGGAGCGGAGTCAAGTATCGCCACGAATCGACCGCTAACCATCAAAGCCGCGCCCGTCGTCCCCATAAAGAGATACTGAAAAAACTCCAAGAGCAGAAAGATTTTGCGCCCGATGAATTACGGACGCTCCAGCACCTCAAAGTGAAGATCGAAGTCATTTGTGAACCGGGAGATTTGAAGAAGGTTGTAGACTTATTGAAGGGGCTGTCGAAGCAGAGCTAGTCCCTTCTTTCCCTAACCAATTCCCGAAGCCCCGGCTGCTTATGTAGATTGCCCCGATAATGGTTATCACGAGTCCCACCCGATTTTCCGGTTTCGTAGTCATGAATGCGACGACGACCGAAACAAAGGAAAACGCCACTTCCACGACCCCGTACCATTTCTTCTTCGCCTCTTTGAACCTAAATGCCCCATACCCAACCCCTACGACTGCGACTGCCATGAAGGTATAGACAACTTGAACGCCGAGCCACGCCAAGAGACGCAGATATCCGGCCCACACGTAGGGCATTGCAAGAATGACGCCGTCCGCTATCGCGAAAACTGCAAGGAAAAAGGCGATGGTGCGAACGATCCATTTCTTGAGACCTTGCGCTATTGTGCTGCGATATTCCTCGGTCTTCTCGGCATCTGACATGGCCGCGCTGGCCATCAATAAGAAGCACAACAAAACCACAGGAAGCAGTGTGCCGAGAACAACCGCCAGAATTATCTGGGTGATGATCGCAATTCCCCAATATGCGGACATATTCCCTCCGTTCAGAACTCTCCGCGCTGGTAGGCACGAAACAACCTGAGCCAGTGATAGCTTCGACGAAGACAAACGATTGCAATCAACCAACAGACCACAAGGTCCGGCAACCACCCCAAATGAATCTTCAACAGCACCATTTTCAAAATGAACATCGTCATTTCCGCCGTTATCCCTAGCAGTGCAATCATTGTCAGCGTAAAGTCCCAATCTGTTTCATATCGTCGCGGTCCTTCTTTTCCGCCCGAGGCAACAAAATAGAGTCCGGGTATGCTCAAAGCCATGACTGCCAGGCCAGAGATATCCTCGAAATCCATCACCCCCAGCACCAAATATGAACAACCTAACGCGATTCCGAGAACGCCGAAGCTTATCGCTTTGAGGTCCTTGTATGAACTTTACGCGGGGTTCTATGTCTCTTGGGTCCAATGAGGGGGCTCCTGCGGATACGTTATAATCAAATAAAACCCCCACCGTAAACCCCCTCAAGCTCCAACCTGTCATGCCCCGCCACACGCAAGAACACAAGCAGTTCTATAAGTCCAAAATCCAGAGCCATTCCAGAACACAGAAGGAGTACAGAAAAATGCCAAGAAAGCCGGAACCGCTTGAGCCGTGGATGCTCGAAGCGATCAACCTGATGGTGCGCCAGAATCTCACATTGAGGCAGGCCGCCTCACAACTCAGAGTAGATATAACTCCACAGGAGGCAGACAACATCCAGGGGCGCATCCGCTTTCAGGATGCCCTAGAGGAAGCCCGCCTCACCTACTTTGCCAATGTGGGCAGCAACCCACGACTCACCAGAGAAGTAGTTGAAGGGCAACTCTACAAACTCGTCGAGCGCCTTGCGAATGACCGCGAAGACTACAAAGCCGCCGATGCTCTCCTGAAACTTTCAAAAATCAAAGGCTGGGTTGGCGAACCGGAACACAAGCCCAGCTTGATTGACGGCCTGACGCAATCAGACATTGACAGGCTGAGAGCCCAAATCAAAAAGGCAGAAGAGCAAGGACAACAAGAATTCGACCTCGCCAAGGCCATAGTCGAAATCAAAGCCCCGAAAGGGAACTAGGGAAAAATGCAAAATGGCAAAAGAATCTGTGATTCCTAAGCCGTTGGCTAATTTGGTTCGGCTGTTGGCGGAAATTGTTGAAGTAATGCGGCTAACTGATGATCCTCAAATGCTTGTTCCTTTTATTGCACACCCGATAAGACCGTTACAGGTTGATTCCTCGCTGCTTTGATCTGAGCTAATACTTTTTGACTGTCAGCATCGCTTCCAAACTGAAATAGACAATTCTCAAAGGTCACATCTCCTAGGTAAAGCGGCCCGCCACTATAGATAATCTTGGAATCCTTAAATTTGATCTTGAGCCACACAATAGCATCAAGTTTTTGGGCTGCACCTTCGATGGTCGCATTCATAATTACGACCTGTGATTCGTTATCGGTTTCAACGAAAGACCGTCCCAGCCCGAAAGCATTAAAATTGACTGCATCAAAAAATACACTGGCATGAGAAACGGGAAAGACAGCCCCTAGAGCCGGGGTCGGAATCGCCCAAATCGCATTTCCTTGTGCCGAGCCTTGCCACCATATCGCATGGTTCTTAAGGGGCACTTGCGAGATCATCGAGTTTCCCGTTTCACCGTGAGGAAGCAAGACAGTAGGAACATTGACCGAAATCAGGACGTTGTTGGCGCGAGCATACGCTACGAGTGCGATGAAAGCGGCAACCCCCGACTTGTGAAGTTCCTCACGGCTAGGATTCACAGACCTAAGCGTCGCTTCAAGGTTGCTCCTCACTCTTTCCACGAGATCGGGGCTGGCGGGAATCTTGTACACAATAGACGTATTGGCGATAGAGGTGATCTTCTGGAACCGCGCCTGTAATTGATTGTTCGGAAGGTGAGCCGCCTTGTCAGGTTCGACCGAAGATGCTGCTCTCTCCAGTCGTTGATTGACAATCGCGGCTTGAACTGCTGAAACCGACAGTTGCGGCGCAGTAAGCAAGATGAGACAAGCGGCTGCCCCTACGTACCGCAGGAAGAGGGGTATCCGATAGGTGGATGCCGCAGTGGGTTGACTTACAATTTTTCCGCCTCGTAAACAATACAGAAGAATTATCGTGAAATTCGAGACGAGGAGAAATACAACCAATTCCAAATTCACTTGGCGCTCGGGCTTTTGAAATGCCAGAGTTCTTACAGATGCGTAGATGATTCCCGCGACCGCTGTGAACGCGTAGGTAGCTCCTCTTGTTCTGGAATCTTCCCAGAAGAAGCGGTGGAGTAAGGCCATCATGATTTCTTTCTAGCAACCTCTAGAATAGTTTTGATAACCATGTCTAGCAGAAAAATGGAGGCCACGATCAGATAGGCATACCAATGCAGCGTCTCAAGAATTTCCGCCCTCTGAGGAGACATGCCAAGTGCTTTTAATCCGGCCACGCCTACAAATCCAACGATCAGAGCGGCCAGCACAATCAGAAACAGTATGATGTCCCGTAGTAAAATAAGCACGACAGGTTCGAGTGATGACCAAAGCCGCTGTTTGAAAGTCGGTTTTGGGGGCGTCTTCATGAGTGCGACCAGATTATACTCACAACGCCGGGAGCGGTGGATCGAGCCGTTTCATGCACTCCTGAAACATCGGCCTGTGCTTTTCGGACTTTCCCAATCAACAAGCACGAGACCCGTGCTGTAAAATTTCTGAATGAAAGCCGCCAAACGCTGGTTCCTGTTCGAATACAAAAACCGCGAACTCGTCATTTTGTCGAAGCCGTTCAAGACGAAAAAGGAAGCGGAGAAGGCGCGTCTGAAATATCCAGAGCGCAGAGCTAAGAAAGTCGGAATCGGAGTCGTTCGGGTCTGGGCCGTGCAGTGTTTTGCCCCGGCTTGACAGGGCGCTACGCGCCCGCTTTAGAGAATCGGCACAGCATCGTAGGGTGTAGCACCGCTCTTGTATATACTGAAGCTTGGTGTAATGTAGAGTGCCCGATGCCCGCCACAATAGATATCAAACACGAAATCCTGACTTATACAGGCACTTTTGAGCCGCCCGTGCTTGAGTTGTGGGGCAACGGCAACGCAATCATGCGTGGCTTTTATCAGGCATTCACTCCACACAACGTAACTCTTCGTGATTTTCAGATTCAGACGCATACACCAAATGCATCTGAGTCTTTCATTACGATCACGGTTGGAAGCGCGATTGTGAAGTTTTCTTTTGGCAGCATCGAAGTGACGTTTACGAGCCTTGGTGAAGCTGAATTGCTCGGCATCCCCGGCTTTCTTGACGCGTCAACTTCGTGGCTGAAGAAAGAGGTTCCCGACTTCAAGTTCGGCTCGCATAGCATCTTGTACCACCAGCATTCGTTCTTGAACGGCACGACGGTCCAGCGGCTATTAGCCACGGTAAATGCGAGCAAGCTAGAGTTGCCCGGAGTTGATTTGGGTAGCGGAGCGATATTTAATCGGTCCGTTCCTGAACGCTTTTGGACAACGCAAATCATACTTGATAAGTCGGTGCCTTTCCCCGGTGCCCTCTTCCTAGGTATGAGCATCAAAGTTGGTACTGGTGTCGTTGAGTATCAAAAGCTCTTTGCTGAGGGAATGTCTTTTTATGCAGAGACCTTGAAGGCACTGGATTTGGAGTCGCCGTATTTGGCCGGAACCGGAAAATCATGAGTTCACAACTCAATCCAATCGGATCGAACATTGCGAGTTTTCGTTCACAGCGACGAAGTGTCAATCCACGTGTGCCGCGAACTGTTACATCGCAGGGCTACCCGCCTAACTCAATGGCTTCTACTGTAACGATAAGCAGCGCTCGCGCTGCGTTATCGATGGAGCCTGTTCTGAATTTGGCCGATGTGGAATTTGTTTCAGTGGATTATTCGGCCGACTTTTTGCAGGAACCTATCGTGACCAAAGAAATAGAGATCAAGAATTTTCCGAGCCGCGCTAGAGATGCCATCGTCCATGACATGGATGAGTTGATGGCCGGGAAAGAAGACGAAGAGAAACCTACGGAGTACGCCTACGCAAATGCGCGTCGAATCATAGAATCAGCTTATGGAAAGGCTAAGATCGCCAGTGGCGTCTCAACGACTGTGCCGAAACCTCTAGCCACCACTGATGATGTTGGAGGCATTAGGCTGCTATGGAATCTTGGCGCAAAGAACGTTCGGCTCAATTTCGGTGCAGACGATGATCGGCAAACCTATCTGTACTTTGAGGCTGGATTGAATCATGGTGTCGAGCCTCTTGATGAAGAGCATCTCGCAACGAGGCTCGCTTGGCTAACGGCCAGATAGACCAACCAAATCAACCTGCCGAACTGCCGCAACATTTGCCAGCCAATACTGATTTGCTTCGGATGATGGCGAAGAGGATTTGGCTCGAACCGGGCAACCTGTCCGAGGCGTTTATCCTACGATCTGACGAAACAGGCTTGTCAGTTTGCTTTGATTGCACAGCAGATCATTGCGCGACCATTACAGCACTTAATCGTACGTACGGAGCCGCTAGTCTGAATGTTCAAGTTGTCACGGATTTGGAATTGACGGTTGAGCCTGATTTAGCGAATCATGCAGAAATCCGGGGAGTGCCGAGTAAGGAAGTAGACCGCGACCGAGCCGAATTTCTGGCAAGTCAATTAGCGAGGGCTGCGACTATCGTAGACCAGACACGCCGACCGGCATGAACCTCGCGATGGGCCGCCTTTCCTCTTACAATTACCGCGTTCCAAGCAACTTTCGCAATTTTTCTTTCCTAGTTTCCTGTCTCGGACGTGCTGTTTCATCTTTGACCCATTTCAGCAATTTCCGCACGTCAACAACATGGCGCGTCGGCTCTTGATGGATTTCCACTTCGACTTGTGCGATTGTCTCATTGTCATCGGATTCCCATCCCACAGCGGTCAGTTGATTCAATCCGCGGCGCATAGTTAGATGCAATGTTCCGTGCGCATCTCTCAACTTAACAACGCATTTTGAAATCGCCATGAATACTCGGAATGTGGGATTCGGCAGATAAAGGGAACTAGATTCTAGCTTCTTCGCCTTAAGGCTTGTCCAAAAATGCGAGAGGCTTGTCTGTGATCGTATAATTACCGTAACCCCTATCACGTCCTAGCCATTCCCAAAGCCACTCTGGCAGCGAGCCGAAGGCCCCGACTGGGTTTAGCTCACATACAAAATGGCCGGGTTCGCCTAGCCCCGGAAGTCGCGCAATTTTACGAGAGATGATTTCACAATCGCTCGATGTCCAAATAATGTAGCAATTCCAAGCGTACCGAACCCAATCTATTGCTTCTGATTCTATCGCAATATCTACCAGTCTGATGTGTTCCGGGGTCAAAACCTGATAATACGCAATGCCAACGTGAACAAAGCGCGGATTTCTCATATTTGGTCCTCGCGCTCTCGGTTTTCTAATGTCTTAACGTCGATGGTTTTTGCAACAAGTCGGTCGTCGGGTACTTCTCGTAGACCTTTGGCAGCGTATTGGTTTTGTAATTCTTTGAGGGCGACAATCTGACTCCCCTCCAGCGTGGCTTCCAGTGGATGTTTATGTCCGTAGAAAACAATTGCACCAATACCCAAAACTCCCACCAAAGCACCGTATCCGAGACAGTAGAGTTGAATCGCGGCGGCGGTGGCTTTGTAGGCCATGACGATGGCAGGCGTTATGAGGGCGGATGTGACGAAGGCAATTTTCCCAACTACCCCACCGAACCGGATTTTGTAAAGTGAACCCGGTTTAAGTCCACCTAATTTCGAGAGCAGTTCTTCTATGCCGCCATCGCTTGCGTTCGAACCGAACATGGCGCGAGATTATAGCCTAGTTAAACCGCTTCATGCACTCGTGGTGAATCGGCCCGCGTTCTTCCGACTCCTCTCGCTAACGCGCACGTCCGTCGTGATATGCTTTTGCCATTATGACCGACGATACATTCCTCGAATACAAAATCAATAGAGATCACGAGAAATTGGTTGCCATAGATTCAACCGATGAAGTCGTCGGGGTCTTCGACACCGAACAAGAAGCAGCCCGTGAAATCGAACGGGCGAAGCTAGAAGACGCGATTTACAAGCACTCGAAAATCTTGTTTCATTCCGCGATTGCTTCCGTGATGAATTCGTTCGAGGTGGACCGGGAGATTGCGCGGTATTGGATATCAACTGCGTCGGAACAAGCATAGCGAAAAATCATGAGGTCTCAGGATACAGATCGGATTTGTGCAGAAAGTTGGAATCTTGCCGTTTATGCATTTGGGACAGCCGAAATTTTTCGGAGACGTGCTCAACGCTACAGAAATCTGATTCGCGCTCTTACCGCGATGGGAATAATTGTTCCGTTGCTTATCGGCGGAATTGTTTTAGCCTTTGGCCTCAGTGCGTCGTTTCTTCCGTGGTTTGTATACTTTGCGGCAGCCGTTGGAGTTCTCCAGCTTTGTCTAAGTGGATTGGCCGTTTCATACGGTTGGACGGACACCTTGGAATACTCTCTTGAATCGCTGACGGATAATCTAGAGCTTTCTAGCCGTTTTGAAGAAATCGGAAAGATGGCCACTGCGCCTCCAGTGGACTTAGCGAGTAGATTTGCGATAGTAAAGGCGCGAGATGACGCAAGACGGGCTGCGGACGGAAAGAAAAGCGTTACAGAAAAAGAGCTACGGTACGGTCACAGGGCGGGTTTGCGCCGATTTGAGCGGAAATGCCAGGGATGTCAAAACATACCGCGTTCAATGGAATCAACAGACTGTTCAATTTGTGGAGGGTTCTAAAACATGAATGATAAAACAAAAAGAGTCTTCTTAGGGTGGCTCGGTCTTACGACAGCAGAACGGCAAGAGCTAGAAAAAGAGATACGCCGATTCCTAGTCTCTACAGAGTCAGATCAAAGACAAGTCCGGGAGTCAACTCGTAGCACGGTCATGAAGATGGATACAGGACCACTCGGTACGCCGTGTTCCTGTTGCGGACGCTAGATTTGCTAACCCGCGAAACTTACACCAGGTCCTTGGCGCAGATTCTTCGCGAAAAGGATTAAGGCAAGGACTATCGCGAGAACAAGAGCCATGATCGCAACTGTCTCAGCGAAATTGTTCTGTCGTTGAACAGGTTGAGCTATCTGTTTCGGCTCCAAATCTTTGTTGGTTGGTGGGCCTGGTGTGAAGCCAAAACTGATAATTTTGTCCGCCATTCCTAACCTCCGAATTCAATGATTCAGCCTAGCACGAGCCTTTGAAGGCGTGTCAAGTGCATGAAGAGGCGAGAAATGGAACTGGATTTGAGTAGCTTGGAGGAGCCGCAAGAAATTCCGCATGAGTTTGAAATTGATTTGAATTGCATAGTTGTTACGAACCATGCGTTGACTCTGGAAGGGATTAACCGTTCTGAGGATGAGGAGTTAGCGAAAATTGAAGAAGGCTTTGCTCATGAAGACTTTGAGACAGTGCGGTCGATAACTGGTTATTTACAAAACTTCTACGAAGACCTTAGACAAGCGGCGCATCGTCTTGCTTTGGTGGGGTTGATAACTAGGCTTCAGCATTGGGTAGAACGATTCGCAGAACAGACGAACGTCAAGAAAGATAAAATTCGCGATTCTCTTCTAGCGAATCAGATCGAAGCATTGAACAAACTCCTGGGACCAGGTCCCACACCCGTATCCTTTTTTCAGGATTTAGTGACAGTACGGGATTCCATCATCCACGCGGATTCGAAGGCGGAATGGGAACACAACGGAAAGCCTAGAAGAGTTGCCAACCATTATCGAAATGCGTTCGACGTGGAACTCAATGAGGAGCACCTGAAGGAAGCGGTCCAAAAAACCACAGAACAGGTGAAGTGGTACGACGAGAAGATAAACGCTTCTCGTATCAGTGCGAAGAGTGCGGGGCCATCTCCTGGCTCGCCGTGAATTACCAAATTATCCCGCGCTGCTTTGCGCAGGAATGGCACAAATCAAGGCTCTTGTATTTTCCAGCCGTGACGATGAGCGTACCCGTGTGCTCGCCACAGTCGTAGCAAGGCAAATCGTCTCGCCGTTCGCCAGCAACCTCATACACGAAGGAGGTTTCGGAATTAAACTCATCAATCGGAAGGCTAGCAACAGAGTGCTTCGTTTTGACTTCGGGATGAGAGATTGGTTCGACCCACAAAGTTACTTGCCCATTTATCGCAAGAAACGCGGCATCCATCTCGGTTGGCAGCGGTTCGCCGCATCGGAGCACTTTGTACATAATACCGCTCTCATCAGACCGAATGAGGTTTCCGATACCTGTTTTCTGTTCGAGGGACAGGACGTTATATTTGCCAGGTTCTTGCAAACCCGCGACAGCATAATTGTGAGCGTATGACATGTTACGCACTCCTTAGCTCATACTATCGCAGACGTTGGTTTCGTTAAAACCTTTTCATACATTGCCGAAACATCTGCACGCGCTCTTCCGGCTCTTCAGAATCGACATATAGCCTCGCAGAGAACCGCTGATTCACTTCCCAAGCGCCAGAAATTCTCAAATTCTGAAAATCTGTCCCACCTTAAGCATGCTTATTCCGGTCGTACCCTTCCGGGACGAATCCTTGTCGGTTCCGAAAATTCTGACCCTTTTCATTCCGGAAATTCTGAGCCATCCGGCAATAGCCGGAAGGGCTAAAACTCTCTCTGTGCCCTCGGTCGGTGAACCGGCAGGGCCGAGGGAGGAGG
>Ga0137404_10002324_pt1 | contig 12559 bp, 11 predicted proteins | sample CZOMad2_1_16fung_FD_108285 | JGI IMG/M metagenome (GOLD analysis project Ga0137404, IMG submission 108285) | Vadose zone soil fungal communities from Angelo Coast Range Reserve, California, USA - CZOMad2_1_16fungal (Illumina Assembly) | ecosystem: Environmental > Terrestrial > Soil > Vadose...
CTGCGCTTCGAGGTGCCGGTCCTAAATGAGGGAGATGTCAATGCGCGCGTCTGGATCCGGATGCGTGAGGTCGAGCAAAGTCTTTCGTTGATCGACCAGATCCTGGCACGGCTTCCCCGGGGCCCGTTGGGCACACATGCGGGGCTCCGGCGGGAGGCGCGGGAAGGCATGGCGATCGTCGAGGGATTTCGCGGCGACGTTCTGGTTTGGCTGCGCTTGCAGGATGGCCGGATCGAACGATGTCACCTGCGCGACCCATCATGGCTGCAATGGCCGCTGCTGGAGGCGGTCATCGAGAACAACATCGTCGCGGACTTCCCACTCTGCAACAAGTCGTTCAACTGTTCCTATTCCGGTCAGGATCTCTAGAGCATGATCCGGAAAAGCATGCCCCAAAGCATGTCCTTGGGGCTACGATCCGATGGGTGGGTACCGGTTTTCCCTTAGCTAACAAACGCGGAACGCGTTTGCGCGGAGATCATGCTCAAACAATAAGACGGGACAAGATGCGCAAGCTGCTTTTTCAAAGTCTATTCCGCCAGCCTCTCACCGAGACCGCGCCATCGTCGGACGATGCCGCGGTGGCCGAACTTGCGGCAACGGTTGGCCGCGCGGCGCGGCAGCGGCTCGGCCGAAGCCTGTCGATCCGCGAGGTCGATGCCGGCTCATGCAATGGATGCGAGCTTGAGATTCACGCGATCAACAATGCCTACTACGACGTCGAGCGCTTCGGCATCCGGTTCGTCGCCTCGCCGCGGCATGCCGATGTGCTGATGGTAACCGGTCCGGTGACCAAGAACATGCGCGACGCGCTGGAGCGCACCTATCACGCGACCCCCAATCCGAAATGGGTCGTCGCGATTGGAGATTGCGCGCGGGATGGCGGCTGTTTCGCCGGCAGCTACGCGGTGGCAGGAGGCGTCTCCGAGGTGATCCCCGTGGATCTCCACATCGCGGGATGTCCTCCGACGCCGACGGCGATGTTAAAAGGTCTGCTTGCGCTGCTCGAACGGGTCGATGCCGACGCCGTTACGCCCTGATGATTTTTGCGGAGTTACGACGGTTCATCGCGCCCGCTCCAGAGCCCGCGAAGAGGATTGCTTGGGCTGCCGGACCGTCTTTGGCTTCACGACATTCTCACGGAGTCGCACGCCGCGTCCCCCGGTTGTGCTCGAGGCCCCCGGATTGATCAACTCGATCCCGGCGTTATCGAGCGCGGAAACCAGTTTCATGAGAGAGTCGACATTGCCGCGGATGACGCCGTCGCTGGCTTCCATGCGCTGGATGGTCGGCACCGAAAGGTCCGCGAGTTCAGCCATTTGCCGCTGATCGATGGTCAGGAGCGCGCGCGCGGCCCTGAGCTGATTGGCGGTAATCATGAACCTCGTTTCTCTCGCTGTGGAACTAATATAGCTACCCGCTGTGAATAGCAGCTTCAAGCATCAATTCACAGGCTTAAGATATCAGGGCGCAGCGGCCCCTGGGGTTTAACGCCGTCACGAGGAGGCCATTGTCTGCGTCGGTGCTCGGCAATTGTGGTTGGCAGGTTGCGGCTTTGGGCAGCTATCCGCGACGTCCGAGTCGCAGCCTGCGAGGCAGAACGGGATACCCCCGGATTTTGGGTTGATCGCGGAACACTCATCGGACCGCACCTATGCGCGGCCCCACGATCGCACCAGACTACGTCGGCTCGGCTCGTTGCTTGGCGTGCTCTCCGACATCAGGAAGTTCAATAATCACGTCGTCGCCCGATACGGCGATCTTTATTTTTCGGAGCTGCGCCCGCGGGTTGCCGGGATGAACGCCGGTGCGAATATCGAACTCGTATCCGTGCCAGGGGCAGACTACATGCATCTTGGTCTTAGAGAACATCATGCCTTTGCTGGTACGGTCCTCGGCGATGATCTCCTCGACCTTGGCGATCATCTTGCCCTGGCAAGCAGGTCCGCCCATGTGCGGGCACTGGTTGAGATAGGCAAAGAACTCGCCGTCAAGCTTGAATACGGCCACCTCGAAGCGCTCGCAGGCGACGACCTTGCGGCCAGGATCCGCGAACTTCGACGCCGAACCGATATTCACCTGGCGCATTGGATTTCCTGTCCGTTATGGCTTCGTTCGATTGAACCACATCGAAACGTCCCAGAGGTTGAGCCCGGCACTGCGGATGAGCGCGCTCACCGTCACCACGACGTCTGTGGGGGTAACGCTTTCCGGGGTGACCGGCCGCGCTCCCGGATTGTCGGACTCGGCCTTCGCCGCATAAAGCCGTACGGCCGCAGTCATTACTCTTTCAAGCTCCGCGTCGGCCACCTGCTCAAGCCGGCCTGAGGAGAGTGCATGCTCGGCCGCCTCGACGAAATCGGCGCCGAGCGCACGCGCGTCGGTTCGAACGGAGCTCGCCATCAGGAAATACCCGGCCTTGCCGCGAGAACGTCTACGGCTTTTGGACGCTGGCGTTTCACGTCGAGATTGAAAATGCGCGCGGCATTGAGCCCGAGGATGTTGCGCTTGGCCTGTTCCGTGAGAAATGGCAGCGTGGTAATCGCGCTCGGCGGATCGAAATCCCAATGTGGCCAGTCCGACGCATAGAGCAGCTGGGTGTCCGCGTTGAAGGCGTCCATTGTTGCCTGCAGCAGTTTCGGATTGGTCTTCTCAAGCGGTTGGCTGGTATAGAACATTTCGCGCATGTAATCGCTCGGAAGCTTCTTGAGCAGCGGGGCCTCGCAGGAGCGCATCTGATATTCATGGTCGAGCCTCTGCATCAGGAACGGTATCCAGGCAAGTCCGCTCTCCACCCAGAGAACTTTCAATTTCGGGAAACGCTCGGGCAGCCCGTTGATGATCCAGTTTGTCATATGGATCAGGTTGTAATGGACGAACGATAGCGCGTGCATGGAGATGAAACGGTTGAGTTGCCGGAAGGACGGGTCGTCCCAATTAAAGCCGGAGTGAAACGCAAACGGCTTCCCCGTCTCCTCCATCAGCGAATAAAGCTTCATGTAGCCGTTGTGATGAACCGGCTTGTTGCGCGTCGAACAGACTGTGAAGCCGATGATACTGTCGAAATGAGCGTAGCGCTCTACCTGCTCGACGCAGGCCTCCGGCGTGTTGAACGGCAGATAGAGCAGCCCCTTCAGCCGGTCATCCTCAGGAAGGATCCGCTCGACGAGCCATTTGTTGTAGGCACCGCCCAGTGCCGCCTCGATCTCATCCTGAGGGTGCATGCCCAGTGTGAGCATCGGCGTCGGGAACACGATCTGATAGTCGAGGCCGAGGGCATCCATGGCGCGGCGCGCAAGCTCGGTAAAGCGATGAACGCCCCTCCTATCGACCGGCTCCAGCAACGCCTGCTGGTGCGGAATGCGGCCATAGAGATGCTGGTGGAGAATGCCGGGTTGAATGTTGAGCAGCGACATGTTCGCACTGCCCGGCCGCGCCGCGTTGGCTTCGCCCATCTGCCGGATGACATCGTTGTCGATCAACGCAAGGATTTCCGGCCAGAACGACGTTTCGGTGACATGCGCGTCCATATCGACCAGGAAGTAGTCTTCATGACTCTCGGACTGCCGCGTGGCATGCGCGAGAATGTCGCGCGTATCCGTTTGCATCGATATTTCTTGCAGTTCCCGGAACTGTTGCGGTACTCGCTCAAGCATCGCGTCTCTCCTAGGTCAAATCGCTGGATAATGAGGTGAACGCCGTCATTCAGCTGCACGCATCGCACGCGCTGGTGGATGCGTCGCCTCAGCCAGTTTATTGGCATAGACCTCTCGCCACTCGCTCTTATCTCCACTGACGAAATATCCACTTCGAGCTCCACGATAGACGCCAGGCTCCTCGGCGCCGGGCGGCGCGACACCCTGGTCGCGCAGCGCACGCGCCGCCATCAGAAGCCGCCGGCGCGTGCGTGTGATCATCTGATCCGACGGCGCCAGGTGCTCCAGTTCATGGTCGACGATCGGTCCCATGCTTTCGGTGATCGCCTGGTCCTGCAGGTGAACGCCGTCAATTCCGCTATAGATGCTGCCGTCCTGTTGAGCGCTGCGATCGATCTTCCAGTCATTGGCCGAATTGGCTTCGAGCCGCCAGCGGCCGAGCCAGTCCGACGTGTTAGGCAGAAACTTGTTGCCGCGGCCCGTCCCCCCGATCGGCGTACCGTCCTTGTAGGCGGGCTGCGGCAGGGACATCGCTGACACCGCATGCTTCCACCAGAAGAACACGAACATCGTGTGGGTATCGTCAAGCGGCACCCAGGCGCGGGCGTGCATGTGACTGGCGAATTCTCCGTTGGGCGCCTGGGTCCAGAACGGAAACAGGAAGTTGGCGAAACGCCAATAGGTGCGGTCGACGCCGGCCGGGCGATAACCGGCATATTGCGTTCCCCACGGCATGTCGGCGAGATGGTATCTCGGAGCACGGTCGGTAATGGTGTGGCGGAGCGGCTCGTCCTCGGCGACATCCTCGACATCGACATGGCCCGCGTGCAGGAAGCCAAAATGCGACGTATCAATCTCGCCTTCGAGCGCCTGCAGATAGTTGCAGTCGCGCTGAATGAAACTCACGCGGATCTCGTTCTCTGGCAGCTCGAAGGTTTCGAACGCGGGGAGTGGCGGCGCCTCGGCGCGCGCACCCATATAGACCCAGATCACTCCTGCGCGCTCGATTACGTGATAGGCTTTCGCCTTGACCTTTTGCTTGAAATCCGGCGGCGGTACGCTCGGCATGTCAAGGCAATTGCCAGCCACATCAAATTTCCAGCCGTGATAAATGCAGCGAAGCCCTCCTTCCTCATTCCGGCCCAGAAACAGCGATGCGCAACGATGCGGGCACCGGTGATCCATCACACCAACCCGGCCCTCGCTGTCGCGAAAGGCAATGAGTTTTTCGCCAAGCAGCATCAAGCGAAGCGGCGCGCCGTCACGTGCAAGTTCTGATGACATTAATGCGGGTATCCAATAGCAGCGCATCAACTCCCCCATCACACTGCCCGGACCGACGCGCGTCAGCTCTCCTGCTTCCTTGGCCGTTGTCATGTTATTCCTCCCGAGGAGTCCGTGGGCGGCAGGTAATCACCCCCCGCACCTGATTTGCCGATCATGACGGTAACGCCGATCACCTCCGGCCGATGACGTCGGGGCGGCGCGCTTCGCCTTCAGCGCCTTTGGTCATCATTCTCACCGGACTGGAACTAAGTGAATACGATCGACCGTTCCGCCACTTGCGCCAAAACTCTTCATCGCGGCATCAATCAACGCATCCACCTTGGCAGCATCAAAAGCGGGATTGGCAGCATTCAATTCAAGATCGGTTTCCACCACCAGGACAGTCTCCACACCGTCTTCGTCTATTTCGATCGTTGTGAACATGCCTTTGACATTGGGATTCTCGACCGTCATGACGACCACTCCCTGTTTCCGCGAAGCATATCACAGGAACAGGAACGGCGCGACGCGCCTTTACAGGCGTGAAATATCATTCCGGCAGACATTCGTAGTGACTCCTCCGCCGTCGTCCCATCCACGCCTTTGCAGCACCGAAAAATCAAGACGTAGATGCCCGCGATGAGCGCACGGCTGTCCGGTTCGATTTTTATGGACAGGGTGCATGACGTGGATTCTTCTGTGTTTTGAGCGCTTCGCACACGTTCGAGACACCGAAGGAGGTCCACGCCATGCGGCACCAGAATAGCGTATTTCACAGTCTAGCGAAGCATGTCCCTTGGTCTAAATTCGAACAGATCGTGGAGAAGTACGGAGCCGACCGATTGGTGCGCAAGTTGACGACGAAGCGTCACTTCATCGCGCTGCTGTACGGGCAACTGAGCGGTTCGACGAGCCTGCGGGAGATCGTGACGGGGATGGCAAGCCACGAGACGCGGCTTTATCACGTGGGGGCGGCGCCGGTGAAGCGTTCGACGATGTCGGACGCTAACTCGCAGCGGCCTTGGCAGGTGTTCAGCGAGCTGTTCGCGCAGATGCTGCCGCAGGCGCATCGCGGGCTGCGGCGGGCAACGGCAGACGCGGTCCGGCTGATTGATTCCACCAGTATTCGGCTCTCCAGCCTGAGCGAGGGCTGGGCGACGTTTTCGGCCGATGTGTTCGGGGCCAAGGCGCATATCGTCTACGATCCGAATGCCGATCGGCCGGTTTACTTTGCGGTGACACCGGCCAACGTCAACGACATCACGGCCGCGAAAGCCATGCCGATCGAGCCGAGCGCAACCTACGTCTACGACCTCGGTTATTACGATTATGGCTGGTGGGCGGTGCTCGATGATGCCGGCTGCCGCTTCGTGACGCGGTTGAAGAAGAACACTCCGTTCAGCGTGGTAAAGGAGAACCGTGTCCCCAAGAACAGCAATATTGTGTACGACCGCATCGGTTATCTGCCGGCCCGCCTCGCCAGCAGTCGCAAAAATCCACTGCAAGTTCCGGTTCGGGAGATCTGCGTGATCATCGAGAGCGGCAAGCAGTTGCGTATCGTGACCAATGATCTCGACGCGCCGGCAGAAGAGATCGCAGAACTCTACAAACAGCGCTGGCAGATCGAATTGTTCTTCCGCTGGGTCAAGCAGACGCTTCGAATCAGGCATTTCATCGGCGTCTCCGAGAATGCAGTCCGCATTCAAATCGCCATCGCCCTGATTGCGTTTCTCATCCTGCGCATGGCCCAGCTCGCTCAAAAAGCGGTACACAGCCCTCTCGAATTTGCCCGGCTCGTCCGCACCAATCTCATGCACAGACGTCCGATCAACCACTTGCTCGAACCCCTACAGCAGATCCCGATCAACCAAAATCAGTTGAAACTTGAACTATACTTCCAATGAACCGGACAGCCGTGCGATGAGCGCGGGCATGACGAGTCATGAATTGGTGGGCAGCTTGTGAGCTATTGGGGGAAGCCGGGTCGGCGGGATACCCGGATTCCGGGTTCGGCGCTATCCAAGTCGGCTGTTGCCGACTTGGACAATTGACATAGCCGAACTCGGGCAAACCCGAGTTCGGGTGCGCGTCGACCCGGAATGACAGATGGGATCACGCCGCAGCCCGATGCGCGGCGATGATCTGGTCGGCGGCGCGGCCGGTGACCTCCGCCATGTGATCGAACTGGCGGGTGAAACTGCCGGCGCCGGCGGTGGCCGAGCGCAATTCCACGATCAATTCGCCGATCTCGGCCTCCGGCATCATGGCGCGGACGCAATCCCAGCCCGGCCACCCCTCGCGGGTGTCGAAGCCGAGAATCTGGCCGCGACGCGCCGACAGGATCGCGTTGATCTTGGCGGTGGCATCGGTCGGACAGACGATCTCGACGGTGTGGATCGGCTCCAGCAGCACCGGCTGGCATTGCGGCAGCCCCTCCGTGAGGCCGACCCGCGCCGCGGTCCGGAACGCGAGGTCGGAGGAATCCACGCTGTGATAGGAGCCGTCCATCAGCGTCACCTGCAGGTCGATCACCGGAAAGCCGAGCGGCCCGCGCGTCAATCCGTCGACCACGCCCTCCTCGACCGCGCCGATATAGTTGCGCGGCACTGCGCCGCCGACCACCTTCTCCTCGAACTTGAAGCCCTCGCCGCGCGGCAGCGGCTTGATCTCGAGCACCACGTCGCCGAACTGGCCATGGCCGCCGGACTGTTTCTTGTGCCGGCCGCGCTGGGTGACGGGCTTGCGGATGGTCTCCTGATAGCCGATCATCGGCGGATGCGATTTGACGTTGACGCCGAACCGGTCGCGCAGGCGCTCCAGCGCCACGCGCAGATGCATCTCGCCCTGGCCCCACAGCACGGTATCGTGGGTGCGGGCGTTCTGCACCATGGTCAGCGACGGATCCTCCTCGTTCAGCCGCAACAGCGCCTGTCCCAGTTTCACATCGTCCTTGCGGTCGTTGGCCGCGATCGACATCGACAGCACCGGCGACGTCGGCTCAACCTTGATCAGCGCGACAGGCGTCGTCTTGCCGTTCGACAGCGTGTCGCCGGTCTTGATGGTATCGAGCTTGCCGAGCGCCACGGTGTCGCCGACGTCCGCCGCGGCGCGCTTGGTGTCGTGGGCACAGCTCACCGAGAGAATCCCGGACACCTTGCCGCTCTCGCCGGAGGAAGATTGCATTACCGCGGCGTCGTCGAGATGGCCGGCCAGGAGGCGGGTCAGCGACAGTTTGCCGCCGTGCTGCAAATGCACGGTCTTGAACACATAGCCGAGCATGTCCTTCGGCGAGGTCACGCCGAAACGCCTGGCGGTCTCGGCGACGCCGGGTGATTCGTGCCGCAGCGCCTTCATCAGGCGCAACACGCCGTTCTCGCGCGCGGCCGAACCGAGCAGCACCGGGCAGATCAGCCCTTCGCGCAGTTCGCGGGCGAGATCGTCGAACACCGCATCGCGCGGCGGCTGGATGTCGTCCAGCAACTGCTCCATCAGCGCGTCGTCGTGATCGGCGAGCTTTTCCAGCATCGAGAAGCGCGCTTCCTTCTCGCGGTCGAGATTGCCGCCTTCGAGCGCGATGACCTCGGACGCCTTGTGCTCGCGATAGACGAAGGCGCGCTCCAGCGCGAGGTCGACGAAACCTTCGATCAGGTCGCCGTTCCAGATCGGAATCTGCCGCAGCACCAGCGGCACGCACGACGCCGGCTGCAAGGTCGCAAGCGTCTCGCGGATGCGCTTGTTGGCGCGGTCGATCTTGTTGAGAAACAGAAAGCGCGGGATGTTGAGCTCTTCCAGCTCGCGCAAGATGATCTGAAGCTGGGGCAGCTTCTTCTCATCGGCTTCGCAGACCACGACTGCGGCATCGACTGCGGGAAGCGCCGCGCGCATGTCGTTTGCGAACTCCACCGAACCCGGACAATCGATGAAGGTGTAGCTGTCGCCCATGAAGCTGGTCGTGGCGGCCGTGAGGCCGACGCTCATCTTGTGATGGCGGGCCTCGTTGCTGGCGTCGCCGACGGTGGTGCCGGCGTCGACGCTGCCGGCTGTTCGGATGGCGCCCGTTCGGGCCAATATCGCTTCGAGAAGTGAGGTTTTACCGCTTTGGAATGGGCCCACTAGCGCGATGCACCGTGGACCGCGGGGACTTCTGACGTCTTGTCCCATTCGCCGTCTCCTGGATCTGGAGCTCGGCCCTTGATTGGGTCGGCGGGCCGAATGCTCCACCTGCCGCCAAGATTTGGCAAGCGGGAAAACTTCGCTGCGGTGCATCGTCACAGAACGGTGCGAAAAGCCGCACCTCGGCCCTCATTTTCGCGAGCAGAGGTTAACGATTGAACGAAAATGAAAGCCGAAGGCGAGAAGAATCACCGCCCCGGCCGCAGTTCCAGGCTTTCGAGGCCGGCGGCCACATTCAGGCCGACCTGGCCCTGAACGCTGAGCGGCTGCAGCGCAACCGAATTGTCCGAACCGCCGACCAGCACGTTGCCGCCCAGGCCGACACCGACCGACGCGCTACCCTGAGCGCCGGCATAGGTGCCCGCCAGGTCACCGGGCCCGAGCCGCGCGACCGGCGCATAGACGCCCCATGCCAGCGCGGTCTCCTGGGTGATGCCGAGATCCAGGCCGACCTTGCGGATGGTCGCGACATAGCGGTCTTCCGTCACGCCCTCGATCCGCAGCACGCAGCCGAGATTGGTCACGGAGCCGACGATGAAACCGACGCTCGCGCCGCCGCGGCATTCGAGGACGCCGACCTGGACGCGCCCCATCGGCTGCTGCGCGCTGGCGGTGGCAAAGGACGCGGCGAGCCCGGCCGCGGCAATCCCGGCAAGTATGAATGAGCGGCGCATGGGAAAAGCTCCAAACGAAAAATAATACGAACGGTGGAGGACGATCGCCTCCGCGCGCCCCGCTCTATGCCATAACACGCGACGTCGCGCCAAAGAAAAGAGGCCCGCTTTCGCGAGGCCCCCTGGGTCGTCGTACCAGAATTCAACTTCAGCGATAATGGCCGGGCTGCGGGCGGTGGCGCATATGCTCGCCATGCGCCAACACAACCGGCTCGAGATCGATTGGCGACGCCGGCCGCGACATTCAGCCCATCGGGTTTCGAGGCGCGGTGTGGCAGCTCTACCCCACAGGAACTACGGCCTCAAACGACCGCTGCCTCGGATCACTGCTACCGGAGGTTCCCGCAGAAGCGCTGGATGCGTTTGCAGGCTTCCTCGAGGTCGGAGGTCTTGGTCGCATAGGAGATGCGGAAGGCCGGGCCAAGCCCGAACGCCGAGCCCTGCACAACAGCAACGCCTTCGTTCTCCAGCAATTCGGTGACGAAGTCCTCGTCATTGTCGATGGTCTTGCCGGACGGCGAGGTCTTACCGATGGTGCCGGCGCAGGACGGATAGACGTAGAAGGCGCCTTCCGGCCGCGGGCAGTCGATGCCCTTGGCCTGGTTGAGCATCGCGACCACGAGATCGCGCCGCTCCTTGAACACCTTGTTGTTCAGGGGAATGAAGTCCTGCGGCCCGTTCAGCGCTTCGACCGACGCCCATTGCGCGATCGACGAAGGGTTCGATGTCGATTGCGACTGGATCGTTGCCATCGCCTTGATCAGCTCGGCCGGTCCGCCGGCATAGCCGATCCGCCATCCGGTCATGCAATAGGCCTTCGAGACGCCGTTCACCGTCAGCGTGCGGTCGTAGAGCGTCGGCTCGATCTGCGCGGGCGTGGTGAAAACGAAGTCGTCATAGACCAAGTGCTCGTACATGTCGTCGGTCATCACCCAGACCTGCGGATGCTTGACCAGCACGTCGGTGATCGCCTTCAGCTCGCTCTTCGAATAGGCGGCGCCGGTCGGGTTCGACGGCGAGCAGAGGATGATCCACTTGGTCTTCGGCCTGATCGCCTTTTCCAGATCGGCCGGCTGCAATTTGAAGCCGTGCTCGGCGGTGCAGACCACGGGCACCGACTCGCCGCCGGCCAGCGCCACCATTTCCGGATAGCTCACCCAATAGGGCGCGGGAATGATCACCTCGTCGCCCGGATTGATGGTGGCCATCAGCGCGTTGTACAGCACCTGCTTGCCGCCGGTGCCGACGATGACCTGGTTCGGCTTGTAGGTGAGACCGTTCTCGCGCTGAAACTTGGCGACGATCGCCTCCTTCAGCTCGGGAATGCCGCTGACGTCGGTGTACTTGGTCTTGCCGGCCTCGATGGCGTGGATCGCGGCCAGCTTGATGTTGGCCGGCGTGTCGAAATCCGGCTCGCCCGCGCCAAGCCCGATGACGTTGCGTCCCTCCGCTTTCAGCGCGCGCGCTTTATCCGTGACCGCGATGGTCGCGGACGGCTTCACACGGGCGAGCGCAGCGGATAGGAACGGCATCATCGTCTCCTCGCAGGCGTCGTGAACCCAGTGCTCACGACTCTTTGTTAAGGGGAATGCGGCACACCCTAAAGCGGGGGCCGCTGCATCGCAAGAAGCTTCAACAGGTACCGGCAAACTTTAGGGAACGTTAAAACGCCCCCCTTATCGTCGCGCAACATTCATAAAGTTCCGCGGCAAGATGGCTCATTTCTGGCAAGCACCGGCGTGGCAAGGTTTGCGGTCCGGCCGATGGCTGACGGCGGAGCGGATCCGCGTCTACAGCCTGATCCTGCTGGCGTTCTATGCGGTCGCGATCGTGGGCTGGATCGCGCTGTCCGGCGGACTGATCGATCCGAACGGTAAGCCGATCGGCACCGACTTTTCCAGCTTCTATGCCGCGGGTTCGATGGTGCTCGACGGGCATGCGGCCGACGTCTACGACATGGCCGCGCACTACGCGCGCGAGAAGCAGATCTTCGGCGACGTCACGCCTTACTACGGATGGTTGTATCCGCCGATCTTCCTGTTCGCGGTCACGCCTCTGGCGCTGATGCCCTATTCCTTGGCGCTGGCGGTCTGGCAAGGCGCGACCTTCGCGCTTTATCTCGCCGTCATTGCAGCGATTCTGCGGCGGATAAGGCGCGACGACGACAGGGTTGCCCGGCTCTGGCTATCGGTCGCGGTTGCGTTCCCCGCCGCCTTCATCAATCTCGGCCACGGCCAGAACGGCTTTCTCACCGCCGGGCTGTTCGGCGCCGCGCTGCTGAATTTGCAGCGGCGTCCGCTGCTCGCGGGCGTGCTGTTCGGCCTGCTCGCCTACAAGCCGCAATTCGGCGTGCTGATCCCGTTCGCGCTTCTGGCCGGCGGACAATGGCGAACATTCCTGGCGGCCGGCGTCACGGTGATGGCGCTCGCGGGCGCCGCCACGCTCGCTTTCGGTCCCGAGATCTGGCACGCCTTCGCGGCCTCCACCGAGACCTCGCGCACGCTGCTGCTCGAACAAGGCAATGTCGGTTTCGAAAAATTGCAAAGCGTCTTCGCCGCCGTGCGGATGTGGGGCGGCGGAATTTCTCTCGCTTATGTGGTGCAGGCCGCGGCGTCGGTCATCGCGCTGTTCGGCGTCGCATGGGCTTGGCACTCGACTTCGCACCCGACTTGGCGCGCATGCAGCAACCGCGATCTGAAGGCGGCGCTCCTGATCGTCGCGACCTTGCTGGCCTCGCCCCATGTGCTGGATTACGACCTGACGACGCTCGCGCCGGCGATCGCGTTCATC
>Ga0137404_10002327_pt1 | contig 12552 bp, 7 predicted proteins | sample CZOMad2_1_16fung_FD_108285 | JGI IMG/M metagenome (GOLD analysis project Ga0137404, IMG submission 108285) | Vadose zone soil fungal communities from Angelo Coast Range Reserve, California, USA - CZOMad2_1_16fungal (Illumina Assembly) | ecosystem: Environmental > Terrestrial > Soil > Vadose zone...
GGAGAACTGCAAAAACCTTTGAGAGCGGAAATTCGGCGAAGCGTGCTTTGAGCAAACGGCAGACTTCTCCGGTGGCTGTTGCAGTTCTCCACAAATGATCAATTCAAAGGTTATGCCAAGGGACATGACCACGAACGGTTTAAATGAGGAATCCGGAATTTGTGGTGGAAAATGCGCTTGTTTTGACTTCGAGCTTGGAGCGATGGGGTCGCACCTTCAGCTCATCGGGTCTAACCAAACTCGCTCGTTCGTTTCGCTTGTGGGACTAAAAATCCCATTTTCGAAAAACAGTTCCGCGTTTTGGATCACTGATACGAGGATCCGCAGATTTTGCGCACAAGGCAGAAGGCATCCACAGATTACGCAGATTACGCCGATTAGACAGAAGGCAGTCGGCAGAAGGCAGCAGCAGCAGAAGGCAGTTGTCAGAAAGCAGAAGCAGCAGCAGTTAGGCAGCAGCGTTCGGGCCAGGGACTGAACTCTAACTTTGAGATATGAACTGCCGTCCGCGACCTGCCTTCTGCCGACTGCCTTCTGCGAACTGCCTTCTGCGAACTGCCTTCCGCGAACTGCCTTCTGCCGACTGCCTTCCGCGAACTGCCTTCTGCCGACTGCCTTCCGCGAACTGCCTTCTGCCGACTGCCTTCTGCGAACTGCCTTCTGCGAACTGCCTTCTGCGAACTGCCTTCTGCGAACTGCCTTCTGCCGACTGCCTTCTGCTTAATCTGCGTAATCTGCGTAATCTGTGGATGCCTTCCGCCTTCTGCCTTCTGCCATCTGCTTGGGTTTATCTTGCACTCGTGATATGTAACCATTCAACCATTCCAATTTATGAAAACTGTTCACACCACCCCTTTTACTGACCAGCGGCCCGGCACTTCGGGGTTGAGAAAAAAGACGCGAGTTTTCATGCAACCCAACTACCTGGAGAACTTCGTCCAGGCAGTATTCAATACCGTTCGCGAAGAAGCCGGTTCCAGTTTTGCCAATGCGACGTTGGTCGCCGGCGGAGATGGTCGTTACCACAACCGTCCTGCGATCCAGACCATCCTGCGCATGGCCGCCGCCAATGGCTTTGGCAAAGTGCTCGTCGGCCGTAGTGGTTTACTTTCCACACCAGCCGTTTCTGCCGTTATTCGCCGCCAGGGGGCGCTTGGCGGTCTGGTGCTATCGGCAAGCCACAACCCGGGCGGGCTCGATGCCGACTTCGGCATCAAGTACAACGTCCGGAATGGCGGCCCGGCGCCGGAAGGGACCACCAACCGGATTCACGCGGAAACTCTTCAGCTCACCCACTATTTGACACTCGATCATCCTGACATAGACCTTGAGCACGAAAGCAGTTTTCGTCTCGCTGATACCGAAGTTGCGATCATCGATCCGCTGGCTGACTACACCTCGGTGATGGAACAGTTATTCGACTTCGAGGCTTTACACGCTTTATTTCGCAGCGGCTTTCGTCTGCAGTTCGACGCCATGAGTGCCATCACCGGACCATATGCCCGGCATATATTTGAAGAACGGCTGGGTGCGAGCGGCGGAACGGTGATTAACGGCATTCCGCGCGAAGACTTTGCCGGGCACCATCCTGATCCGAACCTTGTTCACGCTGCGGAGTTGGTCCGCGAGATGAACGGTCAGAACGCGCCGGATCTCGGGGCCGCCTGCGACGGGGATGGTGATCGAAACCTCATTCTGGGGCCCGGATTCTTTGTTACGCCTGGAGACTCGCTGGCGCTCATTGCGGCACATGCGAGTGCCTGCATTCCCGGCTATAAAGCTGGCTTAGCCGGTGTCGCGCGCTCGATGCCCACCAGCACGGCGGTCGATCGGGTGGCAAAAGATCTCGGAGTTCAATGTTACGAGACACCGACAGGCTGGAAGTTTTTCGGTAATCTGATGGATGCGGGGTTGTGTACTCTCTGTGGCGAAGAAAGCTTCGGGACGGGCTCGAATCACATTCGGGAGAAAGACGGCCTCTGGGCTGTCTTGTGCTGGCTATCGATCCTTGCCTCAACACGCCAGTCGGTTGCCAAGGTTGTGCAACGCCACTGGGAGCATTTTGGCCGCAGCTACTACCAACGACACGATTATGAACAATTAGATGCGAGCGCGGCAGCTGAAATGATCGAGAGTTTGAGAAACAGGCTGTCCGCATTAGGTGAACAATCTTTTGCGGGGAGCCGCGTGGCGATCGCTGATGACTTTGGCTATACAGATCCGGTTGATGGCACTGTCAGCACACGGCAGGGTATCCGCGTTCTGTTGGCCGATGGTTCGCGCATCATCTTTCGACTCTCCGGAACCGGAACCGAAGGTGCTACCTTGCGCCTTTACTTTGAGCGTTATCTAAAAGACGGCGGCGGAGCAAACATAGACGCGGTGCTACAACCGTTGGTTCAGGCTACGAAGAAACTGTTGCAGCTTCGCGAAACTTTCGGACGAGATGGTCCGACAGTTGTCACTTGACCCTTTTGAATGTGATTTAGTGGATCGGTTTTTCTACTATCCGCAAAACAGATCCACGAGCCCACGAAAAAACTTTAGGGTCTCGGTCCCTTTCCTCGGACAACGGTGATCGAATATGGAGGCAATGCCAAGGCGCCTTCCCTCTCGATCCACATACGGTGCTCGGGTGGTTCGCTCTTTATAGGAAAGGGCCTATCCTCATCGCTGCTCAAGTCATAGTTCGCATTAGAAAACTGATACACGTCTGCGGGGCAAGCAAGCCTCGAAACGGCTCCTATCGAAGGACTTCGAAAATCGACGCGGAACTTGTAAGCGTTCTTTGGATCTTTGTTCACCAGCAACAAACTCCAAAGTCCGTCCGGACGGTAGACTGCGTAAGCCGATACGACCTTCTGCACACTCTTCAAACGAGGTTGCAACGCCGTTGCGTACATCTCATGCTCGCCGCCGCCCGGAGACAACCATTCCTGGGTCAGCAACCGGGCGCCGAAGTAGGTCGCAAAACGCGAAGTGATGTTGCTGCGTTCATCCATGCCGAAAAGCATATTGTTGCCGGCCGTGCAGTCGACTTCTTTTGTAACCTGGCTTGGCGTATAGCCGTACAAGAAGGCCTGCTCGCCCCCCAGCGTGAGAAACTGGCCCACGATGTCTGCGTTCAGCAGCGCTCCCTCGATTCCGATTTCGGCCCGACTGGCGAATGCGGAATATCCGTATTCAGAGATGATCCAGGGTATCTGCCGCGATAGTCCCCGCTTAACCATCTCTTTCAGAGCTGCGCTCATCATGCCGGCTGCCTGTGCCAGCTGCGGAGCTACGGGATCGCACACATCGTCGAAGGGATACCATTCGAATGAGAAGAAGGAATAGTCCCGCGACCTCCTGCGACTCTTAATGTATTCAAGAAACCTTTGCAGCCAGGCGCTGTTTCCCAGCCTTTGTCGCCGGTCGTCGGGAAGGATTTCCTGAAAGCTGGGACCGCCAAGTTTCAGCTTCGGATCTACTTTATGAAGCGCCGTCGCAAACTGGGTATAAAGAGCTCCATAGTCTTCGGGCGCGACAAACTGACCGTCGGGCTCCTCCCCAAGCTCGACGCGCTCTAATGGATAACCCTTGGATCTTAAGTATTGAATTTCAGCGGCGGCATTCTCAGGCGTGCCATACAGTAATTCAGTCGCAACTAAGATTGGCAAGCCATTCGTCAGTCCACTTCGAAATACTCGATCAAACCCGGGTTGTTCCACTTGCGGATCGAAATCGAGTAGGCGATGCCAGGGGTCGTTTGACGAAACGTAGGTGATCGTCTGCTTATCATGGTCATCTGAGTGGTGAATCTCATCGACAAATTCGCCCCGGCTGCCGGTTCGACCCACGAATATCTCGCGCATCGCATATCCCAGACCGTCTCGCAGATCTTTGCTGTTCGCTGGCGCCTCTTCGCTTGCCTCCGTCATCACGATGCGCACAAACCTTGCATGAACTGGCGCGGACGACAGGGTAAGGTGAACTTCACCGCCTTTCCCCTGCTGAATGCGACCGGCAGGAAACGTTTGCCACATCCCTGGCGGGTTGAAACTTATGTCGCTGGGATCCTCGAAGTTTGCATATTGAATTTCATACCTGGTAGCAAATGGGATTGCCCAAATGAGATTAATGGCATTAATGCTCTTCGCTGAGCCGAAATCGATAACTATCCATTGCGGATGCCGCGTGTTTGGTTCACCGGTGAAATGTTGATCAAGGTAAGGATTACTTTTCCAGAAAGTATCGAGGTCCCCATCATCCAGCCGCGAGTAGCCTACGTTGTCCGCTTGATCGATGGTATTGCCGCGTCGCGGTAGTTTATAACCATACGAGGTACTGATGGGCTGGTCCGCGGTCGCGGAAGAGGTCCAATATCCTTCCTTTTTTTCTTCGTCGCTCCAGGTGCCTTGCCGGTTCCAGTGCCAGGCGTCGCCGGCCAATTCGGTGCGTAAACGATATGTGAGTGTCTTGAGGCCGGCGGACAGCATGGCCTGAATGTTTGCTTCGGTAAGTTGGCGGTCCGAATCACCTTGCTCGTGGCCATCTATGCCGGCGCCCAGGGCGTGCGCAGGGACGAATCGGTTCAAACGATGCCCCTGACCGAGTCGAACCGTTACGGTAAGGTACCTTGAATTGTTATGTTGTTTTGGAAAGGCTTCTGCTTGGAGGAAGAGGATGAGCAGGCATGAAACAATCATTTTCCATTCATCATTTTCCATTTTCCATTTTCCATTTTTCATTTAGACGTCGCGAGTTCAAATTGGAAGTGCAAGTTGAATCCACCCGTCAACTGCTTTGCCTCAAAAAGCCACAAAGAGGCACAAAAAGCACAAAGGTCTTCCATAAATCGTTTGCGCTTTTTGTGCTTCTTTGCGGCCCTTGCAAAGCCGAAGTAGACTTTTGAGGCAAAGCTCCCGCCGACCTTATTCGTTATTCATGGCTTTTTGAGTCAGGAACACGAACTTACACGAAATCGATCCGCGAAACTACACGAATTTTCGTGTAATTTCGTGGATCGTTTTTTGGTCCCTACACAAACCCCGGTTGAATCTCAACTTGTTGGAATAAATGAAAAATGACAAACGAAAAATGACGAATGGAAAATGATTACCTCCTTGCGATAGGCGAGATCCCTTCCGGATAGATCGTTTCCTGGTAGATGTACTTGCCGTCCTGAAGCTTCAAAACCACCGCGGGCTTCAGGGCATTTCGTTGAGTGTCAATCGTGATTCTCCCTGTGACGCCGGCCAAATCTTTGGTTGAAGCCAACGCATCGCGCAACTCTCTTCCGGCAGTGGTACCGGCGCGTTTCAGCGCCTCGGTCAATACCTTCAAAGCATCATAACCAAGGGCGCCCAACGCGTCGGGAGTAATTCCATAACGTGCTTTGTAGGCGGCCACGAACTTCTGGATCGCCGGCGACGGATCGTCAACGGAATAATGGTTCGATATGAAGTCTCCGTTAAGCGCGCTGCCGCCAAGTTCCCAAAGCTGAGTCGCATCCCAACCATCTCCGCCAAGCAATGGGGCTTTCATTCCCAATTGTTGTGCCTGCTTGGCAATGACTCCGACTTCACCGTAATAGCCCGGAATATAGATAACGTCCGGATTCAAAGCACGAATGGCGGTCAGTTGTCCCTTATAATCGCGATCACCCTGCGTGTAGGATTGCCTGGCAATTACTTTCCCTCCCAGGGCCGTAAAACTGTTCTCGAAGAATTCAGTCAGACCTCGACTGTACGGAGAATTGAAGTCGAGCATAACCGCTGCTGTCCTGGCTTTCAGTGTATTGGCGGCGAACTTGGCCATCACCTCACCCTGAAACGGATCAATAAAGCAGACGCGAAAAATATAGTCTCCGACTTCGGTCACCGACGGAGCAGTTGACGAGGGAGAGATCATCGGTACTCGAGCGCTCTGGGCTTTCGGTGCAGCCGCAAGGGTATTTCCCGAGGTGTTCTCCCCAATTAGCGCAATCACTCGATCTTGATCGATGAGCTTGGTGACAACTGTTGCAGCTTTTTCCGGCCGGCCTTCATCGTCTTCGGAGAGGATTTGAATCTGGCGACCGTTGATGCCACCGCTTTTGTTGATCTCATCCGCAATCATCAAGACGCCATTTTTCGTAGATTGTCCAAAATTCGAGGTCCGTCCGCTCAGATCTCCATAGAAGCCGATCAGGATCGGTCCGGTAGCGTTATCAACCCTGCCTCCGCCTCTGCGTTCACACGACGCGGCCAGCAGCAATAAACCAGTCAAGACAAGCGCGATTTGAGTCTTCTTCATGGCTACTACTACAGTCGGGAGTCTGGAGTCTCGAGTCGGGAGTCAAGAAAGTCTTGGAGTCTTGGAGTCTCGGAGTCTCGGAGTCTCGGAGTCTCGGAGTCTTGGAGTCCCTTGGAGTCTTGGAGTCTCGGAGTCTCGGAGTCTCGGGGAGTCTCTCGGAGTCTCGGAGTCTCGGAGTCTCGGAGTCTTGGAGTCTTGGAGTCTTGGAGTCTTGGAGTCGATGCGTCTTTTAGGCTAGAGATAGAGTTCTGGACTACAAGACTTTCTAGACTTCAAGACTCCAAGACTCTCTAGACTTCAAGACTACAAGACTTTCTTGACTCCCGACTCCAGACTCGCGACTCGCGACTCTTCAAAGCCCTCGGCACATCTCGTTACCCCAGGGCGTGTTCACGGCGCGCGCATACGTCAGCCTTATCTCGCCGAAATTCCAATCCTTGCGCTGCCAGATTGAGCCATCGCTATATTCGACACGATTGATCAAAACATTTTCCTGGAAGGCGTTCGCAGATTTGTTGGCCAGGCTTTCCACGTTAACTACCTCGCTGGGACCGGAAAGACTGAAGGCCTGTAGTTCCTTTTCTTTACCCGGTTTAATATTCACCCCGCAAAGAAACTGCCGGCGGGTGACGGCGGTCGGGTTCGACGCGTCAGTGAACTGATATTCCCAGAACAGGATCTCGATTACTCGTGAACTGGCGTTTTGCACCCTGGCCTTGTACGCAAAGCCATCCACCGCTTTGGTCTGCGGCGTACGCGATTCCTGTACGGCCTTTTCCATCGCGGCGCTGCGGCCGTCCATGGTGTCGAGGTTGGGATCTCTGGATCCGGCCGGATCGTTTACCCGGACATTCCTTTGGTAGTTTTTGTTTTGCGGGATCATTGCCGGCGCCGGAGCGGTATCCGGCGTGGCTGTCCTGTCCGGAATCTGCCGGGACCGGGACCACTTAAATCCGAGTACCACAACTGCCGAACCTTCCTGCGAAGCCAACGGCGCGTAACTCGGAGAAACAAGCATCAAAAGGAGTGATACAAGTAGTATGTTTCTCATAGTTGTCTCCCTCGCAGCGTTGGTCAAGATTAGAACCTTGACTACTGAGCATCGTCAAGAGATTCGCTGCAAAGGTCGGTATCACCTAAGGGCAGAAGCAGTGAAAAAAGAACAGCCACAGATTAACGCGGATAACACGGATCAGAACAGATATGTAGTTAAGAACCCTCGTCTGCTATTCCCTTTTTAACCTGTGTCATCCGTGAAAATCTGTGGCTTGACTTTTTCCCAGGTTTGCAAGGAACCGGGAGCTGAGCACACTGATCAAGCCCGGCCTCTAGCGCCACTTGAACACGCTGATAATGTTTGAGAAATCATCGGTCCAGGTTTGCTGGACACCAGTGCTGGTCAAAACACGCGCGACGGGGTCATTGGTCAGGCCGCCAAAGTCATTTGCATTGCGCGCAAGCACCACCCATTGAGACGGGTCTTTGCCGCTGACCTGGCTGGGCATCTGGTCGAACAATGTCAGCCCGCTTAGCCCGCAACTTCGCGCCAACTCCGCCATCACTGGACTGAGGTCCAGGTTGCGATTTGAGATGTGAAAAACAAGCAGGCCACCAGGAGCAAGTTTTGATAAGTAAAGCCTCATGGCCTCGTGCGTCATCAAGTGCACCGGTATGGAATCGCTACTGAACGCATCCAGCACAATCAGACCGTAACTGCCGTCCTCAGCATCTCTCAATTTTAGGCGGGCGTCCCCTAGCACGATTTCCAATGGCGCCCGGGCACAATCATCCAGGTAGGTGAAGTACTCGCGCGAGCGGGCAACAGAAACAACCGCCGGGTTGATTTCGTAAAAGGTCCACCTTTCATTCGGGCGCGAGTAGGTGGCGGTGGCGCCGGTTCCCAAACCCACAATCGCAACTCTTGGGGATCCCGGCTTCGTATCGAAATAGGAGAAGATTCGCCCCAACGGACCTTCTCGATGATAGTAGGAAAGCGGCTCGCAACGATGAGCGGGATCTATATTCTGGCGGCCGTGAATGGTGCTGCCATGGAAGAATGAGTGTACGCCCCGGTCCGCATCACGTGTCACCTTTAAGACACCAAAAAAGTTTCGCTCCGCGTGCATGGTGTTGGTGTGCGTGCTGTTAACAAAGCCTGCTCCCACCATGACAGCGCCCAGCGACAGCGCAAATCGCAGCGGCCGCTTGCGCAATGGGTAACTGACGAACAGGGGCACTGCCAGCACGAAGAGCAGACCCGCGACTTTTCCCGACGCAAAAGCATCCGCTAACCAGCCGAGGCCAAATGTAAGCGCAAAGATCAACACCGGCACCGCGAAATCCAATCTGTTTGCAATTCTCTTGATGCCCGCTTCCACCTTCCCCGGCAGGAGAAGACAAGACAACAGGATTACCAGTGGGTATTCGATTACTGAGCGAAAGATCAGCGGGGCCACGAGAGCGTTGAACACTCCGCCGAGAACGCCACCCAAAGACAACCAGACATAGAATTCCGCCAGATGGCGAGTACCAGGCCGGTCGGCGGCCAACTGGCTGTGGCACATCAACGCCGCGAAGAAGAAATAGATGAGGTGAAGCAGGATCAACATGCGACTACCGCCGCCCGACAGATCCGCCAGGTAGATCATCAACAAGACTACGGTGGCCCCGGGCACAATCAGCGCCGGCAACCGAGTTGAAAACATTTGTCTTCGAGCAAAAGCAAATACCAGCGTGAGGAGATATAGCGCGAGCGGAATGATCCAGAGCAACGGAACAGAAGCGATATCGGTGGTGATGTAGTTTGTCACCCCGAGCATCAGGCTCGAAGGCGCAAACGCCAACAGCAGCCAACGCAAGCGTCTCCCCGTCGACAGGTTGTCGGTCTTGTCCCCTGCAGCCCCTGGCCGGCTGGCACTCGGTTGTTCCATCAACTGTGCATTCGTCTTCCCCTTAAGTTGTCGCCAGAGCAGGAGAGCACAGCAACCGATAAGCATCACTAGTACTGCATACGCGGCGGTCCAGATTCGACTCTGCGTCTTCAAGGTAAAAAACGGCTCAAGTAAGGCAGGGTAAGCAAGCAAAGCAAGCAGGCTGCCGGCGTTCGACGCTGAGTAGAGAAAGTATGGATCCTGAGCCGCGGAGACAGTCGTGCGAGAAAACCATTTCTGCAATAGCGGGCTGTTGCTCGAGATAATAAAGAAAGGCAAGCCGGCGGTAAACGCCAGACAGCCCAGTAACCAAAGAGACGGGTTTCCGACTGAAGGAACAGAGTTGACCCACGATGAAGTCAACCCGATGGGCAAGCTAACGCAACCGAGGACGAGCAGTACGAGCTGGATCAGCAGTTGGCCACGCAACGACCAACGTGACACGAGAAGCGCGTAAGCGTAGCCGGCAAGCAGCGCGGCCTGGAAAAAGAGCATGCAGGTATTCCAAACTGCGGGAGTTCCTCCCAACAGCGGCAGCAACATCTTGGCGATCATTGGTTGCACTGAAAAGAGCAACATAGCGCTGACGAATATGGTTAACCCGAACAGCAGTGTTTGCGAGTTGTATTTTTGCGTCATGGAGAAAGTCGAACGCCGCTGAGACACAGTTTGGTGCCTTCATCCTGTGCTCCGTTCAGAGTAACGATCGCTTGAATGTTGTTCCGGAAATCTTGAGGCGGAACCATTTGGGCAAGAAATTGCGGACTTTGCTCCGCACAAGCAATATAGGGAAACGGACCCGCTGGTGTCAACGAAATGTGTTCCGAGGGTTGTATCCTAATTTATGAACTCCACAAAAACGTAGAAATTGCAGTGCCTGGTCGGCTAGAATCCTGCTCGCATTTCTGACACCCCGACAAAAGAGGCCTCCAATGATCAGACGATCTCTCTTCGGTCTTCCCATTCTCTTCGGCCTGTTCTTATCTCTTAGCTCAGCGGATGACACGCGTCGCGTACCCAGCGTCGACGATTTGTTAACCTTAAAGACAATTGGTGGAGTGCAAATCTCGCCGGATGGGAAGTGGGTCGCCTATACCGTAAGCTACAGCGATTTCAAACAGGATGCGTTCGTCACACAGATATGGATCGCGGAAGTCGGCAGCGGTCGCCGGTACCAGCTCACGCGGGGGGACAAGTCATCAACTAATCCAAGATGGTCTCCAAAAGGAGATTGGCTGGCATTCCTGAGCAATAGAATTGAGGACAAGAACCAGATCTTTACGATTAATCCACGCGGTGGCGAGGCTATCCAATTGACAAAGTCCGAGACCGCAATCGGCAACTACTCCTGGTCTGAGGACGGAAAATCCATCGCTTATGTGGCTGCTGAGCCGGTGCCGCAAATTTCCAAAGATCGTAAAGAATATCTGGGAGACTTTGAGGTAATCCGCAAAGAATATAACTTTCTGTACCTCTGGACATTCAAGCTAAGCGACGCTTTGAACGGACCAATCGCCGGCACACAGAGGACAAAGAAAAAGGATTTCAGCGTCGATTCATTTTCCTGGTCGCCGAATGGTTCCATGATCGCATTCAGCGCGACTGTTAATCCCGACCTGATTCAAGGTGTCACCTCGGATATTTATCTACTCAACCTGGCCGATGATTCGATCAGGAAGGTGGTTTCCCAGCCTGGGCCCGATGGCAATCCCCGCTGGTCGCCCGACGGTAAACAGCTCGTTTTTTCCTCAGCGATGGGCCAGACAACCTATTACGCCAGCAACTCGCGTCTGGCGATTGTTTCAATCGACGGAGGCGCGCCGCGCTCAATCACGGACCAGTTTGATGAAAACCCCGGCCTGGTCGACTGGAAGCCGGAGGGGATCTACTTCACCGGCTTGCAGAAAACATCATCACATCTGTTCCGAGTGGATCCAGACACGGGAAAGATTGTTCGTCTCACTGCTCCGGATAATTTACTTGCCGGAGGTTTTTCTCTCACACCCGACGCCAGACAGATGGCGTTTACGGCAAGTTCTCCGACGTCGCTCAACGAAGTCTTCGTCAGCGATTTGCAAAAGTTTGCCCCGCGAGCGCTCACGAGCATGACGGATCAAACAAAACAATTCGTCCTTGGCTCGCGGGAAGTCATCTCATGGAAGAGCACCGACGGGACTACTATTGAGGGCGTATTGATTAAGCCGGCCGGCTTTGATCCAGCCAAAAAGTACGCGCTTCTTTGCGTCATTCACGGGGGGCCGACGGGAATTGATCGTCCCTCGTTACTTACGCCCGACAGCAGATATTATCCGTCGGACATCTGGGCCGCACGCGGCGCCCTGGTGCTGAAGGTCAACTATCGAGGCAGCGCCGGCTATGGAGAGAAGTTTCGCAAACTGAACGTGCGGAACCTGGGTGTCGGAGACGCCTGGGATGTCCTGTCCGGAATCGATTACTTGATTGCCAAAGGATGGGTCGACGGAAACAGGGTGGGCTGCATGGGTTGGAGCCAGGGTGGTTACATCTCTGCTTTTTTGACAGCCTCATCCGATCGTTTCGTGGCCATCTCAGTGGGCGCAGGCATCTCAGACTGGGCCACCTACTATTACAACACCGACATTACGCCCTTTACGATAAACTACCTCGGCAACAACCCCGTGGAAGATCCGCAGATCTATCAGAAGACGTCGCCCGTATCGTACGTCAGGAACGCGCGCACCCCGACGCTGATTCAGCACGGCGAGCTTGACCGGCGTGTGCCCATTGCCAATGCCTATCAGCTCCGCCAGGCGTTAGAAGACAAAGGTGTCAAGGTCGAGATGATCGTCTATAAGGGGTTTGGCCACGGCATCTCAAAACCAAGGGCGATGCGCGCGGTGATGCTACACAATCTCGCCTGGTTCAACCATTACCTTTGGAACGACCCGCTCACGGATTTCAGCGCGCCCGACTTGCCTAAGAAGGACAGCAAAGAGGCCGAGAAGAAAGCCTCGGACAATTGAGATCTACTAGCCGTTTCTGTGAATTCTCCGTGTTCTCCGTGTCTCCGTGGTGGGTAATGCCTTTTATTAGTTCACCACGGAGGCACGGAGAACACTAAGTGAAAACCAAATAACCTCGGACTCAGACTATGAGCACACTTGCACACAACCATTCCCTTCAACGCCGCGCCTTAACACCGGCCAGGTTCTTCCTCCTCTTTTCGACAATTCTAACTATTCCTGCCGTCACGATGTGGTTAGCGACGTCGTCCGCCCAATCTCCCGGCGAGCTCACCGGCAACTGGGCGGCGAAAACGGAAAATGCCGATGGTACCGTCCGGGCCACGTACTTCAAGTTGAAGCAA
>Ga0137404_10002328_pt1 | contig 12544 bp, 9 predicted proteins | sample CZOMad2_1_16fung_FD_108285 | JGI IMG/M metagenome (GOLD analysis project Ga0137404, IMG submission 108285) | Vadose zone soil fungal communities from Angelo Coast Range Reserve, California, USA - CZOMad2_1_16fungal (Illumina Assembly) | ecosystem: Environmental > Terrestrial > Soil > Vadose zone...
ACGCTAAGCCGCGAGCACGCGATCTCGGAGTGCCCTTCGACGGAATTCCCGGCCTATTGAATGCGATCACTGATGTTGCCGGCGTTGAGGTTGGCCACACAACGCTCATCTCTGGGAGTGGGCCGCTCAAGGTTGGGGTGGGGCCGGTGCGGACCGGTGTTACAGCCATTCTTCCTCGCGGCAAGGCAAACCTGAACGACCCTGTCTTCGCCGGGTGGTTCAGCCTTAATGGAAACGGTGAAATGACGGGAACGACATGGGTGGATGAGTCGGGCTTCCTCGACGGACCCATCATGATTACAAATACTCACAGCGTAGGCGTGGTGCGCGATGCCGTCATTCAGTGGCGTATTCAACACGGGCCTCCTGATGCGTCCGGTTATTGGTGGTCGCTTCCGGTGGTCGCCGAAACTTGGGATGGCGAACTCAATGACACCAACGGGTTCCACGTGAAACCTGAAGATGCTTTTCATGCGCTGGACACGGCGCATGGCGGGACGGTGGAGGAAGGCAACGTTGGCGGCGGCACTGGGATGATCTGTAGCGAATTCAAGGGCGGCATCGGCAACTCGTCACGGATGGTCAAGATTGGCGATGCCACGTACCACGTCGGCGTCCTCGTGCAATGCAACTACGGGATCCGCAGCCAGCTTCGCATCGCTGGGGCGCCAGTCGGGAAGGAAATTCAGGACGGCGCGGATCGCAAGCAGTTTCAAGATTCCGCTCGGGGAAAAGACCTGGGCTCCATCATCATTGTGGTCGCTACCGATGTTCCTTTGGTGGGTCAGCAACTCAAGCGCCTGGCGCGGCGCGCGTCACTCGGACTGGGCAGAAACGGCAGCTTCTCCGGCGACGGCTCCGGAGACATCTTTATTGCGTTCTCCACTGCCAACGCTGGCGCGGGCAAGCCCACCGGCCTCCATCAAGTTTCTATGCTGGCCAACGATGAACTTGATCCAGTTTTTCTCGCCACCGTGCAAGCGACGGAAGAAGCCATCGTCAACGCGCTGGTTGCCGCCGATACCATGACCGGCATCAATGACAAGAAAGTCATCGCCTTGCCGCACGACCGTTTGCGGGAAGTGCTTAGGAAGTACAACCGGCTAGCGGAATAACCTCGGCTCGTGTGGCTCGGATGTCCACCGGACGCAGACTTCATAGCTGATCCGAGATTGAGGTCGGCGGCTTCTCGCCCGGCTTGTCGGATTCTTGCATCGCCGACTTAAAGCCCTGAATGGCTTCCCCGATTCCCTTGCCCAACTCTGGCAGTTTCTTGGGACCGAATACGAGCAGGGCAATTCCTGCAATCAGCAGCAGATGCATGGGTTGAAACAATCCTTCAAACATTCGTTCTCCTTGCAAAGGTGATAGCACACGCGACGGGATATCAATCAAAATAGGGCGCCGCTCTTCCCCCCAGGCCGAGCCGCGCCCTTCCAAAACAACAGTTATTGCGTTTTGGAACCTTAGAAATCCCTGCGGGCGGCATCCGCTGCCTGGGCCAGTTGCGTCAGGAAGCTAAAAAACGCCGGCGACTGCCCAAGGAAGAGTCCGCTGGCAGTCAATCCCTTCACGGCTCCTGCCGCGACACCCTTAGTAGCGGTGGGACGGATGATAGAACACGGCGGGAAATGGCGGCTGAGGAACGCCGTTGGCTCTGGCATGATGAGGTTGGTTTGGAAATCTTCCCCGCCGAACGGGGGAGCGTTGAGGTCCGGGAACGTCACCGAGACGCCCGTCACCGGATCCACTACGTTGTCCAGATGAATGGCGTTGCCGGCCTTGTCGTGCCACGTCTGGAAATGACAGATTTCAACTCCGCCGATGCTCAGAAGAATTCGCAACACTTCTGCGCTGCTGGCTCTTTGGGCCATGGACGGGTAGAGGCTGGTTCCACCTTGTTCAATGGCGGCGAAGTGGAATCCTGCCGTGTTGGCGATGGCTTGCGTGAAATCGGAGATGTTGTTGGGCTTGGTCGGATCGGGCGCCACGTCGGCATCCGTCCTAGGAATTGCCGTGTGCTCTCCTGTGGCTAGAGTTGCAATTGCCGGAGCGAAGCTGTCGTGCAAATCGGGGTTCTTGGTGCGGCTGCGGTAGCGCGTCCACCACGTCGTATCAACGGTGAGCTGCATAAGGTTCGTGAGTCTGCCGATCTGCTGCGCGCCCGTGGCCTTGCTGCTGGGCAGGGTGCGGAATGCGTCCAAATTCACCGGGTCGGCGCCTTTGGAAATGAGGTACGCATTGATGAACTGCTCGTGGGTTAGCTCGTCTTCAGAGTTATCGCTGATGTACTGGTCCATGTCGCCATCGAGCTGCTGCAGGGCCTGGGTATAGAGCGGACTGCCGCCGGTGAGGCCGGCAAGTTCAGCGTTCTGCGTTCCGCCAAGTTCAGCGTATTGCTGCCAGAGATCCGTTTCCAGAATTTCGGCTGCCGCCGCAAAACGTAGAATCGCAGCGTCGCCCCGGGTGATGGAAGAATCTTCGGCTTCGCTTTCTCCGGTCAGAAGCGTTCCGGCCGATAGCGTGGCCCCTACAACACCCAGTCCCTTAAGAAATGAACGTCGCTCAAAGGTCTGGTGGATGGGCGATTCGGCGTCCTCGCCTGCTGGTTGAGTCGTCTTGAATGAGACAGTGGCAGAAACATCTTTTGTAGCCATGGTGCACACTCCAGTGCTGTCGAATGATTTGGGGGTAATCGAACCCGGCACGATCGATCCACCGCACCTCCAGCCTAGGATTGCCTCACACCGCCATGTGTCATGCTTGCGTTAAATATCCGTCACGCCCATGTAAAGGTTTTGTCTGCTTTCGTTACGCAAATGATTCCGTCCAATGACAAGCCAGGCGCGGCTTTGCGGGTTATCCGCGGCAGGTTCGTTTCTCTTCACCGCGCAAATCCTGTATACATATCGGTTGCCCCGGGTTTGACATCGGAGATGATCGTGACTCGCCCTTGCAAAGTAGCTACTCGGAATCAATGCCTAGCGTGCGCAGCACTGCTCTTTGTCTTGTGCTCCCCTTTCTCTTTGGCCCAAAAGACGAAGAAAGACGCGGTGCAGAAACCGGACGCGCGTGCGAAGGAAGCGGGTGTTGAGGCGAAGAAGTCCAAGCAGGATGCCGCCGAAGCCCCGAAAGTAGAAGAACCCAAACCGAAGCCGGAGCACAAGCCGGGCGACTTCGACAGCGATACGTTTGCTGGCTTGCAATTCCGTTCGCTCGGACCGGCGGCCGCTTCGGGGCGCGTGATTTCTCTGGCGGTGAATCCGAAGAATACGCACGAGTTCTACGTTGGCGTGGCCTCGGGTGGTGTTTGGAAGACGATTAATTCCGGAACAACCTGGACGCCAGTGTTTGACGGCGAAGGATCATATTCAATTGGTTGGGTGACGCTCGACCCAAACGATCCGACCGTCGTCTGGGTGGGAACGGGCGAGAGCAACAGCCAGCGCAGTGTGGGCTATGGCGACGGCATTTACCGCTCGGACGACGGGGGCAAGAGCTGGAAGAACATGGGACTGAAGAAGTCCGAGCACATTGGGCGCATTACCATAGACCCGCGCGACAGCAAAGTGGTTTACGTGGCGGCGGAAGGGCCGCTTTGGGGACCAGGTGGCGACCGCGGGCTTTACAAGTCCACCGATGGCGGAAAAACCTGGAAAGCGGCGATGACGGTCAGTGAGAACACGGGGTTCGTTGATGTCGCGCTGGATCCTTCGGATCCCGACATCGTGTACGCGGCTGCGTACCAACGCAGGCGTCACGTTTTTACCCTGATCGACGGCGGACCGGAGAGCGCGATTTACAAGTCCACAGACGCGGGCGCGACGTGGAACAAGCTCAAGTCCGGGCTTCCGACGGTGGATATAGGCCGCATCGGCCTCACAGTTTCTCCGGCTGACCCGAACGTTGTCTACGCAACGATTGAAGCCGCGGATGCGAAGGGCGGTGTCTTTCGCTCCCTGGATAAAGGCGCGACCTGGACGCGGCAGAACGAATTCAATACCGGCGCCATGTACTACGGCCAGATTATCGCCGACCCGAAGAATGTGGACCGCGTAATTGTGATGAGCGTGCAGATGCGCGAGTCGCTCGACGGCGGCAAGACGCTGCACACGATCAACGAGAAGTTCCATCACGGGGATAACCACGCCATTTGGATTGATCCGGAGAACACGAAACACTGTCTGCTGGGCAGCGATGGCGGTGTGTATGAGTCGTTCGATGGCTTCGCTTCGTGGCAGTTCAAGGCGAATCTGCCGACGGTGCAGTTTTACGATGTGGCGGTGGACAATGCGATGCCGTTCTATAACGTGTACGGCGGGACGCAGGATTACTTTACCTGGGGCGGGCCGTCGCGTACGAAAAGCGCGCACGGGATTGTGAATTCCGATTGGTACACCGTAACGGGCGGCGACGGATTTCACGCGGCGGTGGATCAGGAAGATCCCAACACCGTCTATGGTGAGTCGCAGTATGGCGTGCTGGTGCGCTATGACAAAAAGACAGGCGAGGAACTGCTCATCCAGCCGCAGCCGGGAAAGGGCGAACCGCCGCTGCGGTGGAACTGGGACTCGCCGCTGCTGGTCAGTCCGCATTCGCATACTCGTGTGTATTTCGCGGCCAACAGACTTTTCCGCAGTGACGACCGTGGAGATACGTGGCGCGCTGTGAGTCCCGACCTTACGCGGCAGATTGACCGCAACAAGCTGCCGGTTATGGGGAAGGTGTGGGGGCCGGATGCGGTCGCGAAGAATCAGTCGACGTCTTTCTATGGCAACATCGTCGCGCTGAGCGAATCTCCGGTGAAGGAAGGGCTGATCTATGTGGGCACCGACGAAGGGCTGGTACAGGTGACGCAGGACGGCGGAGCTTCGTGGACGAAATATGACAAGTTCACTGCCGTTCCAGACATGGCATACGTAAGCCGCTTGGCGGCGTCGCGGTTTGATGCCAATACCGTTTACGCTACTTTCGAGAATCACAAATACAGCGACTTCAAGCCATACGTGATGAAGAGCACGGACGCCGGAAAGACGTGGTCTTCGATCGCTGGCGGCCTGCCGGAGAACGGCCCGACTCTCGCATTTGCTGAGGACACGGTCGATCCGAACTTGCTCTTTGTCGGTACGGAGTTTGGAGTCTTCTTCACACACGACGGCGGCAAGAAGTGGATCCAGATGAAGGGCGGCCTGCCGACGATTGCGGTGAAAGATATTGAGATCCAAAAGCGTGAAAACGATCTCGTGCTGGCCACGTTCGGACGGGGGCTCTACGTGCTGGATGACGTTACTCCACTGCGTAAGTCCTCGAATGACGCTGTGCGGCAGGCTGCGGCCTCCTTCCCTGTGAAAGATGCGCTGGTGTACATCGAGCGGAGACCGCTGGGCGGCCCCGGCAAGGGCTTTCAAGGAGATGCTTATTACGAAGCGGCGAACCCACCTTTCGGCGCGACGCTCACCTATTACTTGAAAGACAAGATCAAGACGCTCAAAGAGCAGCGGCAATCGGCCGAAAAAGACGCCGTGAAGAAGGATGGGAAGGACGAGAAGGGCCCCTACGCTTCGGTGCCCTACCCATCGAACGATGCGTTGCGTGCCGAATCTGAGGAGCAGAAACCTGAAGTCTATTTCGTTGTTTATGACGAGTCCGGCGCGGCCATTCGGCGCGTGGCGGGCGACACGGGGGAAGGCTTTCATCGCGCGACGTGGGATCTACGCTACGCCACGCAGGCTTTGCCAACGCCTTCTCCAGAGGGCGAAGGTGACGAGGATTTCTCCAGCGCGGAAACTTCCGGCCCGTTGGTGTTTCCGGGGAAGTATTCGGTGCGAATGTTTAAGAAAGTGAACGGGCAGGTCTCGGAGTTGGGCAGCGCGCAAAGCTTTAGCGTCACCGTGGAGGGCGCGGCCGCGATGTCTCCACAGGATTTCACGGCGCAACGCGAGTTCATGAAGAAGACGGCGCATTTATATCGGGCCGTCAACGGGGCTCTGGGGACGGCTAACGACTTGCAAGGCAAGCTTAAGACGCTGCGCGCGGCAATGCACGAGGTGCCTGCGGCCGAAGAGAAACTCGGTCCAGCGGCTGATACGATCGAGAAGCAGAACAATGAAATTCTTCGCGCCCTGCGAGGGGATGTGGCACTGGCTGCACGCAGCGAGAATGTTGCGCCTGCCATCAACGACCGAGTAACCGGAATTCTTGACGGGGAGCGTTTTTCACTAGCCAAACCCACGCAGACGCATGTGGACGATTACGCTATTGCATCGCAGGAATTGGCGGTGCAGGATTCCAAGTTAAAGAACTTGATCCAAGTTGATTTGGCGAATCTGGAACGTGCTATGGAGGCTGCAGGTGCTCCTTGGACTCCGGGGCGGATCATCGAGTGGGATGAGAAGTAGTTGAAGGCGAAGCTTCTGGACCACTCGGGCGAGGGCGCCCGCGCCACACAGGCCAAGGCCTCCTTGCGCGGAACCGCGCTAGACTAATCCTGTGAGCCCGATTCGGACACGACGGGAAGCTGGGAGTTCGCAAGGCGGCGAGATTCCGGACTTTGCCAGCCGTTTGCGGCGGGCGCGCTTCGGACTCGGCCTGGGGCTGGCGATGGTCACGGTGACCTTCGCGGTGTTTACGGCAACGTTCGTCCTGCGCCGTTGGTTTGAAGACTGGCCGGGAGTGGATTCTTCGGCGCCGGTGCGGGTGGCGCACTGGACGCATCTGCAACTGCCGGTCGGGCTTTTGTTTTTCAATACCTTTCTGCTGCTCTTGAGCAGCGCAGCGATGGAAATGGCGCGGCGGCAGGTAACCAAGCGGGCTGCGCTCGCGCCTGTCGAGAGGATCCCGGGCGTTTCCTTGGGCCGCGAGCGGAATTTGCCTTGGCTACCGGCGACGATTGTTCTGGGCTGTGCCTTCGTCTCCGGGCAGGTGCTGGCATGGCACCAGATGGGCGCCCGGGGGATTTATCTCTCGACTACCCCCAATGCTACGTTCGTCTACCTAGCCACCATTTTGCATGCTATCCATGTCGGGGCTGGGTTGCTGGCATTGCTCAGCGCAGCGGTGCTTGCACTTGCCAAAGCCACGTGGGATTCGCGGAGAATTGTGGTGGACGTCACGGCCTGGTATTGGCATTTCATGGCTGCGCTTTGGGTGTACTTGTTCGCCCTGGTCGCGCTGATGAACTAACAGAGATTTGCACCATCTCGAGAGATCGTTCCTGGCGCTTGGCGAATCCAAAACATTGCTGTCATACTTAACAAGTTAGGAAGGACTCCCCCATGTTGACTGCTGAATCTGCCGCATCGACCCAGGTCTCGAACCAGCTCACGACTCCAGCCTACGCCGCCATCTCCGCCACTTCGCCGATCGCACCCTTCACCATCACTCGCCGCGAGCCGGGCGCGAACGATGTGCTATTGAAATTCTCTATTGTGGGGTTTGCCACAGCGACATTCACCAGGCGCGCGGCGAGTGGGGGCAATCGAACTGGCCCATGGTCCCGGGGCACGAGATTGTCGGTAAGGTTGCGCGGGTAGGGGCGGAAGTGAAGAAGTGGAAGGCGGGTGACACAGTTGGGGTGGGCTGTTTCGTAGATAGCTGCCGCCAGTGTGAGTCTTGCCGCGCGGGCGAGGAGCAGTATTGCGACAACACGCCGTCTTTTACCTACAACGGGTTTGAGCGCGACGGAAAGACGCCGACGCAGGGCGGATACTCGACGCAGATCACGGTGAATGAGGATTACATTCTGCGGATTCCGGATGGGCTTCCTCTCACGGGAGCGGCTCCTCTTTTGTGTGCCGGCATCACGATGTATTCGCCGCTCAAGCATTTCGGGGCGACGGTGGGCGATTCGGTTGCGATTGTCGGGCTCGGCGGATTGGGCCACATGGGCGTGAAGCTGGCGAAGGCGATGGGCATGAAGGTGACGGTGCTCAGCCACTCGCCGAGCAAGCGCGACGATGCTCTACGGCTAGGAGCGGACGACTTCGTTGCTACTAAAGACGCCGATGCGTTCAAGAAAAACGCTGGGCGTTTCGACATGATCATCGACTCGGTCTCGGCGCCGCATGACTTCAACGACTACCTGGGGCTGCTGAAGCGCGACAGCACCATGGTGCTCGTTGGCATTCCGGATCCCTCGCCGGTGCGTGCGTTTTCGTTGGTGGGCCGGAGACGCAGTCTGGCGGGTTCTTGCATCGGCGGCATTCGCGAGACGCAGGAGATGCTCGATTTCTGCGCGAAACACAACGTTGCCTCTGACGTCGAGGTGATCGCGATTCAGAAAATCAACGAGGCTTACGAGCGCACCGTCAAGAGTGATGTGCGTTATCGGTTTGTCATCGACCTGGCGACGCTGCGCTAGATTGAACGCAAGCTAGCCGGGATGTACACTGAACAGGCGCGCCCGTAGCTCAATTGGATAGAGCGCCGGCCTCCGGAGCCGTAGGTTAGGGGTTCAAATCCCTTCGGGCGCACCATTTCTACTCGCTTACGCTGGGACCTCGCGCCAACATCTATCTATGAGTCTTGAAAAGGCGAGACCGTGGACTCGGCGGGAATTTCTGTGGGCTACGGTGAAGTGGTCGGCTGGTGTTGGGCTGGCGACGGCGGCGTATGGCGGATTCTCCGAGCGAACCCATGTTGTGGTTCGCCGTGTCGACGTACCGCTCGAGAGACTGCCGGACGCTTTCGATGGTTTCACCATCGCTCAGCTCAGTGACCTGCACTACCATCCCTTGTTCAGTGCGAACGTGATTCGGAAGGCCGTTGAGTTGGTGGAAGGGTTGGCGCCGGACTTGGTGGCACTGACCGGAGATTTTGTTACAGTTCCGGAACTTAGGAATTATGATCGCGCCGCAGCGGAGAAGGCGGTTCCGTGCGCTGAGTTGCTGGCGCCGCTGAAGCCGAAGCTCGGGACGTTTGCTGTCTTGGGCAACCATGACACCCACACCGACCCTGGTTTAGTAACTGAGGCGTTGAGCGGACGGGGTATTCGCGTTCTGCGGAACGAAGCGGCTCCGGTGGAACGAGATGGAGCCAGGATTTGGCTGGCCGGGGTCGGCGACGTGTTGACCGGATTTGCCCGCCTCGACGCGACCCTAGAGCCACTTCCACCTTCGGAATCTGTTGTTCTACTGGCGCACGAGCCCGACTTCGCAGATGTCTCTGCGCGACGTGGGGTGGATTTGCAACTTTCCGGACATTCGCACGGTGGACAGGTGAGCTTGCCGCTGCTTGGGCCAGTGGTGCTCCCGGAACTCGCGAGGAAGTATCCGCGCGGCCTGCGAAAGGTGGGACGAACGGCGCTTTACACAAACGTGGGGCTAGGGACGATTATTGTTCCGATCCGGGTGCTGGCCCCTCCGGAAGTGACGCTACTGCGGTTGAGGGTGTCGCGGGCTGGGTCGTAGTTGCTTGCGATTGGCCGTGCAGGTCTCCGTCCACGAAACTTTGGTCATCTTGCTGATCGGCGCTTTTTCGTTCATTCTGGCCCTTGGCGAAGGCTTGTCCGCGATTAAGCTGCCTCCGCCGAAGTCGCAGTGAGTAGTCCTGACATATGAGTAGCCCTCATCAAAGCCCGGAAAAAGACTGGACCCACCTGCTGACCGACCCTCAGTTGGTGGAACACATCGGGACCTTGTTGCAAGCCTATCGCGAAGCTCCGCCCGACAAGCGGGAAGAGGCATTGCTGGCTGCGATGCGAAAGATTCGGAGAGGCGCCGCCTCTATCGCGGGCAAGCCAGTTCCGGAAAGCACCCAAGCGGCTGGGAAGATAGCAGCATCTGCTGCGTCCGCCAGCGTCGAATCCGGTGCGGCAGCGGCAGCCGCCACAGAATCGAAAGCGGTTGAGTCGGCCGCTGAGCCCGAGACTTCACCGGCAGTTCGACCGCCATTCGTGCCCGATTTCTTTACACCGTCCCTCGGGCAAGATCGCCGAACCTATCCTCGTCTGCGCTGCTTTATTGCCGTGGAGCTAAAGTGCGAAGGCTGGGATGTCCCGGTTTGGGGAAACTTGGCCAACGTGAGTGCGAGCGGCTGCTTCATTGAAACACTGGAGCCGGTGCGCAAGAGTACCAAGCTGGAAGTGGGACTCTGGGCGAATAATGGGAAGGTCTGGGTCAAGGGCATCGTAATCAACGGCGTGGTAACGGAGAATAATCCGACCTTTGGCGTGCGCTTGAAATATACAAATATGGATGCCAGCGACCGGGAAACCTTGTGGTTTTTTTTGAAATTTGTGGAAGATACGACGAAGAGTTATGAGAAGCAGAATGGGTATGTAGCGCAATTGAAGCGATAGTTCCTACCCCTTACCTCAGCGGCTGAAGCCGCTCTTTCCAATAGGCTAATTGCAGCGCTGAAGCGCTGCTCCACCCAAAAGCAGCGGAGCTTGCGCTTTGTGGACGGCCGAGGGCGGCCGTCCCGACCAAACCTAGCTAGGCTGCGCCGGCGGCGTCGCTGCGCGCTTGCAGGACGTCTTTTGCGTCTCCCATTACGATCACCACGGCGTTGACTTGGATGATGGTGTGGTCGTGTGGATTAACTTCCAGCTTCGGCTCTTTGCCTGTTGTGGATTCCTTCAGAGCTAGTGGCAGAAGGTTGTAGCGACCGTGGAGATCGAGTTCGCGTAAAGACTTCCCTGCCCACGGTGACTTGGCTCGCACTTCGACTTCTTCCACGCGTAGAGTCTTGCTCTGCTCCTTCAACATGAGATCGAGGAAGCCGACGACGTTAGGGCGGATGATTTCGCTGGCCATCCGAAGGCCACCGATGTGGCTGGGGGAGACGGTGGAATTGGCTCCGGCGCGGAGGATACGCTCGGCGAAGCGGCGACTGGCGGAGCGGGCAATGATGCGAAGGTTGGGATAGCGCTGCCGGACGACTACGGTAACGACGAGGTTGTCTTTGTCCTGCGGTAGCGCGGTGATCAGGCCCTTGGCGCGAGAGAGGCCGGCTTTTTCGAGAACATCTTCTTCCGTGGCGTCTCCGATTACGTAGAGCAGGCCATCGTAGGCGCCAGGATGGGTTTCCTTGAGGCGCTTGATCTTCTCTTCCGAAGACTCGATGGCGACGAATTCGGTTTCGGTTTTGAGAAGCTCCTGAGCAGCGTGGCGGCCGGTGTCGCCGAGGCCGCAGACGATGATGTGGCCAGTGATTTCGTTGATGCGATTCTGCATGCGGCGTCTCCAGAATGGGTTGGCGATTTCGACTTCGACGATGAAGGCGGTGACGACGGAAAACACGTATACCGTTGTGGCCACGCCGAAAACCACGATGAACATGTTGAAGATGCGGAGAGCGGGGTTGCCGGCGGTATCGACGATTTCTCCGTAGCCGACGCCCGAGACAGTGATGACGGCCATGTAGAGAGCCTGAAGGAAATTGACGGCGCGGCCGCCGAGTGCGAGATAGCCGACCACGCTGAAAGCAATGAGGCCGAAGAAGATGGCGCCGGCGAAGAGTAGGCGCTTGTGCGGAGTCACTTGCGCCACTCGTCGATAAGGTTAGCGACCAGTCCGCTCCATCCGGTTTGGTGGCTGGCGCCGAGGCCCATGCCGGTGTCTCCGTGGTAGTACTCGTGGAAGAGCAGGCAATCGCGCCAGTGTGGATCTTGCTGGAACTTGGCGTAAGGGCCGAAGACGGGGCGTTTGCCGTCGGACTGTTTGAAGATGGAGATCATGCGGTTCGCAATTTCTTCGGCTAATGCGCGCGGGGTGATCGCCTGACCGCTCGCTTGTGGAGCCGAGAAATCTTTGCCCAGCGCGTCGCTGAAGCGTAGGAGCGAGTGGATGAGGAGATACGTGGTCGGGAACCAGAGCGGGCCGCGCCAGTTGGAGTTGCCGCCTTTGATGTTGACTTCGGCTTCGCCGGGCTCGTAGCCGACGCGGCTTTCGCCGAAGCTGAACGGATTATCTTTATGGAATTTGGACAGGCTTCGGAGACCGTACGGAGATAAAAATTCTTCGGGGTCGGCCATTCGCGTGAGCAGGCGCGAGAATTGTTTTGGGTCGGCGATGGCCAGGACGTAGCTGGTCTTTCCTTCTCCGATTTTGTAGCAGGCGTCGCCTACAAGATCCGCGCGGTTGTTGATGAACCACTCGATGTCGCTGAGGAACGTGGGAAAGGCTTCGAGGTCTTCGCGTTCGAGGACTTCGACGGCGTATAGGGGGATGAGACCAACGAGCGACCGTAAGCGGAACTTATGGAATTCGCCGTTGGGATAGCGGAGGGTGTCGTAGAAGAAGCCGTCCTTTTCATCCCAGAGGGCGTACTTGCGGCCGCCGAGGCGCTTCATGGCGGCGCCGACGTAAACATAGTGTTGGAAGAACTTTGTCGCCAGGCCTTCGTAAACGTGGTTGCTCTTGGCCAGTTCCAGCGCGATGCGCATCAAGTTTTGGCAGAACATGCCCATCCAACCCGTCGCGTCAGACTGCTGCAGCACCGCCCCGTCCGGGAGCTTTTTCGAACGGTCGAACAGCGTGATGTTATCGAGCCCGAGAAACCCGCCTTCGAAGATATTGAGTCCCGCAGGGTCAACTTTGTTGAT
>Ga0137404_10002332_pt1 | contig 12539 bp, 12 predicted proteins | sample CZOMad2_1_16fung_FD_108285 | JGI IMG/M metagenome (GOLD analysis project Ga0137404, IMG submission 108285) | Vadose zone soil fungal communities from Angelo Coast Range Reserve, California, USA - CZOMad2_1_16fungal (Illumina Assembly) | ecosystem: Environmental > Terrestrial > Soil > Vadose...
CGACCGCCTCTGGCAGGAGCATCTCTACGCCATGGACGCATTGCGCGAGGGTGTTTATCTCCGTGGCTACGCGCAAAAAGATCCGCTCATCGAGTACAAGACCGAGGCGTACGACATGTTTGTGGAACTAATGGCGAACATTAAAAATGAAGTCTTGAATAATTTGTTCCGGAGCACTTCGAACTTACAGGCGTTCGAGAATTTTCTGGCCACGTTGCCGCAGTTCCTGCTGCGCGAGCACGCACCTACCGCGCCAACAGCGGGCGCTCCATCGCGCGCCCGTCAGCCTCAACCGGTCGGTGCAATGGCGGGCCTTGCCGTAGATGGCGACGGCGATGGAGCAGGGGAGGTTTCGATCGATCTTCCGGTTCGGCGTTCAATACCAAAGGTTGGCCGGAACGAACCGTGCCCCTGTGGCAGCGGCAAGAAATATAAGAACTGCTGCGGTAGGGTCGCGTAGCTGTTCATGGTAGGGACAGCGCGCTGCGCTGTCCGGACGGTCCGAGCCGGACTGACATTTCACCGCGGCGTCCCTACCTACAAATGATAGGTCGTGATCTCGAGGGCGTGGCCGTCAGGATCGCGGAAATAAATAGAGTGGGAAATTTCGTGGTCTTGAAATTCAAATTTGATTCCGCGCTCTCCTAGTTCGCGTTGGGCGAGGAGGAAATTTTCTCTGTTCGCGCGAAAAGCGAGGTGAAGCATTCGGATGTCGCGGCGATCTGGCGGTTTTGTCTCCTGGCTCGCAGGGAACAACGCAAGCCCAGTGTTCCCCTTGCCGACAAAAGTTGGGACGCCGTTCCACACGCCTTCATGAAGTCGCTCGAACCCGAGAACTTCGATGTACCATTTCGCTGAACGCTCGATATCGCGCACGCCGACGGCGACATGATCGATTCCTTCAAGTTCCATGATTTATCCGATTTGTATTTCAGGCGGGACTTCTGGATTCATCAAGGATGCGCCGCCATCAGCATAAATCACTTGTCCAGTAATCCAGCGAGCTTTCTCCGAACAAAGGAGGACAACCACGTCGCCGACATCTGCCGGCGTTCCCAAGCGACCCATCGGTGTCCAACCGCGCGCGTGCCAATTCCGGATAAGTTGCTGGACCTGCTCAGGCAACGTGTTCATGACGCTGTCCTCCGTCCATCCCGGGCTGATGGCGTTCACGGTGATACCCCGCTTCGCAACCGCTACCGCGAAGTACCTAACGAGTGACTCCAGCGCCGCTTTCGCTGATCCCATGCCGACCCACGGCTGATGCCCGCCGGTACGACTTCCTTCCGCATAAGTAATCGCGAAGACCCTCCCTCCGTCACTCATCAGCGGAAGCGTCTCACGGACACCAACGAGGAACGCTTTCGCCTGTGAATCGAATGCTGTGTTCCATTGCTCCAAGGTAATATCCAGAGGCGGCTGGAAAAATGTGAACGCCTCCGGTCTGGCGTTGCTGACGAAGATGTCCAGTTGTCCGAACTGCGCCTTAACCTTCTGAAACATGTCAGTGATCTGGTTCGGGTGCATCACATCCGCTTGCACGACGAAACCGTCGGACCCGCGTTTGCGAATCTGTTCGAGCGTCTCTTTCGCGGCACCCTCCTTTTGGAAGTAGTGGACCGCAACTTTGACGCCGCTGTCCGCCAGCGCCAGAGCAATCCCTCTTCCAATTCCGCGCGAACTACCAGTGATCAGCGCGGTTTTTCCATCGAGTACCATACGAGATGAGACAGAATTTACAGAATTGCTTGGATCAAATAAAGGTGGAACGCGTTGTCTTCAACGCGTTGGCACTTGGTGCGGCTTTGCCGCCTGATATTTGCGCCTTTGGCGATTCGTTTGCCATCGCTTCAGGAGAAGTCGATCCACCTTACCAGCTGCAGCTGTGCTCCCGTTGTCGCTCAATGCGGATAATCTAAACGGTCGTCCAACTTTCCTTTTCGCAATGCATCGAGAAATGCCGGATAGTCTTTGATCGGACCGCCAACGGCGCGCCAAACTGCTTTTGCTCGCGCATCATTCTTCGAGAGTTTCGCAACTAAAATGTGAAATGTGTGAGCGATTCCGCCGCGCTCGTAATGGACAACGTAGTATTCGCCGCCGACCGCTCCCCAAATGAGGCGCTTGCCAGGGAGCGTCGGATCGCTGATCGCATCAGTCGCGTTCCACTTCTGGCCTGGCTCTGCAAGTTTGCCGTCCCCGCCGCCGTCACAAAGCGCGAGGATTACGGATGGCAGATCGCTGGTCGCGTGAACTTCATGGAAAGGTGCAGTATCCAGCAAAGCCTTCCGATCTTCTAGGGGAAGCTTCGTAACATCCGCGTAGCACAAGCTCTGAATTGAGACGGCGAAGAGGACGTACAGGCTGAGATGTTTCATGCGGATCGTGTGACCTGATAAACCAAGGTTCAGTGCTCGATATTACTTCAATTCCGCCTTTGCGAACGCTTCCAGCATTTCCTTCTCTGATGGCGGTTGCAGGACGTTGTGGGCTGCGAACTCCTCGGCCTGCGGATAACTAGTGGCGCGAATGCACTCGGCAGCTTGTCCAAGGTCGTAGGGTGTACGGCGGAGTTGAATGTCAGGTCCAAGTAAGAGCCAATACGCGCCTGGTTCTCCGAACGGCATCCCCACACTGCCAGCGTTCACCACCCGAGTTTTTCCAATCCTTCGGTCGAACTGCATGTGGGTGTGACCGCAAACGACTACACCTGCTTCAAATCCTTCAAAGATTGGTAAGAGGCGGTCTTGAGACGTCAGACGGGTGAAGACTTCTGTTTCGCTGCGCGGCGTGCTATGGCAGAACAGCACCATGCCGAGCCCGTCAATCTCAAGCCGAAGCGTCTTAGGCCAACGCGCGAGCACCGGCTCGAATTCCGGCTCGAGTTGTGCGGCAGTCCAGCGATAGATTGCGACGATACTCTCTGGCGGACGCGCGCCTGAGGTCGTGCCCCAGTAGCTCACCGACCCGGTCCGTGCCCCGTCCATTTGCGCCAAGATCGCCAATTCGCCATTGCCGTGAACGAAGTGTGTAGGCAGGCCCAGATCCAGCACCCGTCCGAGAGTCTCGCGAGGCATTGGCCCCGGAACCACATCACCTCCGACCACAACGTGATCTACGCCTGCCTGCTGAATCTCCTGGAGTACCGCCTCAAGTGCGGGAAGGTTCCCTTGGATATCGTAGATTGCAGCAATCCGCATAACACGCGACACGACTCTCGGAGGGGAGGACCCTAATCGAGTTATCGGTCCTTAATCGACACTCTAGTCCACACACTGTCTCACAGTCGATGGCGTGAGAGCCCTGCAAAATCCTTCAGCTAATTCGCTTGTCTCCATGCAGCGGCATGGGCGCGGACCGGAGAACCGAAGCCTTTGAGGGTCACTTCGCCTAGGTCTTCAAATGAAAGGCCTTTGCCGAGGCACAGCTCGGCGATCGTGCTCGAGACCAGGATTTGTTCCGGCTGCGCTTGAGCACAGAGACGCGCCGCCAGTTGCACCGTCGATCCAAAGAGATCGTTGTTTTGTTCAACTGGTTCGCCGACTGCGGCGCCGACTCGCACCTTGAGCGGACGTTCTGAATTTTTTTGCGCGTGCTTTGCCAATTCGCGCTGAATCTGAATTGCGCATCGCACTGCGCTCGCTGCCGAAACGAACGATGCCATGATTCCGTCCCCGGTATGCTTTACCTCGCGTCCGCCCAGCGCGGACAACGCATTTCGCACGATCGTGTCGTGCACGCCAAGGATTGCAAGTGCGGCTTCGTCACCCAGCGATTGCGTCAACGTTGTCGAATTTACGATGTCCGTAAACAGAACGGTTCGGATTCCAGGATCACGCGCGTCGGCTCCGCCGCCCGGGAGCAAAACCGCCCCTACGTTATTTGTTTCGGTGCCGCCGAGAAATACTTCTGCGACGTCTGGCTCGATCTCTATGATCTTTTCGGCCAGCAGCCCGTGCGCTTCGCGATGCACGCACTCTGCCGCCTCGGCGCTCGGCGCGTGGGCGAGACAAAAAACTTTGTTCCCAGTCTCGTTGACCCAGTATTTGTGGTACTCCACGCCATATTTCCGCTGCGTTTCCATATCTTTCGCGTGAGCCTTGGCGACATCTTCCGCAGTGGTTCCCTCCGGAAGATTGTGAATGTCCATGTATAACGGCATAGGCGCAGATTTTAGCGAGATATTACCCGATGCAAAACGCTGATCTCGGCAGGTTGACTCAAGGTTTGGTAAACGACGCAATAGCGTTCGGTCAGACGAAGTAAGGTCGCGACCTGTTCTTCGCTCGCGTCACTATCCAGATCGAAGTTCAATCGAATCTGCTTGAATCCGACGGACACCTCTTTAGAAACGCCGAGCGTGCCGCGAAAATCCAGATCGCCCTCTGCTCGAATCGTGGCGTTGCGCAATGGAATGCCAAGAGCGGTCGCGACTGCGTTTAGCGTGACACCTGCGCATCCTACCAACGCCTCGAGTAACATATCTGCGGAGCAGGCGCTGCTTCCGTCACCGCCGGTCGCAGGATGAAGCCCCACTTCAACGCGCGCTTTTCCCGTTTCGATTTTACATGTGACATTTTCACCGACACGTCCCTCCGCTCGCAAAGTCACGAGCGCGCTGTCGGGACGCTCGCGATATTGCGCTTTGAGAGGCGCCTGCAACGATCTCAGCTCGTCGGCTTTCATCAGCTATTCTCCGGAGTAGGTATCGAAATTGGGAGGCTGCTTTTATTAACACCGGGCTTCAGCCCGGTGCAACCGGCTCAACAAAGAACAAACCGTTTCAACGGTTTGCATGTGAAGAAAAGCCGTTAAAACGGCTTATTCGCTGGGGTGCTTGTAACACCCGGCTGAAGCCGGGTGTTAATGAGACGAGCGAACCGGATGATCCGATTGCCGCGTCTCAGCGGGTGCCACATCACCTGAGACAAAGGTCGTTGTTATTTGCCGTTCGGCTTAATGTTCTGATTCACGCGGAAGAAATTATCGGGATCGTATTTCTTTTTGATTTTGGTCAGCCGTTCGTAATTGCCGCCATAGGTTTTCTTCACGCGTTCCTCGCCTTCGTCGCCCATCAGGAAGTTTACGTATGCACCGCCCGCCGAAAACGGATGCACCGCATCGTAAAAGCTCTTGGTCCACGAAATGATTTTGTCCTTGTTCGCTGGATCAGGATCAACGCCGACGATGACCTGGGCCCACATCGCATCGCGATAATTCCACGCGGTATCATTTTTGCCTACGCGTGCTGCGGCGCCGTTGATCGGGTACATGTGCATCGTCGAATGCATGGTCGGAAGCGCTTCGCCGAAGGGAATGTACTCCGCAATTGCGTCGTCGCTGATCTCATTCACGAAATCGGCGCGCCAGTACCATTGCAGACCCGGCGGATAAAGCGCGTCGAACATGCTTTGCAATGCCGGGTGTGGCAGCGGACCTACAAAATCGAGTGCAGGCTTTTTGAAAGCGCGGATAGGCTTGAATGTTTCTTCTGCTTTCTCCTGAGGTCCGGCGTATGCCCAGACTACGCCGCACATCTTTTTCATGTGCAGATGTTCGGGAAACGGCGGAGCTGGCGGCACAGTAAGAAATGCGAAGAAGCCATTCAGATCATCCGGTGCCGCAGGAATGAAATCCCGATACCATTTCATGACGTCGGCTGTCTCGCTCAGTTCGTACAGCATTGGTCCGCCATACAGCGTGTCGATCGGATGCAGCTTGAATGTTAACGCCGTTACTACCCCAAAATTTCCGCCGCCGCCGCGAAGTGCCCAGAACAGATCAGGATTCTCATCGGCGTTTGCCTTTACAAATTTGCCGTTCGCCAGAACGACGTCGGCGGAGAGCAAATTATCAATGCTCAATCCGCATTTGCGTGTGAGATGACCGACGCCGCCGCCAAGGGTTAATCCCCCGACACCGGTGGTGGAAATGATTCCGCTCGGCGTAGCAAGTCCGAATGCGTGCGTTGCGTGATCAACATCGCCCCAGACGCATCCGCCGCCGGCTGTGACAGTGCGAGCCGCAGGATCGACTCGCGTGTATTTGATCGAAGCGAGATCAATCACGAGACCGTCATCACAAATTCCCAGTCCACCTGCATTGTGACCGCCGCCGCGGATGGAGACGAGCAGATCGTTATCTCTGGCGAAGTTCACTGAACAGATGACATCTGCGACATCTGCACATCGCGCGATCAACCGCGGCTTCTTATGAATCATGCCGTTGTAGACCTTGCGGGCTTCATCGTAATCTGCGTCACCCGGCTGGATGAGACGTCCCCGTAGGTTTGCTTTGAAATCGGCGATGGAATTTTCGTCGAGCATGACGAAGTGTCACTGAAACAGTCTTCCGGTCAACAGGTTGAGTCGCAGCATTTTCATTGAGCTGATACCTGCCGCACGGCTAGTATGTTCTAATACGGCTTGGAGCGATGTTGCATCCTCATGGATCCTGTACACGGCGAGATTTTTTAAAGCTCGCCTCCCGGGCTGGATTGCTCGGTGCTTTTCCCACGCTGGCGAGTGCGGCTGCCGCGCTTGAGCCCGATACGGTTTGCATCTCGATCCTGCACACAACCGATCTCCACGGTCATATTCTTCCAACCGCGGATTACGATGGGAATCCCGATTACGGCGGATTAGCGCGTTGTGCGGCGCAGATTCGACGGTGGCGCAGGCAAAATTCGAACTCGATTTTGATCGACGTCGGCGACGTCTATCAGGGGACGGATGTCAGCTTGCGCAACAAGGGCGAGCTGATGATCGATCTATTCAATCATCTCAGATACGACGCCTGGATTGTCGGCAATCATGAGTTCGATTGGGGGATCAAGACGTTTCTTAACGCGCTGCAGCGATCGACAATGCCGGTGCTAGCTGCAAACACTGTTCTGAACGGCAAGCCGGCCGGCGCATCTTCCGAATCGGAACATCCATTCGCGAAGATCCAGCCGCTCATCATAAAAGAAATCGCGGGCATCAAGCTCGCGGTCATTGGAGTGACAACGCCCGGAATGCCGTTCTGGCTTGGCCCGGAGTTCACGCGCGGCATCGAGTTCCAAAATCCGGTCGAACCAGTCCGCCGAGCGATAGCCAGGGCAAAGGACGAACGTGCGGATGCGATTGTGCTGAGTGGGCATATGGGATTGAAAATGCGTACTGGGGGGGATGACTTTGCCAATACTGTAATGGCTCTGACTTCGGAATTTCCGCAGGTGGCGGTGTTCATCGCTGGTCACACGCATCAAGATATTCCAAGCCGTCTGACCAACGGTGCGCTTTTCACTCAGGCAGATCATTTCGGCATCCACGTAGGACGAGTCGATCTTCTGTTCGACCGTAATTCAAAGAAGCTGCTCCATCGGGAAACGATGTGCGAGCTGATGGATCAGCATGTCCATCCCGATCACGTGATTGTTTCGCGAGCGAAATCGCAGCTTGCCGAATCGGACGCTGCGCTAGCGTCGCCAGTCGGCGAACTGGCCGAGACGCTGCGGGGTCGAAGCCGCCCAGGCATTCCCAGCGATGTAGAACGACTCATTGGCGCGGCGATCGGCGAAGCGCTCGTGGCGCGAAAGGTGCCAGTGGACGGCGTGATGCACGGCGCGTTTGATGACAAGGCCGGTTTGGTTGCCGGTCCCAAAACGCTAAACGACATCTGGAACTTGATTCCTTACGAAAACTACATCGTAACAGCGCAGTTTTCGCCTGAGGAAATAAAAACTGTCATGGAAGAAGTATTCACCAGCCATGAGAAGCGCAACCTGCTTGGCTTCGAACTAAAGACGCAAGTCCGCGGTAATGACTGTCGAATCGTTTCGATCACTCTGGCTGATGGTCGGCCACTCGATCGAAACAAAAAATACGACATCGCGTTCAACAGTTTTGATTCGCGTAGTGGCGGTCATCATTTTATGAAACTGCGCGCGTTACTTGAAAGACCGGAGGCCAATTACGTCCTGCATCCGGTGCAAACGCGCGATGCACTCATCGATTATTTTCAGCGCCACAAAATTGTGCACCGGATCGCCGCTGGAATCCCGGTCGAAATCGCGGCATAAAGTTTCAGCAGTTCGCTCTTGCAAAGAGAACAGCTTTCGCTTGCCTATTTCGCCATGGGTCTCAGGATTTTTTGCGTGATTAGTTGCCTGTTGAGTGCAGGTGTTGCCTCATCGCAAACGTCAAAAACGGCATCACCTACACCGTCACCGAAGCCGCCTCTGCCGGAGTTCCGGCCAGCACTGATCGGGGCAGGCCCGGATTCGCTCATTAACACGATAGACACTGCCGATCTGATTAAGAAGGGTCAAAAAGAGGCCGCGGTGATGTTTTCCTGTCTCGTTGCGCCGACTGGCGATGTCGTTCGCAGCGGTGCCTATCGCGGTACGCGCGGGTCTGAATTGCTGGAACAGGAATTATTGAAACGCCTCGGTAATGCGAAGTTCGTCCCTGCGATTCACAATCATCATCCCGTGATCGCGATTTTCTACGGAACAGTGAAATTCGCGGTCGTGAACGGCAAACCGCGGCTGCGCATTTTTGCCAATCAGCAACTGGAGGAAGTAGATAAGGAAACCGATTTCATTAATCCGCAACCGTATGTTGGGCAGGACTCAAAATTCACCGGGCTACATTATCCTGACACGGGGAGCACGGTGCAGATGACCGGTGTTGCGGAACTCGCAGTCAATGTGGATGCACAGGGAAATGTGAAAAGCATGAACGTCGTATCCGAGGACCCGCCCTTGCTCGGTTTTGGCGATGCGGCAATCACCGATTTCACTGGCGCGAAATTCATTCCGGCCTTTCGCAATGGCCAGCCAGTCGAAAGCAACGTTAAAATTCCCGTTTACTATAAGCCGTCGAGCTAATCTGTTTTCGAGGTAAATGGACGAGATCGCAAGGTAGTCATGCTTAGTAATCAGCCGAGATGGTCACTCACTTAATTGGGCTGCAAGCGCGTAGGTCGTCTCTCCCTCCGCATTAAACGAGCAGGCAGAGAAAAGAATGGCGAAGAAGATTGTCCGCGCCTCTTTTTTTAAACGCGACCCGATCACGTGCGCGCGTGAATTGATTGGCGCGGAACTAATCTGGGGCGAGTGCTCGGGAATCCTTGTCGAGGTAGAAGCGTACACGGCAATCGACGATGAGGCCGCGCACACTTTTACACGGCCGAGCGCGCGCAGCTTTATCGAGCGAAACCACCCTGGCGCAGCCTATGTCTATTTTAATTATGGGATGCACTGGATGCTGAATGTGCTGGTGAAAGGCGACGCCAACGGGTTCGTCTTGATTCGTGCGCTCGAGCCACGAAAAGGCATTGAGCGAATGAAAAAACGTCGAAGACTAAGCGAAGTGAAGCGCCTCTGTTCCGGGCCTGGCAAGCTAACGCAGGCGCTCGGGATTACTGGTCGCGATCACGAGATGGATTTGTGCGCCGACCCGCGACACTGTTTTGCCTGCAATGCGAATCGGAACGTCGATGTCGTAGCCGATGCGCGAATCGGCATCACGCGCTCCGCTCATTATCCCTGGCGGTTTACCTTGCGTGGAAGCGAGTTCGTAAGCCGAGCTGTGAAGTTTTAGCGAAGCGTCACTTTCTGGGGAGCGCGCTGCCGAAAAGCAGAGGCTGGCAGCCTGTGCTCCCCAGAAACATTGACTCACGCACCTCTTGATCGAAATTCTGCATTCGAATGAGCCGAAAGAAACAACGCGTTCTTCTTGGAATGAGCGGTGGAGTGGACTCCAGCGTCGCCGGATATCTACTGCGCGAACAAGACTGCGACGTGATCGGCGTCACTATGAAAGTCTGGCCGCAAGACTGTATCTCCCGCGCGGAGGACAAATGTTGCGGTCCCCAGGCAATAGCAGATGCGCGCGGCGTGGCACATTCGCTGGGCATTCCGCATTACGTTGTCGACGAAGCCGACCAATTCGATCGGCTCGTCATTGATTATTTCTCCAGCGAGTACCAGGCCGGTCGGACGCCGAATCCTTGCGTGATGTGCAATGAAAAGATCAAGTTCGGCAATCTCAGGAGCAAAGCGGCAGCGCTCGGGTGCGATTACATCGCCACGGGCCATTACGCGATTATCGAGCATGGAGCCGGGACGCCCTCGTCCCGACCCGGCGAGGGCGCCGCGGCTCCATACGCCGTGCTTCGCAAAGGAATCGATCCGCGCAAAGATCAGTCCTATTTTTTATTTAGTTTACGGCAGCCACAGCTTGCGCGCGCGCTCACGCCGCTGGGCAAAATGACGAAACTTCAAATTCGTGAGATCGCGCATTCGTTGGGCTTGAAAGTGGCCGAGAAGATCGATAGCCAGGAAATTTGTTTCGTACCGGGAAATGATTACAAAGCGTTTTTGCGTTCGCACCTCGGCGAAAACGAATTTCATCGCGGCGAGATTTATGATGTCGATGGAAACTTCGTTGCCGAACACGACGGCATCGAGCTCTTCACGATTGGCCAGCGCAAAGGGCTTCCGGGCGGATCGCTGCGCCCGCGTTACGTTGTCCATTTAGATCCTGAAACAAACCGTGTGATTATCGGCGATGCGGAAAATTTGGTCTGCGATGAATTCGAAATCGATCATGTGAACTGGCATCCGGCTGCCGGGGGCACCGACCCCGGCTACAACGCTGTAGCCGCGGGCGTTGACCGCGGCTCCTTCAAAGCGACTGTGAAGATTCGCTATAGCCATCCAGGCACACCCGCCAGCGTGACACCGCTGGAAAATAATCGCGCTCGCATTCATTTACATGAGCCACAACGCGCTGTGACACCGGGCCAAGCTGCGGTGATTTACGACGGTGACGTGGTTCTTGGCGGCGGCTGGATTTGCCGGTCCGCTTCTACGCGTCGTCCTGAGCCCCGAAAGTTTTCGGGGTCGAAGGATCCCGCGATCATATCGTTGGGTAGCTAAACGCGATGGAAAGCCTGGCCTCGTCACCTGCGGTGGCTGCGTTGCAGCCTCGACTTTGCTCGGAATGACTGCTGAAAAAGTTGTTCTCGCACTAAGCACCTTCCCAGATCGGGAAACCGCGTGCAGCATTTGCAATCAATTGGTCACCGACAAATTTGCAGCCTGCGCGAATATTTTCCCGGCGGTTGAATCGATTTATCGCTGGAAAGAAGAAATTGAATCGGGAAATGAAACCCTCGTGCTGTTTAAGCTAAGCGAGAAAAGACAATCAGCGTTTCAGGAAAAACTGCGCTCATTGCATCCCTACGAAATTCCAGAAATCATCTTCGTTCCGGTTTCGAGCGGACTGCCCGAATATTTGCACTGGGTTACCGAGAACTGTGGGGGATAACGCTAATTCTGGCGAGCACAGGCCGCTCGCCTGTAGTTCGCGGAAGCTTGCCGCGAACCCGCTGGCGACTTCAGGCACTTAAAAATGCATTCGGCTGGCAGCCGAATGCTACAGGCCAGCGGCCTGTGCTCCCCAGACAGAATGCATCGCAACACCAGGTCACGATTAGGTTTCGCCAGATCGGCGTCTTTTTTTCCCAATGGCGAAAATTGCGACCCCAATCGCGTTCGCAATTCCGGTCACGACAATGATTTTTAAGGCGAAACTTAACCGGCTCGGCACGTCGATAATCGGGTAGACGGTGAAAAAAATTGCGGATAGCGAGACGACAGCGCCGCAGATTGCCGCAATGCGCAACCAGACCGGAGCTCCCGAACGAACCGCACCCGCGCCAAAGATCGGAATCGCGAACATCGTGAAGTAAACGATGCCGTAGAAAACGTTCGAAGCATTATCGACGAGTTGAAATGCTTCCTGAATGCCCGCGCCGATCTGGCTCGCGATGGCAATGGTAAGCGTGAGTATGCCGACAAAAATCACCGAGTTGATCGGCGTTTTAAACCTGGGATGCAGACGTGAGAACCAGCTCGGGAGCAATCGATCCCAGCCGGCGACCATCGGCAATCGTGAACTGCCGGTGACGTGCACGCTCGTGGACGCGATCGTTCGCACGGTCATCAAAATAATAGCCATGGACGCGATGGCGCTTGCGACTGGAAAGAAACGCAACCCGAGACGCAACGTTTGCGGCACCGGGCCGATGAGGTCGATCGGTCTGTCGCCGATAAATGCGAGCACAGAGCTGGTACCAAGGATGAACGCGAGCGCGATCACCGGTGACGCGATCACGACGGAGCGACCGATATCGCGCGCCGGCGATCGCGTTTCGCCAGCGAGAATCGCGACGTACTCGAATCCGCTGAGCGCGCCGACGGCGAGTTTGGTGAAAATGTTGACGCAATAAAAGATCGACATTGCCGGCGCGGCGAGGACGAGCGGATGATATTCCTTCAAATCGCCGCGCAGCAGCGCGATGAACGGCAGCGCGATAAGCGCAGCGTAAACCGCGAGCATGGTAAAGCCGCCGACATTGTGCACCCATTTGCCTAACGAAAGACCGCGTACGGCAACCAGGGCGAGACCGGTAACCATCGCGCAGCTCACTAGCGAGACGCACCATTTGCTGTGAGGCATCCAGGCGGCGCTGTCGCCGATTGCGTA
>Ga0137404_10002333_pt1 | contig 12537 bp, 11 predicted proteins | sample CZOMad2_1_16fung_FD_108285 | JGI IMG/M metagenome (GOLD analysis project Ga0137404, IMG submission 108285) | Vadose zone soil fungal communities from Angelo Coast Range Reserve, California, USA - CZOMad2_1_16fungal (Illumina Assembly) | ecosystem: Environmental > Terrestrial > Soil > Vadose...
GAATGAAGAATATAAAACAGCGGTCGGATATTTGCCCGATTCAGTCGTCTCGGGAAGAGCGCACGACGAAGCTGTGGACGGCTTTTGCAAGAGCGCCGTCGTGCTGGCGCAAGCGCGCATTGCGCAGGGCGATTACGCCGGGGCGGAAGCCATCCTGCGCGAAGTTTTAAGCAACCGTTACAACCCCAATTGCCGTGAAGCGCAGGAACTCTATGCGCATCTGCGGCAGCCGGGTTATTTCAACAAAACGGTCACTCCGAATTTCATCAATAAGGTCGAAGAAGTGAAACAATTGCTCGCCGACGCGGACGGCTTTTATCAGTCCGGCCAGTACGATCTTGCGATGAAACGATACGACCAGGTGCTCGCGCTTGATCCGTACAACACTGCGGCGCGGAAGGGCCAGGAAAAAATTGATAATACCAAATACCAGTACGGCGAAGAAGCGTATAACGAGACGCGAGGGCGTCAGCTTTGGAAGGTGGAGGGAGCCTGGCAGCAACCCGTCCGCAAATATGGTGCGACAGGGGCGCCTGTCGCGGTCGGCGCGGCGAGAGACCTGCGCGGAACAGCGCAGGTTAGCCAGAAGCTAAATAGCATCATCATTCCGCATCTTGAATTTCGCGACGCAACGATTCGCGAAGCAATTGACGTTCTTCGCGAACAAGCAGCCGAGAACGACACAGGGCCTGAAGGCCAAAGGGGCGTGAATATTGTGCTACGGCTTGTGCCCATCGGACAAGTTGCTCAGCCTTCAATGCCAGTGGAGCCGGTTGCACCGGAAGGCGCGGGCACGCCGCCTCCTGCAGGCGCCGGTGCTCCTCCAGCAGGTACCGGCGCTGGCCCTGCTGCTCCCGGCGCGGCGGTCCCCGCGCGTCCTGGTGCACCGCGGGTTGTGGCGCCGCCATCGGGCCCGGCGGCTGCGCGCATCACCGTTACCTTGGACAATATTCCACTGGGTGAAGCGCTGCGCTACATCGCCAATCAAGCCGGATTGAAGGTCAAAGTCGATCCGTATGCCATATCTATTATTCCGCTCACCGAGCAAAGCAACGATCTGATCACGAAACGTTATCGCGTTCCGCCGGAATTTTTCGGAGGTCCACTTGACGTCGGGTATTACCTCGGAACGAACCTGACAGGTGGTGGCGGGAATACCGGTCAAGGCAATGCGCAGCCGGCGCCAGTCGCGGAGAAGGAGATTGAGAAGGAGGCAGTAAGTTTTCAAACTGCATCGGGAGTCGGAACCGGCGCGGGGGGTTCGAGTACAGTAAATCAACTGCAAGGCACTGCGACTACTCGCCAGAGTTTGTACAACGATCGTCAGCTCGTCGGTCGGGCAGACGCGAAGACGATGTTGCAAAGCATGGGTGTCGCGTTTCCACCCGGCGCAAGCGCAACTTTCTGGCCGCACAACGGAGTGCTGATCGTTCGGAACATACAGGACAATTTGGACATGGTGGATGCATTAGTCGATCAGGCCAATGCTTCACAGCCCAAGCAGGTCGCAATTGAGTCGAAATTTATTGAGATCACGCAGAATAATCTGAAGGAATTGGGATTTGATTGGTTACTCGGCCCCTTCAAAATCGGTAACCAAGGCACGTTTGGCGGCGGCGGCAGCTCGGTAAGCTCCGCGGCAGCTAATCCTGGTAACTTTCCGTTTGTCAACAACACCACTCAACCAATCGGCAGCACGCTGCCCGGACAGCCAATTGGTCAACTTCCTGTTACCGGCGGAAATCGCAGTGGAAGTTTCGCGATCAGTGCGAATGCCCTCGATGCGCTTCTATTTCCCGGCATTAGCGGCGTCGCGCCTGGGATTTTTGGAGTAGCAGGTGTTTTCACTAATCCGCAGTTTCAGGTTGTGATCCGCGCACTGAACCAGAAAAAAGGAGTCGATCTCCTTTCCGCGCCCAGTGTGACCACTAAGAGCGGACAGCGCGCCATCATTGAAGTCATAAGAGAGCTTCGTTATCCGTCCACATTTACGCCACCGCAGGTTCCGTCGATCACCAGCACTTCAACAACCCTCGTTGGAGGAGTCGTTCCAGTTGTTGTGACTCCGACGACGCCTCAAAATTGGGAAACGCGCAACACCGGCGTGACTTTGGAAGTAGAGCCGGTAGTTGGAGGGGACGGCACGACCATAGATCTTAACCTGATTCCGCAGGTGGTGGAATTTGAAGGCTTCATCAATTATGGCAGCCCGATCAATGCAGTCGGCGTCAATACCATTGCCGGAATATCGGTTTCCCAGCCAGTTGAGCTCACTGCGAACGTGATCAACCAGCCGGTCTTTAGCACGCGTAAAGTGACGACGAGCGTCAGCGTTTACGATGGGCAAACGGTTGTGCTCGGCGGGTTGATGCGCGAGGACGTGCAAAAGACGGAAGATAAAACTCCCATCATTGGCGACATTCCCCTTGTTGGTAGAGCCTTCCGCACCAATGTGGATCAGCACATCAAACGCAACCTCGTCATTTTCGTCACCGCGCACCTCATCACACCCGCAGGTACGCCGGTGCTCGAGGAAGAAGAGGAAGGCCTGCTGCCGCCGGCGTTACCGGAAGTGCCAGCGTATAAAAAGTAACCACGAATTCACACGAATAGACACGAAGGAAAAACCACGGATTACACGGATACCATGGATAGGAGAGGGATTTGGATCTGCTCGCGAATCACGCGAATGATTTTTCTTTTATGAGGATTTTTTCGCGTCTATCTGCGTGATTCGCGGGTCTCCGGCTTGTGCCAATTTCTGCTCATCCGTTTCACCCGCGAATGGAGCTGATGGGATTAGCGACATAGAAGGTAAAGCCGCGACGGGAAGCGGCGAGCGAGAGGGGAAGGGAGCGAGTTTCAAATCCGCGGTTGCCTGATCTCTGGCAAATTCGTGTTCATTAGTGTCCATTCGTGGTTAAAGAAATTTTCATTTTTTTCGGAACTTCGGCCCGCGGTTTCCGTATACACTAATGAAGCGAAGAGACGTACGAGAACCGTGGTTTTGGAGCTGCCCAAAATAATCCAAAAATAATTATTGACTTAACCCGTACATACTGCGATAAGCCGCGCTTCAACTACAGCACAGAACCCCCAGGAACAACCCGGAAACCAAACCCCTCTGAGAACACCCGCCTCCGCATAAAGCTACGGCGGGCAGGAACCCTCAGAACCAACCGTAGAAAGAAACCAAAAATCAGAATGAAAATAAAACTAAATAAACCCTCCTCAGCATTTACCCTCATTGAGTTGCTGGTCGTGATTGCGATTATCGCGATCCTGGCCGCACTGGCAGTGCCCGCGTTAACGTCGGCGCTGAAGAAGGCCCAGATGAGCGGCACCATGAACAACGCGCGCCAGCTTTATTTGGCTCAATTCCAAATGTCCAATGACGGCGCGGCGACAGGCGACGCCAGCTCAGGCTGGCCTGGAGATCTAATCACGCTTGGCACGGTTACAGACTTAAACAGTTACGCCCAAATATTGGTTAACAAGAGTTATTTGAGGGCAGGCGATTTCCTGAAGCTATTAAGCGCTCCCGGCGCGGGTCTGACCGCTAACATAGTTGCTGGGAATCCTGACACTATCACCTTTACAGGAACCGCCCCTGCCGCTCTGAAGGTTTATCCTGTCACTGACGGGGCTCCGTCCAACGCGATTTTTGCCGTGAGCCATAACTACGACTATGATACGTCACTGGCCACTGCGGCCTCGCAGATTCCTTACGGCACAAACGGCTTCATTGTGGTCCACAAGGGCGGCGACGCGGCTATCTATAAGGAAAGCCAAGCCTTACCCGCCGGCTGGGCAGATGCTATAACGTTTCAGTCTCAAGTCGGCATAAAGTGTCTCGCAACCGGCGTCTGCGATCCGGAGAACGGTCCAACTGTGGGCGATCCCGCCAACACGCTGAAGTTTAACTGAGAAGCGAAGCTGGCTCGTTCTAGTTTAGTTTAATTCAAAGCGCCCCGCTGGGAAATCCGGCGGGGCGTTTTTGTTTTGTACAAAAGAGGAACGTCCAACATCCAACGCCCAACTCCGAAAGCTTTCGCCCACCGCGGCGGGCAAGCTGAACAGGCGTTCAACTGCGAATCGGTTTTTGCAGCCGCTGTTGCTGGCTGCGAATGCAGATCACAGCGTGAACTTATTGTAATCTTCGTGCGTGCCGATCCAGAACCAATAGTAATGACCTCTCCGCTCGCGAGCCAGAGCGCGATAGCTCCGACCAATTTCGGCCGTGTAAACGCTGCCTTTCTTGCGGAAGCCTAAAGAAGGATGTCGTGGATCCTTCTTGAAGAGCGCAAAATTTTTGTCGGCTAGCTTCTGAACATACTTCGGCAGCTGCTCGTAGCATTTCCAGAAAGACGGCAGCGCACGGGAAGTCACGGAAGCGGCGTGAAATTCCCGGCATCGATTTCCGCATCGATTTGCTTGAGCACGTTCTCGTGCTTGCCTCCCAGGGAGAAATCCTGTTCGATTTCCTTGTCCCAAGCGAGGTTGTCGCGGCGCGCGATATGCGCAGCCAGTTTCGCCAGTTCCTCCGGCGACAGCTTATCGACGGCCTCTTCGATTTCCGCAAGACTCATTACAAAATATTAGCCGCGGCCTGTTCCATTTTCAATGACCGCTCAAATTCAAAGCGCCCTACTGGAAAATCCGGCGGGGCGCTTTTGTTTGATCTTTCAGAAAGATCCGTCAGCGCGCGAAGGTGGAACGGTCGTCGCGGCGACTCCTCAACGCGTTGGCAAAATCAACGCGGTTCTGCGCCAGATAGCTTCGGCGACTCGCCTGCCATCGGCTCGCCGCGGCGAGCCGATCCACCTGTTGCGCTACAGCCGCTCGATATGAGCGTTTGCGTGAGATGACGGTACGACAGCTCGCTTTGCGCGAGGAGTATCGGAGATTGGTTCAACTATCCACTTCCAGCCGTAATGGCCATTCTTATCCATGGTCCAGGCTGCGCCACCGCGATTCCAGATCTCCATTCGCCAGTGATAGTCGTTGGCCGGGATTGCGAACACATACGTGACCGCGGCCGTGATCATCACTCCGCACAGCGCTCCAATCAGAAATATTCGTTTCATTTTTCTTGTGCCCACAGATTCCTCAATAACAGATCGAAGGTCACTAGCAAGCCGGTTCCTTGCCCCGGCTGTATTTATAAGTGTTTCGATCTGCGCGCGATAATTGCGTTTTTATCTTCAACCACGAACTCCGAAAGTTTTCGCGAGCAGGTGCACACGAATGTACTGCGCGGCCTGCATGCCACGTGTAGTAACCAGCAGGTTGCAACGGCACGCGGCCCACGGCACCGTTTTGCAGGTTTAATAAAACAGAAGTCCGCTTTCATTTTGTATTGCAAATAAAACGAAAGTGTGCTTTCATTTTATCAATGTCGCAATCTCCACCCGAGCGTTGGATCGAACTCCTCAGCGATGAAGACCGCACCTTCGTGAAGCGATTCATCCTCACGTCAGGTTCGCTCAAGGAACTCGCTGCTGCCTACGGCGTCACCTACCCGACCGTCCGTCTGCGTCTCGACCGGCTCATCGAGAAGATCAAGGTCTTGGACAAGAACAACACCGCCGACGACTACGAGCGGCTGCTCCGCGGGCTGTACGCCGAGGGCCGTTTCGATGCGTCCACTTTTCACCAGCTCCTCAAACACTACCAACAAGAATAGAGCCCCAACCATGATAACGATCCTCCTCCTCACTACAATCATCTTCACCACCGCAGCACGCGCCGACGAGCAGGTGATCTCCACCTTCTCGTGGAAGGAACTTGCCGATGCCGGCAAGCTCCCCGCGGGCACGCTCGCCGGCACACCGGACAATGCGCTCAAAGTCGACAATCGCGGCCCAGGCGCGATGGGCGCGACCGTGCTGACCATCATGCAGCCGAAAATCACCACCGATTTCTATGCCCTCACCGGCGAAGTGTGCTACGACAACGTGGAGGGCGACGGCTTCCTGGAAATGTGGAGCCACTTCGGCGAAACGGCGGCGTATTTTTCCCGCACGCTCGGTCTGGCCGGACCGATGGCGAAACTCACGGGCACTTCCGACTGGCGCGCGTTCACGCTCCCGTTCAACGCGAAGGGCGCGAGTTCGCGGCCAAGCAAGCTGGTGGTGAACGTCCAGCTTCCGGGCAAAGGCAGCGTCTTTCTGCGGAATCTCAAGCTCGTCCAGAGCACGAGCTTCGGCCGCGCCGCGACCCAGACCGGCACTGGGTGGTCAGATCGAACCGCCGGCATCGTCGGCGGTGTCGGCGGCGCGCTCATCGGTTGCCTTGGCGCGCTAATCGAGTGGCTTGCGGCGCGCGGCAAGGCGCAACGCTTCGTCGTGAATGCCGTGCGCGTGCTGATCGGCGCCGGCGTGGCATTCGCCCTGGGCGGGCTTGCCGCCGTCGCGCTGCGGCAGCCGTACGGAGTCTGGTATGCGCTCCTGCTGCTCGGCGTGCTGGTGGTGGTGATCTTTCCGTTGCGTCTCCGCCGTTATCAGGATCGCTACCGCGAATTTGAACTGCGGCGGATGACGTCGATGGACGCGACCGCACGATGAGCCGCTCACACGCGCGGGGTAAGAGCCAGTCTATTGAGTGTCCCTGTGTAATGCCTCACCGAGGACACATTACTCCCCCAGTAAAATGGCAACTTCGTCTCACACGGACCGTCTGTGTTGTTGAGTCAGCTCGCCTCACCGATGGTGGAGCGGACTCGTGCCAACTGAACAAAGGAGTCTTTCTCCGTCGCGTCTTTGGACCGCTCGTTATGTTACGCGATAGAAAATCCGGGCGATGTACAACCACATACCGCGTGTGATACAATTACGGCCGCGACCGGCGCTTCGCGAGAGCAATTACTTGGTGTTGCTTCGTGTTAATTCGTGGTTGATCGCGCAATGAACCGGCGCACCCTCGCCACGGCGAGCGGGCTGTGGTCGCGCCCTACCACGACTGAACACGCGCGAGGCGGACGCGCTTTTCGAATCGTACGTTGAATAAATCGCTGGGCAGTGAAGTCGAACGCCACGTAACTTTTCTTACGATTATGAAAAAAATTCTCTTTGCATTAAGCATGCTGGCTCTTGTTGTGTCTGCTCTTCCGCAGACGGCAAGAGCGGATGTATCTGTCGATTTCTTTTACAACAATCTTTCCGGTGGGAACTGGATTGACGTCGAAGGCTACGGATACGGCTGGCAGCCCGACGTAGCAGTGAGCGATCCAAACTGGCGCCCTTACGCCGACGGCTACTGGGCTTATACCGACTACGGTTGGACGTGGATTTCCTATGAAGACTTCGGCTGGGCCACCTATCATTATGGTCGCTGGGCGAATCTCGCCGATTACGGCTGGGTCTGGTTTGCTGGAAGCGACCTCGATTGGGGACCGGCCTGGGTCTCGTGGCGAACGGGGGGCGATTACATTGGCTGGGCGCCTTTGCCTCCACGCGGTCCCGGCATTGTTTATGAAGGACAGCCTATCGGCGCTCGGGTGGACATCGAATACGATATCGGCCCGGAATATTACAACTTTTGTGACGTTCGCTTCATCGGTGAACCGGTCTTGCGGGATCGGCTCTTTCCGCCAACGCAGAACGTTACCTACATCACCAATACGGTGAACGTGACTAACATCACCGTTCAGAACAATATCGTCTATAATTACGGCCCGGATTATAACGTGGTGAGCTCATATTCGACCCGGCCTATTCAGCGGCTCACAGTGGAGCGGGAGCCTGCCGCTGATTTCTCCGCCGCGGCTAAATCCGGAGCGCTAACGAAAGTGCAGGGGAACAAACTTGTAGTGGCTGCACCGACTAGGATCGCCAAGGCACCTCCTACAGTGAAGCCTCCGGCTGTGAAGGCCAAAGTTGCACAGCCAAAGATCCAACACGGTTGGGCCGGTCTTCCGAATGAAGCGGAACTCAAACAGAAGATTAAGGCTGAAAATCCGAGGAATATTCCGCCGCCAACTCGTGCGGCCGCGCGACCAGCTGGCAGCGCGCCGCCACCTGGTGGCGAGAGTCCAACGATTGGGGCCGGGGGTAAGCCGCCGGTTTCGCCTGGCCCGCGAGGCAAAGCCGGACGCGTGCTTCCTGGCGTGACAGCAGTGCCACCAGGCGGTTCGCCACCGGTCGAGCGAGCAAAACCAACACCAGGTGGACGGCCGCGGCCAGGAGTCACGGCAGCGGGTTCTGGAGCAGCAGGCCTGTCGGCTTCACCATTTGAACGCGGCAAAGGAAGAGCAGGCGGGCGGCCTCCATTCCCTGGGGCAACAACCAGTCCGGCGGGAGTGCCCCGCGCAACAGCAGCCCCCGCGTTCCGCCCTTCACCGCCACCGCCAGAACATGGCCGGCCGCCAACTCGCACACTCGGCGAGAGTCCGAGTCCGGGTTCGGCTGGTGGAGCGGAAAATGTTCCGCCACAGGGTCGGGGCAGGGGTCCTGCACCTGAGCGATTCGGTACGCCGCCACCAGCAGCGGGTGAGGGTGCGGGGGCAAATGAGCGTCGCGGCCTTGAGCGTCGGACACCGCCGGAAGTCCGTCAGCCTGGTAATCCGCCGCCTACTGGTGGTCCTCCTGGCGAAGCGCGCGGCGCGAGACAAGGAGGGCAGGGCGCTTATGGTCAACCTGGAGGCCCACCACGGGGGGGAGCGCCTGCTGCAGCGGAGCAACGCCCTGCGCAGCCAGAGCGCGGAAACAAGAAGCCGCAAAAAGGAACGCCACCGCCAGGGCCACAATAATTCTGATTCAATTTCTCATAGCGGCTTCGGAGAAAATTTCCGGAGCCGCTTTTTTTACATGAGCGGATTGCCGCAGTGGGAGCTGTATCAGCTGGTGTAGCGGCGTTTGTGTCAAACGCAGAAATGCATTTGATAGCACCAAAGGCGCTGTTGTCATGCAATCCTGGGGCAGCGCCCCAGGAATTCAAATCGCCGGAAACGCCAGCGCTGAAAGCGCGTCTCAATCGAGCGGATCGGTCGAATGGTGCCTAAAGTGAATCGCGCTTTCAGCACTTCGTCATCAGGACGGTTCAAATTCCTGGGGCTTGGGCCCCAAGCTTATTTGAGCGAAGCGCCGTTAGCGCTACATAGATACAGCCACCGTTGCGGTGTCCGGTCTAGCGGCGCTTGTGTGTCAAGCGCTCAAATGAAGACGGCACCCCGGCGCTTGACACAAGCGCCACTACAATAATTCGGCGATCTGCACTGCGTTTAACGCGGCGCCTTTGAGTAGTTGATCGCCCGAGACCCAGAACGAGAGCCCGTTTTCAAAAGCGCAATCCAGGCGCACCCGGCCGACCTGACAATTGTCCCTCTCAGTCACGCTGAGCGGCATTGGATAACGATTGCTGTGTGGCTCGTCCACCAGTTCCAATCCAGGCGCCTTAGACAAAACTTCACGCGCTTGTTCCACCGACAGCGGCCGCTCAAATTCGGCGCTCACGGCCACTGAATGAGCGCGGTAAATTGGCACGCGCACGCACGTCGCCGAGACGCGGAGCTCCGGCAAATGCATGATCTTGCGCGCTTCCTCTTGCATTTTGGCTTCTTCCTTTGTGTAACCGCTCTCGAGAAATGAATCGATGTGCGGCAGCAAATTAAAGGCGATCGGGTGAGGATAAACCTTAGCCCCGCTCGGCTCTGTAGCCGGGGTCGCTGACCCCGGTAACTCTGCTTTTCGTGCAGCCTCGCTTATCTGCCGGCTTAATTCTTCTACTCCTCGGGTGCCGCTGCCAGATACCGCTTGATAGCTCGCAGCAAAAACCCGGCGAACGTGAAAGATCCTGTGCAACGGATACAGTGCCATGAGCATGACCGTCGTCGTGCAATTGGGATTCGCGATAATGCCGCGGTGACGGCGCAGGTCTTCCCCATTGATCTCCGGAACGACGAGTGGCACGTGAGGCTCCATCCGGAATGCTGAAGATTTGTCGATCACAATCGCATCTGCCTGGCACGCAATCGGGACATACTTTGTGGATATTTCGCCGCTAGCGCAGAAGAAAGCGATGTCGATTTTATCGAATGATTGATCGGCGAGTTTTTCTATCGCGATCGATTCATCTCGGAATCGAACCGATTTCCCAACAGAGCGTTCTGATCCGATCGCCCGCAAACTCGCGACAGGGAAGTTTCGCCGTTCCAACACGCGCAACAGCTCAGTACCGGCGGCGCCAGTCGAGCCCACGACGGCGATGTGATGATTTCGCATGGTCATGTCGATTGTAACGTTCGGCACACGTTGTGCAAAGCGAGAGGGTAGGTGAGAGTCCGCGCTTTCGTGAGAAATCCTTCGTCCTATTATGTAACCAATGAATTCGTTGCACCAGCGAATGCGAAAGCTTGGTATTCGCGAGGCCGACCTGGAGGAGACGTTTGCCCGATCTTCCGGCCCGGGTGGCCAAAACGTTAATAAAGTTGCAACCGCAGTAACACTGCGCCATTTCCCCAGCGGCATTAGCGTGACTGTGCAGGATTCACGGTCGCAAGCGATGAATCGCAAGCTGGCGCGGGAACGTTTGCTCGACGCCATCGAGAGTGCTCGTGAAGAGCGCCGCGCCGCCGACATTGCGGAACGGGAGAAAGCACGCCGGAGAAAATCGCCGCGACCAGCTGCGCTTAAGAAAAAAATTCTGGAATCAAAACGCAAACGCGGTGCGTTGAAAAAGCTGCGAAGTCGAACCGACGATTAGGTTATTTACCGAAGCAATTCCTGCAAAGTCCTGATTCTCGCCTGGATCAACTTGCATTTCTGATCATAAATAAAAAGCAGAATCAAAAGTCGTCCGGTACGACGCACGGTGGCGAAACTATCTTCGATTTTTGCGTGTCGCAAAAAGAAGAATTCGCCGCTCTAATACATCTGGCGATGGGACTTGTGCCGAATCGTTTGGTGAAGAAAACAATTCACGCTATGAAAAACGCAATCATACTTGGTTCTGCACTCTCAATCGTGGCTTTGATGTTGGTCTCCTGCTCCAGCGAACCGGACACAACCTCGACCACGACGCGTCAAACGACTGTGACTACCCAGGTGCCACCGCCGACAAACCAGACAACGACGACCACGACGCACCAGATGGGCGGCGGCTACTGACGGCAGACGGCGGCACTGCCTAGCCGCTCAGTGGCTCTCGGGTGGTAGCAATGTCTGCGTCGCTGGCGATTCGCCAGCTGGCAAATTCGCGGCTTTCCAATCCATCGCCATCCGGATGCGGTCGCGGCCGCTGGGATGATCGTAAAATATGAATTCCTCAAGCGGCGTTGGATCGAGCTTGCGGTAAGCCCCCAGTTTAAGTGCCACCTTCGCCATGCCATCAGGCTCGCGCGAGGTGTTGATTCCGAAAGCATCCGCTTCTCGCTCCGTCACGCGAACGATCGTATTGAGAAGTGGTGTGGCGATGAAGACTAATGTGCTCACGATCAAAACGAGCAGCGGTAGTCCGGCGGGATCAGCAATGCCGCGCACACGCCATTTGACGCCCCAGCGGGCTACAGTCGCGTCGAATAGAATCCGAGTAAACCCGAATCCGATGAGGGTGAAGATTGCAAAATAAGTCAGTAGTTTCGCGCCGTGATTGAGAACGTAATGCCCCATTTCGTGCGCCATCACGGCGCGTATTTCGGGAACGCTGCATTGTTTGAGCAAATTATCGTTGAGCGCGATTCGAGTTGTGCCGAAGAATCCAGAGACGTTTGCGCTTACCCGGGTGGTCTGGCGTGAAGCGTCAACTTCAAAGACTTGGTTTACCGGAATTTGATTTGCTCGGGCCATTGCGAGGATCGGGTTTCTGATTTCCGGATTGGTGATGGGCTTATAGGTATTAAAGAGCGGCTCGATGAATACGGGCGCGATGAACACGACGACGAGCATGAAGATGATCGCCACCACCGTTCCCCAGATCCACCATGTTCGTGGAGCTCGTCGGAATACACTGTAGAGAACGATCAACAATACCGTGCCGCCAATTATCGTGAGTCCAAAGCCGATTAACTGCTCGCGAAACCATGGCAGAAAACTCTGCGTCGCCATTCCATACCGGTGTTCGCGAAAAAAGTGTTCGTATAGATTCAGCGGAAAACTCAGCACGTAAACCAGAAGCAGATATGGAACGGCGTAGAGGGCGACTTGAAGGGGAAACTGACAGCGTCCCGTACAGCCGCGAGCAATGCGCTCAGTGAAATCGCGCAGGCGCGCCGAGATTCGTGACTCGAGAAGAAAGATGGAAATTGCGGCGAGGAGAAGAAAATTCCACAGAAGCAGCCAGTAACCGCCCTCGAAGTAAGCGTCGGACTTTTCTCGTTGATCGCGCGGAACCATAGCTAACCACGCTTCTGTCGCGGCGGCTGGATCGACTGTTTTTGTATTCACCGCGACTGCGAGCGAGCTGTAGCCGGAGTCGCTAACCCCGGCAGTGTGTCGGAACGAATTGAGTTTCTCGGAGATCGCAGGTAAAGCGGTTCGTGCGGTGTTCTCTTGCGCGGAAATCCCCATTGAAGCGGCCGAGATTGAGGCGGCGATGGCTAGC
>Ga0137404_10002334_pt1 | contig 12536 bp, 6 predicted proteins | sample CZOMad2_1_16fung_FD_108285 | JGI IMG/M metagenome (GOLD analysis project Ga0137404, IMG submission 108285) | Vadose zone soil fungal communities from Angelo Coast Range Reserve, California, USA - CZOMad2_1_16fungal (Illumina Assembly) | ecosystem: Environmental > Terrestrial > Soil > Vadose zone...
CACCGTTGTCCTGCGAACCTGGCGCTACTGCGTCCACAAAATTCACGCGGCGTCCCTCGGCAAGCGCTAACTCCGCCGCCGACAACGCGCCGGCCGTGCACAGCACGCCACCCATTGCCGAGTGGAAAAATGTACGCCTACCGACCATGTTATCGTCCAGACTCCTGGATATTCAAAATATATCCGCAGTCAATAAAATACACCCCGTAGCTCTAGGTCTGCAATCCATTTTCATTCATGGCTTCTTGATTCGAGCATTTGGGTCACATGTTGGTCCAGCATTTTGGATGTGTGGATGTGTATGCCAGGATCGGAACTGCGACCATGCCTTCAGGATGACGCGGCCTTTTCGCGCACTGACACGGATGGGGATGCACGAAACGCGTCAGCCATATGATATAAATATATTCCCTGGATACGCTAAGACGCTATCAATGCGCACCCTCACCGAAAAAGCCTACCAATGCATTAAGGAAGGCATTGTCCGCGGCGAAATCGAAGAGGGCGTTTTCCTTTCCGAAAAAGAAATGATGAAGCGCTACCAGATCGGCCGCACGCCCTTCCGTGAAGCCTGCAATCGCCTGCATCACGAGCATCTCCTCGAAGTGGTTCCCCGACGCGGCTATCTCGTGCCCCGAATGAGTCTCCGGGAAGTGCGCGATCTTTTCGAGGTTCGTGTCCTTGTCGAAGGTGCCATGGCCGAGCTGGCTGCCGTGCGTGCCACCGAACGCGAAATCGAAGAGCTGGCTCACCTGGCAGACCAATCCGCGCTACCGACGCCTTCCCGTAAAGACGCCAACCATCGCGCCGAGCTCAACAACGCTTTCCACCTCCGATTGGCCACCATGGCTCACAATCGAGAACTTATGCGCCTCGAAGGCAGCGTCCTTGAGCGTGCTCTTCGTCTTGCCTACAGTGTGGCCTATTCCATCGGCGCCCAAGACCAGGAAATGAGCCTGCAAACCCTACATCGCCCGATCGTCGACGCCATTCGCCGCCGTGACCGTTCCGCCGCTCGCAAAGCTGTCATCCATGACATCCACCAGGCCCAAACCATCCTTGTAGGCCTGGCAGGTATTTCTGACCACACCACTCCATCTGACTCCAAGCCGAAGCCGGACGCCGCTCGCACCCTGCCTTCTACGACCGACCTCCAATAGCGACAACGGGTGCTGCATCTTGGGGATGGAACGAGATGGCCTTACAACACATTCGACGAGAAGCCATCGACAAACCCTTGCCAGGCGTCAGCCCAACCTGCCACGACCCTCTCCTCATTAAGTATATATTTGAAATATATTTCGCTTGACAGTTCCTCCATTGATGCATTAAATCACTTTTATTGCTGCCCGGACGACCGCGCCGGTACCAGGGGTGATGGCTTCGACCATTTCGGCTCGGCGTTAGCTGCACTGAAATCCAGGAGGTGGTTGCCATGGTTCTCTCGAAGATGGCGCGTACCGCGTTGTTACTCGCCGGCCTGGTTGTGGTGTTCTCTGCTCGCCTGTTTGCGCAAGGTGGTGGCAGCGCCGCAATCACGGGTACGGTTACCGATCCCAGTGGCGCTCCCATCGCCGGCGCGCAGGTTGTTGTTACGCAGGATGCGACCGCTGCGGAACGTGCCACCACTACGAGTGAGAGTGGCACGTATAACATTCCTTCGCTCCTGCCCGCGAGTTATACCATTCGCATTGAGGCTGCCGGCTTCAAGACTCTCACCGAACATGTCACGTTGCTCGCCGATCAGATTCGCGCCGTCGATGAGCGGCTCGAAATCGGCCAAGCCAGCCAGCAGGTCACCGTGGAAGCCTCAGCCGTTCTGGTCAACACCGTCACCCCCGTCTTAAGCCAAGTCATCGAGCAAACCCGCGTTGTCAGCATCCCACTGGTCACGCGCAATGCCGCGGATCTCACACTTCTCGTGCCTGGCACCACGAACGCCAACGGCCACGGTGTGCAGCAAGGCGACACCAAGCAGATCGCCGTTGGCAGCAAGGGCGTGGCCGAATCGATTTCCGTCAATGGCGCCCGCCCCGACCAGATCAGCTACAACCTCGACGGCGGCAACAACGAAGACCTGATGAGCAATACCAATAACCCCTTCCCGTTCCCCGACGCCCTCCAGGAATTCAGCGTGCAGACCAACAGCTTCGACGCCCGCTACGGCACCAATGCCGGCGCCGTCGTGAACGTCGTGACCAAGTCCGGCACCAATCAATGGCACGGCGACGCCTTTGAGTTCGTCCGCAACAAAATCTTCAATGCCCACAACTTTTTCGCCAAGCCGCCAGCCGGAACCACCGACGCGCGCGATCCCTTGAAGCAAAACCAGTTTGGCGGCGTAATCGGCGGCCCCATTCGCAAAAACAAGACCTTCGCGTTCTTCGGCTACCAGGCTACGCGCATTCGCACCGTGAATAACGCCTCCAACGCCAAGGTCCCCACCACTGCCAACATGGCAGGCGATTTTTCTTCGATCTGCAGGACCGGTTTCGACGGTGCCGGGACGTGCCTCGACCGTGACGCGAAAGGCGCGGTTATTGACCAGATTTATAATCCAGCCACCGGCTTACCCTTTCCGGGGAATGTCGGCCTTCCCGTCGACCCCGTCGCCGCCAGTTTCGCAAAACTCCTTCCCATTTCCAGCGCCGACGCCAGCGGCAACGTCACTTTCCAGACGCCGCTCTCGCACAACCTTAACGAATACGTCGCCAGGATCGATCAAGTCGTACGCGGCAAGGATCGTCTGTTCGGCCGCTTCTATCTAGACCGTTTCGTCCACGCCGCTCCGTTTGACGGCGAGGACCTCCTCACCGTCGCCGCCGGTTCCACAGTCCAGTTTCAGAACTGGGCCGTAGGCTACACCTCAGTCTTCGGGGGCAACGTCGTCAACAATGTCGTCGTCGACGTCGTGCGCGAAGCTTCCGATCGCGGCCAGGGCGGCAAGGTTCCGCAGTTGAACGATTTCGGCTCCAATATCTTCCAACTCCCGCAGTCTGAAGGGGGCATCCGCAATTTCGCCGTCTCCAACTTTTTCACTATCGGAAACTTCACCGACGGCAGATTCATTCGCAACACCGGCGACATCCGGGACGACGCTTCCTGGACTCACGGGCATCACACTTTCAGCTTCGGCGGAAATTATGAGCGCGATCAATCCAACATCCGCAACACGGACCTGGAGAATGGCAGCTTCACTATCACCGCCGACGCCGCGCACCCCGCCGGCACCGTAATCAACCCTGCGCAGGCTGCCGCCAATTTCGTTCTCGGACATGTACGCAGCATCAGCCAGACCTCCGGCGATTTCTCCGACTCTCGCCAGAACGTCTTCGGTGTCTATTTCCAGGACTCTTGGAAAATTCGCTCCAATTTGACTCTTACTCTTGGTCTGCGCTACGAGCCGCAAGGCGTGATGAAAGAAATCTACGGCCGCACCGAGCAGTTCCGTCCGGACGCTTACGCCGCCGGCGTGCACTCCACCGTTGTCCCGAGCGCGCCTGCCGGGCTCTTCTTTGTCGGCGATTCCTTCAACGGCACCGGCTTCCCCAATACTGGCCAGGAAGCCGACCGCAACAACTTCGCGCCTCGCGTCGGTTTCGCCTGGGACGTTAGCGGAAGCGGCAAAACCGTCTTTCGTGGCGGCGGCGGGACCTTCTATTCCTCGCGCCTGCCCGGCCTCTTCCTCAACGACGCGTCGATTAGCCAGCCTTTCAGTTTGCGCATCGACCTCACCGAGCCACCGACGCCGAACAACCTGATCCCCCTGGCCAGTCCCCTCGCTTCTGACACCACTGGATTCGCAGCAGGCTTTCCGCAGCGTTTTACATTGGCTCAAATTCCCTCCGACGTGACGTTCCATCCCCCAGTCTCGGTCTTTGGTCTCGAGCCTGGCCGTCGTTGGGTAACGCCCACGGTCTATGACTGGAACCTTACGATCGAACGTCAGCTCAAATCTGACACCGTCGTACGCGCCTCCTACGTCGGCCTTCGCGGCACGCATCTCCGCGAAGACGTCGACCTCAACCCGCGCGCCATCGGCGTCGGCACCGAAGCCAGCCGTCCCTTCACCGGTTTCAGCGACATCCTTGAAAATCAGAACAATGGCATGTCCAACTTCAACGCTCTCGAAGTGGAAATCGAGAGGCGCCCCGGTGGATCTTCTTTCTTGCGCAACGTCACGCTTCTGGCCAACTACACTTACTCCAAGGCGATGGACATTGCCCTCGCCGCAAACGGTGGCACCACTGACGTTGGATCCAGCAAAGGTTCCGGCGTCCCTTACGGTAATCCTCTGCAGCCGTCCTTCGAAACCGGCCCCGCCGACTTCGATCACACCCATCGCATGGTCGCTTCGTATGTCTGGGACCTCCCGCGCTTCCAAGACCGCAGTGCATTGAAGCGATGGACTCTCGGCGGCTGGCAGTGGTCTGGTGTCTTTACCTTTGTAACCGGCGACCCCTTCACGGTCCTCTCCGGTCAGGATCAATCCAAAACCAACCTCGGTGGCGACCGCGCTCAATACGTTGGCGGCCCCGGGCTCTACGGTCAGGTCGCTCCCAAGAGCCTGCGATCCGGATGCCCCGGGGCCGCAGGCGATATCTGCGTGCCCTGGCTCGACACCTCACTGTTCGCGCAAGCCCCTGTTGGTAACTTCGGCAACATCGGCAAAAACGGCTTCCGCGGCCCCAATAACTGGAATATGGACATGGGCCTGCACAAGACGTTCTATCCCTGGGCGGCGCACGAAAACCTGAGCGTCCAGCTGCGCGGGGAATTTTTCAACGTATTCAACCACACGCAGCTGAACGTGAACGTTGCCACGAACACGAACACGGTGGCGTTGAGCAGCGCGAGCTTCGGTGCCATTCGCAACGCCTACGATCCGCGTATCATTCAGCTCGCACTGAAGGTGTCGTTCTAACCTAGCCCGGGGGCGAGACGTCAAGAACGGTGCGGTTCTTCGATGATTCCGCCGCAGCCGGGGGCGAAAATAGCAAGATCGCGGCCGATCTGGCAGCGGCCAAACTGCAAGACCAGTCTCTCCCGCTGTTGAGGCTTCGTGCGTTGCCCGAGGAAGGAAGCCTGGGATGAAGATCAAAGACATTCGCGCGACCACGGTGAGCGTCCCGCTGGAAGCCCCGCTGCGTCACGCCAATGGTTGCCACTGGGGTCGCTTCGTACGCACTGTCATCGAGGTCGAAACCGACAACGGTCTGGTCGGCTTGGGCGAAATGGGTGGCGGCGGCCAATCTGCCGAAGCCACGTTTCGCTCCCTCAAGTCCGATCTCCTCGGGTGGGATCCCTGCCGCCTGGAAGAACTTCGCTTTCGTGTCGGTAATCCCACTGCCGCGCTGTACAACAATCACACGCAAATTCTCGCTGCCCTCGAGTTCGCCTGTCTCGATCTGCTGGGCCAGGCCTGGAACGCTCCCGTCTCCGAAATCCTTGGCGGACGCCTTCGCGATCGCATCCCTTTCGCATCGTACTTATTCTTCCGTTACGCTCATTCCGCGAATGGCAAGAGCGGTGAAGTTCGCACCACCGCCGACTTGGTTGCGCACGCTCGCGCACTCAAATCCAAACACGGCTTCCGCACCCACAAACTCAAAGGCGGCGTCTTCCCGCCCGACTACGAACTCGCCTGCTACCGCGCCCTCGCGAAAGCGTTTCCCGACGACCAGTTTCGCTTTGATCCCAATTGCAGCTGGTCCACCGAGCAGGCTATCCACTTCGCTCGCGCCATCGAAGACCTCAACAACGACTACCTCGAAGACCCCGTCTTCGGCCTCAATGGCATGCGCCGCCTCCGCGAAAAAACTCGCGTCCCGCTCTCCACCAACACCATGGTCGTCAATTTCGAGCAGCTCGCCGCGAACATCCAGGACCTCTCCATCGACGTCATCCTCCTCGATACGACCTTCTGGGGAGGCATCCGCCCTTGCATCAAAGCCGCTGGCGTCTGCGAAACTTTTCAGCTCGGTGTCTCCGTTCACTCCTCCGGCGAACTCGGCATCCAGCTCGCCACCATGCTCCACATGGGCGCTGTCCTTCCCAATCTGACTTTTGCCGCCGACGCGCACTACCACCAGCTCGCTGACGACATCATCGAAGGCGGCAAACTCAATTACGAAAACGGCACAATCCGGGTCCCCACCGCTCCAGGTCTGGGTGTAACCCTCGACCGCGAAAAGTTAAGCGAGTACGCTGAAGAGTACCAACGCCTCGGCTCCTACCCCTACGACCGCGACCCCCTCCGCCCTTGCTGGACGCCCACCATCCCCAACGACCGCTGGGCCGACCCCGAAGACGATCGTATTCCCGACTTACCTTTTTAGTGCCAAGGTAACTTTCGTTGCCACACCCGCCGCTAAACTCGCGGCGATGGTTCCGTTCTATTGTTTTTGATCGCGTGGCTGGTACGTCCCTGAACGACGCGCTGCGAAAAACGAAACCGATGCTGTCTGTCATGATTTCCGGAAGCCGAGAAAGGCAATTGTCACGGCCAACAGCCGTGATGTAGAGTTTCTCGCGTCCACTTGTACATAAGAACTCCGGTGGTCGGGCTACACCGGCTGTTGTTTTCTAAGCCAGGAAGGAAATCCTAGATGCAGACGAACCGCCTTCTCTCAGGGCTTGGTGTTGCGGCATTGCTATGTCAAGCTGTGTTGTTGATCTTTTCTGGCGATTTGAAGGCCAGAAACGCCACAGCTTCTTCCTGGGGCTTCTCCCTGGGCAATCTCGACACGACTTGCAAGCCCTGCGACGATTTCCACGAATTCGCGATGGGCGGCTGGATGAAAGCGAACCCGATCCCGGCCGAATATTCCACTTGGGGCACGTTCACGCAGCTTCGCGACAATAACCTCACCGCCATGCGCACGATTCTCGAGGCTGTCGCCAAAGCCAATGCTCCGGCCGGTTCCAATGAGCAGAAAATCGGAGCCTTCTACGCAAGCTGCATGGACACTGCGGCGATCGAGGCCGCCGGCCTGAAGCCCATCGGCAGTGAACTGGCTGCGATCGACACAATTAATAACCGAAAATCGCTGGACGCGACCATCGCTCAGCTCCAGCGGGAAGGCGCCAGCGCGGTCTTCCGCTTCAGCTCCGGCCAGAATATCAAGGACAGCACCAGCGTTATTGCGATAGCCAGCCAGGGCGGCCTCGGCATGCCCGATCGCGATTACTATTTCCGCGACGACGATAAATCCAAGCAACTGCGCGCGGACTACGAGCAACATGTCACGAAAATGCTCGAACTTGCCGGCGATGCGCCGGATAGAGCAGCCGCCGAGGCCAAGGCGGTCGTAGCCATCGAAACGGCGCTGGCGAAGGCTTCACGCACACGGGTCGAGCTGCGCGACCCCGAAAAGAATTACAACCTCATGCCGCTCTCGGAAATGAAAACCCTCACTCCAGACTGGTCCTGGGAAAACTACCTGCACGCCGTCGGCGCTCCTCCGGTGGAACAAGTCAATGTACGCCAGCCCGAATTCTTCAAGGAGGTGAACCAGGAACTTGCCAGCGTTTCGCTGCCCAACTGGAAAACCTATCTGCGTTGGCACGTGATCCACGACAGCGCGCCGAGCCTCCCCGAGCGATTGGTGGAGGAGAATTTCGACTTCTATGACAGAAAGCTCTCCGGAACGAAGGAGATGCTGCCGCGCTGGAAGCGTTGTGTACAGTCCACGGACCGGAACCTAGGCGAGGCTCTGGGACAAGTTTATGTCGCTAAGTATTTTCCGCCTGCTGCAAAAGCCCGTGCCAAAGAAATGGTCAACAACCTGATTGCGGCGCTTCGCGGCGACATCCCGACGCTCGCCTGGATGGGGCCGGATACCAAGAAGGAAGCCCTCGGCAAGCTGGAAGCCTTTAACGTGAAAATCGGCTACACCGACAAATGGCGCGATTATTCCAAGCTCGCTATCGAGCGCGGCTCTTATGCCGCCAACGTTCGCCGCAGCATCGAATTTGAATACACCCGCCAGCTCGACAAAATCGGAAAGCCGGTGGACCGCACGGAGTGGGGCATGACGCCTCCGACGGTAAACGCCTACTACAGTTCCAGCATGAATGAGATTGTTTTTCCCGCAGGCATCCTGCAGCCGCCTTTTTACGATCCCAACGCCGACGACGCCGTGAACTACGGCGGAATTGGTGCCGTCATCGGCCATGAAATCAGCCACGGCTTCGACGATCAGGGCTCCAAATTTGACGGCAAAGGCGACCTGCACGAATGGTGGACGGCGGACGACCGCAAGAACTTCACCGAGCGTGGGGACTGCGTGGTGAATCAATTTAACGGCTACGAAGTGGAGCCCGGCCTGCACGAGAACGGCAAGCTGGTGCTCGGCGAGAGCATCGGCGACCTAGGAGGCCTGGCCATCGCTTATGCTGCCTACGAGAAATCCATCGAGGGCAAACGCCCGAAAAATATCGACGGCTTCACGCCGGAGCAGCGCTTCTTCCTCGGATGGGCCCAGGTGTGGGGTACGAATCAGAGGGCGGAGGCAGCGCGCCTACAAACCAACACCGACCCGCACCCGCTCGCGCGTTTTCGCGGCAACGGCCCGCTCTCCAACATGGAAGGGTTTGCCAAGGCCTTTGGCTGCAAAAAGGGAGACCCGATGGTCCGCGAGCAGGCCTGCAGGATCTGGTAGACATGGCTTTGCGCGCGGAGAATCGCACAACTCCGCAGGCGCTACTTCCACAAAGAAAAAATACAAAAATCTACTCGTGGACAGCGTTCCCACCTTGCTGTGTGCTAACTCCTGTGTAGTCGGGCAACCGGACATGTGACGCACTGGGACTCACCAGGGCCGGTGGTAAGCCCGTGCGTGATTTTTCGGGAAACGTGGATTAAACTGACCGCGGCGGCAAAGCTGCCAGGTCTCCTGCTGCACGACTTTCGTGTAGCGCTGTTCGCAACATGATTCGACGCGGTGTTCCGCAAGTTGTTGCCACGAAAATCAGCGGCCATAAGACGATGGCCGTGTTCAATTGCTACAACATCGTTGATGACGCCGATCTTGTGGATGCGGCCAAGCGAATCGGGGCCGGTCGCGAGAATAGCCCAAGTACGGCTCAAGTAGCTTGCACAGTCGAAACGAATCAAGAAGCAGGGGCGCGGCCAATCAACTGAAAACATTGTATTATAGCGGTTGTATGCCCGGGTGGCGGAATGGCAGACGCTGAGGACTTAAAATCCTCCGGGGTTTTACCTCATGTGGGTTCGACTCCCACCCCGGGCACCATTCTCGCTACAACCCCGAAAAAGTTTCGCGAGTCTGGTTGAACGACTTTCAATCTCATCGAAATCACCTGGGAAAATTGATCTCTTGGCAATGGCGAAACTCAATACCTGGATTCCTAGAGTTTGCCTGGAATGCGTTCCACGGCGATGACTTGCACTTTGAGCAGTCTCTTTTTCCGCCACCTCACTTGCGGTACAGTCAACTCATGGGTCGCCACATCGCTACGACCGCCATACTTCTGACGTGGTTCGCCATCGCTATGATTCCGGTCCTCGCGACTTCGCGCCCCATATCCCCGATAGCGGCTTCCAAACCTACCTCGAACGCCGCATATCTTGGTTTCGACCGCAACGTTTATCCCGGTGACGACGCGCTCCCTGTTCTACGCAAGACCTTCGCCTTCGCCGGCTATTGGCTCGGACCGCCGCCGGGCGAAAAAATCAACACTTGGGCCGGCAAGCGCGCTCTACTTCAATCACAAGGCTTCGGATTCGCCGCGCTGTATCGTGCGCGCCAAGCCAACGAAGTCAAAAAAGACGTCCAGGCGAGACAGAAGGGAATTCTCGACGCGCGCAACGCCGCCGCCTCCGCAAAAGCAGAAGGCTTCGCAGCACGCACAATTATTTTCCTGGATATCGAAGACGGTGGACGGTTGACGCCTTCGTTTCACATCTACCTGCGCGCATGGGCGGATGAGCTCGGCCGCGCGGGCTACCGTCCCGGCATTTATTGCTCTGCGATTCCTGTCGACGAAGGCCACGGCGTCACCATTCTCACCGCCGACGACATTCGACACCACATGGGCGAGCGCGAACTGGTCTATTGGGTTTACAACGATGTTTGCCCACCGGCCCCCGGATGCGGTACACCGCAAAGTCCGCCACCCGTATCCGCAGGCGGCGTGCCTTATGCGGCGATCTGGCAATTCGTGCAGTCACCGCGCCGCAAGGAATACACCGCCCGATGCGCTTCCACCTATCATGCGGACGGAAATTGCTACGCTCCCGGTGACACTGCACACGCCTGGTTCCTCGACGTAAATTCCGCCACAACAGCAGACCCGTCGTCTTCCGCACGATAGCGCTGGATGTTGTCCACCGGCAAGGACAGCTAACTGGAGAATAGAATAGCCAACGCGGTAGCAATCCCGATCGCCAACACGATGCCCAATGCCAGCATTCGTTTCCGTTGCCCAAGGGCGCGGTGGGACGCGACCGGATTTCGCAGGGAGTGCATCGCTTTTAGGCCGCTACTTAGTTAACACATCAGCCAACCTGCCCCACAGATTTCGCATGACAAAGCTTCCAATTGGTGAACGCTCTGCCAGCTGGCTCCTGGTTCGTCCTTGGCGCGATAGCTGAGCCGCACCAGGCAAGAGTAAATTTGTTACCTCCCGCTAAATAAGGTTGTGGTAACACGAGACACCCCCGTCCGGCCCCGGCCCTTTTACCGACGGGTTCGCCCTCTTCTCCCTATATTCGCCCCAGCTGATTCCTTTCCTACGCACCTCCTCCAGCCCCACGCGGGACTCAAGCCCTTCACTTATAACCCTTTACCTCTACGCCGCATCTAAGGAAAAGCTAACAAAACATTCACAATTTATACCCATGGAAACGATTAAAATTATGAGTGACCGTCTCCGCAAAGTCCCGGTTAAGGTGTAATGGTAGGCTAGCAAAGAGGGAGTACTAGAACATGGTAAAGCAGTTTCTTCTGGCCAGCGATTTCGACCAGACGCTCAGCTTCAACGACTCTGGCGTCGTTTTGAGCGAACTCATCGGTTTTCATGGCTTCCACGACAAGGTCGCCGGATTGTCGGGAATGAACCTCGTCCAACAGGGCGCTGAGCTCTCGTACCTGATCCTTCACGACCCGGAATTTCGCCGCGTACGTCGCGAGCATCTCGTCGAAACAGGCAAGCGCATTCGCCTGAAGCACGACGTCGCCCTATTCGCGCGCGCACTCGAGAGCCTCGCCGAAGGCTACAAATTTTCGTTCTATGTCATTTCCGCCGCGCCGCAGGAAATCATTCAGTCCGCGCTCGAAGGCATCGTGCCGTCCGACCACATTTTCGGAACCCGTTTCCGCTACAACGAGAAGACCGGCGAAGTTGATTCCATCATTCGCGCCTCCGCGGGTTGGGGCAAAATCACCGTCCTCGAGGAACTCCGCGCCCAGCTCGGCATCAGCCACGACCAGATCATCTACATGGGCGACGGTAGCTCCGATCTTCCGGTTATGATGCACGTCAACCAATACGACGGCTTGACCATCGCCGTCTCCGAAGCCAAATACATCACCCGCGTAGCCGAACGCACCGTACTCAGCGACAACGCCATGAGCGTGTTGGTTCCCGTTCTCGAAAAAGTTCTGCGCTGGGACTCCGCCCGCATCCGTCGTCTGTTCGCCAGCTACGGCCTGACGCTGCTCGAATGGGAAAAGCGCCGCACCGACATGCTAACCATCCAGGAATCCGGCGTAGCCTTCGCCACCACCCAACCCCAGTAAAACAGGCACTCCTGCCTGTTACCCAACAGAACGCCGGCAAGACTGTGGCTGGATAGGCGCCATCGCCTATCCAGCTCTTTTTTTTGAACCGACTTGTCACAGGACCGCATCCATCGGACAATCCGCTCAGCAACGGATGCCACGCCCGAAAAAGAGGCCACGATGCTCTTGCGCGCACTTTTTCTCTCGTCATTTATAATTCTCTCGGTATCACCGCACACGCAGGCTCAAACCACACCGGCAAAAATAGATCTGGCCCAGCCTCAAGACTACGTCCTCAAACGCACCTCCAGCTTCGATCGCTCCGGAGGCAACGCCGACTTCCGCAAGATTCCACCAGGCCAGACGCTCACGATCCTCGACGTCGACGGCCCGGCAACGCTCACGCACATCTGGTTCACGCTCTCCAGCCGGGAAGCGACTCACTTGAAGAAGTTGGTCCTACGCATGTATTGGGATCACGAATCGACGCCCAGCGTCGAAACTCCGCTAGGCGATTTCTTCGGCCTGGGTTTGGGGGATTACTACACCTGGGAATCCGAACTCCTCGCGGTAGCCCACGAGCACGCCCTGAATTCCTTCTTCCCCATGCCGTTTCAAAGGCACGCCCTGATCACTGTTTCCAACGAGGGCCAGGAAATGGTTGACGCCTTCTATTTCAACCTCGACTACCGCGCCCTCCCTCATCCGCTCCCACAAAACACTCTCTATTTCCACGCGCAATACCGCCAAGCCCAGCCCAACCGCGGGTGGACCAACGACTGGACCAGC
>Ga0137404_10002335_pt1 | contig 12533 bp, 20 predicted proteins | sample CZOMad2_1_16fung_FD_108285 | JGI IMG/M metagenome (GOLD analysis project Ga0137404, IMG submission 108285) | Vadose zone soil fungal communities from Angelo Coast Range Reserve, California, USA - CZOMad2_1_16fungal (Illumina Assembly) | ecosystem: Environmental > Terrestrial > Soil > Vadose...
GGGATAAATCGTCGCCATGACCGCCATTGCGACCAGTCGTGAGATTTACACCAGTCCGGCAGCAATTCCGTGTATATATATACGCGAGTTACGTAGCTGGACAGGGACCGGCTGCAGGCATAGGATTCCCGCCAATGGACGCAAGCAAGTCCAACCCCAGTGCAGGAAAGCGGTTGAAGGAACTCCGCGAGCGCCTGGGCTTGTCGACTCGGGACGTAGAAGCGGGCAGCAGAGGGATCGCGCAAGACAGACAGAACCAGGAGTATTACATCTCGCATAGTTGGGTCACCGACATTGAAAACGGGAAGTTCAGACCCCGCTGGTTCAAGCTCCACACCCTGAGTAAGATCTACGGTCGCGGCTTCGCCGAGATCATGTCTTATTTTGGCATGCCTCTGACCGATTCTCACCGCGACCACGCCTCCGTCGGAATCCCGAAGACTCATCTTTTGTCCTCCGGACCCGCCACGGAAGCAGAGAAAGTGACACTGCCTGTGGAGTTCAAACCGGAGTTCCAGCCGGAACGGACGAATCTGCTCGCGCGGGTGGTAGAGAAATGGGACGAGGTTCCCATCGGGTTGCTGCAACATCTGGATCTGCGGAAGTCGATGTACGGATATATCGGCCTCGAAGACTACACGCTTCATCCGCTGATCCGGCCGGGTTCGCTCGTGCAGATTGACTCCAGCCAAAGAAAGATCAGCACTGAGAAATGGAAGACTGAATTCGACCGCCCCATCTATTTCGTGGAGCTCCGCGACGGCTACGTTTGCAGTTGGTGCCAAGTGGACCGCGGCCAGTTGATCATCATCCCTCACCCACAATCGCCTCAAGACGTTCGCCGATTCGACTATCCTTCCCAGGCTGAGATCATAGGCAGGGTGACTGGAGTGGCGATGCGAATTGTTGGGGAGAAGGTGCCTGAAGGCGGCCAGCGCTCGGTTGGAAGGTCTCGTTGAAAGATCAGGGATTCTTGCGGTAAAGCCCATAAAGGCTCAGCGCTCGCTCGACTCGTGCAAGATCAAAATTGTGCGTGCGAAGAATTTCCAGGTAGCCTAGCTGGTCCCCCAAGCACAACTTATGGTCAGCCTGGAGTTTGTAGCCATGGCAGGTGCCGCATATACATTGAAGGTTTTCACGGCGGTCAGGATTGCCAGCTTTTAGTTTCCGGATCAGTCTCGCCGGCACAATGTGGTCCACATGCCGGGTCACATCTTCCAGTTGGAAGTTCACGTTGCATGATTCCACTTCGCAATTCCCGCGGAGCGCCGGAATTCGACGTCCTCGCCAACCCTTCCGTGAAGGCCGCCTTCCTGGCCACTTTCGATGCACGCGATACCAAGGCACTTGCTTCTCGCGTGTGCTGAAACATGCCTTGCAGTAGAGGCATCGGCAGTCGCGATAGGTACTGTGGCTACGGTAGACGGTTTCGAGCACTTCGGTACGCCTGTCGCCGCAAAATGGGCAGAGCATGTCTTCGGTCCTCCCTTGCTCGATCTTCAAACTCGGTTCCAATGGAGAGCGTTGTCGACTGGATTAAGTTTCGGAGTACAGATCGGCTGGCACCGTAAGGCCTCGAGGAGAAAAAGCCCGTCTTGGGGCTGATTCGAGATTAATCTGAATTACGCTGCCCTCAGCAGATTCCTTTCGCAGCTTAACGAACGTTTTGTATCAGGGCCTCGAGTCCGCGGCCAGCGGTATCCGTCATTTGACATAGCCCCGTGAACGAGCACTCCAATACATAAAAATGCAAGGACCTGATGGTCAAAAGCTTGGGCATTTCGGAGGGAAGACCCAAATGAGAAGCCGGTGGGTCGGCCAGTAGATGAACCCTACTAGCACGGCAAAAACTAGGACCATGTGGGCAGGTGCCGGCCCGAACGCATGGTGAAAGACGGGGTCGGCAAACGCGTAGTTTAGATTCCGACTTGGACCCAAGAAGCGCGACACCACCAGGAGAGCCGCGGCAATCCCAGACTGGAGACGCAAGGCGCGGTGGCCATAACCTATGCGGGGCAGTACAGCAAGGGGTAGCAATGGGAGGATGATATAAAACGGTGAGAGCAGGCGGACCCACAGAGGAAATCGCGGGTCCCACATGTATTGCGTACCGCCGAGCAAAGTGCCGGCCGACAAACCATCGCCAGCCCGCATCGAGACACCACAGCAGGTCCCCTACAAGCGAAGAGACAGCCTGGCTCGAAAGCAACAGCGCATTGTTGTACGCCAAGCCCACGCACGTTAAGAAAACCGCGACATCGCAAAGATGGAGGAAATTAGCCCAGCCCCAATAAATTGCGTACGACGGAACCAGACCATTAGCCATAGTAAGGTAACCCAGGGAACCCAGGAAGGAAGCCCGCATGGATGAACAGACTCATGCATGTTTCAGGCCCCGGCCGCTCTTGCGGACACAGATCACAACGCACGAGGGTACTCCGGGAAGCTGCCGGCTAGAAGTATCTCTGCCCTCGCCGAGTCGGGTTTCAAGCTCTCCTCACCAGATCGTCTGAAGGGCTTTGGACCGACGGATTTCACGGTCAGCAGTGAGCAGAGATAACCCCTCAACGAGCGCGGTAGCTCCGATAATGCGATCCGCGGGATCTTTGGGATAAGCCGCTGGAAGTCCAATGGCGCGCACGCACGCGCGGCCGCTAATCGGCAGGACGACAAACCGGGCCTCAACTTCCTGCAGGAAGGATTCGAGGCTGATGTCGAGTTGGATGCGGCCCCTACTCACGAGTGTCGCTAACTCCAAGAGGGTGATATCCGCGATAGCCAACCCGTCTCCGTTCCTGCGCGCATTGTCGATCGCGGTCCTGCCTTTCGTCGAGATCTGGTCTTGGTCGAACGCCAGCCAGACGACAACATGCGTGTCGACGAGAATCACTTGAGCTCGCCCCAATCATCGGCGGAAATCGCGGGCCCAACCACGTCGCCTGTAACAGCGCCCTTGCCGGCGAGGAAGTTGTATATCTCGTCCGTGTCTGTGTTGACTGGGACGAGCTTCGCCACCGGCTTGCCGTGTTTAGTGATCACGACGGTCTCATGCTTGGCCTGAACCTCATCCATGACCGCAAGGCAATTTGTCTTGAAGGAACCCGCTGCCATCTTCTTCATCCCTAGACTCCCGAATAGCTATGGTCATTATACCATGGTCACTTCTCGTGGGCCCATGTCCGGCACTGAGTCAGAATTGATCTAGACGCCCGCTCTGTGCCAAGGATTCCATGTAGTGTTGAGATGTCCGGAGGAGCCCACCCGCAATACCTCCCGAGCACTCCGCCAGCAGTCCCGGCGACAACATGCTAACTCGGCTGCCCGTACCAGCCAGCGTTGACAAAAGGGCAATCTGCGCCGCCATTAGAGGTTAGAGGATAAAACCTCCATTCGTGGGTTCGAATCCCACCCGCGCCTCCAATTTTCCGGCTTTGGAATCTGTGACTTACGGCCACCGTTTTTCCCGTGTACCTGCCGTGTACCCCGCTCTTGGGAAGTTTGAGCGGCTATGACGGGATCGCGGCTCCATGCACGAGTAAGATCCGCTTCTAATTGCTCCTGCCGCGAGCGTACCCAAGGCGCGTAATTCTTCTCCGTAGTCCGAACGCTCTCATGTCCGAGTAGGATGGAAACCCGCTCGATGGGTACGCCAGCCAAAAGAAGCTCTACGGCGAACGTATCGCGGAAACGGTGTGGATGGCCGTCTTTGACCTCGGCAAGTTCAAATAGTCTTTTCAGCCGCTTTCTCCAACTCCCTACGATGGTTTGCAGCTTCGAGGTTCCGTCCCAAAAGAAGAAGTTGGCAGCGGTTTTGGGCGTCCTATCCACAGCGTTCAAAACAAAATCTGGGAGGATATTGTTGACCGGGACGCCTGTTTTCTGCGTGTAGAGCAATAGGCGATTTTGTTCAAGCCTGTCAGCGGAAAGACTAACCGTATCTCCTATACGCATTCCGCCATACCGCAACAGTAGGACAAGTGCTTGCATACGGCGGGCGTTTTCCGAGCCTTGGCCGGGAAACTCATCTTTGTACTTATCGATAGCCGCCAATATGCGAATCATGCCCTGATGCGTGAATGGCAGGGTGGGGCAGAGCGTAATTCTTGGTGCCTTCAACTCAGTGGCCGGATTCTCCGCAATCCACTTGCGCTTTTGTCCAAAGCTAAAGAACGTGCGGAGGCGTTCCAGTTTCTTGCCGCTGGAGCGCTGCCCATCTTTCCACTCAGCGCGAAACCTACTGACCTCAGACAACGAGAACTCATCCAAAAACCGGAACCCATGCCGGGTCGCAAAACGAAAGGACTATCTCAGTGACGAAGATGCTGCCGCCGCATGGGTTGCTATTGGACTCGCCGATACGCATATCAGCGACGATGCGGTTAAGGTGATCGTTCAGAAGCGATTCGGCACGAAGGCCGTGATCTACGACCGAAAAGACAAAGGAAGCAACAAGGAATGCACGTCGAAAGATTACACGGTGGTGCCCATTGGAAGCATGAGCAAGGAAGAATGGCGGAACGTAAAACATGCTGGTGCAATGAAGACGGCGGGCGAAGTATGCCCGACGGACATTCCAAACCAAGCGCCGCAAAAAACCCTCGCTCGCGATGAACTCACGCCAATTCTGTCCCGATTTGAACGGCTGATTCAAGACTTGGCCCGCTGATGATTGGGCAGCCGATGGCAGTGAAATTCATCGACGACGAAACTATTCCGTATGAAGGGTGTACACGTTGGAAAGCGGGTGAGTATTTGATGGAAGTGAATCTCGCATTCCACGACCCCAACGATTGGCACCAAAACTACGAGCTGCTTCTTCACGAGTTTGCCCATCACGCAGTGCAATCGAACGATCATCTCGTAAACGTGTTCTATGACACGGTGACCGAGATGGGAGCGAAGCTGACCCGATTGGCACTCCAGCGACCGGAGCTGTTCCCCGATCCACAGGAGTGTTTTTCGCCTGAGTGCAATGAATGTGTTGCGGATGCACGGTGAGTACGAAACATCGGTCGCACGACTGAAAGGAGAACATGAAAAGAAAACGCAAAAGCGAGCAGTACGAAGTCATTGAACAATACCTCGCCTTTGAAGGCATGGAAAACACGTATGGAGGCATAACGCTGGAGGAATTGTTGAAGCGCTATGCCCAGCAAAAGGAGAAATGCTCACGATGTAAGAACAAGTACGAGTTGGAAAAGATGCGCGTCCATCACGACCCCGCCTGTCCAAACCATGATCCGAAAAGTATTTGCCAAGCTTGCATACAAAGCTTGTTATGCAAATTTTGCAAGTACTTTGTCGATCAGCCGAATGACCCGGCGGCTTTAGGCTCAGTCGAGGAGATTCCGAATGGCACAAAATAGGTTGAAGTGGGAAGTAAGCCAACGGAAGCTCGATGTCCGCGGCCAGAGGTTCATACAACGAAAAATCCGGACTTTGCGAACGGCTTGGATTCAAAACTGGTGGCAGACGGTAAGTCGCGTGCGACCAAGGACGAGGGCGCAACCTCGTAATAGGCCTTCCGGGGTGTCCGATTCTGGGAATCCTCCCGGCTAAACCAATAGGTGAGCGTTCCCAATCCATCGGGAGCACGGCGGTCAACCGTGTGGTTCAAATTTTGTGAGATGGGCAGAATCCGATGCGTCAATTTTCCATGAGTTCTCTGTGTCCTCACCAAGCACAGGGATTCTGCCATCGCGGGAGCTTGGAAAACCTCCGGGCTCCCATCTCACCCAAAACAGAGATGACAGAATCCGAATGGCTACACAACAAAGTCCAGTTTCAAACCTAGTTTCAGTCCCGCATACACTACAGGCGCAGCTCGCCGCCCAACTTGCCGCCCACCGCACCGCCCAACTTGCCGATCAGGTAGTGGCCGATGCCGCGAAACTTGCCGGGGAACCGCAGAGCGGAGTCCTCCTACATCGATGCTTCAGCCAAATCGAGCAGCAACCCAAACCAGATCATTGTGTGTGCCAGCGTATCCCCTACGATGATGCTCTCCAACTCATTGAGTCTAAGAAGGCCGATTGGTTCGCAGCCACGCGTGCGGGTAAGCCCTACCGCAGCCACAAAATAATTGTGTGGCGTGCCACGACCCAACAGGTCAGGGATTACGAAATACAGCGGATTGAAAATGAACCAAAGCGGCTTGGCGAACTTGAGGTAATAAGAAGCGCGGAGAAACTGACGAGTATCGAGCGTGATTCCATCAAGCGGCTCCGAAGGCTCTTATTCGATGCGGTGCAAGCGTCAAAGCTGGAACATCGATACGCCGACCTGACCGATACCGAATATCGCTGGATGCTACGTGATCCAGAACGGTGGCAGTCCCAGCTTGGAGAGAACGTGTTCCGAATGTTGCTAGCCGTAGCATCACGTTATTGGGAACAGCTACTCACGCACTTTGGCCTCCACGAGAACACAGGCATGTACATGAGTGGTGGGAAGCTCATGCAAACTGGCAATTACAAGATTGAACAAATTGACGCCCATCAGAATGCTGATTGGGGCGACGGACCGGCTGGTGAACCCCGCGCACTAGCCCAACCGCACAAACCGAGTGGCACCAACCCACAAAGCGTATTGCTGGATGACCAGTGGGATCAGGCCGTGGCGATGGCGAACTACGCCGACCGGATTCAAAAGACAGCGGATGATTTTGAAAAGGAACTCACCAAGCTTTACAAGAAAGATCAGAACGTCGTGCTTGGCTACGGAAGCGATTTGAGAATGCGACCAGCCTAATCAACGTTTTCAGAAGGATGAGACGGACAAGATGTTTGGAACGATCAATCATTATAACGCTCGCGGCTTTGGTTTTATCAGGGTCGCGGGCAAACCTGAAGATGTTTATTTCCACGTTTCGGAGTTGGACGGCGATGAAGCTGATCTGACCAAAGGCACTGCCGTTGAGTTCGAGATTGGACTCTTTAGGGGCAAGCCGTGTGCGCGGAATATCCGGTTGCTGGAAGTGGAGAGCCATTGAGTACGCCGCGCTGCTTCGCTCGCCGCCACATGCCACCGCAGATAGAGAGCTTCCACGGTTACGCGCTGGCCACGTCCCACAAATCTGGTGTCTTTTACAGTGATGTGCGCAGGGATGCAGAAGACTACGGCATCAACAAGGACACCGTTGCCAATTGGACTAAATGGCTGGCGAAAGAGGGTTGGTTTGACCGGTTGGACGGTAGCTTGAAGCGCAATCCGATCACGGGCATGTACGCCTCCGTCCGGTATCGTGTCTTGAGCCATGACGAATGGGCTGCAAAGCATCCGGGCACTTGCCGTTACATGAGCCAGTCCGAAAAAGCCGGACAGGTAGCAGCGGATTCACCAGTCCGAAAAACCCAGACAGGCCACCTGTCCGAAAAAGGTGAAACCACCTGTCCGAAAAACCCCGAACCACCTGTCCGAAAACTCCGTACTAAGACTGTAAAGAAAGAAAGAGAAGAGAGAGAGAGTAGCCAGTCCGAAGAAACCGGACAGGACAGCAACCCCTCTCACACTCCTTTTCAAACCATTGATCGGAGTAAAACCTTAGCTGACGTCGTTGTGCTACACGCTCTCAAGGATGGAGCGGCGGCTTTCACTGGAAAAGCCAAGACGGAGATCGAGCGAATCATTCACGATGTTCAGCCAACCGAGGAGGATGTTGTTTGGGCTGTCGAATTTCTAATGAGCACCATGAAGGACGATTACGCCAAGCAAACCGCAGGCAACAGCATCGCGGCAAGTCTCAAGGCGCTTCTGATGGCCCGCAAAGCCAAGGCAGCGAGGGAGCAACAACAGAAAGAAGCGGCTGAACAGCGCCGCCAAGAGAATGAAGAGATGGCAAGGAGAGCCGCTGCCGAAGCGGAGCAACAGCCAAAGGACGATACAGAAAATCTAGTGCCATTCTGAAAGCGGCCACTACTAATCTTTTCAACACCGTCGAAAAGAAAGAAATTTGGGTAGGCGTGCGGCAACTTTTGGATGACCTTGAGACGCTTGAGGGGCTGGCACGCGATTACAGTACGGGAATTTTTGCGATTGGGAAGGAATAAGGATAGTGATGGAACATTTGAAACAGAGACTAGCGCAATCGGATAAAAGGTTCGCCCACGTTAAGAATCTGCATAAACAATACAAGGCGGTGGATGAAGAACTGAGGCTGGCCCTGAACGATGGAATCGGAGCGGAGTTCGAGCTACTCAAGAGTTTGTTGGGCCAAGCGTCCCCCAACTTGCAACGAAAAGTGTGTACGGCGTTTGTGGATGGCATTCGGAAGATTGATGCAACGTTCGCCGCGCCAAAACGTGCGGTGGCCACGCACGATGCCCACACCGCAGCCTTTACGAAAAGACATTCACCATCAATCACCGCTCGAAAGAGGTCAGCACGCCGCAGAGCCCGGAATCGATTGGCGGATAGTGGCAACGATGGCAACGACACTCCATGAGGCTGACAAGCATTACTTGGCCGAGGTCAAGAAACGAAAGAAACGCGATCTGTTCGCAAAGCGCGGGGGTTAGTGTTTTTCAGTCGTGGAGTCCTTATCGGCTTCGACAGTTATATCGACGGGGGCATCTTCTTTGAGTTTCACCTTCTTGCCGCTATCGTCCTCTAATTCGTTTTCAATGCGAATCTCCCGGTACAGTTCATCGGCCTCGTGAACTTGCACTTCGGCCTTCTCTGGCACCCTCGGATCGGGAGATTTGATTATCTTTTTGACGGTCCCGTGCTTGGTTGTTTTTGGTTTCTTTTTCATATCCTCCTCCCTGTCGAAGAATAAGAGGGAGGGGGCTGGAATCCCTATCCAGCCAAACGTACGCTCTTTGTATGTCCAAGACAATGCGTCGAAGCATCCCGCTCTAATCCAGCGGTCAAGCATCGATTCCATTCAAGCGGTTGAGAAAGCGCGTTACGGCAAACCCATCGGCCCGCGCCAAGCTCATCACGGGCCAATCAAGCCGATTTCACACATTTCGATCACCGATCAAGAAGGATTTCCCCGAATCACGCGACGAAATGCTCAACAATCGCGCACAGGAGCCGACACAGCCACGATCTGTAACGGTTGAGGGTTGGAGAGAGTCAAACGCAATGTCCCCGGAAAGGCCCGGTCAATGACTCAGCCGAATACGGAGAGCCCTACCTGTCCCGAACACGCCACTCCGATGCTTCCGCATGAGTTTCAATCGTGGGAGATCAATCGCCCGGTTGAGAGCGGCTTCCGATGTGCAAATCTAACGTGTGCGATTGTGTTTATCGAGGGGGATGACGGCGGCTTTTATACGCTGGAGGCGAATGGTGAGGTGACTCCCTATCCGTGATGCGGCGGTACTAACGAAGCATCGGGAGCTGCGCAAACAAAGTGCCCAGCGTGAATGAATGTTAGTCTGAGATCGGGATGATTCCGCCCTTCGACATTTTTCTTGTGGGCAGTGACGGTCAGTTGGTGCGGAAAGGCACTGCAGAAACGCTCGACGTTGCCAGATTGCGCATCAAGGTTTTGATGGCTTCAGAACCGGGCGACTACGTTATTTACAGCCAGCAGACGAGCCACCATGTTGTGGTTAAGGCGGACGGCTCAGTCAAGAGCGGAACCTGAATTTCACAAGCGAGTTTCCTCCAGCGACGCCCCGACTACAGGAATGCAACACTACGGTGAAGTTTCATCAACCGTGAAACACCGATCACAACGAAGTTCCGCAAATCACGCGAACGAATGCCCGATAAACACGCACAGGAGCACCGACACACGCACGATCTCAGCGGCATGGTGGGGGAAAACGATGTTATGATTTTGTTCCCCGCTCTACCGTTCTCATGCCAGACTCCATGCCGATTCCCGGTTGCCCGATCCATTCGACTTTCATGGTGCCGTGTACCCCTAAAGAGATGGTAAGTAATTTGCAAGGACTCGGCACCTGTTTCCGATGCGCTAATCTTGATTGCGAAATTTTGTATGTGTACGACGGAGCATCGGAGGGTTACTACAAGCTCGAACCGACCGGAAGGTTGACACGATATTTCAGTGCGTAAATAACGGGCGTTTGTGGCGCACATATCTAGGACTATGATTTGTGTATGGATCGACCGAATCATCCGGGTATAACTGGCCGCTTACACGTTGATGGTGGAATCGCCGGGGCAATCATCGCCGCTGGATTCTTGGTGATGGGCTGGATCGGAATTCCGCAAGCAAGGCCATTCCTGATCGGTGCTGCCGCACTTGGAACTATACTCGGCGCATTCCTGTGGTGGAAACATCGAGTGTAACTCTCTGTCGTTGTGTTACGCCCATCGGTGCAAATGGTTTATGTGGGGAGTGAATTCAGGAGATTTCGCCGGGCCAGATCGAGCGTAGTGTTACACTCGGCTCATCAATGCAACCTGCCGGGGTCGATCCGCTTGCTCTGGCCGCACCTCAAAATAGTGGACAGTGAACTCAGCGATTTATGGCCGAGGGCCAGCCGCATCTCTTTCACATCACATCCGCCATCAGCCATGCGTTGGCCGAGGCTGTGCTTGAGGGCATGAACCCCGCGCTTGGTGTCAGCGGTTCCAGCCTGCTCACAGTAAGCCCGGAACATCCGGTAGACCTGAACCCGTGATAGGGAGCCCCGTTTATTGCGCGAGGGGAATAGGTATGGCGAATCGTTGACCCGCAAGGCCAGCCACTCCGTTAGCAGACGGCGTTCATCAAGCAAACATTCGGAGTTGGCCGATAAGATCTGCAATGTTTCCAGTGAGCCCTTTACCCGCTTGATACGAATCGTCCAATCCTTTGTGGAAATATCAGGAAGCAACAGTTGGCCGCATTCAGAAGCCCGCATTCCGTGTGCAAAGCAGAGCAACAGTAGAGCGTGATCGCGGACGCTGTTGGCGCGGGCAATCTTGAGAACGGCCAGTATTTCGGGCCGGGATAATGGTTGCATTCGATTCACATTTTCACCTCAGCGCGAGCTTCGCTTCATTTGGAAATGGAATCAATAGAACTCCGCGTGTAGTACGCAGATTTCTTTCGGCAATATCCCAAAGCCCCACGGCTCTCCCGCGCTGTTGATCTACCGATCTGATTTTCCGTCCGCGAATTTTCTTCCTCTGTATCGGTGCGCTGATTCGTTCGTGCTGATAGCAGAACCGGGGGGTCCCTGTGGCGATTGCCCGGGGGAGGGGCATGGACCCCAAAGTACCGCTACTGCTGGACCTCTTCGGCCCGGCCTATACCTCGAAACGCTGAATGCCCAACTTTATTTTTGGGTCCCGTCTCACGGTGGACCCGCCTTGAACCTTTTTGTACCGCTCCGCAACCCGGAGCACAGAGAGCAATGCAGTTTTCAACTAATTTGCCGCATGGAATAAAAGCCGTTCGTGCGTATCTTGCAAACCGAGGGGAATCTCGCCTACCACCAAACATAGGCGTGAGTGCGGTTGTGGAATCTGTAACACCGACCGTGGAACTTGATCCTCGGACGAAGGCGGTCGGGTCATTCCTCCGCGCAACAGCGGACAAGCTCAACACCAAAAACTATGACGCCCCACTCGATCAATACGTGGCCGCAATCGCACATCGTGCGGAGTTTCTGGCGTTGGCCGATGAACTGGACCCAGCGCCTACGCAATCCTCAATTCACTGTTCCGCGTGTGGACTCATTGGAGCCGAATTCGAAGCCCCAAAGGTCAGCGGAACGTATTGCAATATGGCTTGCGCTGAAACCGTTCTGTTCGGGATTGATAAATGCCGCTGGTGCGGAACGAACATGAGTGAGAGGACGTACACCTCCATCGAATCTCGACTCTGTACCAAGGATTGCAGCGCGAGCTATTGGGATCACGTCAAAGGGGACCGGAGCGCGGCGTTAGGCGCCGGCACGCGATACAGATTATGGGTTCAGCGGCTCGCCCCATCGAAGCGGAAACAGGGCAATGTTCTTGCGATGCCCGCAGGTGATTACAGCCCCTCCGTCATCCAGTAAAAGGGCCGCATGGCTCCCAGCATCAAAACGGCAAAATTGGCACCTTTCAAGGCCGCAAATCAACCCGTATTGCGTTTTCCGGGGGTTCGGGACGGCCAGTTTTCAAAGTCCGCGACTCACCAAAACGCTATTTCAGAGTTGCGGGTCTCGCCGTTCCGGTTTCCGCAACAAAAAGGGCGACCCCGCCAGTAAACGAAGTCGCCCCGTTGGATTGGTACATTGAACTTCAGTCTGAGCTAAAGATTGGTAATTCAATGGGCACCCCGAATGGAGTGGCCGCTGTTAGTTTGCGCCAATAGAATTTCTCATGCAAGTTGACGGCGGCTCTCGAAATCGGAGGTTCCTTCCCGGTTCCATATTCCGCCGTACACCCGGCCTCCCCAACATCCTTATCGATTGCCCGTGCTTTTGGTGCGCGGAGATGAGCCCATTCGATTTCGCAAACGAAAAGTGATGAGAGCCGAAATCAGCAGCGATGCCACTGAAGAAATTAGAAACAGCAATAAAATAGGCTTGGTCAGGATTTGATTCACGCGGTCGAACGCATTTGGATGGTAGGCGGCTACA
>Ga0137404_10002338_pt1 | contig 12529 bp, 13 predicted proteins | sample CZOMad2_1_16fung_FD_108285 | JGI IMG/M metagenome (GOLD analysis project Ga0137404, IMG submission 108285) | Vadose zone soil fungal communities from Angelo Coast Range Reserve, California, USA - CZOMad2_1_16fungal (Illumina Assembly) | ecosystem: Environmental > Terrestrial > Soil > Vadose...
AGGTAACCGTCGCGCTCGAGCGTAAGGCAATGCTGCTTGATACCCATGTAACTCATCTTCATGCGCGCGACGAGTTCGTTAACGGAAAGACCCTTGGTGCGCTTAAGGGTGTTGAGAATTTCGAGCCGTTGAGTGCGGCCGATTTCGGCGAGTAACTGTTGGTTCAATTCGGGGCTCCTCTGTAGGTGCGGCGTGAGATTACCCGTCCGCTCCTTGGAAAGGCAACAACAAATTCCGCAAAGTTCAGGAACAAAACAATTTATTATTCCCGCGTGACCCGGCGACCCGTTTCCGGGTCAAAAAGATGCGCTTTCTCAAGGGTAATTCCGAACTGAATGCGCTGGCCGTCCCTAGCTTGGTCACTGCAGCGTAAGGTCTTGGCGATCAGGGCGTGGGCGCCGGTCTGCAGGTAAAGATCGGTCTCGAAACCCCGAATCTCGACCCGCTCGATCAAAGCCCGGAACCCCGGTTCGGCGCCGATCCCGATAGCTTCCGGATGAAATCCAAGCACGACCGGTTTGCCGACAAAATCTTTCGCTTCGGAATATCGGTCGGACGCGAGCGGGACCGCGATCGTTCCGTCACTAGCTTCGGAAAAAACCAGCGCATTCCGTTCCGGCTTCAGTGTGCCCGCAATGAGATTCATTGGCGGATCGCCAAAAAACCTGGCGACTGAGAGGTTCGCCGGTGCGTCGTAGATGTGTTGCGCCGGACCGTCTTGCTGAACCACGCCATCAATCAAAACCACCGTTCGTTCGGCCAACGCGAGCGCTTCCGATGGATCGGTCGTCGCGTAAAGGATCGTCGCCGAAGATCGGCGACACAATTTCACGATCTCTGCGCGACCGCGCCGGGCAGCTGCCGGTTCAAGGTCGGCGAATGGTGCGTCGAAGAGATACATCTTCGGCTGGCGCACCATTGCCCGGGCAAGCGCGACAAATCGTCGTTGCCCGGCCGAAAGCGATTCCGCGTTTGTCTCTAACTGCGCCTCAATGCCAAGTGCAGCCGCGACGCTCGCAATCCGTTTCCTGATTTCCGTGTCGGTAAAATTTTTCCGCCGCAATCCGCTCGCAAGATTTTCGAAAACCGTCAGTCCGGGATAAGGCGCGTAATTGTGCGCGACGAAGGCTACGTCGCGGTCCTTCGGAGCAACCTCGTCGATTCGACGGCCGTCGAACAAGATTTCGCCCTCCGAAATATCCTCCAAGCCCACGATCAGCCGGACAATCGCGGAGATTTCGGAACCGGCGGGACCCGTCAGCACCACGAATTCTCGATCGCCCACCACGAGATCCAGAGCGGTTTCGACCGCGTTACCCCTGACTTTTTTGAGCGTGATGCTGGCCATGGTTTAAACGAAAGGCAGATCCACCACCTCGACGGCAACGTCGCCGGCCTTAAGATTCGTGCCGGCGCTATTGTAACCACGCTTCACGTATCCGAGCGCGATTTCCTTCCCGAGACGTGTACTTTTTGTCGTGCTCGTAATCCAACCGAGATCTTTCGCCGGATCGCTCTCGCTCGTGAGATGCACTCCCGTTTGCAACGCCGCGCCGGAAAGCGAAACGAGACCACACAGGCTCTTGTTGCGCTGCCCGGACATCTTCATCCGGGAAACGACTTCCTGCCCGATATAGCAACCCTTCGCGTAATCAATCGACGATTGCTCGAGGTTCGCTTCGACCGGGATGATCTCGCTCGTCAGTTCGCGTCCCCAACCCGGAATTCCCTGCTCGATCCGAATTACTTCGGCGCACGCATCATCGCAAAAAGCAAAATTGCTCGTTAGTTGCCCGTGAATTTGCGGCGCATTCTCCTTTGCAGACCAAACGTCCCAGCCGGCGAATCCGAAGCGATTTGCAACCACGGTTCGCGTCGAATCGGTGATCGTTGGCTGCGATCTGTCGATGAGATGGAAAATCGAAAATCTTTCCGTGAGGTCTTCGGTCTCCACATCGTCCGCGATGATGTAGCGATCGAGTCGGGCGGGCAGCTCCTCACGCAGTTCCGGATCGGCATCCAGCAGAAAACCGCCGCTCTCTTTCGAAACGAAAACGTGCGCACTCAATTTACCCTTCGCGTTGAGGATCGACGCCTGGATCGCCGCGCTCTCGCTTGCTTTGCCGAGATCGTTTGTGATCTGTCCGTTCAGAAATCGAAAGGCATCGGCGCCGGTCAGGCGTAATTTGACTCGCGCCGACAAATCGACAAAACAGGAGCGCTCCAAACTGGAAGCTGTCGTCATTCGAGCCGACGAACAGGCTTACTCGTCACTCTGCCGTCGCCAGAAGCCGCCCCACAATCCGCGAGGCTCTTCGGTTTCTTCTTCCTTCGCCGGCGTTGGGAACTTGAGAATCGTATCTTCCTTCGGCGCATCGGGGGTCGGCTCTTTCGGCGCCGGAGCGGGGGCTGGTTCCGCTGGCGTCGGCGCTGGCGCAACATTGGTGTGACCTGCCACTTCCTGCGCAGCCGGCTCAGCCGCAGGCGCCGGCACGACTTCACCCATCGCTTTCGCTTCGGAAGGAACTTCAGCCGTCGTCTCTACCGCGACCGGTACCGGGGCTGCCGCAGTTTCCGTGGTTTTCGTTTCGTCGATTCCGGCCAGGCGCGGCTGGTCTTCTTCGCCGTTCGAGGGCGCGCCGATCGGGCCGCCCGCCGGGAAATATTGGCGGAACAACGATGAGTAATCCGCATCTCCCCGCCCCTGCCGCATCTCCTCTGTCAACCCGTGGCGCGATGCATCCGTCGCGCCGAACTCGATTCCGAAATTTCTGGCCAGCCGCGTTGCGATCACGACGTCCTTCAACATGTGCTTCACCGAAAAATGCGGCTCGAAATTTCCTTCCATCATCATCGGCAACTTCATGTCGAGCGTCGCGGAGTTACTGCCATTGTTCTTCATCGCCGCGGCGAATTTTTCGGCGGACAAACCGGATTTGGAAATCAGGGCCAGCGCTTCCGCTGCCGCCTGCACACTGGCCGCCGTGACCATGTTGGTCGCCACTTTTACCGTCGTGGCGTCGCCTACTTTGCCGATCTCGATGATCTCCTTGCTGCTCGCTTCCAGGATCGGGCGCGCTCGCTGGATCGCCGCTTCATCGCCGCCAACGTAATAAACCAGCTCGCCCTTTTCCGCAGCGTTCTTGCTCCCGGTGAACGGACAATCGAGAAGCTGTGCGCCACGTCGCTCGGCCATTTCCGCCGCTGCGCGCATCGTATCCGGCGATACCGTGCAATGGGCCATAATGATGTGGCTCGACGTCAGGTTCGGAGTCATCCGCTGCATCATCGCGAGCAGTGCGTCGTCATCCGCGACGAAGATCTGGACGTAATCGCAAAGCTCCGCGACCTCGGCGGGCGAGCCGACGAAATTGGGCACCGGCCGCGGCGTTCGGTTCCAAACGAAGACGTGAAACCCGCGCTCCCGCAAATTGCTCACGACCCGCTGGCCGATAATGCCAAGGCCCAGAACTCCAATATTTTTCCGTGTCCGACTCGCCATTTTTAAATCGTTTCGTGGGGTTCGCCCGCATTTTACCCGCGCGCCCGTTGAAAATCACGGCAAACCTCCGGCGGCGCAATACCCAAATTCCGTGGCCTATTTGGAGGCGAACTCGGAAAGAAAATGGCAGGCGACGGCGCCGGTGATCCGCAAGCTATCGGCGCTCAGCTTGTCGATCGTGTCGTCGGGGGTGTGCCATGGCGGATAATCGAAATCGATCAGGTCGATCACGGGAATCCCGATTTCGTTCAGCGGGGTGTGATCGTCGGTCATGTCGCGATCAAAGTAAGTGAAATTTTTCCGGACATTCAACGCCTCAGCCGAAGCGAAAATGCCGCGAGCCAACTCGGCCGGCGAATCCGGCGGCAGAGTGATGGTAAGCGATTTGTCGCCGACCATGTCCAAGAGGATTCCGCCGCGGAACTGTTTCGCCTTGTTCTCCGCCGCGAGCTGTTTTGCAAAGTAGCGGCTGCCGAAAAGACCGTCGGTATCGGTGAAGGCCACGTAGGCTTCTTCGCCATCGAAGAACACCAGTTCGACGTTCTTAGCCAAATCGGGACGCTCGGCTAAGACGCGCGCCAGCTCCACGAGGACGCCGGTGCTGGATCCACCGTCGTTCGCGCCGACGAAACGCGCGTTGTCGAAAGTCTTCGTGTCGTAATGCGAGCAAGCGAGGAATGACGGAATCGCCTGGTTGCCGAAGGTCGCGATCAAGTTCACGAATTGCACTTTCCCGCGCGGCGTGTCGTCGGAAAAACTCTGGCGCTCGACTTTCCAGCCGGACGTTTCGAGTTGCTTGATCAAATACGCTCTCGTTTTTTCAATCGCCTCCGTGCCCGGCGGCCGCGGGCCGAAGTCCACCATGGCCTGGACATGCGCGAGCGCTTCGTCGCCGGAAAAATCTTCCCAGATTTTCTTCTGACTATTGCGCGAGGACTCGGACGTCGCGCGATCGCAGCCGGCCAGAATGGCCAGCGCGAGAATGGCCGCGGCGAATCTACTGCTCGCGCAAACCCAGCGCGCCGAGGACGCGTTGGAGATCGTCGTTGCCATAATATTCAATCTCGATCCGGCCGCGTTTCTCGCCGTGATGAATCAACACCCGGGTGCCGAGATGTTCCTGCAATCGGTTCTGCAGATCGTCGATCGCCGCGGAGGTGGCGGCGGCCTGCCGGCGCCGTCGTGGGCGCGTGCCGCCGAGTTGTCGCGCGACGAGCCGCTCGGTCGCCCGAACCGTTGCGCTCCGCCGCAGGATCGTCTCGGTGACGGCGCGTTGTTCCTCCGGCTCTTTCAACGCGAGAAGGGCCTTCGCGTGACCAACCGAAAGCAAGCCCTGGATGAGCCAGGCCTGGACTTGCTCATGCAAATCGAGAAGGCGCATCGAGTTTGCCACGGCAGCGCGGCTCCGGCCGACCTTGTGCGCGATGTCTTCCTGCCGCATTCCAAATTCGTTCGAGAGTCGCGCGTAAGCCTGTGCTTCTTCGATCGGGTTCAGGTCCGCGCGTTGCAGGTTCTCGATGAGCGACAACTCGAGAACTTCGAGATCGGTTGCGGTGCGAACGATGATGGGCACTTGCGCCAGCCCTGCTTCCTGCGCGGCGCGCCACCGGCGTTCGCCGGCAATCAATTCATGGCGGCCGGCAATACTCCGCACCACGAGTGGCTGAATGATTCCGTGCTGCCGAATCGATTCCACCAACTCGGCCAACGCGTCTCGCGCAAAATCTTTGCGCGGCTGGAACGGACTCGGCACGATCGTCGCCAGATCGACGCGCTGAATTTTTTCCCCCGGTTCAGCTTCGAGCCGAATACCGGCGGGCCGCGGGCTGATCAGCGCGCTGAGACCTTTGCCGAGAGCCGACTTCGCCATGGGTTGGAGGTTATCGGTTCGCGTTCCCCGACGCAAACAGCATTGGTAGGGCGAGACTCTGTCGAGCCGCAGTGCTAACGTGCCCAATGCACAATGGCGTCTTCACTCTCGGTCATTCACCCGATCCTGATGACGCGTTCATGTTTTACGCGATGGCGGAAAACAAGATCGATCTGCGCGGTTATCGTTTCGAACATCGGCTCGAGGACATCCAGACCTTGAACGAACGCGCACTCCGCGGTGAGCTCCACATTTCCGCGATCTCGATTCATGCTTTCGCTTACGTGAGCGATCGGTATGCGCTGCTCCCCTGTGGCGCGAGCATGGGCGACGGCTACGGGCCCATGGTCGTTGCGATGGATGGCGGAGAATTTGATTCCGATGAGGCAATTCGCTCCTTTCTGGGCGGCCGGAAAATCGCGATCCCGGGCCGAATGACGAGCGCCTATCTCGCGTTGCGACTTTACCTGGGCGACTTCGAGCACGTTATCGTGCCGTTCGATCAGATATTCGACACGGTGAAAAGCGGCGGCGCCAATGCCGGGCTGATCATTCACGAAGGCCAGCTCACCTATGCGAAGGCCGGATTCACAAAGGTCGTGGATCTCGGCGAATGGTGGAAGCGCGAGACAAGCCTGCCTTTGCCGTTAGGTGGAAACGTTTTGCGCAAAGACATTCCGCCGGACGTGCAACGCGACCTGCTCGCGATAATGCGCGAGAGCATCGATTACGGTCTGGCGCATCGCGAGGAAGCGGTGCGGCATTCGATGCCGTACGCGCGCGATATGGACACGAACCTGGCCGGAAAATTCATCAGCATGTACGTGAACGATTTCACGCGCGATTACGGCGACAGCGGTCGGGAGGCCATTCGTAAATTTCTCAACCGAGCAGCCGACGCCGGTTATATCGCCAAGACGCCGGCGATAGAATTCGTCGGGTAACTACTTCTTCGGCTTCGGCGAGGGCTTGGCCGTTTCCTTTGCGAACGTCTTCACCCGCTCCAGCTCCTGCTTGAAGCCGCTCGCAAAATCGTGAGTGCCGTACTCGAAAAGCACGACAAAACAAAATGTGAAAAACACAAAAAGAACGAGCCAGAAAAGGCCGCGAAGAAGCGACATGGTTGGATGGTAACTTACGGGTTAGCACAGGTCAACGGAGCGGAACTTATGCCAAAACTTCCCGTTTGAACGAGAGGATGAAACTGCCATTCTGTCCGAGCCATGCGCGTGCCTTTACTCGACCTCAGTGAACAATACGCCGCGCTCGCCGAGCCGATTCGGGCCGCGGTCGATGAGGTCCTTGCGACGCAAAATTTCATCCTGGGCCCGAAAGTGGAGGCGTTCGAGACAGCGATCGCCGAATATTGCGATTCGCCGCACGCGATTGGAGTTTCGTCGGGAACGGATGCCCTTCTCGCCGTTTTCACGGCGATGGGCCTCGGCCCCGGCGACGCCGTCCTGACCAGCGATTATTCGTTCTTCGCCAGCGGCAGCTGTGTCTCGCGCGTTGGGGCGACGCCCGTCTTCATCGACATCGATCCGCTCACCTACAACATTTCGCCCGCCGCACTGGAAGCGTACCTCACTGGATCGTGCCGGCTGGATGACGACGGAATTCTCCGCACGCCGAAAGGCGATCGCGTCCGCGCGATTGTTCCCGTTCATCTTTACGGACTTTGCTGCGACATGGACGCAGTGCTCGCCATTGCCAGCCGCTTTAAGCTGGAAGTGATCGAAGATGCGGCGCAGGCGCTCGGCGCTGAGTATCCGTTGGGACACGGCAAAGCGAAGGCTGGAACAATCGGTGAGGTGGGAACCTTTAGCTTTTATCCTTCAAAGAATCTCGGCGCCGCCGGCGATGCCGGGATGATCGTTTGCCGCGACGAGGCGTTCGCAAAGCGTGTCCGCGTTTGCCGACAACACGGGATGGAGCCGCGTTATTATCATCATTTCATTGGCGGCAATTTTCGGCTCGATGAAATCCAGGCCGCGATCCTCGCCGTCAAGCTGCCGCATTTGGACGAATGGTCGGCTGCCCGGCGCCGCGTGGCAGACATTTACGGCGACGAGTTTCGCCGTCTTGGTTTGACGGAGCGCGTTACCCTGCCAGCCGAACCGTATCGCGCCCGCGGCCTAACGAATCATCACATCTATCATCAATATGTCGTGCGCGTCCCGAAAAGAGATGCGTTGCGCGAACATCTGACAAAGAAAGAGATCGCCACCGCGATCTACTACCCGCTCGCTCTCCACGAACAGGAATGCTTTCGCGATCTCGGATATCAAGGCGGCGATTTTCCAGAGGCCGAACGCGCCGCGCGTGAGACATTGGCGCTGCCGATCTATCCCGAGTTGTCCGCTGAACAACAGCGCTACGTCACCGAATCGATCGCGGAATTCTTCTAATCAAGGAAGGGCGCTTTCCAAACCGCCCATCTCCAAGACGGCGGTTTGGAAACCGCCGCTCCTTGGGGACGGCAGAGCCGCCAAAGCACTTGCGGCCAACCTCGCCCGAGCCTATATCAACGCTCGCCGTTGCCGGCAAACCGGGTAGGTACCGAAGTGGCCAAACGGGGCGGACTGTAAATCCGCTGGCTTACGCCTTCAGTGGTTCGAATCCACTCCTGCCCAGTTTTTCTTAACGCTTCTTTTTCCCGCCGCGCTTCTTCTTGGAACCGCCGCGCTTGGCCTTCGATTTTTTTCCGCCCTTTTTGCTGCGGCTTGGTTTCTTTGCCCGCGATGAGGATTTCTTCCCGCGCGTGCTGCGCGCCTTCGACTTGCGACGAGCCGACTTCGCCGATGACTTCGATTTCTTGGCGGCCTTCTTGCGACTCTTCTTCGCGCCGCCAGCCTTGCGCCGCTTTTTAGAACCGGATGCCGCTTTCTTGCTCGCGACTTTGGCAGCTCGTTTCGCAGGTTTCGGTTTCCGCGCCACAGCCTTGACCGCTTTCTTCACCCGCGCCGGCGTTGGAGAAGCGGCACTCCTGCCGACGGCGGCGCCAATCACGCCTCCAACGACAGCGCCCACGGGACCAGCAATGCTGCCAAGGACAGCGCCGGTGGCGGCGCCGGCAGCCTCTTTCGAGATTGGCGGGATCTGAATGTTTTCGGAAGATGTGCTCTCGCTCGATTGTTGGTTTTCTTCGTCGGCCATAAGATAGTCTCCTTTGCGCAGTTGGATTTGATTGTATTTCGGATGGCGCGGCACTTTTAGCCGCACGATTCGAACAAATTAATCCGGGTCAAGCGGCGGGAAGAGAACGTTCTCGCGCTCCACGGAAGCGCCCCGACTCAGGAAAAAATCGCGGAGCTCGGGTGTGTAAAATTCCTTATTTGGACCGGCGGGATTGAGGCCGAGAAAAACCCCACCGCCCGGATTGAGATGGCGTTTCAGGTCGTCGAGGAAGAAAGCCCATTCTTTCGGGCCCCACCACCAATCCTGTTTGCTGATCCGGTTGAAATCGATCGAGAACGCGGTGACGAGATCGAACTTCCGGCCGAGATCTGGAAGCGGCTCGAAGGGGCGGATCGTCCAGACCCGTCGTTCGATTTGAAACAGATCGAGTAACTGGGTAAAGAGCGGGAACTCATCAATGTCCAGCCCGAGACACTGGTGGCCGAGTTGTTCGAGAACGAAAAGGAAGAACCCGCCGCCGCAGCCAAGATCGAGGACCGATTTCGGCGGGCAGCGATGAAGCTTCAGGTCCTGAGCCCGGATGATGTTCAGGCGCAGCCAACGCCGGACATCGGCGTATTTCGCGTAATGCTCTTTCGAGCCGGCGTATTGCGCCTGGATCGCCGCCAGCTTCGCCCGATCAATGCGACGATAGATCGGCTCGAGCGGAATCGGATGGGTGATCCGTTCCGCTCGACGCCACGCGCGCCGATACGTCAACGGCTGGACGAGCTTCGCGATCTTATGGGAAAACTTCATCCCATAGGGCGGGTCGCGGCAGTGCGACCTCGCCCTGCCAGAATCGAGTGAGGAACGAGCGACTAACTAACGGCCGCGACGCTGATTTCCGCCGCCATCGCGACGTCCACCACCGTAGCCACCACCGCCGCCGCCGTATCCGCCACCGCCGTATCCGCCGCCGCCACCGCCATAACCGCCGCCTCGGCCACCGCCGCCCGGCGCACGCGGTTCGCGTGGACGCGCTTCGTTGACGGTCAACGGCCGGCCTTCGACGGTCTTGCCATTGAACTCGGTGATCGCCTTCGCCGCGTCGGCCTCGCTCGTCATCGTGACGAAAGCAAACCCGCGCGATTTACCGGTGAACTTGTCCTGCATCAGCGTGACTTCCTGAACAGGGCCGACGCCGGCGAACATGTCCTGGAGGTCGGTTTCGGTGGTGTTGAAGGAAAGATTTCCTACGTATAATTTAGTACCCATCTGAGTTAACTGAGGAAAACGCCGCCAGGCCACTGTTCCCGCTCATCGGATTTCAAATCGCCACTGAAAAACTCAACTGACAATCTACCAACGCACCGAGCTTCCGTTTTCTTTTCGGCGTGATTAGTAGAGGCTTTTCCCGGCGAAAGCAACTAGATTCGAGGCCGGCTTCTCCCTCGTGAAAATGGCTGATTTTCCATCATCTTCAGATTCCAGAACCGGCGCCCGCGTGGCGGTCGTGGCCGCCGGCATTGTGAGCCCGCTTGGGTTCGGCCTGGACGAGACGCTTCGGTCGTTGCGCGATGGAAAAGATTGTGTGACGCCCGTCACGGCTTTCCCGGTCGATCGCTGCCGGTGCAAGACAGCCGGCCAGGTTGCCAACGGGCCCTTGGCTGAAGCGAATCGATTCAACGCGCATCCGGAACGGCTGCATCGCGTCGCGCGAATGATGATCCTGGCGATGAAACAGGCCCTGGATCAGGCCGGCGATTTCCAACCGGAGCTTACCGTCGTCGGCACCACCAGCGGGGGGATGACGTTCGGCGAACAATATTATCGTGGGCTTACGGCGAACGGTGGTTCGAACGGTCACGCGCCGACGTTGATCGCCAATTACACGCCGCAAAAACCGGTGATGGACGCGCAGGAAGCGTTCGGGATCGGCGCGCCCTGCCAGATCATCGCGAACGCCTGTGCGTCGGGAACGAACGCGATCGGTCATGCCTTAAACTGCGTGAGATCCGGCCGGTATCAGCGCGTTCTGACTGGCGGCTACGACGCGATCTCGGAACTAGTGTTCGTCGGGTTCGATTCGCTCCAGGCGGCGACACCGGAGCGTTGCCGGCCCTTCGATCGCGAACGCACGGGTCTCGTTCTCGGTGAAGGCGCGGCGATCATTGCCCTGGAAAATTTCGAATCCGCGCAGAAGCGTGGCGCGACGATTCTAGCGGAGATTATCGGCTACGGAATTTCGACCGACAATTTTCACCTCACCCAACCCGATCCTTCTGGCATCGGTCCGCGCCAGGCGATGGAGGGCGCGCTGAAGAGCGCCGGCATCCAGGCGAGCGAGATCGATTACATCAACGCGCACGGAACCGCTACGCAGTTCAACGACGCGTCGGAAGGCAAAGCGATCGCAGAACTTTTCAACGGAGTTCCGGTTAGCTCCACCAAAGGAATGATGGGCCACTCGTTAGGCGCGGCCGGCGCGATCGAGGCGGTCATCAGCCTGCTCGCGCTGCAACACCAGCTCCTGCCTCCCAACATCAACTTTCGCGAAGGCGATGCGGGCCTTCCTTTGAACATTGTCGCGAACGAATCAAGAAGCGGCGCTGTTCGCACGGTGCTCTCAAATTCGTTCGGGTTCGGCGGCACCAACGCCTCCGTCATTCTGCGGTCAGCGGCCGCATGAGCTTGCGCATCGCGGGCATGGGTTGGGTCACACCGCTGGGGAGCGGCGTCGAGGAAGTCTGGCAGCGTTTGTTGAATGGCGAGACGGCAGTCGCCGAATCGCTCTCCAGTCCGCTCGGTCGCGATTACCCGGTCTTCCGCGTTCCCGCCTCGGCGTTGGCGAAGGCGCCCGCCCATCCGCGGCTGCGACGTTCCAGCGCCATCTCGCGCTTCGCGGCGATTGCCGGGGTCGAAGCGCTGGCTAATGCGAACCTCAAACTCGATGCAGACACCGCGAAACGAACCGCGCTCATTTTTGCCATCTCAAACGGCGGCGTGATCTACACGAAACGTTTTTATCACGACATCGTCGAGTCCGGCGCACAAGCCGCCAGTCCGCTTCTTTTTCCCGAAACGGTTTTTAACGCACCCGCGAGCCATCTCGCCGCCATGCTCGGAATTACCGGCGCCAGCTACACGCTCGTTGGCGACGGCGCCGTGGGAACGCTCGCTCTGAAAATGGCGGAAGACCTCATGGCCGACGACGCCTTCGATTATTGTCTCGTCGTTGGTGCCGAAGAAGCCGACTGGCTGTTGTGCGACGCCTATCGCAAATGGCGCCTGCTCCGTGCCGCGCCACCCATCGAGCCATTTCAGGAACCACCGCGCGGCACGATTCTCAGTGAAGGCGCCGGTGCTGTCCTTATCAGCCGCGAGGGCCCGATCCGGATCGAAAAAATCTCCGGCGGCACGAATTTCCAAAAGCAGCGGGAAGCGTCCAATGCGGTCGAAAAAGTATTCGCCGAATTATGCGCGGCGCCGCCAAATCTCGTCGCGGCGAGCGCGAACGGAACTTTCATCGACGGCGCCGAACAGAAGGCGATCCAAAAACATTCGCCAAATGGCCGGGTTTATACGGTGAAGGCAGCGCTCGGCGAAAGCGTCGGCGCCAGCAGTCTATGGCAAACCATTGCAGCCGTGCAGGCCTTGCTCGCCCAACAACTGCCAAGAGCGGCTGGGATTCCGGTCTTGGAAAGCGCTGTCATCTCAACCTGCGGCCTAAACCAGCAAGTCGCAGGACTTCGGCTGAGCGTAGCATCGAAATGATCAGCGCTGTAGCCGCGGCGCTCTGTCGCCGTGTCTGCCAACGTCAGATCTCGATTTCTAGCTCACTCGTCATCGCTTCGTAATGCCGAGATTCACAGACAGACCCCTTCTCCTCCCCCTTCTTATGTCAATAGTGAGGACTGGGCTTGCCCTGGTTCTTCGGACAGTGAATTAGGGATCAATTTGTAGGTTGGTTTAGTTGGGATTCAAAAGCGATCGGACTTTGATAAGCAAGACTGGAGTGGAGTCTGGTGCGGTTAGAG
>Ga0137404_10002341_pt1 | contig 12520 bp, 11 predicted proteins | sample CZOMad2_1_16fung_FD_108285 | JGI IMG/M metagenome (GOLD analysis project Ga0137404, IMG submission 108285) | Vadose zone soil fungal communities from Angelo Coast Range Reserve, California, USA - CZOMad2_1_16fungal (Illumina Assembly) | ecosystem: Environmental > Terrestrial > Soil > Vadose...
CGAGGATCGCCCGCACCAGCTCCTCGGGAACGCCCGCGGGCACCGGGTCATCCGTGTAGGCGTCCCGCGCCAGCCGGATCGTCTCGGCGTAGCTCCGAAGATAGGCGGCACAGTCGGGGCATTCGGCCAGGTGTCGCTCGAAGGCGGACCGTTCATCCAGGCCGAGTTCCCCGGCGAAGTAGTCCGCGAGGAAGTCAGCCAGCTCCCGGCACGTAAGCTCTCTCACGCCCAGCGTCATGGAGCAGCTGCGCCCGCGCGTGCCTGCTCGACGGGCGCAGCCTCGACTCGTGCGCTGTTTCGGCTTGCGCCCGGGCCGGCCGTCACGCACGCAAAGTCCTTGGCGAAGCAGAGGTCGAGGGTCCAGTCGATGGCGACGCGCACCTTCTTCTCGAGGCGTGGCAGCTTGCTCAGGTAGATCGTCCGCCAGAGCCACCACGCGACGAATCCCGAGAACCTGATGCCGAAGACGTTCGCGACGCCGGTCCGCCGGCCGATGGCCGCGAGCTGCCCCAGCGTCGAGAAACGGAAGGGCTCCTTCGGCCCGCCGAGGACGGCGGCGACCACGTTGCGCGCGACGGTTCGGCCCTCGCGGAGCGCGTGCTGAGCCGTGGGGGGATGGAAGCCGCCGGAGCGGCGATCGGGCACCAGCGCGCAGTCGCCGAGCGCCCACACCCCTGGCCAATCCGGCACTTCGAGGAACTCGTTCACGAGGACGCGCCCACCACGCTTCGGAACCGGGAGAGCAGCCACGAGCGGATTCGGCGCCGTGCCGGCGGTCCAGATGAGGGTGTTGGCCTCGATCCTCCGCCCGTCGGTGAGCTCGACGACGTCGTTCTCCACACCTCGGACCTTCGCGCCGGTGATGATCTCGACGCCGCGCGCGGCGAGCTTCCGCTGCGCGTAGGCGCCGAGCTTGGGGCCGAGCTCGGGCAGGATGAGGGGGTCCGGTGTGACGAGGACCATCCGGAGGTTCTCCTCGCGAAGGTTCGGATAGAAGCGCAGCGCCTCGCGCACGAAGTCGTTGATCCCGCCGAGGGTCTCGACGCCCGCGAACCCGCCGCCCGCGACCACGAACGTCATGAGCGGCTGTCGCGCGCCCGCGGCACACTCGGAGTTCGCCTCCTCGAGGTGCGTGATCAGCCGGTTGCGCAGCACGATCGCGTCGCTGAGCGACTTGACCGTCAGTGCACAGTGCTCCACGCCGGGGAGGCCGAAGAAGTTCGTGCTCGAGCCGAGCGCCAGGATCACCTGATCGTACGGCAAGTCGTGGGTGTGACCGTCGAGGCCGTGGGACACCTGCACCCGCCTTGCCTCGATGTCGATGGCCTCCACGCTTCCGACGAAGGTGTTCACGCGCCGCAGAAGCTTCCGGAGCGGGTTGATGATCGTGCTGAGCTCGAGATCGCTCGCGGCCACCTCGTGCAACATCGGGGTGAAGAGAAAGAAGTTGTCACGCGTGACGAGCGTGACCTCGAGGTCGTCGCGCCGCGCAAGGACCTTCTCCAGCTCGAGCGCGGCATAGATGCCGCCGAATCCGCCGCCGAGGATGAGGATGCGACGGGCCGCTGTCATGGCACGGAGCCCTGAGACAGGTGATCCGAATGCATTCGTTGCCCGGTGACACGCATACTTGGGTCGGTCCTGGTTGCTTCGATGCCGTCGGAGTGGCCGCCGTTTCGGCCACCTGCTGGGCCATCGTCTGCTGGGCCATCGTCTCGACGAGCGGCCTCGCCGGATGGTATCTGAGTGGGCCCGGGGGCGGGGGAACCCCGGACAAGGACGTGAACGACCAAGAAGACCGGCGGCAGTCTCTCCCCGAGGACGCCGCCCTACGTGCGATCGTCGAGGGCGTCGAGGCGGAGACGGGCGACGAGTTCTTCGCTTCGCTCGTGCGGCATCTCACCTCCGCCCTCAACGTGCAGTATGCCTTCGTCTCAGAGATCACTTCGGACCGGCAGTCCTTCCGGACCCTGGCACTCTGGGGTCGAGGCGCACTCCGCGACAACCTGACCGTACCCCTCGCAGGGACCGCCTGCGAGGCGGTGCTCAACGGACAAGCGGCACACCATCCCGAGGACCTCCAGGCGCTGTTCCCAAGGGATACAGGGTTGGTCGACTGGGGCGCGGTGAGCTACTGCGGTGTCCCGCTTCTCGATCGTTCCGGCATCGTCACCGGCCATCTCGCGATCGTCGACGACAAGCCGATGTGGGACGGCCCCCGCGGCCTCTCGATCATGCGGATCTTCGCCGCACGGGCGCGCGCCGAGATCGAGCGCCTGCGTGCGGAGCAGAACCACCATGCGTCGGAACGACGGTTTCGAGATCTGTACGACGAGGCGCCCATCGCGTACATCTACGAAGACACCGAATCCCGCTTCGTCAGCGCCAACCGCGCCGCGATGAAATTGCTGGGGCTCAAGCCGGAGGAGGTGCCGGGCACGCTCGGGCTGTCGCTGGTGGCCCCGACACCCGAGATGCAAGAGCGCGTCCACGGTGCCATCGCGTCCATCCAGAAGGGCGAGGAGCGGGCCTGCCTCGAGCTCGAGCTCCGCCGGAAGGACAACGGGCGGCCGGTCTGGGTGCAGTGGTGGTCGAAGCCGGACCCCGACGGGAAGTACACGCGGACGATGCTGGTCGACATCACGGATCGCGTCCTCGCCGAGCAGGAACGCAACCGCTTGCAGCAGCAGAATCTGTACCTGCGGGAAGAGATCAAGAGCGAGTACAACTTCGAGGAGATCATCGGGGGCTCGGCAGTACTCCGGGAGGTACTTGGCAAGGTTGGGCAGGTGGCCCCGACCGACTCCACGGTGCTCATCGTGGGCGAGACCGGCACCGGAAAGGAACTCGTCGCCCGCGCCGTCCACAATTTCTCCAAGCGCAAGGACAAGCCGCTCATCAAGCTCAACTGCACCGCCCTCCCCACCGGCCTCATCGAGAGCGAGCTCTTCGGCCACGAGAAGGGCGCGTTCACCGGCGCGACCGAGAAACGGACCGGCCGCTTCGAGCTTGCCGACGGCGGGACGATCTTCCTCGACGAGGTCGGCGAGCTGCCCCCCGAAGCGCAGGTGAAGCTCCTCCGCGTGCTCCAGGAGCGTGAGTTCGAGCGGGTCGGCGGCGCGAAGACGATCCGGGTGGATGTGCGCGTCATCGCAGCCACCAACCGGGATCTCGCGCAGGCGGTGACGGAGAGCAGATTCCGCCAGGACCTCTACTACCGGTTGAACGTCTTCCCGGTGAAGCTGCCCCCGCTGCGCGAGCGCGTGGAGGACATCCCGCTCCTGGTCCACTACTTTGTCGGACGCTACGCAGCCAAGATCGGGCGCGCGATCACCCGGGTCCCGAAGGAGGCGATGCAGCGACTCATGGCCTACCCATGGCCCGGCAACGTGCGGGAGCTCGAGAACGTCATCGAGCGCGCCGTCATTCTCTCTCCCGGTCCGGAGCTCGCGGTCGCCCCGGAGCTGCTCCCGGTGCTCCCGGCCGCGGCGACACCGGTGCGCGTAGGGGGCCCGGCCGCTGACCCGGAGGCGCTACGCGAAGTCGAGCGTCAACACATCGTGGCGGTCCTCAAACGGACCGGCTGGCGGGTCGATGGACCGCAGGGCGCCGCACGCGTGCTCAATATGCACCCGAGCACGCTCCGCAGCCGGATGCAGAAGCTCGGCATCCGGCGGAGCGCCGCGGAACTCTCGTAGATCCTCGAAATACCGCGGGCGCTTCGTGGCGCCCTCGCGACCGGGTGTGCAGTCCCAAGTCCCTGCTTCGCCTAGGCTTCCCGCCGTCGTGCCGACCTCGGCACATCACTTGCGATGTGGGCACTTCACGATGATGCGGGTCACACGGATTGCGGCGGGCGAAGGCATCGAGACCCTTCGCGTCGAAGGTCGCCTCACGCACGAAACCGTGGAGGAGCTGCGTATGGCATGCGAAGCCGTGCTCACTGAGCGAAGGTCCCTTCAGCTGGATGTCTCCGGCCTGCAGTTTGTCGACCCGACGGGCGTTGCCCTGCTCCATGGTCTGGAGCGGAACGGGACCCGCCTGGGGGGGTGCTCCGGCTTCGTCAACGAGCTCCTGCGGGATCGCGATCGAGCGCCGGCGCCTCCCCAGCCGGCTTCGACCGCCCATCCCGCCGGCGACACCGTGCTCGTCGAGCGACTCCGCGGCGGTGACCCGCAGGCCTTCGAGCTGCTCGTACGCGAGTACGGCGGCCGCATGCTCGCGACCGCACGGCGGCTCGTCGGCACGGACGAGGAAGCTCGCGACGTTCTCCAAGAAGCCTTCCTCGCTGCCTTCCGAGCCATCGACACGTTTGCCGGCGCTGCCCAGCTGTCCACGTGGTTGCACCGCATCGTCATCAACGCGGCCCTGATGAGACTCCGGAGCCGGCGCAGGCGGCGCGAGGAGTCCATCGACGGCCTGCTCCCGCGTTTCGACGAAGAGGGGCGCTGGGCCGAGCCAGCGTCACATTGGGACACGTCGACCGACATGTTGTTCGAGCGTCAGGAGACGCGCGCGATGGTCCGGAACGCGATCGACCGTCTTCCGCTGAACTACAGGAGCGTGCTCCTGCTCCGCGACATCGAGGAGCTCGACACGGACGAGACGGCCTCGCTTCTGGGGGTCACGCCCAACGCGGTGAAGACCCGCCTCCATCGTGCCCGGCAGGCCCTGAGAACCCTCCTGCAGCGAGAATTTCTGAGCGAGGCGCACCGGAACGGCGGCCGCTCACAATCCCGCGGCCCCGCTGGGCAGCCGGCGTAGACGCGCGTCATGCCGTCCCCGAGCAGCACGTCACCACCCTCGCTCGAGCCGACGCGGCTTCCCGTCCGCTCCCGATGGGCCGTCTCGACCATCTTCTTCATCAACGGCATGGTGCTCGCGAGCTGGGTGCCACACATCCCCGCGGTCAAGGCACAGCACGCGATCTCCGACGGCGAGCTCGGGATCGTGTTGCTCTCCATGGCCGTCGGAGCGGTGTTCGCGCTGCCGCTCGCCGGGTGGCTCGTCGGTCGTGCCGGCAGCCGCCTCATGACTTCAGCTGCGGCGATCACGCTCTGCCTGGCGCTCCCTCTTCCCCTCGTGAGCCCGAACGTCGCCCTGCTCTCGCTGTCGCTGGTCGTCCTCGGCGCCTGTAACGCGACCCTCGACGTCTCCATGAACGCACAGGCCGTCGCGGTCGAGCAGGGATACCAGCGCGCGATCATGTCCTCGTTTCACGGGCTCTTCAGCCTCGGCGGTCTCGTAGGCGCGGCAGTCGCCGGCAGCGTCATGGCGCTCGGGGTCCACGACGTCCAGCACGTCATGGGAACCGCGATCGCGTCGCTGTTCGCCGTCGGCTGCTGTCTGCGATGGCTGATGCCCTCCACCATTCAGCAGGTGAGCCCCGGCGGGGTCTTTGCGCGACCCACCGGCGCCCTGCTGGGCCTCGGCGCCCTCGCCTTCTGTGGCCTGCTCGCCGAGGGCGCGATGGGGGACTGGAGCGCCGTCTACCTCCACGACACGCTCGGGAGCAGCCCCGCGGTTGCCGCGGTGGGCTTCGCGGCGTTCTCGCTCGCCATGGCGGCTGGGCGCTTCGGCGGCGATCGCCTCGTGGTCCAGTTCGGATCGGGTCTCGTCCTCCGCGCATCGAGCGCCGTCGCCGCGATGGGGCTGGCCGTTGCGCTCTTCATCGGTATGCCGACGGCCGGAATTATCGGCTGTGGACTGGTGGGGCTCGGCATCTCGAACGTCATCCCGATCCTCTTCAGCGCAGCCGGAAGAGTCCCTGGTATCCAGGCGGGCACTGCGCTGGCCGCCGTCGCGACCACCGGGTACTTCGGGTTCCTCGCCGGTCCCCCGTTGATAGGGATCGCGGCGGAGGTCTCCGGTCTTCGCGTCGCCTTGGGAATCGTCAGCGCGCTGTGCGCGCTCATCACCCTGGGCGCCGGAGTTGCGCGCCAAACCGAAGCGCGTGAGGTCAGCGCGCAACGGGCCGCGGCTCGCGCAGCGGCTTGACCACGTCAGAGCCGCGGTGACATGAGGCGGCGAGCTGCATGGTAGAGGCGCCCCGAGCGTTTTTCATCCCCGTGATCCTGGGCACCGTGCGGCAGGGATCGGTCGATCCGTTTCGCGCCGCTCGGGCTGAACGAGGTCGGCCGGGACGTTCCCTCTAGCCTGGAGCCGGCCGGGAGGGCGGCTGCGGAGGTGGACCCCCACGCGGACAAGAAGAAGCGCTCCGAGGACGATGCCGTACGCTACTGGCTCGCTCACATCCTTCTTCACCCGCCAGACGAAGTGGATCACGCCGAGGGCGGGTGCGACGTAGGCGAGGCGATGCAGGCGCTTCCAGCGGGCATATCCGAGCCGCTTGAGCGCTCCACTGGTCGACGTGGCGGCGAGCGGAACCAGCAGGACGAACGCCGAGAAGCCGACGAAAATGAACTTCCGCTTCGCGACGTCATCCCGAATGGCCTGCCAGTCGAACAACTGGTCGAGTCCTGCGTACGTACTCACGTGCAGGAGTGCGTAGAAGAAGCCGAAGAGGCCCAGCATCCGGCGGAGCCGGATCGGCCAGGTCCAGCCGAAGAATGTCTTGAGCGGCGTGCAGGCGAGCGCGGCGAGGAGGAAGACGAGCGCCATCAGGCCAAGCTGGTTGAGCGCCTGCGCGATCGGGTTCGCGCCGAGCTCCCCGCGCCAGGCGTGCCAGACGATCGCGCCGACCGGCACCAGCGCGCCGACGAACACCCCCGGCTTGAGCCAGGGCAGCGGTCCTGGGCGGCGCATCGCTAGAAGAACCGGCGCAAGTCCATGCCGGCGTAGAGGTCGGCAACCTGCTCGGCGTAGCCGCTGAAGGGGAGCGTCGGGCGACGGCGGAACTCGCCGATGCGCCGCTCGGTTGCCTGGCTCCAGCGGGGGTGGTCGACCGTCGGATTCACGTTCGCGTAGAAGCCGTACTCGTGTGGTGCAGCGAGGTTCCAGGTCGTGGGTGGCTCCTCCTCGGTGAGACGGATCTTCACGATCGACTTGATGCCCTTGAAGCCGTACTTCCACGGGACGACGAGGCGCAGCGGCGCGCCGTTCTGGTTCGGGAGCGCCTTGCCGTAGAGGCCGACAGCGAGAATCGCGAGGGGGTGCATCGCCTCGTCGATGCGCAGCCCCTCGACGTAGGGCCAGTCGAGGACGTGTCTACGCTGCTCCGGCATCTGTTCGGGGTCCAAGAGCGTCGTGAAGGCCACGTACTTGGCGCGCGATGTCGGTTCGACCCGTTTCAGAAGATCGCCCAGCGGGAAGCCGACCCAGGGGATCACCATCGACCACGCCTCGACGCAACGCATGCGGTAGACGCGTTCCTCGAGTGGGAACCACCCGAGGAGCTGCTCCACATCCATCACCTGCGGCTTGTGAGCCTCGCCCTCGATGGTCACCGTCCACGGGCGGGGCCGCAACGTGCGCGCGTTCTCGGACGGGTCGCCCTTGTCGGTGCCGAACTCGTAGAAGTTGTTGTAGCTAGTGACGTCCCGGTACGGGGTCAGCAGCTCGTCGGTGCTGTAGTTGCTGTGGCGAGCGATCGTGAGCTCCCGCTCGCCGGCATCGGTCCGGTCCGTGCCGACGGAACGTTTCCGCTCTGCCCGGGCTCCCTTCATCAACCAGAGCAGGCTCCCGCCCACCCCCGCGCTCGTCGCGGTGAAAAGGACGGCGTTGCGGATGAACTCCCGCCGCCTCATGTACAGCACCTCCGGTGTGATCTCGGAGGCGGGAGGACTCTTCCCGATCTTGCTCATCCGGTTTCCAACAGGCGCTCGCGGAAGTGGTCCCTCCAGGTCTGGGGAAGTGAAGTGAGCGCGATGGCGCTACGGAGAAGTCCCTCGTTCTCAGAACCGAGCGCGTAGAGGTCCACGATGTTCGCCCTCGAGGTACATGAGATTGCCGCCGTCATCCACGATTGCGATCGCTGCGCCCTCGTTGTGCTGCTTGGCGTCGGCGGCCGCCGCGGCAGCGGCTTTCTTCGCGCCCTCGAGCGTGAGGACCTTCTTGTCCGCCAGCTGCGCCGCGCTGTCCGCGACCATTGCACCTAAGAACAGAGCCATGGCCAGAACGGTCGAAGCGAGCGATTTCATCGACGGGTAAGATGCAGCTCTCGCGTGCTCGGTTTCGGAAGTCTCTGTCTCGGGGCCCCGAGGTGGTATCCTGGCCCGCCCTCAGAGCATCCAAACGGCAGTGAGACGGCCACTGCTACTCGCCTTCGTCTCGGTGCACGCGCTCCTGATCGCGTCCTGCAGTCGGACCGTGCATCTCCCCGATTTGGGCCGCCTCTACGATGCCGCGGCGCAGCGGCACGAGCCGTGGCGGAACCCCGTCATCGTGATCCCGGGCATCCTGGGGTCTAGGCTCCGTGATCGGGAGACGAAACGGCTCGTCTGGGGGGCCTCCAGCGGAGACTATGCCGACCCTCGCACGGCAGAGGGAGCTCGCCTCGTCGCCTTGCCCATGCGCCCCGGCGTGCCCCTCTCGGAACTCCGAGATGCCGTGTACGCCGACGGAGCCCTCGACCGGCTTCGAGTGAATGTCCTCGGGCTCCCTGTGACCCTCAATGCGTACGTGAACATCCTGGCTCTGCTGGGTGTCGGTGGATACCGGGACGCGACGCTGGGGAGCGACCGCGAAGATCTGGTTCGGGCGAAACGTCGGATCGACGGTGCCTGGCCGGCGGTCCACATCGATCACGTCGTGGAGCGACCCCGTTGCCCCGTTCCAGAAGCAGTCCTCGAAAGCCGCGAGCCCCCTCGCGTAGACGTCCGCCCAGCGCTCGGAGAAGCTGCTCCCGATGCGGAGCGCATTCAGCCAGAGGGCTTGGACCTCGAGCCACGCCTCGAACCCGTTCACGAGGACGACCCGTCCGGCGGGGGGCGTGGTCGCAGTGAGAAGGATCGCGTGGTAGCGCCGGGTGCGAATCCCGTTGACGGTCCCGGAGGCAAAGCCACCCAGGCCGTCTGCCTCCAACCACTCCGCGCGGCTATGCGAAACTGAGGACGTTCTTGATCCCCTGCGCCGGGCCGACCAGGAGGTCGCGATGCGCCTCCACGGGATACCGTCCCGTGATGAGCGCCCGCACTGCTGACGGCCAGCGCTCCTGGAAGAGCGCGACATCGCGGATCGCAGCCTCGAAGGCCTCCACGCCGGCGTTGACCGTGCCGAATACGACCTGGTTCTTGAGGACGAGGTTGCGCATGATGACGTCGGTGTCGACCTCGATCGGGGCCTTTCGTCCCGGCACGCCCGTGAACACGAAGATCCCGTTGGTGCCGAGCACCTTCATCATCTGGAAGGCGATGGCCGATGCTCCGGTCGCCTCGTAGACGAGGTCGATGTTGCCGACCTGCTCGGCGAGCTGCTCGAGCGTGGTGTTCTGCGCCGAGAAGTAGTGCGCGCCGATCGACGCGACGAGATCGGCCTTGGGGTTCGGCGCCAGCTCGCGCGAGTAGACGGACGTGTCGAACCCGCGGGCGACCAGCGCCATGGCGCCGAGGAGCCCCACGGGCCCGGCGCCGATGACGACCGCACGGTGACACATCTTTTGGTGTTGGCAGTCCCAGGGGAGCCGCTGCTGCACCTGGTTGATCTCGATCAGCGCCTTCTCCGCGATGGTGAGCGGCTCCACGAGGACGGCGACATCGCGAAGCGCCCGCGGGACGACGTGCATGTAGCGCTCGTCGTCGACCACGAACTCCGTCATGAAGCCATGCAGGTTCTTGATCCCACGCTCCGAGAAGTCGCCGGTGAAGCAGAAGTCCTGTCGGCCGGCGCGGCAGGCGGCGCAGCCCTCATGCGCGCATGGGCGGCGCACCATCGGCACCACGAGGTCGCCGCGCTTGAGCCGCATCACTGCGGCTCCGACCTCGACGACCTCGCCCAGCGACTCGTGGCCGATGACGAGGTGTTCCGTCCCGTCCGGCGGGGTGCCGTACTGGAAGGCGCAGATCTCCCGATCGGTGCCGCAAACGCCGACGTCCAGCATGCGGAGCTTCACGTGGGTGGGCGCAGTGACCGGTGGGGCCTCCTGCTCGATCAGTCTGACCTCTTGAGTACCGGGGACGACGGCGATCGCCTTCATTCGTTACTCCCTTCCTGGCGTTGCGCCCGAGACAAGCGCGGGGACCACCGGCTTCATGCAGCTTGGATGCCGGCGGGAGCTCGCGGTTTCAGGGTGCTACGCCGTCGCCCGCTGGGGAACGCGCCAGGGCGGGACCAGCCCCATCGTGGCGAAGGTGCGTTCGATCGCTTCCGGCGTACCCCAGTCGCTCCAGCCGAGGTCGTGGGCGCGATCGACGACGAGGTGTTCGGGGATGCGGGTTAGGAAGTCGCGGGAGAAGTTCCACGAGGCTATCTCGTCGTAGGCCAGCGCCAGTGCCTCCGCGTCGGCCGGCACATGGGCCAGCCGCGCGACGTCGTCCGGCCGGATTTCACGAAGCAGCTCGATGAAACGCGCCACGCGACCGACCATCACGAACGAGTTCCAGAGCCCACCACGACGTATGATGTCGGCCGCGAGGCTCTGCACGGGCTTCTCATGGAACGCCGCGACGCGAAACGCCGCCCCGGCACCCCAGACCCGCGGCCCGGGCACGATGTAGCCATAGCCCGTCTCGGTCCGATCGGGGCGTGCACCCAGAAGGGCGATCTTGTCGCGATGTTTAGCGACGAGGCGGGTCATCTGGACGATGTGAGCGCGGAATGCGACTTCGGCCCGGATGTCATGATCACTGGGGAAGATCGACACCGTCGCCTCGGAGTCTCGGCGAGCGAGCTCGAGGAGATTGACGAGGATGCCGGGGCCGGTGTCCAGGTTCCGCGGCTGCACGAGCACGTTCGAGATCGGTAGGGTGGCGACCTGCGGTCGGGCCAGCTTCAGGTGCCCACGGTTGACGATCGCGAGCGTCCGATCGGGAGGCACCAGCGGCGCAATGCGGTCGAGCGTTGCCTCGAGGAGCGAGCGATTCCCGATGATCCGACAATACTGCTTTGGAATCGGTGCGCCGGCGATGGCACGTGTGACGGCCTGAAGCCTGGTGCCATCCCCGCCGGCTAGAACCAAGGCCCAAAGGCATCCGCTAGGTGTCCTCATCCACGCGATTTGATGCCCCTGCGTGTATGGCCGTTTCACGCCGAGGCGCGCAGCGTCTGAAATTAGTCCCATCACGAGAACGGGCGATTCTCGAAAGCTACCGCGATCTTCGTCGCGTGCGCCGTGAACGTGTCCACCGTCGGCCGTTCGTGCTTCGACGGCTCATCGGCTCGTGGAGCGCCTAGGACGTCGGGAGACGCTCCTCCGGCGAGCCCTCTGCCTCGGCGGGGTCCTCGAAGGGCCAATAGAGGCCATGCGTGGCAAAGGGGACGACCCGGCGGTGATTGCCCGGATCCTCGCGCACCCGGGGTTGTCAGCGGATCGTGGGGACTCGGCGGCAGGGCGAGCGACCTTGACTCCCCTACCGAGCGCACCGTAAGCGTCGAACCGCGTCGAGGCCAGGTGCCCGTGACGGTCACGGTCGTCCCGGCCCTTCGGGCTCAGGCGGCGGAGGAGGCTGCCGAGCCCGAGCTTGCCGAAATGCAGCACCTCAGCTTCCGGTTCTCTCAACATCGCACCGCAGGTACGGGGCAAGGTGGCCTGGGTACCGTTCCGCTACGAGCTCGCGGCGGACACGCCCAGCGGGCATGTCGACATCGAAGGGCGCGGGACCGCCATCCTCGAGCGGCGTCGGAACGGTGGCTGGTTGTGGACCTACATGCATCCGGACGCCGGAAAACGCCGGGAGGCTGAGCGGACGGAACAACATCACGACCATGATCACGCACAGATCTCCGGGGGCGTGAGCGGCACGATGCTCGAGATCAGCCTCAAGAACTGTCACGACGCTGGCGACCTGACAGGGATCGAGCGCTTTCTCTCAAATGCGGCAGGCGTGCAGGGCGTACACCTCGATCGGACCCGGGCGGTCGCCCACCTCACCATCGATTCCCAGGCGACGAATGCGGCGGCGCTTCACGACGCCCTGCGTGACGCGGGGTACGGGTGCGTTTGCCAAGAGGCGGTCGTCGAAACGCCGGCCGAGCACCACCACGCGCCAGATGCGCACGCCGGACACGGAGCGCACATGGTCCGGGACATGCTGCGGCGCTTCGTTGGGTCGGCGATCCTCACCGTCGCGATCGTCCTTTACTCGCCGCTTGGCACCTCGCTCTTCGGCCGCGAGCTCGCGCCGCCGTTTGGGCTGTCGCCCGGGCTCCTGGGTTTCGTCCTGACCTCGATCGTCGTCTGGTGGGGCGGGTGGCCATTCGTGTCGTCCGCGGCGCGCTCGCTGCGACAGCGCGAGCTCACGATGATGACCCTGATCGCGACCGGCATCCTCGTGAGCTACGCGTACTCGGCCGCAGTCACATTCGGCTTGCGGGGCGAGCCGTTCTACGATGCTGCGGCGATGCTGACGGCTTTCAGCCTCCTCGGCCACTGGATGGAGATGCGGAGTCGCTTCGCCACCGGCCG
>Ga0137404_10002343_pt1 | contig 12509 bp, 13 predicted proteins | sample CZOMad2_1_16fung_FD_108285 | JGI IMG/M metagenome (GOLD analysis project Ga0137404, IMG submission 108285) | Vadose zone soil fungal communities from Angelo Coast Range Reserve, California, USA - CZOMad2_1_16fungal (Illumina Assembly) | ecosystem: Environmental > Terrestrial > Soil > Vadose...
AATAAACTTCGCCCCAGTTCACTACGCTCATGCTCAGTTCAATCTCTTGGGCGACGGCCAGTTCGAGCCATTTTTCCACCTTCTCGATACCGGGGCGCTCATCGAAGAGCATCATCAGAGCGCTGGCGTCCAAAACGATTCTTTTCACAGCTCTCGATCCCGCTTGCGCTCTTCCAGCAGGAATTTCATCGCCGAGCCGTCGCCTTTCAGAATCCCGCGCAGGCTGTGAATGTATTCTGGCGTAATTGGCTGCAGAATCAGATGATTGCCTTCCTCCCTGACAGACACCTTTGTGCCCTTGCGAATCCCGAGCTTCTTGCGCAGCTTGGACGGAATTACGAGCTGTCCCTTCGATGTTACGGTCACCATCTCAGCCATCTCGGATCCCTCCCAGCTTGAGCGAAGTATGTCACAGCCTATGATGTATGTCAATCCGATAATGTAAGTCGTACTAGAAATGTCTTACTTAATTCACGTTTTCTGCCAGAAGCGCGCGACGGCGGCGTAGTCAACGTCCTCTTTCGCGGCGCCCTTTACTGCGCTGTAAATCTCACGCGCCGCAGCACAGGCCGGAAGCGGCACTCCGATTTGATTGGCGAGCTCGAGAGTCAGCCCCAAATCCTTGTGCATCAATCGCAGGGGAAAACTTGGCGCGTAATCCTGCTTCAGGATCATCGGCGCCTTAATATCCAGAACCGGAGCGCGCGCCATGCTTGCCTGCATCACTCCAATTAGATTTTCCGGCGGAATTCCCGCGCCGCGGACCAGCGCCAGCGCTTCGGCCAGAGCCTGAACTTCCAGCGCCAACAATAAATTCATCGCCAGCTTGATGGTTTGTCCCGCGCCGTGCGAGCCCAGGTGAAACCATTTTTTTCCCATCGCGCCAAGAACCGATTCCACGCGCGACAACGTGGACGCTTCGCCGCCGACCATAAAAACCAGCTCGCCTTTTTCCGCGCCCCAGGTTCCGCCCGTCACCGGCGCATCCAGGGATTTCACACCGCGCTCCGCACACGCCGCAGCAATTCGCCGCTCCAGAGCGGGCGAAACCGTGCTTGAATCCACCAGAACCGTTCCCCGCCGCATCGCTTCCAGGGCGCCTTCGCCCCACAAAACCGATTCCAGCGCCGCGGGATCGCTGACAATCGTAATAAGCACATCGGCCGCAGCCGCGGCTTCGCGCGCGCTGGCCGCAATTTTCGCGCCTCCCGCGGCTAGTTCGCCGCTTTTTCCCGGCGTGCGATTCCATACGACCACTGAAAATCCCGCCTTCAAAAGATTGGCCGCCATGGGCCGCCCCATTAATCCGAGGCCGATAAATCCGATCACCGGTTTCACAATTTCCCCCTTGAAATAAATCCGAAGCGTTTCGGAATCTCGCACGAAGGAATATATCGCGGCTGGCAGCAGGACGCGAGCGATCTAAAAACGAAAGAAGGATTTTGCTGGAAAATAAACTGTGATTTCTTGCGAGGAACTGCTGTTACGCTTCGTGAGTTCGGCCGCGCAACGTGCCAAACGCGGAATTATTCGCGGCTTTCGCCTGCTCCGGAGCTTCGCTTGGAATCACCGGCGCAGGCGCGAAATTCTCATCCAGGCTCAGAATGCAGGAGTAGGGAATTTCCCAGCGGAATGACTTCACCTGTCCGCGCTGCACCAGCTTTTCTTCCAGGAAGATTGACTTACCGGAATCGGCGGCCAGAGTGCCCGTTGCGGGCAAAACCACATCGCCGGCTCGATACTGAACCTCAACGCGACGTCCCAGCAGTGCGTGATAGCGCGACATTGCAGCTATTCTGCGCATTGCACTAAACTGGGGCAATGGTACGCAGGTATGATTCGCGCCTAGTACCTTAGTCCCGCAACCGGCCCCAATTCCAACGCCAGCCTAGTGGTGCGTGATCTGATGCCCCGCCCCGTGCGCATGGGCGGCGGCGGGCGAAGTCATTGGAGTGGCAATTTCAGGTTCCACCGGGCGCTTCACCAAATCGCCAGTGGTCATCAGGTAAAGCGCATAAAACGCGCTGTACGCCAGGAATGAATAAACGGCGGGCAGCACCCAGGCCGCTTCGCCAGTAACCCCATTTTTCGCCCAGCCGTAAACCAGGTATCCAGCGCCCAATCCGATAAACGCGCCAATCACGCGGCTGGGCAGCGAAACGGTGAGCGCCGCTTCACAGTGCGGACATTCGATCCTGTCCGTGTACGCAATTACTCTTGTGGCCGGGACTTTCTTACCGCATTGCGGGCATTCGCGCATCGCCATCGTCTTGGCTCCTCAGTTTCTTCCTCGAAGATAGCGCAACCGCTCTCACTTGCAAAGGAGCTGCGGGATCATACCCCGTTGCGCACGTCTGTACGGAATCCAACTCGCAAGCTGTATTCACTCGTTATATTCTGGCGACTGTCTTACTGAGGCCGCCATGTTTAACCGTAGCTATTCGGTGCAGTTGGCATTCATTGTGCTTCTGATATCACTGGCCGCATCCGGAAGCATTTCGCAACGTCAAGCCGGCGTAACACCACACAAATCCGTCACGACAGATTTGTCTCACGGCGCGACGTTTACCTTCAAGATTGCCGCCAATCTGCCGGAGTTCACTTTCAAAATTATTCCCGAACCGCAGGAAAATGATCCGAACGGAAATGCGCAGTCCACCGTGCGCGACATCCAGGTTTTCATCGGTGACGCGAAAAACCCATCGCAGCATCTTACCGATTGTGGTTTTGAAGAAATGGAACCCCCACCGGCTCGTTCCGATTGGTTTCGAGTTGATGATTTTAATTTTGATGGCTACCAGGATGTCTACCTTCCGACGAGTTGGGGCGGCACCGGAAATGAATCCGGATGCATATGGCTTTACAATTCCGAATCGAAGGGCTTTGACTACAGCAAGGAATTCAGCGCTCTCTCGCTAGCTCGGCTGGACCCGGCCACGAAGACGCTTCTCACCTTCTCAAATGGCGGCATGGTGGGAATGGTGCACGTTGCAGAAAAATATGCGGTGGAGAACAACCGCCCGATGCTCATCTGGTCTGAAAATCAGGACTGGGACGACAAAAAGGACCAATTTCATTGTGTTGTACAGGAGCGGCGCGGAAACCGGATGGTGACCGTCCGAGATGAATGGGGGAACTCGAAAGACTTGGAGGGGCCCTGCGACCCCAGTAAGCTTTTCAAATCCCTTCCTCGCCGCTGACATTCCCTCACACCACGAATCGGCCTCGCGCTTCGCGGATATGTTAGAATACGATTTCAGTCCATTTCCCGGTCCAATTCAGGGTGAGCGAATGAAATTCGGCGTTGTCGTTTTCCCCGGCTCCAATTGCGATGATGACGCTTTTCACGTAGCGCATCACGTACTCGGCCAGCAGGCTGAATTCATCTGGCATCAATCCGCCGATCTTGCCGGCTCGGATGTCATCATTCTTCCCGGCGGTTTCGCATTCGGTGATTACCTCCGCACCGGAGCCATCGCGCGTTTTTCTCCCGTCATGCACAGTGTCGAAAAATTCGCGCGTGCCGGCGGCATCGTCATCGGCATCTGCAACGGATTTCAAATTCTTCTAGAAGCCGGACTGCTTCCCGGCGCCATGCTTCGCAACTCTGGCCTGCGTTATCGATGCCTGCACATCCACGCACGAGTCGAAACTACCGATACACCCTTCACCTGTGCGGCGCATCGCGGTGACGTCTTACGAATTCCTATCGGCCACGGCGAGGGAAATTATTTCTGCGATCCCGCAACTCTCGATGATCTTGAGCGCAACAATCAAATTGTTTTCCGTTACACAAGTCCCGAAGGACGCGAAGACGCCGCCGCAAATCCAAACGGCTCCATCGCAAATATCGCGGGAATCTGCAATCGCGAACGCAACGTAATGGGCATGATGCCGCACCCCGAGCGCGCTTCGGAAATCGAGTTGGGCTCGGCCGATGGGCTGGTTGTTTTCCGTTCGCTGCTGCAATGGTTCACGCAGCGCCAAGCCGGCTCCGCCAATTCGCAAACAGCGCAAGCCGCAGCGCCCGCGCTGCGCGCGTAAAATGCAGATGATCGGAAACATATTTAGAAATCAAACAAACCGGGCGTCGGGTGGGACTCGTGTCGCCACTTGCGCGGCACTTCTTACATGTGGCCTTGCGATCGCATTGGCAAGCGGCGCTCAAACTCAATCACAAAACGCAACCGCGCTGCCCAAATTTGAATACGAAGTCGCGTCCATCAAACTCGACCTGTCTGATCACAGCAGCTCTTCAACCAATAACCCTGACGATGGATTTACAGCCACAAATGCATCGCTGAAGGGACTAATCCAGAATGCGTATGGAGTTCTGGATTTTCAAGTCCTGGGCGCGCCGGATTGGCTGAGCTCTGAGCGCTATGTAATTGACGCGAGAATGGACGCGGCGACAATGGACGCTTTGAAGAAGCTCAGCCGCGAAGACAAGACTCTCGCCCGCCGGCAAATGCTACAGGCGCTGCTAGCTGACCGTTTGAAACTTAAGATCCATCGCGAAACGCGAGAATTTCCAGTTTACTTTCTGATGGTCGCCAAGAACGGCTCCAAACTTCAACAGGCAAAACCGGACGACACGTACGCTAACGGAGTGAAAGGCCGAGGTGGCCTGATGGGACAAGGCATGAGTTCGAGTACAGGCCGCTTCGCATCAAGCGTCACCGCCCAAGGAGTGCCCATTTCCAGCTTGACGGCGTTCTTAGCCGGGCCGCTCGGCCGGCCCGTTCTGGATAAGACCGAGCTCGCGGGAAAATTTGATTTTACTTTGAAGTTTACGACGGAGCGCCCGGGACCGGACGACACGCTGAATGGCCAGCCAATGCCGGGCTTTGATTTGCCTTTTCTATTTGAGGCAGTTCAACAACAACTCGGCCTGAAACTTGAATCCGGAAAAGGCCCAGTCAAAGTCATCATAATTGATCACTTGGAAAGGCCTTCAGGAAATTGAGCGCGAAACCGCATCCAATGATCGAAACCGAAATTAAAGTCACCCCTGCCATAGCCGCCGAGCACGGCCTTTCCGCCGAAGAATACGCGCGCGTTCAGAAAATCCTGGGACGCGATCCGAACATTACCGAGTTGGGCATCTTCAGCGTGATGTGGAGCGAGCATTGCTCCTACAAATCGAGCCGCGTGCATCTGCGCCGCCTGCCAACAAAGGGCCCGCAGGTCGTGCAAGGCCCCGGCGAAAATGCGGGCGTCGTGGATATCGGCGACGGTCTCTGCGCCGCGTTCAAAATCGAATCGCACAATCATCCAAGTTACGTTGAGCCTCTTCAGGGCGCCGCTACGGGAGTCGGCGGAATTCTGCGCGATGTTTTCACGATGGGCGCGCGGCCGATCGCTGTGTTGGACTCGCTCCGCTTCGGGCCAATCACCAAGAATGGTTCGTCTCATTCCGCCAACGCTGAAGCTGACGCCGCAAAAAATCGCCGCATCCTTAACGGAGTTGTCGGCGGCATCGCTTACTACGGCAATTGTTTCGGCGTTCCCACCGTCGGCGGTGACGTCGCTTTCGCGCCGTGCTATTCCGGCAATCCTCTAGTGAACGCGCTCGCGCTTGGCATCGCACGCCGCGAAGATTTATTTTTTGCGCGCGCGAGCGGCGCCGGAAATCCCGTCCTTTATGTCGGTGCGAAAACCGGACGCGACGGTATCCACGGCGCATCCCTTCTTGCGAGCGCGGAGTTTACGGAAGAATCGCAGCAGAAGCGCCCCAACGTTCAAGTCGGCGATCCATTTCTGGAAAAACTTTTGCTTGAAGCGTGCCTGGAAGCGATGCGCACCGGCGCCATCGTCGCCATTCAGGATATGGGCGCGGCAGGACTCACGAGTTCCACTTGTGAAATGGCTTCGCGCGGCGGAGTCGGCATCGAACTCGATCTGGATCGCGTGCCGCAACGTGAAACCGGTATGACTCCCTACGAAATGCTCCTCAGCGAATCGCAGGAACGCATGCTGCTCGTCGCGAAACGCGGACGCGAGCACGAAGTGATCGAAGTTTTTGCGAAGTGGGGCCTGGACGCCGTCGAAGTCGGGCATGTGACCGATGATGGCATGATGCGTGTCGTCTGGAAGAAAAATACCGCCGCAAATATTCCCGCGAAAGCGTTGGCCGACGAAGCGCCTTTCTACAAGCGTCCGATTTCCGCGCCGGAAACTCCGCGCGGATCGGGCATGCTAATCGAATTCAAAACGCCGGGCACAAACTTCACCGGGAATTTCTTAAAATTTCTCGCGTGGCCTGCCATCGCTTCAAAGCGGTGGGTTTTCGAGCAGTACGATTCCATGGTGCGCACCAATACTCTTGCCGGACCCGGCGCGAGCGACGCCGCCGTGCTACGCGTAAAGGGAACACGACGCGCTCTGGCCCTATCGGTCGACGGCAGTGGGCGCGCGTGCTGGCTGAATCCACGCGAAGGCGCGAAAGCGGCCGTCGCGGAAGCGGCGCGAAATATCGCGTGCTCCGGCGCGCGTCCACTGGCGGCAACGAATTGCCTAAATTTCGGGAATCCGGAAAAGCCCGAAGTGATGTGGGAATTCAGCGAATGCGTGGACGGAATCGCCGAAGCCTGTACCGCGTTGAACATTCCCATCACCGGCGGCAACGTCAGTTTCTACAATGACACGCTCGGCCAATCCATTTATCCCACGCCAATTCTCGGCGTTCTTGGGCTTCTAGAAAATGCATCTCACGCCATTGGCATGGGATTCCGCGAAGCGGGTGACGTAATCCTTCTTTTGGACGGCCGGCGGAATGATCGCCCGCACGCGACGAAACCTGCGACGGTGGATGAAGCGCGACAAGAATTCTCGTCTTCGGAATACGCGTTCGCGCTGCACAACATCGCAGCGGGGGCGCCGCCTGTCGTTGATCTCGCCGCCGAAAAACTTCTCATCGAATTTCTAGTCGCCTGCGCCGCGGAAAATCTTCTGCAATCTGCGCATGATGTCAGCGATGGCGGCCTTGCCGTCACGCTTGCGGAAAGTTGTTTCGCGTCCAACGGGTTTTCCGCTGAAATTTCTTTACACACAACCGAGCCTCTGGAAGCCGCCTTGTTCGGCGAGCGCGGTGCGCGCGCCGTCGTCAGCATCAGCGCCGAAAAACTTGCCCGCTTCCGGGAAATGGCGGCAAAATTTGAGCTGGGAATTCTGGATATCGGCCGCGTGACGCGCGGCGATTTCCAAATCAAGATCAACGGCAGCGACGCGATCGCCGCGCCGTGCAGCAAACTTCGCGAATCGTGGGGCGGGTCATTCCCCGCGCTGATGGCTGGATAGGTGTGCTGGTGCATCTAATGTTTGTAAGTAACTTGGTGGCTGGTTAATTGCGGTACTCCGTTGGGGCTTAAAATGATACCGTTCCAGATTCGTAGAAAACGATTGTTCATCTTCACTGGCCTTGCGGTCTTCGCAGCATTGATCTTATTGGCCGTAATCATCGCACCGCGGACCTACGCTCAATCGCAACCGCAATCGAAGACCGCGTTTGAATACGACGTCGTTTCCGTCAAGCCGAGCAATCCCAACATACCCGGCGGATTCATGACCATTCCAGGGCCCGCCGTCGTCACCGATACTTTTTCCGTCAAGAACCTCACGCCGATCATGCTCATTCGGTCGGCGTACGGAATTCCGATGGGCGCCGCGGATAACCGTATCGCAGGCGCTCCGGGGTGGATCAGCTCTGAAAAATTCGACGTCGAAGCAAAAATTGCTGGTGATGTTGTTGAAGAGCTCAAAAAGCTAAGTCCTCAGGAACGAACACTGGCGCAACAGCAAATGCTGCAGGCGATTCTGGCCGACCGTTTCAAGCTTGTGATTCATCGCGAAAATAAAGACATGCCGCTGTATACACTGGTCGTCGCGAAAGGCGGCTCCAAACTGAAGGAATCGAAACCCCAAGATTCCGCGCAGGTCCCGACGTCGGGCCGTGGTGGCCGCGGACGTGGACTGGGATTGATGGGTGACGGCGGCCCGATTGTTGCTCAAGTCGTCGCGGTTCCGGACCTCGCACGTCTCCTGTCTACAATTCTAGGACGGCCCGTCCTGGATAAAACTGGGCTAGCGGGAAAATACGATTTCACTTTGCAATGGGCGCCCGATGAGGCTGAAAGTCTTAACACGCCGGGCGGTGCGCCTTCGCCTGTATCGGCGGACACCAACCGTCCTTCGTTGTTCACGGCGCTTCAGGAGCAGCTCGGACTGAAACTGGAATCGGGAAAAGGCCCAATCGAAGTCATCGTGATTGATCATATTGAGCGTCCCTCGGGAAATTAGCGGCGAACGCAGCATTGCTCTTCGAGTACAATGAATATTGCTGAAAAATTCGGCCGCTGGTACGTCGTGGTATTGTGGACGCTGGCGGGTGCGTTTTCGATTTACAATATCTGGTACGGATTTTTTGTCGCGCGCGCCAGTAACGCGGTGATCGTATACAGTTCCGCCGACGCGACATATACACTCGCGGGTGTCGCGTTCTTCACCGGAGCCTACGGCGTCGCGCGTCGCCTGCGCTGGGCCAGGGGCTTATCGTTCGGCCTGTGGACGCTGTTCGGCTACTGGAATTTTGGTGCGATCGGTTTGTACGGAGATATGCGCTGGTTTCCGTACACCGCTCTGGCGCTATTGTTTCTTGCTTTGCTCTGGCTAATGTCCAGCGCGGCGATGGAGCCGGAGCGACAAGCAATTCGACATTTATGACACAGCAATTCCAACTCGACGACGACCACTTCCACGATCATTGTGGAGTCTTCGGCGTATTCGCGCATCCCGAAGCCGCGAAACTTGCCTATCTGGGCCTTTACGCGCTGCAACATCGCGGGCAGGAAGCCGCCGGAATTTGTTCGTCTGACGGAAACGATCTCCGCGTCGAAAAAGGGATGGGGCTCGTTCAGGATATTTTCGATCCCAAGCGTCTCGCCACTCTTCCCGGCGATTCCGCGATCGGCCACACACGTTATTCCACAGCGGGCGATACTACGCTCACGAACGCGCAGCCCATCGTCATTGATTGCAGCAAAGGAAAAATTGCCGTCGGCCACAATGGAAATCTGACGAACGCCGCCGAGTGGCGCCGCAAACTAGAACATCGCGGCTCGATATTTCAAACAACCAGCGACACCGAGGTTATCGTCCATTTAATCGCGCGGAGTTCCGCGCGGAATTTGTCCAGCGCGATTGCCGACGCGTTGAATCAGGTCGAAGGCGCATATTCATTGGTCGCCCTGACGCGCGACGAGTTGTACGCGATTCGCGACCCGCGCGGATTCCGCCCGCTCTGCCTCGGCCGTCTGGACGATTCCTACATGGTCGCCTCCGAAACCTGCGCGTTTGACTTGCTGGATGCGAAATATATTCGCGAAATTGAGCCGGGAGAAATGCTGCGTATCTCGCGTTCCGGCCTGGAATCGTTCCGCTTCGCGGCGCCGAAGCCGCATCAATACTGCATTTTTGAGCATGTCTATTTCGCGCGGCCTGATAGCCTTGTTTTCAATCGCAGCGTGCATCACAGCCGCGAAAATCTCGGAAAACTTCTGGCGCGCCAGCATCCTGTGCCCGCCGACGTTGTCGTCCCGGTGCCAGACTCCGGCGTGCCTGCCGCCATTGGCTATTCGCTCGAATCCGGCGTGCCGTTCCGCATGGGATTGATTCGCAATCACTACATCGGCCGCACTTTTATTCAGCCGGTGCAGGCAATTCGTGATTTTGGCGTGAAATTGAAATTGAATCCGGTCCGCGGATTGCTTGAAGGCAAACGGGTCGTACTGGTGGATGACAGCATCGTCCGCGGCACGACCAGCCGTAAAATTGTCCGTCTGGTGCGCGAAGCCGGCGCCAAAGAAGTTCACGTGCGCATCAGTTCGCCGCCCACAATTTCTCCGTGCTACTACGGCATTGATACGCCGACGCACGAAGAGCTGATCGCCAGCGCTGAATCCAAAAAACGCCCTCGCATTTCTGAAGCGGACACAAGTTCTTTGCCGGGTGCGTCCGCCGGCGCCGGTGAATTCGATCCTTCACCGCAGACCCTCGAAGAAATTCGACGTTTTCTGGAAGCCGATTCGCTCGGATATCTTTCGCTGGAAAATCTTCGCGGCGCCGTTTCCGATACCGAGCATCGCTTCTGCACTTCTTGTTTCACCGGCAATTATCCGACGGCGCCGGTCCAGCTTGAGGTGCGCGATAACTCGCAGCACGATGACCAGCAAGGCGCACAAATTAATCATGAAAACGCACATGAAACCCAGTCCAGGTGACGCGTGAATCTTAAAGTCGATAACACAATCGAAGAAAACCCCGAACAACCTGTTCCACAACCATTTGCTCAGCGCGCCAAACGCGAAGCAATCGCGTGGTTCTGGATCATCCTGGCATTCCTTTTTATTTATTCCTGCGTCGGCCAGGCTCGCGTAATTCCTTCCGAGTCCATGGAAAATACTTTGCTCGTCGGCGATCACCTGATCATGAGCCGCTTCGGCTACGACATGGGCTTGCCCTTCACACCCTGGCATGTTCCGCTGTGGCGGAATCCCAATCGCCAGCAGATTGTGATTATTCGCGCTCCCCAACTGGAAGGCGCGCCGGATTTGATTAAGCGCGTCATCGGGATGCCCGGTGACATCGTACAGATCCATGACGGCCACGTATTTATTAACAACGTCCAACAATCAGAACCGTACCTGAAGGAACCAAATCGGCCGATCGAACCTGATGGCTCATGGACTGTCCCGCCCGGAAATTATTTTGTGATGGGGGATAATCGCAGTGATTCCTATGACAGCCGCTATTGGGGATTCGTTCCGCGCAGCGCTTTGATTGGCGTTCCCGTAATGATTTATCTTTCTGTGGACGCCCCGAAAGATGAGGGCGAATCCCGCACGCAAGCCTGGGAACCGGGCCATTTGTCCGAGCGATTCCAGGCGTACGCGGGCTGCATCGTTCATCCCGGCCGCATTCGCTGGAAGCGCCTCCTTCACTTTTTCTAAGCTCTGGTTCAAACTGTTTCTCCGTTAAGGAATCGTAATGCGCTACGCCGACGCAGGCGTAAATATTGCTCTCGCCGATCAGGCCAAACAGAAAATCGCTCGCCTTGCCGCGCGCACATTCACTCGTGGAGTCGTGGGCGGTATCGGCGCGTTTGGCGCACTTTTTTCTCTCGATTTGAAAAAGTGGCGCGAGCCGCTACTGGTTTCCAGCGCCGACGGCGTCGGCACAAAATTGAAAATCGCTTTCGCCACCGGCGTTCATTCCACCGTTGGCGGAGATCTCGTCAATCACTGCATCAATGACATTTTAACCCTCGGCGCCGAACCGCTTTTTTTTCTGGATTACCTCGCGCTGGGCAAAATGGATCCCGCCATCGTCGAAAAAGTTTTGGAGGGCGTCAGCCGCGCCTGCCACGCCACGGGTTGCGCTTTGGTTGGCGGCGAAACCGCCCAGATGCCGGACTTTTATAAGCCCGGTGAATACGATTTGGCCGGATTTATTGTGGGCGCTGTCGAGCGCAGCAAATTGCTGGGCCCGCAGCGCGTAAAAGCTGGTGATGTCCTGATCGCACTTCCTTCCACGGGGCTGCACACGAACGGATACTCGCTGGCCCGCAAACTAATTTTCGATCAGCAAGGATTAAAACCGGAAACGTACGTGCCGAAAGTAGCGAATAAGATTGGCGCCGAATTATTGCGCCCGCATCAGTGTTATCTGGCCACCGTAAAAAATGGAGTAACTCGAGGATGGATTTCCGCCATGGCTCACGTCACCGGCGGCGGTATTCCCGGCAATTTGCCGCGTGTTTTTTCGCGTTCCGTGCGCGCGAAAATCGATCTGGGCTCCTGGCCGGTCCCGCCGATTTTCAGCTATCTCGCGTCGCTCGGAAAACTTGACCGCGAAGAATTGCTCTCCACATTCAACATGGGTGTCGGCATGATTCTGATCGTGCCGCAAAAGCATTTGCGTTCTCTTGAGACCGACTTGAAGCGCCGTCGCGAAAAATTCTACCGCATCGGCGAAATCGTGGTTGGCAACGGAGCCCGCATCACCTACTCCGGCCAGCTGGCCCTCTAGTCACTAGCCACTGTTTTTACTGATCCGGATTATCAATATCCTCGATCACTTTCCATTTTCCATCCGCTTGTTTCTTCCACACCACCACATATTTTCCCTTCGTCGTAACCGCTTTGCCGCTCGCGTCATTTTTCGTCAGCGTGTAAGCGCCAGTGTCGTATCCCAAATCGCCGGATCGCGCTGCCTCGACCTTCACGCTCGCCCACCGCAAATTCCCTCCGGGAATCGCCATTACATTTGTCCATACTTTCCGGATGGCTTCTTTCCCCACCGCCAGCGGCGCTCCCGGCGGATTGTACGTCGCATCATCCGCGTAAAATGAAACCGTTTTCTCAAGATCTCTGCTGCTCGCCGCGTTGCTCCATTCCTGCGAGGCCGCGCGAATCGCCGCTTCGTCCGCCGCCCGCGTGTCCGTTCCTTCTTGA